>Ga0164290_1000085_pt1 | contig 338042 bp, 260 predicted proteins | sample Micstemetagenome_FD_108782 | JGI IMG/M metagenome (GOLD analysis project Ga0164290, IMG submission 108782) | Contaminated culture microbial community from soil near Moab, Utah, USA - Microcoleus steenstrupii SON62 (Illumina Assembly) | ecosystem: Environmental > Terrestrial > Soil > Soil crust...
ATTGCTTTACACCCTTCCATCCTGCGAATCACGACACCACACACACAACACAACGTGATGCAGGACTTGTTGTTACAACCACACACCGCAGCCAGAAAGACCCGCAATCATGACCAAGAACATTCTCGTCCAACTGTACAACGACGACGCCGGTTTTATCGTCTCCGCCGAACTCGTCCTGGTCGCCACCATCGCCGTCCTCGCCATGCTGGTCGGCCTCTCCGAAGTTTCCGAGAACGTGAATCAGGAACTCGAAGACGTCGCCTCGGCCTTCGGTTCGATGTGCCAGACCTACGAAGTGAAAGGCTCGCAAGGCCACAAGGGAGCCATCAACGGCAGCACCTTCACCGACAAGGAAGACTACTGCGACAACTACTGCGACATCGTCTCGCTCGACCCGGTCGGCGAACGCTAAGTCGCAGTTTGAAGCCCCGGGAATGCTTTCCCGGGGCGTCCCCCGAACGATGCTGAGGACCACAAACCCGCTGCCCCGCCAACCACGTCGTTGCACCCGACCGGTTGGCCCGCTTGATCATGAACTCTGTGAGCAATGTGCTCTCACTCGATATTCGCCAACGCCATTTACACACACTTTCTGAGAAGGATCCTGAACCATGACCACACTCGCCACCAAGCTCTGGAATGATGACGCCGGTTTTATCGTCTCGGCGGAACTAGTTCTCGTCGCCACCATCACCGTGCTCGCTATGGTCGTCGGCCTGTCGGAAGTTTCGATCGCCATCAATAACGAACTGGAAGACGTCGCCTCAGCCTTCGGTTCCATCAACCAGACTTATGAAGTGCAGGGGGCCATGGGCCACAAGGGTGCCGTCAACGGCAGCAGCTTCGGTGACCTGGTCGACGCCTGTGACGGTGCCGACAGCATCGTCTGCGATACCCCGATCACCGGCGAACTGAAGAGCTACTAAGCCAACATCGGAAATGCAGAACACCGTGGGACATGTTCGTGAAGCATCCCACGGTGTTCGGCTGCCCGGAAGACGCCGTTCCGAATGACGCTGTATCAAAACGTTGCCCCACAATCGATCGCACGAGGCGATCTTCACCCCGCGAATTCTTGTACGAATCCACCAAATCACCTGTTTGCTCGGCTGGTTGCGGCTGGCTCCTTGATCCTCGGCGAGTGTGGTCGCCGAGGATCAAGTCGTTTTTTGCGAGCGATTTTCCGCCACACACTGTCAGACCGGGGTGGGGCCATCGTGCTCCAACCGCTTGCCCAGGCTGGCCACCTCCTCCACGGCATAACCGAGCGCCTGGTAGAAGTTGATCACCGCCGCATTCGTCGACCGCACTTGCAGATTGATCTTCGAGCAGCCACACGTTTGCAGCTTCTCTTCCGCGGCAGACATCAACAGCCGACCGATTCCCTGGCGCTGATGCGCGGGGTCAACGCCGAGGTAGTTGATCCACCCGCGATGACCTTCATAGCCCGCCATCACAGTCCCGATGATGCTGCCGGCCTGTTCCGCGACGAGAAAGAGTTCCGGATTCACACGGAGTTTACGGGCGATATCTTTCCGCGGATCGTTCCACGGCCGCGTGAGTCCGCAGCGTTCCCACAAGGCGATCACGGCATCCGTGTCGTCAGCTTGGAAACCACGGAGCGAGGCGGAATGTGTCATGACCTCACGCATCCGTCCCGAATCGCACGGCATAGATGGGGGGCAGATGATGCGGCAACGCCTGCCACGAATCGCCCCCATCCGCCGTCGTCCACAAGTTGCCGGTGGTTGAGCCAAACGCGAGCTGCTGGCCCGTGCTGTCGATCGACATCGCATGGCGATAGACCAGATCGTAACAATGCTGCTGTGGCAGGCCGTTGGTGAGGACATCGCAAGTCTGGCCGCCATCTTTCGTGCGTGTGACCGACAGCTTGCCCGCCACGGGGTAACGCTGCTCGTCCTTCAGACCCGGCACGAACCACGCGGTTTCCGGATCGTGCGGATGCACGGCGACGGCAAAGCCGAAACTCGAAGGTTGCAAGCCGTTCACCTGCGTCCAACTGGCGGCGTTATCGACCGAGCGGAACACGCCGTTGTGGTGCTGAACCCACAAACAATCGGGCTTGGAAGGGCAGCGGACCATGCTGTGCGGGTCTTGGACCAGTGGGTCGTTCTGACCTTCCGGAGGCATGTATTCCGCGATCATGCCTGGTCCGCCGAGTTCCCAACTCAGCCCGCCATCGCGGCTGCGCCAGACCCCGGCACAAGAGACCGCCAGCAGAATATGTTGATGGTCGCGGGGGTCGACACAGATGGAATGGATGCCCGGGTGATCGGCACCGCCCCCGAACCATTTGGCGCGCGTGGGATGATCCCATAGGGCGGTATTGAGCATCCAGGTCTCTCCACGATCGGATGTGCGAAACAGTCCGCCGGGGATCGTGCCCGCCCAGATGCCGTCGGCGACATTCGGACCCGCCGCTTCCAGGGCCCAGATCTGATTCAGCGTGGTTCCCTTTTCGCCTTCAGGAGCCTCGGGATATTTGGGTACGCCGACTTCGGTCCAGGTCGCACCGCGATCATCCGAACGATGGATTTTCACGCCGAAGTGCCCCAGATTCAGGGCCACATAGACGGCCTGATCGCGCGGGTCATCGAACATCAGCGAGACCGGATGCCCGAGAAACGACGTCTGGTTGATCTCCCAGAGATCGTTGGTTTTCTGCAGTCGAAACAGACCTTTTCGCGTACCTACCCATAACGTATGAGACATGAAAAGACTCTCGATAGGGAACTCACCGTTCAGAACCGGGTCATCCGCCAGACAAGGCCTGGAAGACAAAGATTTCGTCGTGCGGGCCGACGCGATCGGTCAGCCGCTCTCGATCGCACAAGGTTTCGTTGTTCACAAAGATGGTGACGTGTTTGCGGAGGGCTCCCTGGTCATCCAGGATGTAGCCCGCGAGCTTGGGCCGCTCACGAAACACGGCTTGCAACACTTCGGCGACCGTCTCCCCCGCCGCGACGGTATCGGGGCAAGACAGGTGCATGCTTAAGTGCGGCGTGAAGCGAACGGCGGCCATGACTGCATGATAACTGGTCATTCGCACATGTAAAGTGCAGCAACCCCGGAGGGACTACCTCCAGGGTTGCCTGTCGATGCTGCGAAATACGAGACACTGCTAGAAATCGAGTTCCACCACGCGACCCATGATCAGACGCACCCAGCGGACTTCCGTCTTGGTGATCTCGCCAGACTTGTCGCGCCAGTCGGCACGGATGGCGTAGATGTGGGGGCGGCCAGGCAACAACGGTTCCTGGGTGGTCAACTGCCAGACTTCGCCCGTCCACTTGGGTTTGAGTCCCCGTGCCGTGACATCGACGTTCTCAGGCAGATGGACTTCAATCATGGCGTCGCGCGGGTGTTTATCATCGGGCATTAAGGTCGTGCGGCGCTGATAGGTCTGGCTGAGCGTTCCCGGCGGCGGTGTCAGGCCATAGCGATTCGTCCCCGGCGCGGCGATGGCCGTCGGCTGGGGCGCATTCCCCGAGAGAACATTCCCCGGCGAGGTGTTCCACTGCGGCAACGTTTGCAGAGTTGGGTCTGTGACGGGGTACGCTTCGGCATACGGTTGGCCCAGAGCCTGTGGGTCTCCCATCACAGCTGGTCCCATCTGAGGCGATAGACCCATGGTTCCCGAAGAGCGGCAGTTGCAATCTGACCAACCGACCGGAGCGACCGACAGCAGTGCCAGGCTGGCCCCGCACGCCAGACGCAAAGCATTCCAGCTTGATGACATGGTGAATTCTCGTTTCAAAAGTCGACAACAGGCGACGCAGAGTTCGGGATAACCCGCCCGCCTCATCAGGCACGGGCGATGTGCAAACCTACCACGTGAGAAGCGGGTCGCTGGCGAGTCTCACCCGTTGGTGATCAGTTTGCGACGAGCACTCTGCGGACTTTTCACGACGGCTCGATCAACGAAATTCGAGCACTCAGGGAGACTTTAACGACTGCAACTCCTTGACAGGCTGGCAGCAGACTTACAGAATCCGCACCACACGGACATTCTGACGATGTTCTATGATGACCTGACCGGCACAGGCGTCGAAGTCTGATTTCGCCGTTCCATTTTAAGACGAAGGTGTTCCATGAGTGGTCCCATTGTACGCACCGGTACGAATCCCAAGTTCTGGGCCAACTATGACAAAGTGTTTGGTTCCAAGGCCACCGCGGCGAGCAAGGCCGATGCTCCCAAGGCCGCGAAGAAGCCGGCCGCCACCAAAAAGGCTGTGAAGAAAGCTGCCAAAAAGGCCGTGAAGAAGAAGTAAACTGGCTGACGCTGAGAGGGGCTGGTCGAGTTCTGTTGTGAGTGCGGTTGTGACGAACAGACCCGACCTGACGCCGTCCCATGTGTCGCCCGCAATGTCACAGCGTCCTTCGGCACAGGTTCTTGCCACACGACCGGGGAACCGCTGGGAAACACTCGGCGTGTGGCTGAGTCTGCTGGTCTATTCGCTGCTCCATGCTCCCATCCCTGCGCTCAACGAACCCCATTACCTCACCAAGGCGAAGCATTACTGGCTGCCCGACTGGTGCCAGGGAGATTTTTTCCTGGAGTCGGTCGATGCGCATGTTGTCTTCTATCAGACCATCGGCGTTTTGACACTGTGGCTGCCGTTGCCTGTGGTCGCGGTGATCGGCCGACTCATCGCCTTGGCGATCGTGGCGATCGGATGGACGCGGTTGGTGCGAACACTCACTCCAGCGACCGGAGCAGCGACGGTCTCCCTGTGGATCTTCCTCGCTCTGCAAACCCTGGGAAACTGGTCGGGGGAATGGCTGGTCGGGGGGGTTGAAAGCAAGGTCTTCGCCTATGGGTTTCTGTTCTGGAGTCTCGCGGCCTGGTGCCAGCAGCGCGTCATTGCTGCCGCATCACTCGCCGGGCTGGCGATTGCGTTTCATCCCGTCGTGGGGGTGTGGGGGCTGTTTGCCATCATCGGCACTAGGCTGTGTGAGTCGCTGGTTAACTGGCGGAACCGGCCAACGTCTTTCAAATCGGAACCCCTCGGATGGGGGCGATTTTCCATCGCCGTGAATTGCTTCGTGCTGACGGCGTTGCCCGGCCTGATCCCCGCCATCCGCTTGATTACGGCCCCTGTCGACAGCACGACCCGTTATGCGGGGACTTATAACCAGGTCTACTATCGCCTCGCTCACCATCTCGATCCGATGCTGTTTCTCCCGCAGGCCTATTGGGGATATTTGGCGCTGGTCATTCTTTGGGGAGCTTTGGCTTATGGTGTGTCACCATCATTGGCGTCTCGCCGCACGCGGTGTGTGATCCTGTGCTCGATCCTGTTTGCACTCTGTGGGCTGGCGCTGGGGTATGGGCCCCGACCACCACGCGAGATGCCCTGGTTCGCCACGCGGATGCAACTGCTGAAGTTCTATCCGTTTCGACTGGCCGACATGCTGCTACCCTGTGGCGTGGCGTGGAGTCTTACCGAGCACTTGTGGCACCGTGCGCGACCACCCCGAAGGTCGTGGCTGCTGTTTGCGGCGCTGGTCATCTCCACTCTGGGTTATGCGACCTATCACGCTCAGGCCGATCGGATCACGAAAGCACAGGATTCCAACTGGCAGAACGTGTGCCGCTGGTTCCGTGAGTCACAACCGGCGGACGTCCTCGTTCAGACGCCTCACGATCGCTACACGTTCAAATGGTATGCCGAACGTCCCGAGTATGTGACCTTCAAAGATTGTCCGCAAGATGCCCCGGGGATTGTCGAATGGAATCGACGGATGATCTTCCTCGCCAAGTGGTATCAGGTTCACTTTGCAGATCAGGTCTACACGGCGGACGAAATGCGGGGGTTGCATCAGGAGTCGGGCATCACACACGTGGTGACAGAGACCCTGGGGCCGATCGAAATGTCGCCCGTCTTGGAGATCGGGCCCTATCGCGTGTACGATTTGCGGAGTCATTCGGAATCGCCACCGTTGGAATCGTCTCTCGGGGAGTAAACCGGGCATGCAGACACCGCAGCATCGTGGGCTGATGGCCGCCGTCGCGGCTTTGCTCATCAGCAGTTGCCAGCCAGCCACCGCGCAGAAGGCGGAAACAACACCCGCAGCGCCCCTCTCTGAAGCCGCTACCGTGGCAGCGGCAACCACCACCGATGTGCTGAAATCGACTCGGCCCGGTGAAGATTGGCCGCAGTTTCTCGGCCCGCGGAACAATGGCACTTCGAGCGAAACCGGACTGCTCGACACCTGGCCCGAAGCCGGCCCGCCGATGTTGTGGAACCAGCGACTCGGCGAAGGTTACGCCCCACCGTCGGTGCAGGGCGAACGCGTGGTGGTCATGCACCGTCTTCGCGACGAAGAGATCGTCGAATGCTTTCACGCGCAGACGGGAGAATCGCTGTGGAAGTTCGCTTATGAGACCGACTTCTCGGACCCCTACGGTTACAACGGTGGCTCGCGCTGCGCCCCGGTCTTAACGCCGGATCGTTGCTATACGTTCGGTCCCCAAGGGAAGCTGCTGTGTCTCAATCTCATCACCGGGGCAAAGGTGTGGGAGATCGATACGACTCAAAAGTGGGACATTCCACCGCACTTCTTCGGGGCCGGTTGCACACCCATTCTGGATGGGAAGCAGTTAATCGTCCTCGTCGGCGGACAACCCAACTCTGGAGTCGTTTCCTTTGACGCCACCAACGGCGACGTCCTGTGGGAGAGTGTCGGCAAATCGACCTGGGAAGGCACGCCCACCGATGATCCCGGCAATAAACCCTACGTCTGGACCGGACGTGAAATGCTGGTCAGCTATTCCACGCCGGTGGTCGCCACCATTCACGGCCAGCGGCATCTGCTCTGCCTGATGCGGCAAGGTCTGGTCTCATTGGATCCTGACAATGGCCATGAGCGATTCCATTATTGGTTTCGATCGCGGACGCATGAATCTGTCAACGCCGCCCGCCCGCTGGTGGTCGACGATCAGATTCTCCTGTCGGCCGCTTATGACACCGGAGCCGCTCTGTTGAAGGTGCAACCCGATCACACATCGTATGCGGTACTGTGGCGCGACAAGCGGGGGCTGAGCACGCATTGGTCGACCCCCAACTTTCATCAGGGACAGGCCTATGGCTTCAGTGGTCGACATGAAGATGAAGCGGAATTCCAGTGCATCGACTGGCAGACCGGCGAATTGAAATGGCATACCAACGGCTTCGGCGGTGAACTGAGTGACCTGGGGATCAATCAGACCACCGGTGCCATCGTCGACCGGCGCACGGGCAAGCAGGTGCAGTTCTTCGGCCGGGGCTCATCGATTCTCGCAGATGGCAAATTCATCATTCTCGGAGAACGGGGCACTTTAACCCTGGCACGACCCAACGCCGAAAAATACGACGAGATCAGCCGGGTCAAGTTCCCGCAGATGGTCTATCCGAGTTGGGCCGCCCCGGTCCTTTCACGCGGCCGCCTGTTTCTGCGTTCCGAGAGCCACATTGTCTGCCTCGACCTGCTGCGTCCTGCTGAACAGCCTGGTGCAGGGCAGTAAGGTTGCCGTGTGACAGAGATCGTTCCTGATCGGCAACCAGGATCTGGGCGAAGCGTCTGGAAGCAGCCCGCCTACCAGATTCGGCATGACAACCGAAGTCATTACTATGACAGGAGCTACAGCCGATTGTGAGCGGGTTTCCGAAGTGACTTGCGGTCGCGTCAGCGAACGCTAAGATAATGTCTCAACTTGGCGACCCCGCCAAGCGCCCAGGTGGCGGAACTGGCAGACGCGCTAGGTTCAGGACCTAGTGCCAGCAATGGCGTGCAGGTTCGATTCCTGTCCTGGGCAATGTCTTACGCTGAAACGAGTTACGTTAAATTTTCGGCGGTCGGATGTGGCAGCGACTTGGGTTTGTTGTGCAGTACAGCACGGCAAACCCAAGTCGCTGCTTTTCCATATCGGCCGGGTCATCGCTGTTTTCAATCGCGGCGGTCTCTCCGCTGGCCATCGCCTCCGCGTCGATTGAACAAGGCGATCGCCCTGTCCACAGCTTCCGCTCACCTTGACGCCCGGGTACTGCCGCGGCAACGTGCTCCAGCCCCGGGGAACACGACCTGGCTGGACGCTACCTCACAAAGCTCAGCAGGCTGGGCATGGCGCTGAAGAGTCCCGCATTGAGTTCGGTCTGATCCTGCAGATTGATCGTGATCACGGCCTTCCGCGATGCTCCGTGATTGTCCGTCACCTGGATCGTCAGATTGAACGTCGGTGTCGTTTCAAAGTCCAAGGCCCGGAAATTGTTGACCGTAATTTCGCCCGTGGTCGAATTGATCGCGAACCCTTGCCGCACGTTGCCACCTGTGATGGCGTAGCTGAGCGTATCGGCCATGTTGGGATCGCTGGCGACCACGGTACCCACCGACGTTCCGTTGGGGCTGTTCTCGGGCACCATGAAAGACTGCGGAGAGATCACCGGCGGCTCATTCACATTGGTGACGTTCACGGTCACCGTGGCTTTCCGAATTTCGCCTTGGCTGTCGGTCACGGCGACCCGCAGGTTGTAGGTCGGCTGGGTTTCAAAATCGAGACGGGCCGACTTTGCCACGGTGATTTCGCCCGTGGACGAATCGATCGCAAAGGCATTCAACAGGTTTCCGCCCGAGAAGCTGTACGTCATCGTATCCATGGTGTCGGCATCGTTCGCGGTGACCGTACCGACTGTCGTGCCATTCGGCGAGCCCTCAGCGATCGAAAACACCTGATCGGCGATGACCGGGGGATCGTTCACATCGTTGACACCCACGGTGACGTTGGCCTTCCGTGTGATACCGCCCGCATCGGTGACCGCGACTCGCAGGTTGAATGTTGACAGGGTCTCAAAGTCGAGTTCGGCCTTCTTGTTGACCGTGATTTCCCCCGTGCTCGAATTGATGGAGAACGCCTGATTGACGTTGCCACCACTGAAGCTGTAGGTCAGCGTGTCCAGCGCATCGGGATCATTCGCGATCACAGACCCTATCGAGGTACCAATGTCGCTGTTTTCGTCGATCGAGAACATCTGGTGGCTGATCGTCGGTGCTTCGTTGACATTCGTGAGATTGAGGATGAAGGTGGTCGACGCATCGGGATCGTTGCCCAGTGTATTGTCATTGACATTCACGGTCACGCTGTAACTGGGCTGCGTCTCAAAATCGAGCATCACGTCGGCAACCAGTCGCAGGTCGGTGCCATCGAGCTCGAACAACGCGGCATCGGTCCCGGTCAACGACAGCGTGTTTGTCCCCAGCATGTCATCGGTCACGTTGATGGTGCCGACACTCAGCCCCAGCGATGTGTCGGTATTCTCTGCAATCGACGCCGGGTTCGGAGTCACGGAAACTGCGGTCGGTGCGCCATTCAGAGAGATGTCGTCTTCCGTCGCAAAGGCACTGCCGGTGAACGCGGTATCGATGGCTTGCACGCTCCAGTAATAAGTCTCGCCGGGTGTCAGATCAGTCAACGTGAAACTGGTCCCTTGGATCGGGCCGCGGGCGGCGATGCGGCGTTGCCCCGATGAAGTGTTCGCCATCGAGGAGTAGACATCGCTGCCACCCGGTGTGGTGCCGACCCGCAGGTTGTAGCTCAACCCCGCCGTCGCGGTCTGTGTATCGCTGGGGGCAGTCCAAGAGAAGGTGATGGACGTGGCGGAGCTCGCTGTCGCCATCAATCCGCTCGGTGCCGCCGGGGCGGTGTTCGCTGTGCTGGAATCGTTGCGATAGACCTTGGCAATAACGTTCCCCCCAACATCACGGCCAGAGATCAGAAGATCGAGGTCGCCATCGTTGTCGTAATCACCCATGGACAGATCGGAAATGTCGAACCCCGTCAGCCCGGAACCATCATCCGCGAACGTTCCGGAGTTGTTGAGGTACACGTTCAAGATGCGGGCAGAAGCCGGCGTGCGGCCGCTCACAATTGCATCGAGATCGCCATCGTTGTCGACATCGCCCCAGGCGACGGCACCATAGAAGACGCCGGTCATTCCCGCGGCGATATCGGTGAACGTATTGCTGCCATCATTCCGGTAAATTCTGGTAAGTGGTGTTCCACTGGATTCCTGCCCAGAGAACAAGAGGTCCAGGTCGCCATCGTTATCGTAATCGCCCCACGCGATCGACGAATTGTTCCATTGCGGCAAACCTGCGGAGATGTCGGTGAACGTCTCGTCGCCGTTATTTCGGAAGATTCCAGTAAACCGAGAACCAGACGTGCTCGTGCCCGACACCACAAGATCGAGATCACCGTCGTTGTCGTAGTCGCCCGCAGCCACTGATCCAAAACTCAGCCCCGGAAGCCCTGCGGCAAGATCCGTGAAAGTGTCGTTTCCATCATTCCGGTAGATGCGGGTGAAATTGGTGCTATTGCCCGCACCGTTTCGGCCACAGAGGAGCAGATCCAGGTCGCCATCATGATCAAAGTCGCCCCACGCCGCCGAACTGTACCGGACTCCCGCGATTCCCGCGGCGACTTCAGTGAAGCTGCTACTGTCGTTGCGATACAACTTCGACTGATTGACGTTGCTGCCATCTCGACCGGCGATGAACAGATCGAGATCCCCGTCCTGGTCGTAATCTCCCCAGCGAGCCGTGCCATTGTTCAAGGCTGTCAATCCGGCACCAATGTCCGTGAACGTTCCAGCGTCATTCCGATAAATGGAGGAGATGTTTCCCGAATTGGTTCCCGTGATCACCGCGTCGAGGTCACCATCATTATCGAAATCCCCCCATTCTGCCTCCGCACGAGAGGTACCGGTAATACCTAGATCCCCCAGGTCGGTGAACCCTCCCGCCAAGAGGACGCGGGCTTCCAGCGGTTGCGTGCAAACCGCTGCCGATCGTCGCCGCCGCACAAATGAACGACTGCCACGCCAGGGCGACCAGCGGCGACTCAAAATCGATAGAACCTGTCGGACTTCACGAACAAACGGCTGCGAGGCATTTGGCATGGTGATCTGGCACTGGTAATTAGGAGGAAAAACTCGCTTCAATGGCGTGTCTCAGTAAAATAGCACCGCCCCCGACATCATGCACGCGCAGAACCCCTTGGAATATCGTCCTGCGGTGCCGTCCATCCGTCCGATGTTCAGATATCTTAACGCCAGGTGTGTGGAGTACCGATTTCGTGACGATGCCCGATCCCCGTTCGCCCAGTGCAGCCGCCCCACCGTCGCCGTTTCAGATCGTCACGTCTCGTGGATTTACCGAGTGGCTGGCCACGCAACGGGTTGGCTTAGCGGTCTCGACATATCACCTCGGAGCGGTCTTACTGCTGGGACTCAAACCGAACGGTGAACTCTCGATGTTCATCACGCCGTTCGACCGGGCGATGGGACTGTGTGCTCACGGTTCCTCACTGTGGGTCGCGACGAAGCAGCAGTTGTGGCGGTTGGAAGACTCTCTCGCCAGTCACACGGCTGACGGCTACGACCGTGTCTATGTACCACGCATTGGTCACACCACGGGTGATATTGATTGTCATGATGTCGCGGTTGATGCCTCGGGCCGTACCATTTTCGTCGCCACGCGGTTCAATTGCTTAGCGACGCTCGATGACCGCCTCAGCTTTGCCACGTACTGGCGACCGCCGTTCATCAGTCAGCTGGCACCCGAAGACCGCTGCCATCTCAATGGGTTCGCCTTGGACTCTGGCACTGCGAAGTACGCCACGCTGGTCGCTCGCAGTGATGTCGCCGATGGCTGGCGTGATCATCGGAATCAGGGCGGCCTGGTGCTGGACATCACCACGAACAACATCGTCGCAGAAGGCTTATCGATGCCGCATTCCCCGCGGCTGCACGACGGGAAACTCTGGCTACTGAATGCAGGCACGGGGCACCTGGGATTCATCGATCAAACCACAGGCCACTTTGAACCGGTCACCTTCCTGCCCGGTTATGCTCGCGGCCTGTCGTTTCATGGAAGGTCTGCGATTGTCGGTCTGTCCAAGCCGCGGCGGGAACATGCGTTCCGGGGGTTGCCGCTCGATCAAAATCTGACCGAAAAGGGAGCGGTTCCCCGGTGTGGCTTGCAGATCGTAGATCTGGAATCGGGAGCGGTGATGCATTGGGCCCGCATCGAACCGCCCATTGAAGAACTCTACGATATCGCCGTCCTGCCCGGCGTGGTCCGTCCCAAAGCCCTCTCGCTCACTGGCCCTTCCCTCGCTGACCAGATCACCCTCGGTGATGGCGATTCCTTCAAGGTCTGGAGCGCGGCACCGGCGAAGTAGCCCGTTGACGGGGCCACGTCGATTCACGACTGCCAGTTATATGGCAGGGGCAAAACTCCGAGAACTTTGGCAATGACCGCGAAGTCCTGGCCGAATGCTCCGTGGCCGTATGACGTGTGACTGTGATGAGATCCCGTTGGAGAGTTCCCAGATCGGGCCCATGTCACCGCCGCCTGGCTCGGACATCCTCCGGACGTGGCGCAGAGACACGACCTGCAAACACTGGAATCGCACTTTGAATCGGCAGTGTCAAACGCAGCGAAAATCCGGCGCGCACCCTGCCAGAATCGAGGCGAACCGAGACGAACGGGATTCAAAAACCCCTGGAAGACCAGCGAATTTCCCGCTAATTACTGTGCAGAAGAGTTACCCCGCTAGGATTCGAACCTAGACAAACAGAACCAAAATCTGTTGTGCTACCGTTACACTACGGGGTAATTATGCTGTTTTCCGAAGTCTGACACCCGTTACTGACACCACGTATACATTTGTATGTGAGCGTGATCGCAGTAACGGTACGTTCCCCGAGGTCAGCCGGAGACAGCAGCGCCAGAGTGCGGGAGTTGATCAGCATGGGGGCAAAGTCTAAGGATTCTACCGAAAATGACAAGGGCAGACAGGCTAAGAAGCCGTACGCGGGTTTCCCCCTGTTCGTTCACCAGACAGGCAGGTGGTGCAAGAAGGTTCGCCAGAAACTCGTCTACTTCGGGAAGGTGAGCGACGATCCAGACGGGCAGAAAGCCCTGGAACTCTGGAAGAGCCAGATGGACGAACTTCTGGCCGGGAAGACCCCCAGCAAGCCGAGCGACAAGCTGACGGTCGAACAACTGGCGTTTAAGTGGCTCGATTCCAAGGCCAAGCTAGTCGGCTCTGGAGATCTGTCTCCCCGCACGCTGGAGAACTACCGACAGACAGCGGCCAAGGTGGCGTTGCACCTGGGCAGAACGCAGCCAGTCACCAGTCTGAGGGCGGAAGACTTCGACGCCTTACGGGCGGCACTCGCCAAGGGTGTTGGGCCTGTCACGCTGCGGAATGATGTGCGGATGGCTCGCATGATGTTCCGATTCGCGGAACAGACGCATCTGGTCGGCAAGCCTGTGCAGTTTGGCACGGAATTCAAGATCCCTGCCAAGCGAACGCTGCGGAAGCATCGGCGTCAATCTGGCAAGCGGATGTTTGAAGCTGTTGAACTCCGGGCGATGATCGACGCGGCTCCCCAACCATTGCGGGCCATGATCCTGCTGGCGATCAACACGGGTTGCGGGAACACCGACTGCGCCAACCTGCAATTCTCTGACATCGACCTGAAAGCGGGCTGGCTGGATTACCCGAGGGCGAAAACCGAAGTTGATCGACGTGCGCCACTCTGGCCGGAAACCGTCACGGCGATGGCTGAAGCGATTGAGAAGCGGCCAAAGCCATTGGCGACGGTCGATGATGATTGCGTGTTCCTCACGAAGTATCGGCAACGATTCGTGCGGATTGGGCCAACCGGCGGGCCACTCGATTCCGTGGGCAGTGAATTCGGCAAGCTGATGAAGTCGCCACAATGCCCAAACTGTGGGACGATCACGCGCGTTCCTCGCGGTGTCACGGCGGAACGCTGCCGCAAATGTCGCTGGAAGCCTGAAGGCGATGCAGACTGGCAATACCTTCGTGTGCGGGGATTTTATGCGTTGCGGCACACTTTCCAGACCATCGCTGAAGAGTCCAAGGATATGCCAGCGGTGCGGTACATCATGGGGCACTCTGACCCAACCATGTCAGCAGAGTACCGCGAGACGATCAGCGACCAGCGTCTACGGGACGTTGTCGACGTGGTGCGGGTCTGGCTCTGGCCTGACACGACCCCGAAGCGAAAGCGGGGTGCAAAATGAGTCGACCACGCCAACCGATTCCGCCTTACACTTTCCACAGACCCAGCGGGCAAGCCAGAGTCAGACTACACGGCAAGGACCGCTACATCGGTCGGTACGGAAGCCCTGAAAGCCTGCGGAAGTACGTGGCGCTCCTGCTGCGGCATTTGGCTGGGAAGATCCCGGAACGTATTGACGAGTAGTGTAGAATCGCGTCCAACGCTGGCTACCTCTGGCCGGGGAAAAGTCGAAATCCACATCGACCTGCCAGCGCGTTTTTTTAATTGTGGATGGCTCCTGTTGTGGAAAGGGGCAGGCATGCTGACGATTGCAGAGTCTATTACAAAGTGGCATGAACTGGAGTCGCGTTTCCTGGAACTCCAGAAACGAAACCCGCTCTCTGTCCGAGGGGTTGGGTTGGTCACTAATGTTGAACGCTATGACGATAAACTCTGCGCGATGCGGCTTCCTCGAACAGGTCAGTTCGCTTCGCTGTCGGAACGGGCAGGCACGCTGCTGGCCAAGACTCCGCTTCCTGCCGACTTACTGGAGATTCCGATTGAAGACTCTCCTAGATTAGTGTGGATGTGCCTGCTCGCCACTGACGAAAGTGTAGACTTTCGCTACTTCCCATCGTTTGACGTGCTTCCAAACGGTCAGCGGGAAGAACATGCCCACGGACAATGGATTATCGGCGATTCCATCGGCGTTTCCCTGTCGATGATCGACCGCATTCTTGCGGCGCTGGAGTCGATGCCAGCGGAACCAGACGCGCCTGTTCCGCAGCCAGCGACGGCGGTGACTGCTGTGGCGGTGACTGATCAGGCACCAACCAGCCCAAATATAGATATGAGCACGGAAGCCCGCGCATTGGCGGTCCTGATCCACCACAGAGAGGTGAACTCAATAACCGCTGTGGCAAAACTCGTTGGATGCGATCGGGGGACACTCTACAAGCAACCTCAATTCATGGCCGCATGGAAAGCGAAGCAGAATAACGTCGTGGGAACGGTTCGACGCGGACGAATCGATGACAGCGGCAATATCGAAGCTGATGATATGTCGCGCGACGACGATTAAAAAATTCTGCGCAACACTTTTGCGCGACACTCACTTCCATAAACCCCTGCAATCGTAGGGGTTTTTTCGTTTTCGTGCGCGACACCCGCGCGACACATCCCCAGATACTTTGAGTGTAGAAAAAATCAGACGGTTGATGCTGATTGGATCACTCGAAGGGGGACGACATGACGAAGGCAGTCAGTGTTATCGACCCGCGTGAGTGCCCGACCGCGTGGTTCAGTGTTCTTGAGCGGGCAAAAAATGCGAACGATTTTGAGCGGGCCGCCGAAGCGGTTCGCGAACTCCGGCGGCTGGGTGTAGAGGTGAAGTTCACGCCACAGCGCGGGAGGCAGCAGCATGCTGAACGATGCTGATGTTCTCGACGTGAATGGTGTCGCGGCTGAAATCAACGTCGACCGCGAGGGTGTCACGCACCTGATCAGGACCGGGCAACTCAAAGCGTTCAACGCCGCGAAGAACCCCTACGGCAAGAAGCCACGTTGGCGAATTATTCGCAAAGATTTGCTGGCGTTCATGGAAGCTCGCAGCAACCGACCTGCATCGCCACCAGCGACGAAACGTAGTCCAGCCAAGCCGGTCGCGACCGGGCGCAAGTGGTTCTGACAAACGCACAACCCCGGCGGGCAAACCGGGGCTGCGTCTCAATCTCACATCGATCAGTAGGGGATCGACTCATGACAATTATCTCTGACGACTTGCGAGCAAGCAAGACGCAACTTGTCGAATCGCAGCGACTGGACTGCGCTCTCGCTGTCGCGCGTCACGTTGAACGCAACATACAGCGTGATCTGATCGCACTGAATGTCAGAATCGTCGCTCAACTCGATTCACTGCTGCTCTGTGCTGTCTCAATGCGCCTCGCTGCCGAGGCATCCGCCGGGCCAGTGATGGGTGATGCAACACGCGGCCGGCTGCTGGCGTTGCGGGCAGAGATGGAACGCGGGGGTGTTAAGTGAGCGTAGGACTCTCACCCCGCGAAACTGTCCTGAGCGCCGAGACGACCAAGCCGCCGATGCCGGTCAACGTGGCTAGCATTCCCGAGGAACTGAAACAGCGTTCCGCATGGGTCAACTGGCGATGGGACTGGAACGGCAAGAAATGGAACAAACTCCCCTATCAGCCCAACGGCTACACCCTCGCCAGCAGCACAGACCCGGAGACCTGGGGCACGTTTGAAGACGTCCGGGAATCCCATGAACGTGACCCCGACCTGGGAATCGGCATCGTCTTCAATGGCGACGGTTTAATCGGCATCGACCTGGACGATTGCCGCAACCCTGAGACCGGACAGGTTGATGGGTGGGCACACGACGTGGTGGCGATGGTCGACAGTTACACTGAGGTCTCGCCATCGTTGACGGGCCTGAAGATTTTCACGCGGGGCACTCTTGGGAACCGTACAAAAGTCTTCAAACGACCTTCCGGGAATGGTCAGGTCGAAGTCTACGAAACGGGCCGCTACTTCACGGTCACGGGGGAGCACTGGCCAGAATCGACCACAACCGTCTCAGCAAATCAGGCGGGCATCGACGCTGCGGTGTCGATGTTTCAAACGTGGTCAGAGCGGGAGAAACCACAACGGCAAGACGCTGGTAGGCTCCCCGAGGTCTCTGCCGATGATGAGCGGGAAACGGCTGTTGCGGCGCTCACTGTTCTGGACCCCGATTGCAACTACAACCAATGGTTGCGGATTGGGCAGGCACTCCATGCCGTGTCCCCTGGCCTGCTCAATGAATTCGACGCCTGGAGTCGTCAGAGCGACAAATACGCCAACGGCGAACCGGCTCGAAAGTGGAGATCGTTTTCCGCAGGCGGGGGCGTCACCCTCAGCACGCTGTGCTGGTACGCGGACCAGACGGGGCGGGATTGGCGGCCGAAACGGCACCAAAACGGCAATTCTGTGTATAGTGTGAATTCTGTGTACGGTTCTGGAGATTGGCCACAACCTATTCCTCTCGATTCCGTAGAAGTCGCCGCGTTCCCTGATGGGGTGTTCCCCTCATGGCTGGATCGGTACATCCGGGAACTTTCGGTCTCCACTCAGACCCCGATTGACCTGCCTGCCGGGATGGTGCTGGCAGTGTTGTCTGTCTGCTGCCAGAAGAAATACGCGGTCGTCCCACGTCCGGGGTGGCTGGAACCGCTTTCCCTGTATGTCCTGGACTTGATGGACCCCGCGAACCGCAAGACGGCGGTGGTCTCTGCGGTCACCAGTCCGGTTCGCCTGTATCAACGGCAGCAGGCTGAGACCTACGCCCCGATGATTCGGGCCAGTATCAGTAAGCACGAAGTTCTGACGAAACAGCGGAATGAATTCGTCAACTCTGCTGCCAAAGCCCCATTCGGTGCCGAGCGGGAACACCTGATGGAACAGGTACGTTCAATTGATCAGGAGATTGCAGACAACCCGATTCTGACCGAACCGCTTTTCTTGGCTGACGACATCACCCCTGAAACCCTGGCAACGCGGATGCTCAATAACGGCGGACGCATGGGGATCTTGTCGGCGGAAGCGGACGCCTTCGACGTAATGGCGGGGCGCTACTCCAAGAACGGTCAAAGCAACATCGGCATCTACCTGAAGGGCCACAGTGGTGACGATCACCGTGTCGACCGTGGCTCCCGTCCCAGCGAGTTCCTGCGGAGTCCCGCGCTGGCGATTGGGTGTCTGGTACAACCCGAGGTGATGACGGGACTGCTGAACCAGAAGACTTTCCGTGGTCGGGGACTGCTGGGGAGATTCCTGTATCAGAAGCCTGTCACCATGTTGGGTCGCAGGGAGATCAATCCCCCGGCTGTCGATCCAATCACCGAGGCAGCCTACACCCACGGCATCATGCAACTGATGGGGCTGCCAGCGAATCAAGACACTGATGGTCAATTCCGACCGGAGTATCTGTCTCTGTCCCGTGAATCGAGAGAAGCACTCTACGCATTCGCTGGAGAGATAGAACCCCAACTAGGTGAGTTTGGCAGGCTCTCCACGATCACCGATTGGGCGGGAAAGCTGGCCGGTCAGACCGCACGCATTGCAGCGCTGCTACACATTGCCTCCCACGGTGTCAGTGGGCAAGTTCCACCGGCTGTCTCTGGTGAATCAATGGCGGCTGCGGTCAACGTCGGTCGCTACCTCATGTCTCACGCTGAAGCGGTGTTTTCAGCAATGGGTGACAACCAGTTGATTGAACTGGCGAAACATCTTCTCGCAGCAATCCAGAGGCATCGGCTCACGTCATTCACAAAGCGAGACATTCACCAACTTGTACGACGTCGCGTTAGCTCTCCCGACGACCTAGATAACCCCCTGGCGTTGCTCGAAGAGCATCACCACATACGACGCGAACCAGACCAGAAGAGCCACGGAACCACGGGTCGAAAGCCGTCACCAACCTACGCCGTGAATCCAAAAACAATCTAAGGAAAGCGTACACAATGTACACACAATACACAGAATCGACCCTTCCGACCTGCCCACGCTGTAGAAGTGATCAGGTTCAACGCATCCGAGACGACCGACATCGCTGTCAGTGTGGTGCTGTGCTGCGGATGGTTCACGCTCGCAACGGGCCCACGCTGGTGCCCTATCTCAACTGGCAAACGGCAGGCACCAGAGCAGGCAAGCGACGGGCTAACCGACCACTGCCTGCGACGGGATAGGCAGGCACCAAGGGCCGCAAACGGTGAGTGTCGCAACTGTCGCTAACTGTCACCGATTGTCAGGGGTTTTTTCTGTTTTAAACCTCGCTGGTTTTTTTCACTTGCTGTGCGGTTTGCCGCATGGGGCCACGAATCCCGACCTACCCCCTACCCATCTTAACATGTTGCATTTTGCTACAGCAGACGGGGGGGGGTGGGTGAAAAATCTGGGGGTGTGTCTCCCAAACCGCACAGCAAGCCGCGCACAAACTAAGCCAAAACTTTCATAGGGGGGTAACCATGTCCCGACCACGCACGCCAGTTGAACAACATCTCCGCGACGGGACGTATCGCCCTGGCCGTCACAGCGGCGGCTCTCTGCCTGTTGAGATTCCCGCTATGCCACCGGACCTGTCGCCGACGGCGCAAGGGGCGTGGCACACGATCACGCTAGGGCTGGAACAGGCCGGGCTGGTCTCTGACGTCGATGGCGCGGCCTTACGGCTCTTGTGTGAGTCGTGGGAGACTTACCTCGAAGCGGGCGACGATGTACGCCGTAACGGCATCTTGGTGCCCTTCACGAACAAATCCGGGGCGACCAACAAAGTCGTCAATCCCGCGATGCGGGTGCGGAATGATGCATGGAAGCAAATCTACCTGATGTTGCGTCAGTTCGGGCTGACACCATCGGCACGGACGGGGCTATCCGTGACCGAGCGTAACGACGACGGCGATAGCCTCGCGGACATTCTCGGCTTTCCCGTCAACTGACCAGCACGGAGGCAGCATCGTGAGCACTCCTAAGCCTGTAAACCGCCCGACCTGCCCGACCTGCGGTCAATCGCTGTGCATCGTGGAAACACGGAACTACGGCGGCGACAAAGTTCGGCACCTTGGCTGCCGTGAGTGCCACTACAGACCCGGACTAAAGTTTATTGGCTCAATACATACTGCTGACCGTGACTGCACTACAACATTTAGTGCCAATGTGGACAATTAGTGCACGTATTCATTCATAGGAGACCCATTATGGACAGACCGCGACTATTAAAGGCGAAAGAAGTCGCCGACATCTTGCGAGTTCACCGCCGGACGCTGGCGCGATCGGTCAAGGCTGGCCGGGTTCCACCGCCGATTGTGGTCGGGCGTCACTCTCACCGCTGGCCTGCCGATGTGATTGAAGCCCTGCAAGCGACTGTCTCAACTCCAGCCAACTAACTAAGGGAAATCACAATGCTGACTGCTATCGCTCCTGCCTCAGAGAAAAACGCCACCCAAAGCCTTGCCGACGCATACGCTCAACTGATCATCCAACGAAGTGTTCGCGTCCGCGAACTAAAAGAGATGGAAGGCGAGTTGTTGTCGCACATCTTCGACCTGTCGCTAGAAACCGTTCAGAGGATCATGTCCGCATACTCGCAACAGGTCGCCGTCGAATGGGAAGTGTCGTCACCTCAGTTAATTGCTGCCATGAGGAGCGGCGACCCACAGTGTTCGCAGATCCTGAAATCGATCAGTGAAAAACTCTCCCGCTGTCATCAATCTGTGCTTGCCGTCATCGATGACGCGCACGCCGAGATCGACCGGACCCGCGCAGCACGCAACTAACCCAGTCAAGGACCACTGACCGATGGCCATTCCCCGTACAACGCTCCCTGCCCAACCCGTTAAACTTCCCTGGACGTTGACCGACGATACCGGGTATGCGGCCGGTCTCGCCGCGCTCCAAGCCATGAAGGAACGCGATGCAGAATTGTTCGCCGAGATCGAAGCGGCCAGCAACTTGCAATCGATGCCTGCCAATCATGGCGACGATGAGGCAGCAGCGGCGGCTCTCCTGCGTGGTGATCCACTTCCCGAACTGGCTGACGATCCCGTTGTAGACGTGAACGCTCTCAAATCCGAGCGTAGCAAACTCGCCCGCGAAATGGACCGTCAGCGGCGCGTCCTGCAAATCGCCAAGGTGAGTCTCGCCAAGCGTGCGGCCGATGAACTCTCGACCGAAGATAACCGCGATGCACGCGACTTGCTGACGGCCATGCAGCAGGTGCTGGCCATTCGTCAGCGGCGGATTCTGAGACGGTCAGCCTTCGCGGCCGGGTTTGATGGTTGCACGCTGCCGGAACTCGACATCACGGGCCAACTCGCATCAGCGATCAAAGCGGGTGCCGATCAGTTCGCAGCCTCGATTGCCATGCTGGGGGGCTAACATGCTGCCACACGCAAAACTCTGCATCTATGACGAAATCCGTAACGGCCAGACCGATCGGCAGGTGGAAGACGACCTGCGCCGCATCGGGCAGTGTGACACGCTCAAGGTGTTCATCGACTCCAACGGTGGCCATGTGCGGGCGTTGAATCGGATTCAGAACGCGATTCAAAACCATCCCGCACGGCAGGTTGAAACCATTTGTGTCGGCCGTTGCTACAGCGCTGCTGCGGTGCTGTTCTTGGCTGGCGACAAACGGACCATGCACCCCGATGGGAAAATCCTGCTGCATGCCGTGCATATCGATGGGAAAGAGCAGGACAGCGACCACTGCGCCGCGACAACCGACTCCCTCGTTACGCTCCTCGCCAGTTGCACCAAGCTGGACCGACGACAGATCTCGGCATGGATGCACGATGAAACGGTGTTCAACTTCACCAGCGCCTTGAAGTGGAATCTTGCGACTGGCACCACGGCCTGCCATCGACTGCGCACGCGACCGACGATTCCCAGCAACTTCATCCACGCCGCGCCAGAACGCGACCTAAAAGCGCGAGACCGGCGGGACTATACCGACTTCACGCTACGGCGATTGCGACGGCAGGCAGCCTTTGAAGAGGGTTGCCAGCGTACACCAGCAGCGCGACGGGTGCCGATTGTGGTGCCACCACTTCCGCGTGGTGCGGTCACGTCCACCAACGACCTGCAACGCTATTTGCGGAGGGTGCCATCATGAGACTCCAATCGCGCACAGCACGCATCAGCGGTTTGCTGGTCCACTGGTCGAAGTTCGTCGACACCAATCGGCACGAACGCGCACGGTTCACAGAGACCGCGTTTTCGGGATGGTTGCGAGGCGATGAAACGCAACACTTCATTCCGATCGACGTTCACCACGACAGCAAATTCCCGCTATGTCGCGATGGCCTGTCTGTCGTGAGGTGGACGCCAAAGGGCTTGCACGCATCATTCCGCCTCGACATCAGCAACCCACAAACTCGTCTTGCGGTTCTGGCGATGGAACGCGGTTTCATTCGCCACCTGTCAGCAACCGTAGCCCACGAGAAGTCTATCAGACTGCGCGACGAGTTCGGCAGCGTGCGGCTGATCACATCAGCGGGCGTGGTCGGCATATCGATCACCAGTCGGCCTGTGATTCCGGGAACAGCCTTATCCGTCAACGGGCATGTGTTTGCGGGCGATCCAGTATGGCCATCTGATCGCCACCAGCGGGCCGAACTTGAACAGTTCCTGGCCGAAAGTGGCATCGGCTTCACGCCAAAGCCTACGCCACCAGCGCCAGAACTAACCGTCCTGGAACTTCATCGCCAGAAGACGATGGCGGCATTCCTGCAAGACTTCGACCGCGACAGCCAGACCTGTAACCAATACTGGCGCAACCTCACCCACTAACCCCCTGAAAGGTCTCACATGCTCAAATCGTTCTTCACGTCCAAACCAGCGGCGGCACTCCTGGAACGCCTCGAAGCCGAAGCGGCCGAAGCTCAACTCTGCGAACGTGATGCCACCATCTCGCGACTGACCGAACTCGATGAACAACTCGATGCCGAACTCCCGCCACTCGACAACGCGGTGGCAGTCTGTCGTGATGCCGTTGAAGCTGCACGCCGGGAACTCGGCAAGGCAGAAGAACAGTTGCGGCAAGCCGTGAACGATCGCAATCGGGTGGCCTTCAACCTGGAACGGCAACGGGACATCTCCCGCGCAAAACTGGAAGCCGACCTGCAACCGACGTGCATTACGGATGCACTCGCTGAACTGGCCGAACTCTCCGAGAACTGCCGTAACAGCGGCGACAGGTCACCCGAAGGATTGGCCGATTCTGGCCGGGGGATGCGCTGGTGTGCGACCGCGCGTGAACGGCTCCTGGCTCTGCAATTCGTCGCGGGTGATGTGAGCACACAAGTCGACGCCATCATGTCGGAACGTCCGTAGTCAACTCCCCTCACCCTGTTCACGGAAAGAACCATCTATGATCTGTCCAACCTGCAAAGCCGAAACGACTGAGGCTCTGACCTGTGAACCAAGCCGACTGCTGCGCGAACAGCAAGTCGCGACATTCCGGGCGACTGCTCATGAAGGGCCGGGCCCATGCTCAGATTGCGGCTGTTTCGTCGGTGGACATCATCACGCATTCTGCGGGTTGATGATTCCGCACAGATTGGTCTGCAACGGCTGCGATCACCACGACGCCAGCAATGAAGTGCTGTTCGGCTTCGATCCGTTTTGCGGTGAAACGCCAGTCGACCCGGGCTTCACTGATGAAGATTGGCGGGGCTTTATCAGCACGGAGGCGAAATGATGACCGCGACCCTGGCCCTGCCGAAAGTTCTCCGCACGATCTCAGCTTATGTGGTCGAATGGCACTACGCTTACCCTTCCGGGTTGCTGGGCGACAACTTCTCACAGCAGTTCTGTTTTTTGCCCCATGCGTTCAATGCGTGCCTGTCGCGGGGAAAAGACATCGCCCTCACGCAAGACATGGACGCCAGCAAGGTCTTCGCATCCATCGCCAGTGGCACGCTGCGGATTACTTCCGACGATACGGGCCTGCTGATCACTGCCAAGCTGCTCGACTCGCCAGAGAATCGCCTGCTCTGTCGCCTCATCGACGCGGGCCGGGTGAAGGGCTGGAGTCACAAGTTTCGGCCTGTGCTCGGCGGCTACCGTACTCGGTTTGAGATCCAGCAGAACGCGCGCATCACCAGCCACCATCGGGCCGAGTTGCAGGAACTGACCATCGTCATTCGCAAGCGACCCCGGCAACTGGTGAGGAAGACACCCATATTTTTGTCCGGCGGGCCGAAGGTGGTTTGATATGTGCTGTCCTATAGATTGTGCGATAGACCCCGACTGTGAAGACATCGGCACCAACTGGCCGGTGCTCACCATGACGATAGCAAGCCCTGACTGTGCTCTGCTGGATGGTTGCTCAACGACCATGAGTAACATGGGCGGGGCCACCGTCTGGAATCAAGACTCATCAGACTGTTTCGGAGGACTCACGCTGTTCCTGGACGTCGACAACTGTTGGCGTCTGACGGGTGCGGCTTCGGACTGCATTGAGTTCAACGACGTGCGAGCGATTGAAGTCACCTGCCCCGGTGAAGAGGGCGTGCCCTACTTCCATTTCCGAGTGTTTGCCAGCGGTGGGGAATTCGGCTGTCCCCTATGTGCGGGTGCTCAAGTCGACATTTACATCACGGCTTGACGGGTTCCAAGAGGGTATGCCCATCAGCCCATTTCGTGCTGTAGACAGAGTGATACTTGCCACACTTCTCGCAGCGCCAATACCACTCCTCGCGTTCAACACTCGCAAGGTAGCCTGTCATGGGGCAGCGGACGTGGATCAATTCAAAGTCGGCTGGATTACTACTCGCCAACGATCGAACGGAATTCACCAGTATAGGGGCCGCAAACATGAGTGCTATCACCACAGACCACAATGCCACTCGCGAGCAGATATCTTTGAGCACTGAAGACCTCGCATTCTGTGAAAGCCTGCCGACACAACGGCAGCGGGATCTGTGCAGCGGCCGGGTTCTGCTTGATGACGTCAAACCGGGTGCCTATCTGCGACTGTTCCGCAAGCTGGACGCGAAGGCCAGTAAGCGATTACCACGATTCGCGAGCAATCCCAGTTCTGCCCGCATTCCTGGAATCACCCTCGATCTGCCACGCATGAAGACACAAACCACGCGCGGACCGGGTTCCGAACTGAAAAAACTGCTCGCCACGCTGGGAATCGATCACTCATGGTGCGAGTCATGCAGCCAGCGACGCCAACAAATGGACGCATGGGGCGTTCAAGGTTGCCGTGAGCACTTGGAACAAATCGTCGAATGGCTGAAGCAAGCCGAGACAAAAGCGGCTACCGTGGCGGCTCAACTGAAAGCCAAGAACGAAAAGCGTGAGGCTACTCCAAAGGACATTGAGCGTGAGCGGCACGCGATGCAACGGGCCGCGACATGGAACGCGCTGAAAACTTGCACTTGGGTCAACCCCCTCGATCCTCACCGCAGTCTGGTGCTGAAAGCGATCGAAGCGGCGGAAGGGACGGGGGACAATGGCTGAACCGCCCTACGAACCACCCCCCGAGGAAATCGCAGAAGGTTGTCGGCAGATTCAGAGTGAATGGTCAGCCGAGACCGAACGCGGACGGCGGGTGCATGGTTGCCAGCGGCGGGAATGGAGTGTCCCTGTCGTCAGCACTGCCACAACACGCGGGAACGTGGCTGGAATCGACGCATTGGGCGTGGTGGCGGTTCCCAATTGCATCAATTGAAGCAATTGGAGAAAACAAGCTGGAAAAGTGCAGATAGCTCAATTGAGCTATCTCGCGGAGTGGTCTACGTCGATTTCTTCCGCGCCGATTTCTTCGGCACATTCTCAGCAGCATCTGCCAAGAGCACATCGCGGGCATGGGTTGACGTCGGCTTTCCCAGCGATTCCGCACGGGCGTCGATGGCGGCGCGTTGCTCCTTCGACATGCGAATTCGGAGATCGGCGTCTAGCCCTGATTCGGTCAGTCGCGGACGTGGCATATGCCGGGCCTTTAGTTTTGTTACAACAATTGGATTGACATTCCGAAGTTATGTTGCAACATTATGCCGAAGCCGATCAGTTGATGCAATCTGTATCATCGGCAAATACGAACGGCCGCAAGTGTTCTAAGCACTCGCAGCCGTTCTAACCAATCGGTTCCCTTCTCAAGGAAAGGGTCTCTCATGGCTGCTGCGCATTCTACAGCAAGTCCCCCGAATTTGGAGCACATCTCCAAGCCGCCACCGTATGTCCGGGCCGGTCTCGTGGAACGTCGCCTCTACTTCCCAGAAGCGGTCCTGCGACGGATTGAGCACAAACCCGGTGATCTGGTGGAACTACTCACCATGCTCCTGTCCGATCACCTGAAAGGGGGTGCGCAATGAATTACGCACTCGGCTGGAGTGAACGCGAACAACGGGCACGGGAGCGGCGGATTGCGTCGTTCAAGCGCACGGAACGCAAGAAGCGGCTACGGCAACAACTCCTGGCCGTGAAGCCCCACTGCTCTGTCTGCGGTGCCAAGCTCCAAGGTCTCGACCGTGACGGCGACCGATATGCCAACGTGGTCGGTGGTGACCGGCTGGCCTGCGCCGGATGCGTTTCCGTGGCGGTTGCTCAACAGGTGGCGGAAAGCGGGGTGCCTCAATGATTGCGGAACTCCCGATCCTGCATGACCTGTCGACCCCGATTCCCGAGGAACTGAATCGTGTGCAACGTCGGCAACTGCGGTTGTACCTCTGGCGGCAGAATCCATGTTGCACCTACTGCCACCGGAAGCTGCCGTACCGACATTTCACGTTGGACCACTTCAAGCCCATCAGCCTGGGCGGTCGGCATGTGGAATCGAATCTGGTGCTGTGCTGTGAACTCTGCAACCGTGCGAAAGCTGACCAGAGCACAGCGACGTTCATGGAACGGCTAGAAATTGCGCTCGCCACGGTGCGGCGGATGATCGAAGCCGATGCCGGATTCCCAGCGACGACGTAACGACCAACCAATCCTAAGCCCCGGTGGTGTATGCTGCCGGGGTGTTTTCATTTGAAAGGGGCGTTGATGAGCACACAAGTTGAACTGGTGGAACGCCTGCTGGAACTCGCGGATGCCGAGGACACCTTCGTGACTGAGGACATGAAGGTGGCTGCTGAAAGGTTGCTCGCCCTCAGAAAGGATGCGGGTGTGATCTGGAAATTGCTGACACCGACGATCGAGTTATTCGATTCATCGTCGCCGCAAAGTATGGAACGTCTCCACAAGATCATGCGCGAAGAACTTCTGAGAAATGCGGTGCCCGGCGGCGCCAGTGGTCGCCCCTCAAGAACTGTCACCAACAAGTCAATCGCTCAACGGCTCATGCCGTTTGCAGAGCAAATCGATCAGCAACGTTCCTGAAGCCCCTGCCGGTTCGCTGGTGGGGGCGATTTCATTTCGGCACATCACCAAGATTGCTGCACAGTTCCCCAGCACATAATCAGTAGGTGTCATTGACACCCGGACCACTCGGAAATATGCCGATTTCCGCAGAATTTAGAGGCATTAGAGGCAAGTGACCAGAAACGAAAAAACGCCTATTTCCTAGGCGTTTCTGATCAAATCCGAGAGTGGGCTATTGAGAACCAAAATCTGTTGTGCTACCGTTACACTACGGGGTAATTGAGCGGTTGGCTGAAGCCTTCCCTGCGTTATGTTGACACGCTTTTAGTGTGTTCTGAGCGTGTGAACACTGGCAGTGCAGTCCTTCTCGTCATTCGGGGACTGAAAGCCAGAGTCAGGTCAGGGCATCTGCATCGCGGCAAAGTCTAAGGATTCTACCGAAAATGGCAAGGGCAGCACCGGAAAGATAACCGGCCTTGTCTGTGACGCGTCGGGAAACGGAGGGTGTTGCGGCCGAAAGTCGCCGTTTGCACCCGCTTTATGGTTCCACAACCAGAAGGATTCATTCGAGGGAAGGTTCGGCTTGGAACTGCAGATTCTGGCCGAGAATGCAGGCCTGGAAGCGATGTCGTTGCTCCCGTGCCGCTTGACGGACGCGTTCGCCGCAGCCATTCCGCCTGTTGCTCTTGGCTGAAATGATTGGAAAACAGCTTCTAAGTGGTGGGTGGGGGCCGGGGTTGCGGATGGAAGTCCGCAATCGGCTAATGGTGATAGGGTGTCATGAATGGTTCGCGAATTTGCCGCCATCTGGCCTGCTTCTCTGCGAGGGTGAGACCGCGATGGGTGGCTGGTCTGCATGAGACCCGTATCGCGCTGCGGTTGATTCGCGTCACGGGCTGAGTCACAGTGTGGGACAGTCCAGACTTCCCACCTGCGGAGCCAGCCTCATGATCTGCCTCGTCAGCCTGCTGCAATCGTGGATCGCCCTCACCGTTTGGACCGCCGATCCGATCGCCTTTCCGCTTGCTTTGCCAAACACTCAGGCCCTGACAATCGAGCAACCGCTCGATGAAGTGATGGTGGCGGGGATCGATCGCTATGCCTTGACAGCGATTGAACAGGCGAAAGCGATGCGAGCTGCGAAATGGCAGCGCGACACTTCATCGCCCGAGGCGTATGAGAAATCGCTGGAGCCTTATCGCTTGAAGTTTCGCGAAATCATCGGGGCAGTCGACCCGCGCCTCCGTGGTCGTGGTCTGGAACTGCTGGCCGATACGTCTTTGGCGGGCGTGCATCCCCCCAGTACGCGGATTGCCGACGACACCGAACTTTATAACATTCTTCCCGCGCGTTGGCAGGTGTTGCCGGGTGTCACGGCCGAGGGGTTGGTACTGGAACCGACGGGCGAGGAAATCGTCGGGCTGGTGATCGCCATTCCCGATGCCACGTGGACACCGGAAGAATTCTGCGGGGCCGATCCCGATAAGCCCGAGGCGACGCTTCTGCCACGGTGGCTGGCAGAGCAGGGCTGCATTGTGGTCATCCCGACGCTCATCAGCCGCGATGAGACGTTCGCCGGGAATCCCGAGATCGCGTTGACGAACCAATCGCATCGGGAATGGATCTATCGTCAGGCCTTTGAACTCGGTCGCCATGTGCTGGGTTACGAAGTCCAGAAGATTCACGCGGCGGTTGATGCGCTGGTCGAATTCAATCGGGATGCCGGGGCCGATTTGCCCATCGCGGTGGCGGGTGTCGGCGATGGCGGGCAGTTGGCGCTGTATGCTTCTGCCCTGGATTCACGCATCGATGTCACGCTCGTTTCGGGCTATTTCCAGCCGCGTGAAGGGGTCTGGCAGGAGCCGATCGATCGAAATGTGTGGAACCTGCTGACCGAGTTTGGTGATGCGGAAATCGCCGGAATGATTGCTCCGCGCCCCTTGATCATTGAAGCGGCTGCCGTTCCGCAGGTCACCACACCTTATGCGCCCAAGCCGAACCGTCGTGGTGGTGCGGCACCGGGTCAGATTCTGACTGCCGACGTGACCGCCGTGCAAAGTGAGTTCGCGAAAGCCGTCCCGATCTATGAATCGCTGAACGTGAAAGATGAGTTGCAACTGGTCATCAGCGGCCCTGGTGGCACCGGTCAGGCGGGTTCCACCCGCGCGATGCGGCTGTTACTGGCTGAGATGGAAGTCGAAGAACTGAATGCCGATTTGGGCGACCCGCTCAAGATTGAATCCGCGTTGGAATCTGAAGACCGACAACAACGCCAGGTGCAGGAACTGGTCGACTTCACGCAACGTTTGTTGAAGTTGTGCTCGAAGACGCGCGATCAACTTTGGTCGCAGGGCGACCGGAGTTCGCCCGAGGCCTGGGCCAAGACGGCGGAAACCTATCAGGCGCTGGTGTGGGACAAACTCATCGGCCGGTTGCCCGAACCGACGCTGCCTATGAACCCACGCACGCGGAAGATCCTCGAAGACCCGGCGTATCAGGGTTACGAAGTGGTGCTGGATGTGTATGACGATGTCATCGCCTCGGGCATCCTGTTGTTGCCCACCGATCTGAAAGTCGGCGAGCAGCGGCCCGTCGTGGTCTGTCAGCATGGGCTCGAAGGCTTGCCGATGGACACCATCGAAGGCCCGGGCTCCAAGGGTTATCCGCCCTACAAAGCGTTCGCGGCGGAACTGGTCAAACGGGGATTCATCGTCTATGCCCCGCAGAATCCGTATCGTGGACAGGACCGCTTCCGCACCTTACAGCGCAAGTCCAACGTCCTCGGCCGCTCGCTTTTCAGCTATATCCTGCCGCAACATCGAGTGACGTTGAAGTGGCTGGCGGAACAACCGTGGGTCGATCCGGCCCGCATCGGGTTTTATGGGCTCTCTTACGGTGGCAAGACGGCGGTCCGCGTGCCAACGTTGCTCCCTGAGTATTGCCTGTCGATCTGCTCGGCCGACTACAACGAATGGGTTTTCAAGAACGCCACGGTCGATGAGCGGGCGAGCTACATGTTCACCGGCGAGTACGAAATCTTCGAGTGGAACATGGGCCACGTGGCGAACTACGCGGAACTCTCGTACCTGATGGCCCCTCGGCCGTTCATGGTCGAACGGGGTCACGACGACGGCGTCGCCCTCGATGAATGGACCGCCTGGGAATACGCCAAGGTCCGCCGGTTCTACGCGAAGCTGGGTCTTGCCGACAAAACCACGATCGAGTTCTTCAACGGCCCACACACCATCAACGGCCAGGGAACGTTCGAGTTCCTGCATCGGCATCTCAATTGGCCGGTGCGGTAAATGGCAAGTCTGAATAAATCGGGGGGCGTCGTTCTAGGTGTGCTCAATCAGCGAGCAGTCGCGCTGCGCAGTTGGGCTGCGTCAGTGTTTTTACGGGTGCGTCGCACCTCGTTTCCTGCTGTTTTTCTGGCTAACAGCCCAAAGCATGCAAGTGGTGCGGTTTTTGCTGAGACATCGGGCATATTGCTGAAAAGATTGTAGTCAATTCTGACTGACCTCAACGATCTGACCACTCAAGAATAATCGGGATGGCTCAAGTGACCGGCGAAGTTTCGATCCACATGATCGAACCGGGCGATGGTCGCTCACTTCAGAAGTGGGTGTTCTCCTGTCCCGGCGTCGCCCGAATTTCGATTGGTCGCGATGAGGCGGCGTCGGTTCGCCTGGCCGACCCGTATGTTTCCCGCATCCATCTGGAAATTGTGCTGGTTGATCAAACCTGGGTGCTGCATGCCCAGGGGCGTAACGGTGTGTATGTGGATGGAAAGAGTGTCACGGAACATCCTCTGGTCCACGGTACACGGTTTCGTCTCTCAGCCGTCGGTCCCATGTTTCGCTTTGAAAGCGAGACAGGTTCGTCTGGTCTGCAGACACTGAGCCTGGACCCGACAGTGATCAACCTGCTGACGCTGAACCGCGCGGAGGTGACCCAGCAGGCCGACGAGATCTGCGAGTCTGACTACTTCCAGCAGTTGCAGGAGAAAGCCCGTCTGTTGCGACGGAAACATGGTAGTACCTGAGTTCTGTTCAGCACGACATCTCTGGAGATTGGCAACCCGTGGCAAGAATCATCTCGACACATTCCTTTCGTGGTGGAACGGGAAAATCGAACACCACCGCCAACCTGGCGACGCTGATCGCCCGCGCTGGCCATCGCGTGGGTGTGATCGATACCGACATTCAATCCCCCGGCATACATGTGGTCTTTGGGTTCGATCAATCTCAGGCGAAGCATTCCCTGAACGACTACTTGTGGGGCCGCTGCAAGATCGAGCAGGCCGCATACGATATCACTCCGTCTTGCGTGGGCCAGATTTCGGCGGATTCGCTGCGTCCGCGACTCTTTCTGATTCCCTCCAGCCTGAATAGCGGAGAGATCGCCCGCATTTTGCGCGAAGGCTACGACGTCGGCCTGCTGAACGATGGTTTGCAAGATCTGGTGACACGCCTGCAGCTCGATTATCTGCTGATTGATACGCATCCTGGTGTCAATGAGGAAACGCTGTTGTCGATCGCTTTATCCGATTCGCTGGTACTGATTCTGCGACCCGATAGCCAGGACTTTCAGGGGACCGCCGTCACCGTCGAACTGGCGCGCCGGCTGGAAGTTCCCGAACTGCTGGTGGTGGTGAATAAAGTTCCCGACGGCAGCGATGCCGAACTCATTCGGGAACAGGTGGAAGCCGCTTACGACGCGGAAGTGGCGGTGTTGTTGCCATTGAATATGGAGATGTCGCGGTTGGGCAGTGGCGGACTGTTCGTGAATCGCCACCCCGACCACCCGTTTACGCATGGTCTTCAAAGGCTGGCCCAACGTGTGATCACCGGAGCACCGGCAGCGTAGTCCCTGGCAGCTTGGATTCTATTGAGAATGGTCCATCGTGGCTGACACAACATCTCATGAAATCGATCTGTTACTGGGCCGCATGAAGTCCGCCGCCTCGCCCTTGCGAGAGATTCTGCGCGAGATTCACGGCCGCTTGGCGGCGAACGGCGATGGTCGTGTGGCCGACTACATTCCCGAACTCGCCACCGCCGATCCACAACACTTCGGAATCTCGATCTGCACCATCGATGGGCAGGTGGTTGAAGTGGGAGACTGTCTGAAGAACTTTACCATTCAGTCGGTGTCCAAGCCCTTCGTGTTTGGAATCGCGCTCGATGAACAGGGCGTGGAAGCCGTGTTGCAGCGGGTGGGTGTCGAGCCCACGGGCGAGGCCTTCAATTCGATTGTGCTGGACGAAGCCTCGAATCGTCCGTTCAACCCTATGGTCAATGCCGGGGCCATCGCCACGGCCGACCTGATCCCCGGCAAGGATTATCCCGAGCGGGTCAAGAAGCTGCTGGATACGTTTTCGCGCTACTGTGGCCGCGACATTTTTGTCGATAACGCGGTCTTCATGTCCGAACGTGTGACGGGTCATCGCAATCGTGCCATGGCACATTTGATGCGCAATTTCGGCATGGTCGGGGCTGACTTTGAAGATTCGCTGGAACTCTATTTCCAGCAATGCTCGATCGTGGTCACAGCGCATGATCTGGCGGTGATGGGAGCCTCCTTGGCAAATCAGGGAGAGAACCCGGTCACCAGGCAGCGCTGCCTGAAGTCGGAAAACGTCAAGTATCTGCTGAGCAGCATGCTGACGTGCGGTATGTACGATTTTGCGGGCGAATGGGCCTTTCGAGTCGGCATGCCCGCGAAAAGTGGAGTTGGCGGAGGCATCGTGGCGGTGATACCCGGCGTGGCGGGAATCGGGCTGTATTCTCCCAAACTTGACGCCAAGGGAAATAGCGTACGCGGGGTGGCGGCGTGCTCGGAACTGTCGCGGCGATTTGGCCTGCACGCGTTTGAGTCTGGCTTTAACGGCCCGACACTGTTAAGCCAGTTTGGTTTGACACGAGATCGACGCGCGACGCCCGCATTTCCTGGCTAGTTCAGCAGCGATTCACTTCACGCCGCGTCGGGTTTTGGGCCGATGCTGCGGGTGCCTTTGTCGTGGCGGGCTTTGAGGTCGAACAGGCCGAAGATTTCGGACGCCGACAGACTCAGCGAGCGGTTGGTGTTATCCCCCTCGCCGAGGATTGCCGCGAAGAGTTCGCGCTTCTCATTGAGCACGCGGTCGATGCGCTCCTCGATGGTATCTTTACAGATGAACCGCGTGACAATCACCTGGCTTTTGCAGCCGATGCGGTGGGCCCGATTGATGGCCTGGTCTTCAATCGCCGGGTTCCACCAGCGGTCGTACAGGAAGACATAACCGGCAAATTGCAGGTTGAGTCCCACGGCTCCGGTACCATAGCTCATCAGTAACAGATGCTGGTCGGGGTCTTCCTTGAACCGCGTGAGAATCGGTTCGCGCTGTTTGTGCGGCACACCACCGTGGTAGACCAGTGAGCCATAAGGTTGCATGCGTTCGGCGAGCCAGTCGATGCATTTGGTCCACTGACTGAAGAGGATCGCCTTGCCGCCCGACGCCGCGATTTCTTCCATTTCCGCATCGAGCCGATCGAGCTTGGCACTTTCGCCAGTGAGCGGATCCCAGTTGGTGATCTGTTTGAGTCGCAACACCAGTTCAAAGACATGCTGCACGGAGATCTGGTCGCCGAGTTCGTTGAGATGCACGATGCCATCTTTCTCGGCCTGGTCATAGGCGATCCGTTGGCCGGGGCTGAGATCGAGAATTTCATCGCGATCGAGTCGCGGCGGCATGTCCTTCATCACCAGGTTTTTCGTCCGCCTGAGAATGAATTCTTTGGCGAGTGTTTGCAGTTGTTTGAGGTCGGGCGTGCTGCGGGGCGGGGTCACTTCGAGGTACTCGAACAACGCGCCGAGTTCTTCCGGACGGTTTTCGATAGGGGTACCGGTGAGCGCCCAACTGCGACGGCGGGGGATCGCGCGGGCCGTTTCCGCCGTGCGCGAATCGCGATTTTTGATGCGCTGGGCTTCGTCGAGCACCATCAGATCGAACTTGGGAAACGTCCCCTCTTCAAAGGCCGCGTAGTCACGCACCAGGACTTCGTAGTTGGCGATGAGGACCGGCACGCCGGGCATGGCCCAGGTGAGTTTGCGACGCTCGGTATCACCTTCGATGACCACGAACGGCAGTTCTTCCGCCCAGGTACGAAACTCGCGCTGCCAGTTAGGTAGCAGCGGTTTCGGACAGACGAGCAAGACGCGGCGGACCTGACCACTGCGGACCAGTAACCGAATCGCCGTGATGGTCTGCATCGTTTTGCCGAGGCCCATTTCATCAGCCAGCAACGCCGAGGCATGCGAGAAGAGCCACGCGATCCCTTCGTACTGATAGTTGAAGGGCTCGAACGGCATGATGAGTTCTTGACCCGCCAGCCACGTTTGCAGCGGCGGTTGCAGCAGATAGAACAGGCGATCTTCAATGGAGAGCGCATCTTTGGGCGGCTGAATGCGCGTCACTTTGGGAACGTCGATAATGTCGCTGAGGTCATGTGTCGGTGGCGCGGCGGGGGGCGTGAGCGATTTCAGTTCCGACTCGGCGGGTTTCTCTGCGGGGGGTGGCAGGAAACTTTGACCTTCGGGAAATGTCAGCCCGAAGGTGGTCACCTTGATGCGGTGCGGTTTCCATGTCACCGATGTCGGCAGAGTGATCAGCGGCGTGCCCTGCGTTTCCATTTTCGGCCAGCGCTGCAGCGCTCCGTTCAACCCCGCCGCATAAATGTCGGTATGAAACTCGACGGGGACGGCAAACGGTTCGAGCGAGAGTTCGCCGTCTGCCGAGGTTGAGAGCGGAAAGTGCGGTGCGCGCGGGGGAACATCGGCGCTCCCAGTAACTGGGTGCGTAGGCGTTTCGCTCCGCGTGAACAAACCCATCCGGCCTCATCCTGAGTCTGGACTGTGCTGAAAGGAAACCGTCAGGCAGACCGCGCGACAGCCACCTTGAGGGTTTCCGCCAGGGCTTCACGAATGCGGTCAAACGGTTCCAGAAGATCGGCCGTCTCGGGCACCTGACCTGAGGCTTTGCGGATGCTGTCGCAATCAGACTCGGTTCCCGGTGCGAATCGCAACCGCTGTTTGCCCAGCTTCAGGGCGAGCGAAGCGTGGTCAGCGGCGGAATCTGCCGGTTCCAGTGACGCGACCGGAATGCTGATGAACTCCCGCAGACTGAGTAACTCCTCAGATTCCACGAGGATCAGGTGGGGTTGCACGCTGATCTTTTCGACAAGGGTTCTGCCGACGACTTCCGACAGCAGATAGGGCCTGAGGGTATGGCCATACAGAATCTGCTGCGTGCGGTTGGGTTTCACGGGCGTGGTGCACTGGAACTCCAGCGGGCGACCGAACTTGTTGGTCACCAGCAGGCCACCCACCATGCCGCGGTCTGCATCTTCCACCGCTGTCAGAAACCCCAGTCGAAACTGCTCTTGGGCAGTGGTACTCGACATCCGTGCCGAACCTCCCCGAGAATCGCTGCGAGCGACGGACTTATCACGGTGATCGCCGCCTCGTTGCGATGTTCAAGCTATCCATCGCCCGTTCCCCCGCGCGACTTGAGCTTGGGCCAGACCATGTGGGGAAGCGCGGGATCTTCGGAAGAAGATTCCGTGCAATTGGGGGGAATAGCTAAAATGAATGCGACACATCAAAGCCAGCCCATTTGCGAAGAACAGATAGCGATCAGCCGTCTGCCCTGGCAACACTCCGGGAGAACTCAATCGGCGCGGGTCACTTTGGCGGAGGCGGTGGCGTGCGATCCCGGGCCGAAGAGATTGTTTTTGGTCGCCTTGCCCGATCCATAGTGCGATTTCGCATCTTTCAGCGCTTCGGCCAGCAACGCACCGGCTTCCGCTTTCACCAGCGCACCCAGTTTGGCAAGACTGGCACCGGAAATCTCCAGGCGGAACTTCACACGGTCATCTTGGCCGCTGGCTGCCTCTTCCGTATCGCTGATTGATGCCAGCACGGGAGCATCATCGTCTGCATCACGATTCGCACCGATCCAGGGACCATCAAAGGCCTTGGATTTGGCCAAATCCTCTGCGCCAGGGCCGTAGGTGTTGAAGGCAGGTTTCTGGCCTGTGGTGATGGCATTGTAGGTGGTTTGGAAGAGCTGGGCATACGACATTTGCGACCCAAACTGTCGCCATGTGCTCAGCAGTTTCGTGGTGAATTCTCCGCCGACAGCAAACCCGGTGGAGGTGGAACCGTCACGGCAGCCCCCCATATGAATCATGGAGGCCTGCATCGCGGCGGCGGCGTTTCGACTCATGGCGACGACCGGCGTGGCCGCTTCCGCGGGGACATCGCGCGCCATGCGGTAATTGGTCCCCGAGTTGCAACTGTCGCTGATCATGACAATCCGCACACCGGCCTTGAAGGTGGGCCAGATTTTGTTGAGTTCATCATCGATGAGATGCCGGTTGTACAGGACCAGCGTCTCATCCTGTCCGTCGGTCTCATCGCCGCTGGTGTCGGTCACTTGTCCACCATGACCGGAGAAGTAGAAGACCAGGAGATCGCCGGTTTGCAGGTTTTTCGCGTACTCCTGCAGGCAGAATATCACGTTCCCGGAGGTGGCCAGTTGGGTCTTCAACTGGTACGGCTTGATTTTCTGACCCCAGAGCATGCTGGACATGTTGTCCACATCCAGTTCGCATCCACTGCAGCCATTGCGGCCATCCCAGCCGTTGTGTTTCGTCGCATCGATGTATTTCAAACCAACCAGAAGTGCATGTGCGGAAGCCATGGGATTGACCCTTTAAAACGACAGAAACGAAACGCCACTCCTGATCTTTTGTACCTGTCGATTCAAGGCTATGCAACCCCCTGGTTTGCGGGATGCGCCCATTTTCATGGACAAGCTATCACGCGACTGTACTGGCTGTAACGCCTGTACGGAACTTGCAGAAATTCCCCTACGGATGTTCTGGACCTGAATCATCGTTTGTCGGGACTGCACGGAACAATCGCCGAAGAGGTACTGCAACGATTATCGCGTGTGCGTCTGGCATGGCCCGTCCACCGGTTCTGGCACTCCACCCGGGAGAGAATCACGATGTTTGGTCGATTATGGATGTCCCCTCTGGTCATTGGGGCGGCGCTCGCCGGTGTCGATGCAAATTCCCAGGCCGTCGCCGGCTGTCCCTCGTGTGATCGTTGCGACAGTTGCCAGGAATGTGGCGAACCGAAAAAGAAACTGTTTCGTCCGGCGGCCGCCCCACGTGGTGGTGTCGTGCAAACCATGAATGCCCGCATTTCGGACCAACCTGCCCCGCGCAACACCAAGGAAGAAGAACGGGTCGAGAAGCTCGAAAAAGAAATGGAAGATCTCTCGCAGCAACTCAAGTTGATTGCGGCGGCACTCCAGGCGATCAAAGCTGGCAAATAAAGTCGAACAGCCTCGTCTGCAAGCGGTTTTGTCCCGGTGTGAAATGGCGAACCGTGAGCCAGAGGCAACCGATTTCCAAGGAAGGCGCGACATGAAATTTGATCAACGGATAGCGGCGTGGTTAATGGCTGGGGCCCCACTGGTGGCCAGTGCCGCCGATTGCGCAACACAACCGGGTTGTCAGGTGCCGACCAACTGTGCTCCCCCGGTTTATTGTTGTCCTCCGGGTGATCGCGGTGCCCCGCGTGAGGCCCCGGGGAACTATGTGCGTGGTCCAGCCACGGGTGAAGCCCGGGGTGAATCAAATTCCCTGGGGATCAAGGGGCTTCGCGTTCGCTTTCCCGAAATCAATTTGCAGTTGCCTTCCATCGAATTGCCCAGCTTGTACAGCATTCGTCGCGATGCCGAGATGGAATTTGACGGCACGCGTGGACCTTACGTGCAAGGTCAGCCCGCTGAGTTCCGCATGGTTGAGGCGGAAGACCGCGGCGCCGGTGACAATAAGGGTGGCCCGGGGCAAGATCGATGTGCGCCGCAGCCAGGCTTCGCACCGACACCCACGGGTGCTGGAGACCAACCCACGGTCGATGGTCCCTTCGGCAACCCCATGCCTCCCACTCCCGCCGCGGAGGCCGCCTACAGAGCGCGTGAACTGGAACTGCGCGAGCAGGAACTCGCATTGCTGCGACTGCAAGTGCAAGAGATGCAGGCCCAGTTACGCGATCTCTCTTCGGCCAGTTCGTCGGTCGCGCCGAGTCCGGCACGAACCACCACGCCCGTGGCTCTGCGACCGCGACGCGTCGAACCGGCGGCCTATGTGGAAGCCGAGGAAACCAGCAGTCCTCCCACGGGGTTTGGTTTGAGCCAACCGACCAAGGCCAAGTCGGTATCGGCACCCCCTCCCAGTCGACCCGTAGGCCGGACGAACAAAGCCCCCGCAACGCCCCGGACAGCGACCAGCAACTTCGGTGACTGGGCGAGTGACGATCGTTAGAGATGATCGTCGCGACAAGTTGCCTGCGAGACGGAGTTACGTGATCCACGTCGGAGTGGCTAAAGTCTGGCGAGCGGGGGGAGGTGACTCCCCCCGGCGATTCTTGTTGCCAACGGGAATTCCATCACCGAAGGGACTTACGTCCCCTCGCTCGCCTAAGTCACTTCCACGCGTGTCAGTAAGTGCAGGCTGCTGATACAGTCGGCATTTCCCGCGTCACCTCAGTCAATCAGGACTTGGGGTCGGTGTTGGGAGTCTGAGTCGCGTCGGCTGGTTTGACTTGGAATGGATCGTCGGCTTCTGATTCCACCGCAGGCATTGGCTCCACTTCGACCGGAGGAGCCGGTGGCGCTTCCATCACGGGGGCCTGCACGACGACTGGCGGAGCCGGGAATCTGTTGAGAAACCGTTCGACTTCGGATTCTGCTGGGGCCGCCTTCAGCGTGGCCTCGACATGGGCTTTGATGCCGGGATGGTCGCGCAACAGTTGGGCAATCAGGTTTCCTGATGTCGCCAGGTTGTTGCTGATCTGCACGTGTCGCTGAGTCGACGCATCGTTCGTGGGGCTTCCCGCTCCATCAGCCACAGCCGGCGCGGGCCCGCTTCCAAAAGGGCCACCCCCGGGGAGAGATACGGCATCGTCGTCTTTCGCCTGTCCGTCAGTCGGACCTTTCTCGCCGCCATCGTTGGCACCTTTATCACCAGATGCCGTTTGGCAGCAACAGCAGCGTGGTTTGCCCGCTTCCACCAGGTTTGGCAGCAGAAGCAGGACTGTCGTCACCCATGCAAAACTGGCCCTGTAGGAAAAAAACATGCTGTGATCTCCCGCTCAAATATCCAAAATCGTGGCTGCCAACTGGTCAACACGTTACCAGCATGGTCCGTGTTCCGGGGCGCTTGCAAGTCGAATGAACGGGGCCAGCGCCAATTTGCAGACAACGCTTACTCACGATCGGCGACGGCGGCTGAGGGAGAAATCAGGCCGCTTTCCAGCAGACTGCGGACAAATTCGCGGGCAATGGGCCCCGCGGTGCGGCTGCCACTCCCCCCGTGCTCCAGTACCACCACAAACGCCACGCGGGGATTTTCCGCCGGGGTGAAGCCGGCAAACCAGGCATGATCGCCGCGGCCTCCGCCCGTTTCTGCGGTCCCGGTTTTGCCGGCGATGGTCACGTCCTCGAGTCTGACCGACTTATAGGCCGTGCCTTGGGGGTCATGCACCACGCGGACCATGCCCTCGCGGATCGCGGCCAGGGTTTCCTCATGCAGACCCGGGATGACGATGGGGTCGGGATGGGCAAACACCGGTCGCGAGTCGAGCGGGTTTTCTGCATCGAGACGGACGGCTCCGCCATTGGTTGCGAGATGCGGGGTGACCAGCAATCCACCATTGGCGATCGCCGCCATCGCGCGGGCGATCTGCAGGGGCGTGGTGGTCAACGACGACTGTCCGATGGCCAAGCCCAAGGTGTCGCCCGTGTACCAGCGACGTCCAGAAGATGCCGACGATTCCGGATCTGGAAGCGTGCCCGCCAGTTCGCTAGGCAGATCAATCCCCGTCGGCTGACCGATTCCCAGCTTCCGCGACCACTCGACCAGCGGAGCCGGGCCACATCGGCGGGCACCGGCGAAGAAATAGACATTGCACGATTGCATCAGCGCGCGTGAGAGGTCTGTCTCTCCATGCCCGACGTTGTAATGCCTGAAAATCAGACAGCGATGCTGGTCGGGCTGATCAAGGTACCCGCGACAGGCTATGGTCTCATGCGGTTGCAATGTTCCCGATTCCAGCAAGGCGATGGCCGAAATGGCTTTGAAGACCGAGCCCGGCGGCAAGGCCATGTGGGTGATGCGCGGGAAAAACGGCTTGCGGGGATCGTGCGCCAGGCGATTCCAGGTTTCCTGATCGGCGGAAATCAGCAGGTTGGCATCGAACCGCGGAGCCACGGCCGCAACCAGTACGGCCCCTGTTTGCACATCAATGGCGACTAGCGATGCCCCATGCGGCAACGTGGGATGGTCTTGTGACTCAGGAGAAACATCGTCTCCCGTCCGTGCGACCGTTTCGAGGCTGGCATCCAGCAACTCTTCCGCCCGGCGTTGCAAAGCCAGGTCCAGCGTGAGCACCACATCGCGCCCATGCTGGGGAGGTTCGACCACTTCCGTCAGCAAGATCTCGCCGTGCCGATTGAGCACCTGCCGTTGTCGCCCCGGTCGCCCGGTCAACCGCTCATGATACTGCCGCTCTAACCCCGTGCGACCTTCAGAGATCTGTAGACTATCGGGCCGATCTTCCACGTGTTTGGGTGGCGTGCGTGCTCCCAGCACATGGGCGGCCAGGTCGCCTTGTGGATAGACCCGATGAGACCGCGTGAGCACTTTCACGCCCGGATAGCGTTGCGGATGGGCCGCGATTTCCTCGGCGACGGTCGCCGTCAGATCGCGTGCGACCGTGTGATAGTCTTCCTGTTCCCGGATCACCAGCGGTTCATTGGTCGCGCGCGTGGGAGGAGCCGACAATTCCTGGGCAACGGAAGTCCACAAGGTCTGCAGTGGATCGGTCCAGAAAGTCGCAGGCTCGGGGGGTGTAGGGGCACCGTCTGTGGCTCGCAGCCTGCGCTTGTCCTCCACAATGTGCCAGACCCGCTCGACACCAATCTGAATTTCGCGATGCGTGGTGGCCAACTCCTCCCGGGAGAGATTCAACAGTTCGGACAAGTCGCGATAGAGTTCCTCACGACGCGAAAGAACCTGAGCTTCAGCCCTGTGAACCGCAGCGGTTTGCCGCCGTTCAGACCGCGAAAGTTGCTCCCAGGCTTTACGTTTCAGCCAGCGGCGATCGACCGGTTCTTCCAGCCAGCGGTAATGGACCAGCAGATCGTAGCTGCGGGCGTCATCGGCCAGAATGCTGCCATCCGCGGCGAGCAGTCGGCCATCGCGGGCCGGCAAGGTTTCATAGACTTCGCGCGTCTGCAGAAAAGGGGCGACGTAGTCGGCCTGTCGCTGCCATTGCAACCACCCCGTCCGGCCGAGAATCAGCAGCAGCGGCAACATCCACAAGAAGTACAGCAACAGCACGCGCTGTGACGGAGCGGTATCGAAGCCCCACGTCGTACCAGACGTGCGGTCGGTCACTGTCCAGCGCTGGAGTAACTGATTACGCATGATGGATCATGAACTTCAACTCGCCGATTATCCTTCCGACAATCGTGTCCACTGATTCTGCAATGTGAAGACGTTGTGACTGCGCTCACTGCGCAGCAAACGCCGCGCCATCACCTGGAGTAACACCAGCGCGAGGACCACGCCTCCGGTCATTAACCCTCGATAAACAGCGGCGATCAACATCGTTCCCGGGGGTATGGTCTCTTTCGCTGCGATCAGGCTGGCCAGGTTGTCAGACAGGAACTGCTGCCCAACGCCACAGCCCACAGCGATCGCCGGTAACGCCCAGGCATTCCGGAATACCGACGGTGCGCATGACAGCGAGAGTGCCGCGGCCAGACCGCCGCAAATGGCCAGATGCAGACCCAACTGCTGATGACCGGCCAGATCGAGACACAGGCCGCATAGCATGGCCCACAAGACGCGATATCGGCTGGTTTGCCGTCCCCATCCGAGCCACCAGCACAACACTACCAGCACCCATTGCGGGCCTGCCGCAGCGACATCCGTGACGTGCAGCACCAACGCCGCGTACAGCATGGTTCCTTGCATCAGTTTCATCTGCCAGGGCGACATCTCAACGAGCCTTCCGCAAACCGCGATCCGTGTTCAATGGGCGACAATGCGCTGTGGGTTCAGCGCCGCGCGTAGCACCTGCACCTGTGTGTTTGAAGTGGGCCGCGGCGCGGGCTCGACAATCACGGTCCACTCTCGTCCATCCTCGGTTAACTCGGCCGAGGTCACGCGTCCGTAGTACAAGGGGGCTTCCAGCATGCCATCACGATCCGCTGTGAAGACGTCGTCTCCCACGCGCACGGTTGCGGTGCCACTGATCCCCCGCAGTTCACACGCGCGGCCCAACCCCTGCACGATGCCCTTGGCTCCCCAGAGAGTCCCTTGATCCGTCACATGCAACAGTTGAGCCGGCCCGCGAAACTCCGGATCGGTGACCGGGAGATAGGTACTGGTCCAGCGACCGACAACCGCCACTTTCCCCAGAATGACACGGCCGACAATCAGCGGATCTTCCGGACTGAGTTGCTGTGGCTCACCCAGGTCGATCAGCGGAGACGGGCTTTGTACGACCATCGCGGCTTCGCGCACTCCGGCGGGCCAACCTCGGTCGAACACCACACCCGTCCGCCAGGCCTGAGACAACGAGGCCCCCAGCACGCGTCCCGAGATGAGTGCGGGAGTGAAGAGCGGCGGTAAACGGTCGATCGAGTCGGGAACCACGCTCGGCGGACGGTCCCGCAGATCGGCCAGCCATACCGCAAGACGCCTGGCCCGTTCTGTCTGCTGGGCCGAGTTCCGTTCCGACTCTTGTAAGCGAGCTGTGAGTTGCTGAATCTCGGTTGTTTGCCAGGACTGCTGCTGTTCGATGAGCGTTTCCGAGATCCCGGAGGCGCAGGCTAACCCCGGACGTAATGTATCGAGAAAGATGCCCCGTAAGCGTGTCACGAACGGAGCCGGAGTGAACCACAAGGCCGTCCCCAGCAGGAGAGAGACCATGCCCCACAGCCACGGATGGTCCTCGGATTTGGCCCAAGTCGTTGACACCGCAGACTTCCTTGAGATGCTGTTTTCAGAGCCCCTGATACGTTCTGGCTTTCTGCTTTCCGCCTTCTGCTTTCCGCAAATTCACGTGCTCTATCGGATCAACCTTTCCTAGTGATCCCGGAACTCATCATCCAACGCGTCACGCCAGCGGTCGAGATGTTCCGCGCAGATCGCCGCACCGCGCACGGTGATCCGCTGTGGATCGTGTGGCACACGCACCGGAATCCCCAATCGCTCTTGAAAAAAGAGTTCAATGCCGGGCAGCAGGGCACCCCCGCCGGTGATGACCATGCCGGTGTCCGCCAGGTCTGAAACCAACTCGGGCGCACAGTGCTCGATCACGCCATGCACGTTTCGCAACAGAATTTCCAAGGGTTCTGCAATTGCCAGACGCACCTCTTCACTGGTGATCATCGCCTTGCGGGGGACACCACTGACAAGATCCAGTCCGCGCAATTCCGCGGTCAGTTCCTGATCGCGCGGGGCGGCACATCCGATGCGCATCTTGAGTTGCTCGGCCGATTGCGTGCCGATTTTCAACGAGTAATTACGGCGGACATATTCCACAATCGCTTCGTCGAGTTCATCACCCGCGACTCGTACCGAGCGGCTGGCCACGACTTCGCCCAGGCTAAGCACCGCGATTTCGGTGGTGCCCCCGCCCATGTCACAAATCAGGCTGGCGAGCGGTTCCGAAATGGGTAAGCCCGCGCCAATGGCCGCGGCTTTGGAATCGGCTATGAGATAGACCCTGCCGGCTCCGGCGCGTTCGGCGCTCATGCGTAAGGCCCGGCGTTCAACAGGGGTGATGCTGCCGGGGACGGGCATCACAACCCGGGGACGCAGTCCGGCCATGCGTCGGCCGACTTTCCGCAGGAAGTAACGTAGCATGGCTTCGCAGAGTTCAAAGTCGGTGATGACGCCGTCCTGTACCGGGCGCGATGTCACAATGGAATCGGGCGTTCGTCCCAGCATTTGCCGGGCGAGTTTCCCCACGGCCGTCCCTTGTCCCAGCACGCGCCGCGACCCTTTTTGCAGCGCGACCACGGTCGGCTCATCCAACACGATCCCCACACCGGGAATAGCGACCAACGTATTGGCCGTTCCCAAATCGACAGCCAGATCCGGGCAGGCCCAGCGGCGAATCTGGTGGAACATGGGCGGGGCGACGTCCTCAAAACATCAGGAAAACCGAGGGAACCGGGGCGGGACTTGTAGCGGACAGCGGCAAAATCGGCAAGAGGCAGTCCGCGAGCGGCACATTTTGCCGGTCTGCGGCGTGCGGTTCAGAAATTCTGGCGATTTCCGTTGCAATCGTGATCCTCTGTGGCTAGCCTTACAACGGTTTTTGATCTATCAAAACTCAATGATTGCAGGGCGGAAATATGCATTCAGTAAGCACTCGCAATACTATGTCATATCGACGTAAGGCATTTACCCTCATTGAATTGCTGGTGGTGATCGCCATCATTGCGATCCTGATTGCGCTGCTGCTGCCCGCCGTTCAACAGGCCCGGGAGGCCGCGCGACGCACGCAGTGCCGCAACAATCTCAAGCAATTGGGCCTCGCGGTCCACAACTACGAAAGCTCTCACAGTTGCCTGCCCTCCGGGTATATCAACTACGGCAATTACCCAGCCATCGGGTCGTTGAATACTGAAGATTTCGATGCGAATACCTGGGATGCGAGTCCCGGTTGGGGTTGGGGCACGCTGCTGCTGCCGTACATCGATCAGGCACCGCTCAGCCAATCGCTGAATTTCAGTCTGCCTATCTGGGATCTGGGCCACACCGCAGCCGTTCGGACCAAATTGACGATGCTGCTGTGCCCCTCGGCTTCCGGTGGCGATGACCATTTCGCGCTCACTGACGCCGCGAACGCGCCGCTCATCAAGCGGGGGCAACAGGTCCGATTAGCCCGCACTCACTATGCCGCGAATCACGGTCAGGAAGAATGCTGGGATACCTGCTCGGGGCCTGCGGGTGGTTTAAATGGTGATACATCCCGCCTGTCCGATGGACCCTTTCATCGGAATTCGCGAGTCCGCTTTCGCGACGTCACAGATGGACTCTCTGCCACAATCTTGATGGGAGAACATACGTCCCGACTCAGTGATAAAACCTGGGTAGGTGTCGTCCCCGGCGCCGTGAATCGTCCGAAGATCACCTCGCCCGATAATGGCCCGGAATCAGCCGCGACGCTCATCATGGTGCATAGCGGGCCGACAATCAGTGAAGTGGATGCTTTCGGAAACCCGATCATTCATCCTCCGAACTTTCCCACGTTGCACCCGGGGCAGATGCAATCGGAACACACGGGCGGGGCTCATGTGCTGATGGGCGATGGAGCCGTGCGATTTGTCTCCGAGAATATCCATCGCCCGACGTTCGCTGCGATGTCGAGCATTCGCGAAGGCGAGGTGATGAATGAGTTCTAAGTGCATTCCAACAAAACCTCTGCGGGATCAACGCAGTCGCTGCAACAACAGCGGTTTTCACGTACCGCAACCGGTTTTGTCGGATGGCTCTAAGTCGACGGCGACAGTGTTCTTTCACGGCTGGCAGCGTCGCTGCTTATGGCTGTGCGTGATGGCCTGCCTCGGATGGGCGGGGTGTCAGCGCTATCCGGAAATGAGTCCCAGGGCGTTTGAAATTGCCAAGGCGATCGACAATCTCTGCAACCTGAAAAATACCGATCAAATCCCGAATGCGCGGCAGAAAGTGAATACCGACTTGCAGTCGGGGCTGATTACCGACCGCGAGCACGGCTGGTTGATGTCCGTGCTGGATGATGCCGAGGCAGGAAACTGGGAACAAGCCAGCGCCACGGCCCGCCAATTACTGACCTCGCAGCAGAACCGGTGAGGAAACTTCAGTCAGGCGATGGACCATGAGTGTTCGTGCCACGGCTCTGTGAGCCGTGATTCTCTACGGTGAATTCCGCCATCGCACGGCTCGCAGAGCCGTGGCACACCAGCACACCAGATACCCAGGGGCGCTTAGCGCTCGTCGAGTTGTTGTTTTAACTCATCGCGTTCACGGCGGGTCATTTCGAGGTCGAACATCAGGTACTTGATGTCGAGCCGTAACTGCGACAGTGCCTCTTGCACTAGCGAGAGGATGCGGCGTCTGCGCCGGACCGAATCGACCACTCGACCGAAGGCGAGTTGCAGGTCGGGCTGCTGACTCCCTGTCAGGGTCGAGATGCGTCGTCCCAACTCCAGGAGTTCCTGGGGGAGTTCTTCGGTATCGGAATCGGGCAGTCGTGGGTGCGTCATGAAGCATTCCTCTGCGGATTGCAGATCAGATTCTGTGCCGAAGCGAGCCAGTCCGCAAGGATTGTTCGTAAGTAACTTTCCAGATATGAGTTACGGCTGATGATTTCTGCGGCGAATGCCGGGGGGCATGTGGTAAAAACTCCACATCCGGTCTAGCTGAATTTCATCAAATCCTGTATGACTGAGAAGTTACAGCGATTTGTAAGTTCCCTGTCTGGGATGTGAATTCGCCACATGGACGAGAGGCGAAACTTCAACCTGGAGGACTGTCGACGCCGATTTTGTGACAGATCGGACGTCGCGAATCGATTCCGTCGAGTTTGATGGGATGACCGGCTTCACGGATGATGCCGCAATTACCGTCGATTGTGCAGGGCCAGCAGCGTCCCCCAGGACGACTGCTCTCTTCGTGCGCCGTCAGCACGCTGTGCCTGTTGCTCTGCCTGACCGGCAAATGGGGCCAGTTATCTGCCGCTGAACCCTTGCGTGACAACTTTGAACGGTTCGAGCCCGCCTGGAAAGTTGATCTGTCAGCCGCTGATCAGCAAGCGATTCGGAGCGAACGATCGGAAACAGCGGGCCGCAGTGGTCGTGGCGAACTCGTGCGTATGGAAACCCAGACGGCCAGTACGCCTACCCGGCTGGTGTACCATGTTCCGCCGGCTCGCGTACTCGATGAACTGACGGCCGCTCTGTGGGTCAAGTCGCCAAATCCTGGTTGGATTCTCGGCATGGGCCTGGTTGTTCCGGGCTTAATTGATCCTCAGACTCAGCAGCCCGTGCGGATCATCATCTCGGGGGAGGTGCTGGCTGACTCCGAGCGTTGGACGCAACTCAAGTGCCAGACTACGGAACGGGAGATCCGCAGGCAGTTGGTCCTGCTGCGGGCGCAATACCCAAACATCGCCGATTTCGGCCAACTCTATCTCGATCGCTTGTATCTGGCTTGTCGCGCGCCGGCGGGTAGTACACAGCTTGCCATCGACGACCTCGAAATGGGACCGATTGTTCCCATGGATAACACGCCGGCAGCCACGAGCACAGAGCCAGCGAGGTCACCGGTCCCCCAGGTGGAATTCCGACTCGATCGGCTGCTGGTCGATGGCCGTCCGTTTTTCCCCCGGATGGTGCGTTACCACGGAGAACCCCCGGAACTCTTACGTGAGCTGGGCTTCAATACGGTCTGCATTGAGAACTCGGAAGATACCGCCTTGATTCAACGCCTGTGGTCCAGGGGCCTCTGGGTCACCGCGACACCACCCCGGCCCGCTGATGATCAGGGACAACCCCTGCAAGCGGGGACGGCGGGGTTGGTGCCCTTTACTCCCGAAGTCGATCCGGTGCTGTTCTGGATGCTGGGAACAAGGGTCCATGGCAGTCAGCGGGAACAGTTGATGCACTGGATCGAGCAACTTGAATTCGCCGACCGTCGGCGGATTCGGCCATTAGCGGTCGATGTCGCCAGCGATGAGCGCTATTTCTCGCGCGATATCGATCTGCTGGGGATCAGTCGGCATCCGTTGCAAACCACGTTGACTCTGGACGATTATCGCCGCTGGCTGGTGGATCGAAAGTCCCTGGCGCGACCTGGTGCGTTCTGCTGGACCTGGCTGCAGGTGGATTCGGCTCCGCCGGTGCAAGCCTCGCTGGATGCCGTTGGCGTACAACCGGTGCTGGAACCCGAACAAATCCGTCTGCATGCCTATGCAGCGATTGCGGCGGGGATGCGGGGGTTGGGGTTCTGGACGACGTCTTCCCTGGCAGAAGATTCTCCGCTGGCCGAGGAACGTCGCTGGGCCATCAAGCGCGTGAATCTGGAATTGCAACTTCTGGAACCCTGGCTGGCCCAGGCCGGATCCTTTCAGCGAATTTCGTGTGAGCTGCCTGCCAGTACCGGGGCGAATGTGGTGCGGAATCTGCCCTTCGGCGTGAACCTGCCGAACGTGGTGGAACGCGACGCACAGTTACGCAGCCGGTCGCAGCAAGCGCGGCAACAGTCGGGCCGCGATCAGGAACTGTCGGCCTATGTCCTCAGGACGGAACATGGCCAGTTGGTCATTCCGCTCTGGTTGGAAGGGGAGTCGCAATGGGTTCCGGCTCAATCCGCCATCGCGAATGTTTCCATCGTGGTGCCTGGGTGTGAACAGACGGCGGAAGTGGTGGAATTCACCGCCACGCAATTGCATCGCCTGCAGTCGACTTCCGTCGCGGGGGGCAAGCGGATCGAAATCCCGCGGCTCGATGAAGTCGGCTTCATCTGGATCACGTCCGATCTCTCGAAAATCAACCGCATGCGCGACCGCATTACCGGCTTGCAGGTACAGGCCGCACAGACCCTCGTGCAACTGGCCCGGCTGAAGCTCGACCGCGTAGGCCAGATCGATCAGCAACTGCAACTACTCGCCCCGGCCCAACCCGATGCTCCGCAGCTTCTGGGGGGAGCCAAGTTGCGGGTGGATCAAAGCCAGGACGCCTTGAGAAATGGGGACTATCGCACCGCGGAAGATCTGGCCAGCCAGGCCTGCCAGCAACTGCGGATTCTGCAACGTAGCCATTGGGATGCCGCGGTCGATCATCTGTCTTCACCGGTCAGTTCGCCTTACACCTTGTGCTTTCAGACCTTGCCCGAGCATTGGAAGCTGATGTCGAGTTTTGGCACCAGTCGCGAACTGGGATCACGGAATCTGTTACCCGCGGGGGAGTTTGAAGACCTGGATACCATGATCGCCGAGAAGTGGCAGAACGTGCATCGCGCACCGGAAATTTTGCAGACCTCGGCGGCGTTGTTTCCCACGGGTCGCAAGAAAGGTTATGCCTTGCGACTGGAGTGCCGACCGCATCCCGGGGTGACATCGGTCCTCGCTTTGGAAGAAGCTCCGGTCACGGTCACCACGCCCCCAGTGCCTGTTCGCGTGGGCCAGATTCTGCATATCAGCGGCTGGGTCAAGTTGACAGAACCCGTGACATCGAGTCGCGATGGCGTGTTGATTTACGAGAGCATTCTGGGGCGCTCGACCGGGCTGCGAATTTACAGTGCGGAACAATGGACCCGATTTGAACTGCTCCGGATCGTCCCCGCCAGTGGCGACTTCACCTTGTCGATGTCTCTAACGGGCTTGGGTGAAGTTCTCATCGATGATTTGCAGGTGATTCCCCATGATCCGCAGAGCGTGCAGGCCGAGGCCATTCAGGCAGCAGGCGTGATTCAACAGACCCGTGGGGAACAATCGGATGGGTCGAGCTTGTTCTCACGCTGGCCGAAACTTCCCCGGCTTTCACCCCGCCCCAAAGCTGAGTGAATTCAATCGATTGCCTCTTCGTTCTTGAGCCGGATACGATGCCTGAGATATTCGGTCTTGGCCCGGCTCCTGAACACGAGGTCGCACAATGTCTCATCCGTTGCGGACAATCCGATTCATTATGGTGGGGGGCTTTCTGGGTGCAGGGAAGACCACCACGCTGGCACGTCTGGCTCGACATTTCACCGACCAGGGGCTGACGGTCGGCATTGTGACGAACGACCAGGCCAGCAACCTCGTCGATACCAATTCGCTGCGTGCGCAGGGCTTTGATGTGGGGGAAGTCGCCGGGGCCTGTTTCTGCTGCCGCTTTCACGATTTGATCGGTTCGATCCAGCAGCTCGATCAGCACAACGCTCCCGATGTCATTCTGGCGGAACCAGTGGGAAGTTGCACGGACCTGGTCGCGACGGTTCTGCAACCTCTCAAGCAGTTGTACAACGCCCAGTTCTCGGTGGCTCCTTATGCGGTATTGCTCAAACCCAGCCAGGGTGGCCGCATTCTGCGCAACGAACCCGACAGCGGCTTCTCACCCAAGGCGGCATACATTCTCGAAAAGCAACTCGAAGAGGCCGACCTGATTCTGATCAACCGGGCCGATGAACTGACCGCCGCCGAAGTTCATGAACTGCACACGTTGCTGGACGAACGGCATCCGCAGACACCACGGCTGGCGGTCTCTGCCAAGACCGGGGCCGGGTTTGATGCGGTCGTCGAATTCCTCGATCAGCAGGGGGATTTCGGCCGCCGCGTACTGGATATTGACTATGACGTTTACGCGGAAGGAGAGGCGGAACTGGGCTGGCTCAACAGCAGCCTGCGGTTGCATGCCACGCAACCTTTTCCGCTCGATGCCGTGCTGTTACAGATCGTCGAGCATCTGCAACGCTCGCTGGCAGAGGCCGGTTTTGAAGCAGCCCATTTGAAGACGATCGGTCTGTGGGAAGGGTCGTTTGGTGTCGCCAATCTGGTGAGCACGTCGGTCTCAGCGGAATTGTCGCTGCCTTCGCGGGCGCTGGTCACAGAATGCGACCTGGTCGTGAATGCCCGCGTGGCCTGCGATCCCGTGGTGCTGGCTGAACATGTGCAGCAAGCCATCCGCGCTGTCTGTGCGGCCCATCACATCGTTGCGACGGAACAACAGACCCAGAAGTTCCGCCCAGGTCGACCGGTGCCGACTCACCGCCTGCAGCCTGTGTAGCGACAAAAAAACACCCGGCCACAGTTTCTGTGACCGGGTGCTTGCTTCTCTGGTATCGCTGCGACCACTCAGGCCCGCATGGGTGTTGCCAGCGGCAGCGGTTCGGGCAGCAACACGAACGGAAAGACCCGCACCGCATTGCCGGCGGCGATCTCTTCCTTGTAGGTCAATTGAGCCGCGCGATCGGCCGCGAATTGCAGCAGTGTGAATTCGAGCCCGCAGAAGTGCGTCTCGCCCACTTCCGCCGCAACGTCGGCAAAGACTTCACCCGCCGAGGCGGCATGCCGACGGACACCGTGAATGCTGCGCTCGCGGACTTTGACTCCGGCGGCGGAGAGCTTGATCAGGCCTTTCAGGAAGCGACCGGGCAGTCCTTCGCTCCCGGTGCCACGGAGGAGCCGTTCCCACTCCTCATGCGATTCCCAGTAGTAGCCGTAGTTGAAGTAGTCGAGGGCGAGCAGATAGCTGCGATTTTCGGCCCAGGCGTGTCCGCTTAGGGGACGCGGTGTGGGGTGCTTGCGTTGATAACTATGCCCGCGCGGATCGCGGTAAGGGTGCGGCAATTCCATTCCCGTGATGAAGGCATACGCCGGCAATTCCGTCGACGGCAAAAGTCGGACTGGTTCAACAACAGAGGGCAGCATCGACAACTCCTCAGGAACTGGCACCCAGGTGACCCGCCATTGGAACAGCCGTTCGTTCACCAAGAACCACTGAACACATCGCCATGTTCGGGCGACGACAGTCCGTTCTCGATGACCAACACTTATTCCAGACCCACTGGCAGGCCGGTTGCCGGAAGTTCCATCTACAACCGGTGTTATGAAGGCAGGATGACGAAAACGCAGGGGACCATCCGGGGTCACGCGCCCACGATTTTCATCAAGTCTCCATAGAATACCGACAAAGAGAACTGATAGAAGAGATGTACAAGCGGAAATCAGACGATTTTTTCAGACTTCGGTCACCCGCCTCCACTCTGGACGAGAACCTCACGCTGGATTCGCCGCATCACACCCCGCACACCTTGTTGACGCGTCATCCCCAACGCAGCCTGCAACCCGAGTACAGGCAGCAAATCTTCCGGAAGTTCCCCGATTTCCGCCGGGGTCCGGTTTTGCAGCGCCTGAATGATCACCGCCACCAACCCACGCACGGTCGGTGAATTCCGTGGGACATCGGCCTCGATCTGCACCCGATCACCTTGCACATCCACCCATAAATAGACGGGAGTCTGACACTCCTGCACCCGGCACGTCGCCGGAAACGGGGCGACACCGCGCCCCGGTGACAATCCCGGCAACTCGTCGGCCGATTCCACCAGAAACTCCAGTTTCTCGTGGTCATCCAGATCGTTGAGTTCCTGAAGTAATGACTCAAACATCGTGATTTCCAGCATTGATTCGCCGCGAGGCAACGCCGAGCGCTGCATCCGCACGTAGCGACATCGCACGCAGCGCCCGGCAATGCCTCGCGGCTAATCGTCTTGGGTGGTGCTTTCGGAGGGACGGGGTTTCGCCAGTCGCTGGGCGATGCGGTCGGCATTCACCACGGTTTCCACCTCCATCAGGTACAGTCCACTCGCCGGGGCGTTATCCCCCGCGTCACTGCGATCGCCGGTTGCCAACACACGTTGTAAATCCGCCGGTTGCCATTTTCCACGACCGACATGGATCAGCGATCCCACAATCGCCCGCACCATATTGTACAGGAAACCATCGGCCGTGATGTCGAAGCAGAGGAATGGTTGAGGGTTGAGGGTGGAGGGTTGAGGGCAGATGCCAGAAACATTCCACGGCGACCAGAGTTCGCAGCGCGACCATTTCGCCTCGAAGACCGTGCGAATACTGCTGGAACGGTTGGGCCAGTTGGTCTCGAAACAGCGGAAATCGTGCGTGCCAACCAACAGATTAGCGGCGATCTGCATGGCGTCGACATCGAGTGGGGACCGCACCCACCAGACGGAATTTCGCAGCCACGGATTCGCCGTCCGCGCGTTGTGAATGACATACCGATACCGTTTGCGGACGGCGTCGAACCGGGCGTGAAAACCGTAAGGCATCTCCACGGCGTCGGTTACCACTACATCATCGGGCAGCCGGGCGACGAGGCCCCAGCGATAGCCCTCGACCGGGACATCCAGGGCGGTATGAAAACTAACGATCTGGCCGACGGCATGCACCCCGGCGTCGGTTCGGCCGGATGCGGCGACTTTCACGGTCTCACCGGTGAGGTCAGCCAAGGCCGTCTCGACGACCTGTTGCAGCGAGAGGCGGTCGGGCTGGATCTGCCAGCCACAATACCGTGTGCCGTCATAGGCCAGCGTGAGGCAGATGGTACGCATTTTTGAGGAGGTCAAGTGCTGAGTGCCCAGAGTCAAGTGAGAAGACAATCCGGCAACGTCACTTGGCACTCGTCACTACGCACTTGGCTCTTAAAATGGCGGTGGTCGGACTTGAACCGACGACACACGGCTTATGAAGCCGTTGCTCTAACCAGCTGAGCTACACCGCCTGTTTCCGGCACGGCGAGATTCCCGCGCGGAGAAAGGGACAGTGTATCCGAGATTTCCAGCAGGGCAAGGGTTCGGGAGAGTCGAGAGTTGAGGGTGGAGAGCCGAGAGCCGGAAAAATTCGCATCTCGGTCATCTGTTGGCTGAGCCGCAGTAAACATGGACGCCTGATCACATTTATGCGGAATGATGCGCGCTCTCCACGTCTGTTGCCAGAATTTGTTGACATCTGGCATCGGTAAGCTAGGTTTCCGGTACCTCTCGAATTGTCTCCCAGCGCCCGTGGAAAAGTTGAGTGCTGATCGCTGGATGCGATCAGCCTGATGACTTGGCGACTCCTTCACGCCGTGGTTGTCCTCCGACTCAACCTACCCGCGGACCATGAGCCGTTTTCCCGATGTGGGCGTGGGACTGGTCAGGATGGAACCAGCCGCGACATGGTCGGTGCGCTCAGGGTCCGTCTGAAATTGCGCTGACGATAGAGACACCATCCGCTGAAAGCGTACCCATGTATCAGGGATCATTATTAGTCGTTGACGACGACCAACCGCTGCTCGAATCCATGGCCGATTACCTCCGCAGCCTGGGGCATCGCACGGAAACCGCCAGCAGTTGCCGCGATGCCATGACCCGGATGAAAGAATATCCGTTCGACATCGTGATCTGCGATGTGAACCTGCCCGACCAGGATGGCTTTGCCCTCCTGGAATGGTCGCGGCAGTCGGTACCCGATTCACAGGTGATTCTGCTCACGGGCTTCGGCACAATTGAAAGTGCCGTCGATGCCATCCGCTTGGGGGCCTTTGATTACCTCACCAAGCCCATTATCGAGGATGAACTCAACTTTTCGATTGAACGGGGCCTGGGACAACGGCAGATTGTCACCGAGAACCGTCATCTCAAGGCGCAGCTCAACCAGCGCTTTGGGTTGGGGAATATCGTCGGTCACGACTACCGCATGTTGCGGATGTTTGAGCTGATCGAAAGTGTCGCCGATACGCGGACCACGGTGCTGGTGCTGGGAGAAAGCGGGACCGGTAAAACCGTGACTGCCCGGGCCATTCACCAACTCAGCAATCGTCGTGATAAGCCGTTTGTGGAAGTCGCCTGCGGTGCGCTGCCCGATTCGCTGCTGGAAAGCGAGTTGTTTGGCCATGTCGCCGGGGCGTTCACAGGAGCCACGCACGATAAGCAGGGTAAATTCCTGCAAGCGAATGGTGGCACGATCTTCCTCGACGAAATCGGCACCGCATCGCCCTCGTTGCAGGTCAAACTGCTCAGGGTGCTGCAAGATCGCGAATTTGAACCGGTCGGCGGAACGAAGACGCACAAAGTCGATGTGCGGATGATTCTTGCCACCAATGCCGACCTGGAAGAAGAGGTCCGCAAAGGGACGTTCCGGCAAGACTTGTACTACCGCATTAATGTGGTTTCGCTGAATCAACCGGCTTTGCGCGAACGCATTTCCGATATCCCGCTGCTGGCAGAGCACTATTTCAAGGAATTCGTGCAACAGACGGGCAAGCACGTCACCGGCTTCAGCGAAGCCACGATGCAGGCTTTGCAGCGCTACCGGTGGCCAGGCAATGTGCGGGAACTTGTGAATGTGGTCGAACGGGCCGTGGTTCTCACCAAGAACAGCGTGATCCAGGTGACCGACCTACCAGAAAATGTTCGCACGGAAGACCACACGCTCGACTACAACAGCCTGCACAACGGCAACGGCAATCACCTCAAGGCGGCCTTGGCGTCTCCGGAAAAGCAACTGATTCTCGAGGCCCTCGAAACGCACGGCTGGAATCGGCAAGATACCGCCGCCGCGCTCGGCATCAACCGCACCACGTTGTACAAAAAGATGAAGAAATACGGCATTTCGTTCGAGGCCCATGTGATGGCGTGACGGACACGGCTAAGGGCTGAGTGTCAAGGGCTAAGGGACAGATTTCGGATCTGACTCTTAGCCCTTAGCTCTTGGCACTTGGCCCTCCCGCAATTCCTGCCGGTTTGGACTTGGCAGATTTCCCCGGTCGCGATAACGTACCGCGTTCTACGACCGTTGTTCCGTCTCGGACTGCCGTCGCGATTGCCTCGGAACGGACGCCGAGACGTTGCCCAAGGATGGGTTTCATGTACAAGCTGCTGCTCTGTACGCGCTATCTGCGTACGCGCTACATCGCGCTCGCCAGCATTATCAGTGTCACGCTCGGCGTCGCCACAATGATCGTGGTCAACAGCGTGATGGCCGGTTTCGGCAGCGAGATGCGCGGCCGCATCAAAGGCATCCTGGCCGATATCGTCGTCGAAACCAACACCCTCGATGGAGTCGATGGCTATCAGGCCCACAAAGCCCTCATCGAAAAAGTCGCCGGGACGTTCATCGACAGCATGACACCCACTGTCGAAATCTACGGCATGCTGTCGTTCCAGTATGCCGGGCAATGGGTCACGCGGCCGGTGACGCTCATCGGCATCGATCCGGAAAGCAAAGCCAAGGTCGGCCCGCTGGTCGACTACCTCCAAAGCTACCAACCCGAACGGGAAGATGGGCAGATCATCCGCCCCGCAGAGCGCACCCGCAGTGTTGCACCCGGTTGGGAACTGACGGAATCTGCCGCGAAATACCGCCATGAATGGGCCGAGCGGCAACGCTGGTTCCTCGATCAGTTGCGACAGGAACAGTCGCAACATCAAGGCTTAAGCGAACTCCCGGAAAATGACGCCGAGAGTTCCCCACTGACGGCAGCGAATCCCTTCGATGAAGCCGTGGCCGCGGAGGAGATGCTGGTCGAACCAACGGAACCCGGGGCCTTGCTACCGGGACGCATCTATATTGGTGCCGGCCTGGTCAGCTACCTCGACGAAGACGAGGCCACAGGCAAGCCACGGACCATCATGACCGCCCGCCCGGGAGATGATGTGAAGATCAGCACGGTCACGGCGGGTCGTCCGCCTGAACCCGCGCACTTCAATGCCACCATTGTCGACGTCTTCAAAAGTGGCATGAGCGAGTACGACTCCAGCCTGATCTTTTGCAATCTTGAGTATTTGCAGAAGATGCGGGGCATGATTCACCCGACATCGGGTGACCGGGCGATTACTTCCATTCAGATCAAGCTCAAAGACTACCGCGATGCCGAGGAAGTCGTCGATCGCCTCAGGGCGGCGTTTCCTCCGGGGATGTACTCGATTCGTACCTGGGAGCAGAAGCAGGGCCCGTTGCTCGCCGCAGTTGATGTCGAGGCGGCGATTCTCAACGTGCTGCTGTTCCTGATTATCACCGTCGCCGGATTCGGCATTCTGGCGATCTTCTTCATGATCGTGGTGGAGAAAACCCGCGACATCGGCATTCTGAAAGCCTTAGGGGCCTCCAGCCGCGGCGTGATGTCGATCTTCCTGAGTTATGGGTTATCGCTCGGGCTGGTGGGCAGCGGAGCGGGCACGGTCGCGGGGCTATTGTTCGTCGCCTACATCAATGAAATCGAAACGCTGATCACCTGGTTGACCGGGCACAAGGTGTTCGATGAGCGGATCTATTACTTTCCGACCATACCCACGCACGTCAATCCGTGGATGGTGGCCTGGGTGTCGTTCGGAGCGATCGTGATTGCGGTGCTGGCCAGCATTCTGCCCGCCCGTCGCGCCGCGGCCCTGCAACCTGTCCGCGCCTTGAGATATGAATAACCGAGTCGAGTGTCCAGAGCCAAGAGACGAGAGCCAGACCAGCGAATACGTAGCAGCAGGGCTCTCGTCTCTTGGCTCTGGTCTCTCGACTAAAGGAACGCAACATGACCGCGACACTGGCTCCTCACATGGTGAATTCGCGCGAGACCATTTGCCTGGCACCCCCGCAGCTATCGGCAGTGGCGATCGAAAAGGCGTACCGCAAAGGGGCTCATCAGGTGCCTGTGCTGCGGGGCGTTGACATCACCCTGCGGAAAGGTGAGTTTGTTTCGATCATCGGTCAGTCGGGTTCAGGCAAAAGTACGCTGCTGCATCTGATGGGGTTGCTCGATACCCCCGATGTCGGTGAGATTCTGCTCGATGGCCAGCGTATCGACGACTTACCTGTCCGCACGCGTGATGAAATTCGCAACCGCGTGTTTGGGTTCGTCTTCCAGTTCTATCATCTGCTGCCTGAACTCAATCTCATGGAGAACGTGCTCTCGCCGTTGATGATTCGCCATTCTGTGTGGAGTTACTGGCAGCGCCGCCGGGAATTTCAGGATCGCGCCAAAGAGATTCTGCAAAAGGTGGGCTTAAGCCATCGGCTGACGCATCGTCCCTCGGAACTTTCCGGTGGCGAAATGCAGCGGGCCGCGATTGCCCGCTCGCTGGTCGCCCGCCCGAATGTGCTGCTGGCCGATGAACCGACCGGCAATCTCGATTCCAACACCGGGCAGGAAATTATCGACCTGTTGCATAAGCTGAATGACCAGGAGCAACTCACGATTCTGATGGTCACGCATGATCCGTTGATCGCCGAGCAGGCCCACCGCACGGTCAAACTCTGCGAAGGCCGCATTCAGGTGGTCAAAGAGGCCGCGTAGCACAGAGTCCCATGTGCGTGGCAGGCCCGGATAACGGAGGTGTGAGGGTATGCGGGTGTGAGAGTAACGGGGTGATCCCCACTCCCCCAACCCTCAAACACTCATACCCTCAAACCTCCGCATACCGCTCGAAGACCAATGTGCCCGTAGAACAACGCTGGGACGAAGATGACGCGGTTATTCGCTGGTACGCCGTTCGATCGTCCGCCGACTTGTGAACGCTGCGGTCAGTTGGAATCGGCTTGCGCCTGTCAGCCGGTTGTCGCGGAAAAGACTCTCATCCCACCGGAAAAACAAACGGCGACGTTGCGCGTTGAAAAGCGAGCCAAAGGGAAACTGGTCACCGTGGTGCGGGGCCTACCCGCTGCGGGAAATGATCTGCCGGCCCTGCTGACGAGGCTCAAATCGCATTGTGGGGCAGGGGGCACGCTGGTGGAAGAAGCTCTCGAAATCCAGGGCGACCATCTCACGCGCATCAAAACGCTTCTGAGTTCCCTCGGCTACCGCGTCAAGTAACTCCTTAGCAGCGAGTCAACGCCGAGCGCTGCGCTACACCGGATACTGGCTCGCATCCATCGTCGGATCAGACTTCAGATCCGATAGCCGCCAGACATACCAACTGGCAATGGTGGCATACGGTCGCCACGGTTCGGCGAGCGCCAGGCACTCTGCTTTTTTTGGCGGTTCCGGCAACCGGTAGAGTTCCTTCATCGCCGACCGTAAACCGAGGTCATCATGGGGAAAGACATCCAACCGGCCGAGGCAGAACATCAGAAACATCTGCGCGGTCCAATTCCCGATACCCCGCACCTGCACCAGATCGGCAATCACCTCGTCATCTGCTTTGCGATGCAACACCGAGAGATCGAGCCGACCATCCAGCACGCGCGTCGACAAATCGCGCAGGTAAGAGACCTTCTGGCCCGACAAGCCTGCGCTGCGTAACTGGGCGTCGGTGAGTTGGGCGATCGCTGCGGGTACCAGGCCTTGCCCCTCCGTCTGGGCTTCCAGTTTCAGCCGGATCGAGCGGGCCGCCTTGGTGGAAATCTGCTGAGAGAGGATGGACCGTACCAGAATTCCAAAGCGGTTCCGGTCGAGCTTCAACGTGAACTCGCCCACACGGACGATCAATTGCCCGAGCACGGGATCACTCGCCGAGAGATGCTCCACCGCCTCCGCGACGACTTCCTGGCGGCGATACATTAACGTCGGCACGCTGGCGCTCCCTGCTCCCATTCCACCTCGTCCCAATCGATCCCGTCCGTGGCTTATGGCGTGGGGCCGTGAACGTCCACGCGATCATGCACCGTATACAATCGGAAGCCATTGCCCGTTGGAATCAGTTGACCGCTCGATTTATTCTCGGAAATCGGGCGAAGAGGGTTGCCCGCGTATTTCTCCCAGTGAATGAGATCGGTCGAGGTCGCCAGCCCCGTGGCCCATAATCGGGGTTGCGGTTCGTTCGCCGCTCCATGAATCACCGCGTAATAGCGATCCTGGTAACGCAGAATCTGATTCAGGGCGATCAGGTCGCGATCAAACTCCGCGGGGCCGGGTGATAGCACGGGCTCATCTTGCACATTGGTCCACACCAAGCGGTCCTGCGAGGTCGCAAGCCAGATCCCGGCATCGCGGCGTTCATAAAACAGATACCAGGTCTCGTTCTCGACCCACAAAGTGGGGGTGCCAAAGGGTCCAGGGGGAATGGGGGTGCCATCGGCGAGGCGGACATGGAGCGTCCCCACGCGGGTCCATTTCTGTCCATCGGGAGACGTGAGGAGTTGTGCTTGATCCTGCAAGCCTTCAGCCACCATGTAGTACAGGCCGGCATGCTGGATGACACAGACATCTTCGACCCAGTGCTCGGCATAGATGGGGTTGTCGGGCGAACGGGTCCAGTGAATGCCGTCGGGGGAGGTGGCCAAACCGAGGGATTTCTGTCCCTCGCGGGTGCCATCGTAACCGGTGTACCACATCCGCCACAGATCGCCCTCTTTTCGGAGACTGCCCCGTTCGCGGATTTTCACATCCCAGTGTCCCGGACCTGCTCCCTGAAAGACCGGGTGATCGGCCAGGGGAGTCCAGCGGGTCAGTTCCGGGGGGAAGGGTTCAGCGGCAAACACCGCGAAATGGAGGCAAATAACTCCGATAAACGCCGTCATTGTGACCAGAAACTGGCGGTGGGAACGAGTCACGGGGGCGCAGAACACACGGTGGGCAATGTGTTCGACAATTTGCCAAAAAGTCATCATGATAACCTGACCGAGTTATTGGGACACTAGACGAGCGCTTGTCGGAAGTTCATGACTCAGCCGACATCTGTTGCCAGACATTGGCTGTCCACGCTTAGTCCGGAGTTTCCATGCCTTATCGCGTTGGCATTATTACTCTGTTACAAGAATCCAATACTTTCTTGTCAGAGACAACCTCGCTGGCTCATTTTCAGCAGGATGTGCTGGTGACCGGCGCGGAAGTCCGCCAGCATTTTGCCACGGCTTTGCATGAAGTGGGCGGGTTCTTTCAAGGGCTCGCGGCGACCCATGTTGAAGTGGTGCCTTTGTTCGCTGCGCGGGCTTATCCGTATGGGACCATTACCTCCGAGACCTTCGCGACTCTGGTCGGCATGGTTCGTCAGACGTTGAGAGAGACCGAGGAGTTGCAGGGGTTGCTGGTGGCTCCGCATGGCGCGACCGTCAGTGCCTCGCATCTGGATGCGGATGGGCACTGGCTGTCGATCGTGCGCGAGGCGGTCGGTCCCCATGTGCCTATCGTGGGGACACTCGATTCCCATGCGAATCTCTCGCCACTGATGGTATCGGCGACCGATGCCCTGGTGGCTTACCGCACGAACCCGCATATCGACCAGCTGGCACGGGGGCAAGAAGCCGCGGACCTGCTGCTGCGCACCTTGAAAGGTGAAATCCGACCGGTTCAAGCCGCCTGTTTTCCGCCGATGGCAATCAACATCGAACGGCAATGTACGTCGGAACTGCCGTTGTCTGATTATGCAGAGCGTTTGAACGAGGTGCGGTCGCGGCCCGGGATTCTGGCCGTCAGCTTATTGCTGGGTTTTCCCTATGCCGATGTGCCGGAGATGGGGTCGTCGGTGCTGGTGGTGGCCGATGGGGATCGCGACTTGGCACAAGCGGCGGCGAATGAACTCGGTTCGGAACTCTGGAATCTGCGGGAATACCTGGCGGGGACGTTTGTTTCGGTGGCCGATGCTGTCCTGCATGCCACACAACTGCGAAGCCCCGTCTGCCTGCTGGATATGGGAGATAATGTGGGCGGGGGGAGTCCTGCTGATGGCACGCTGATCGCATGGGAATTGCATCGTCGGCGGATCGGGCCTGCGTTTGTCGTCTTGTTCGATCCTCAATCGGTGCAACAGGCCGAAGCGGCCGGACTCGGGGCCGACATCGACATGTCGCTCGGCGGCAAGACCGATGATCGTCATGGCCCGCCCTTGACCGGCAAGTTCACGGTGCTGGGACTGCACGATGGGATCTTCACGGAAAACGAAGTGCGTCATGGCGGGATCACCCGATTTGATCAGGGTCGCACCGCGATCGTCCTTTCCGACAGCGGGTTAACCATCATGCTGACTTCACGACGGACGCCGCCGTTCAGCCTGAAGCAATTGACGGCCTTTGGAATTCAGCCGCGAGAATATCGCATTCTGGTCGCGAAAGGCGTGAATGCTCCGTTGGCGGCCTACCGGCCGGTCTGTGCGAATATCGTGCGTGTGAATACCCCGGGCGTGACAACTGCCGACATGGAACAACTCGAATTCCAGCATCGCCGCCGCCCGATGTGGCCCTTCGAGCGGGACATGCAATGGACCGCGTGAGGCGCAGTCCGGCAGAGTCTGCCGGTTCGGGCCGACCGCAGGAAAAGCCCGGCAGCCGTCATAAACGGAACAGTCAGGACATCAATCAAGCTTTGCCACGCTAGGGGACGATGCACGGCGGAGAGGGGCAAAGGGCTGAGGGTTAAGGGCTAAGAGCTAAGTGCCAGGCAGAAAATGGCGAACGCGAGTCGTGGCATCTGGCGTTTCCCACTGGGCTCTTAGCACTCAACACTTAGCCCTTAACACTTAGCCCTCTACCCTGAGCCAAACGTTATCACTCCCAAGTGCTGGCTGGCATGATGCATGTCCGGGATTAAAACCACTACAGGTCTGATCAGCGGGATCGACATCGGCGGACTGGTCGACTCGCTGATCAACGCGGAACGCGCCTCGGCACGTCGGCTGGAAAGTCGACTGGCCAATACGCAGGCGGTTCAGACCGGCATCGGCACGCTGCAGGCCCAGTTGCTGTCGCTGACGACGGCGGTCTCTCCGCTGACAGACCGCCGCACGTTTACCACGCTGAGTGTTGCGAATACCAATCCGACACAACTGACCGTGGCAACCCGGTCCACCTCGCTGGCGGGGAATTACCAGTTCCAGGCGGTGCGTCTGGCCACCACGCACCGCTCGATCTCGCGCGGCTTTGCCAATGCCGATACGCAGCAGATTGGTACCACGGGCAAGTTGGTCATCTCGCGCGAGAATCAGATTTCCCGCCCCGCGCGACTGGAACTGTTGAATGGGGCCCAGGGGGTGCGGCGAGGCACGATCCGCGTGACCGACCGCAGCGGAGAGACGGCGGATATCGACCTGCGCTCGGCCGCCCATGTGGACGATGTGGTGACCGCCATCAATCAGGCCGGCATCGGGGTCACGGCGCGCACGGTGGATGGTCATTTTGTGCTCGAAGACACCACCGGAGAGACGATCAGCAATCTGAGCGTGGTGGAAGTCGGCGGTGGACACGCGGCGGCAGACCTGGGCCTGTTGCAATCGGTTGCGAGCAGCACGCTCACCGGCAGCGAGGTCTTCACGGTCACCACCGATTTTACACTCAGTCAGTTGAATGATGGTGGTGGCTTAAGGAACAAGACCGGCGAAGACGAACTGACGGTCACCTTGCAGGATGGCACGGCCTTGGCCTTCGATTTCGATGGCGACGCCAGCCTCAGCGATATCCTGTCGACGATCAATGACCATGAAGACAATGACGGAAAACTGACGGCCGCATTGCAAAATGGCCGCCTGGTGTTCACCGATCACACCTCCGGCGCTGGAACGCTGACGGTCGCCAATGCCAATGGCAGCAATGCCACCGCGGTGCTGGGGTTGGAAACGACGGCGGTCGGGAATGTTTTGACGGGGCAGCGCTTGTCGGCGGGGGCGAATTCGGTGCTGCTCCGCAATCTCGGCGGCGGACAAGGCATTACCCAACTGGGCGAGATCACACTCACAGACCGCACGGGGGAAACCGCCACGCTCGATCTTTCAGCCGCGGAAACCCTGGACGATGTCATTCAGGCGATCAACTCTGCTCAGTCCGTGGGTTTGGTTCCATTGCAAATTACGGCGAAGCTGAATGCGCAGGGAAACGGGATCGAAATCACAGATACCTCAGGCGCGACCGCCAGCAACCTGATCATTGCCGACGTGGGTGGCGGAACCCTGGCGGAGGACTTGGGGATTGCGATTGATAGCGCGGTGACCTCAATCAATTCTGGTTCGCTGGGCTTGCGCACGGTCAATGAAGCCACGCTGCTGAGCACGTACTCTCCCAAGGGGGGCGCGGTCTCCACGGGTTCGTTCCACATCACAGATTCTGCAGGCAATCAGGCGGTCATCAGTGTCACCAGTAGCGTGAAAACCCTGGGTGATGTGCTGGACCTCATCAACAATACCGCGGGAATTCAGGTCACGGCGCGACTCAACGATTCCGGCGACGGCATCGTGCTGGAAGATGATGCCGCCGGCGCGGGAACACTCACGGTCGTAGAGTCGGGTGGGAAGACGGCGGCGGACTTGCGGCTGCTGGGAACGGGAGTGGTGGGGACCAGCGGGAAGCAGGAAATCGTCAGCCGCAAGGCGTTGTCGATCGATGTGGTTGCGACGGACACGCTGAATTCGATCACGTCGAAATTGAACCTGATCGGCGGGAATGTGCGGGCCTCGGTGGTGAATACCGGGGCGCTGGTGAATGGTTACCGACTGACGTTCGCTTCCACTGTCAGCGGCGACAGTGGCCGGTTCGTGATCGAAGACAATGGAATTGGTCTCGACGTGGTGACGCAGGATGTCGGTCGCGATGCGCTGTTGCGCGTGGGGGGAAATGCGGAAACCGGGTTCCTGATTTCCGGGTCATCGAATACGTTTTCCAATACGGTGGGCAACCTGGATGTGACGTTGAATGCCGTGAGCGATGTCGCTGCCAGTGTCACCGCGACACTGGATAAATCGCAGATCGCCACCAAGTTGCAGTCGTTCGTCACGTCTTATAATGCGTACATCGATTTGTCGATTGGATTGACCAAGTTTGATACCGCGACCAGTACGCGTTCGGCATTACAAGGGGTTTCCACGCCGACAACGATCCTGACCAAGTTCAACGCGTTGATCAACGGGTTGACGGGGACGTCGACCAGTTCGGTCCGCTCGCTGGCCGATGTGGGCATACGGCTCACGACCAATGGAAAACTCACGTTCAATTCCGATCGTCTGTCGGATGCGCTGGAGGAAGCTCCGTCCGAGGTGCAGGAACTTTTCTCGGCAACATCGTCCGGTTTTGCGGTTCGTTTCGATGAGGCTCTCAATAACCTCAATGACGAATTTGATGGGACACTAACCGCTCAATACAACGCCCTGCAATCGAATGCCGATGAACTGACCGAGCGGATCGCCTCGATTGACGAACGTCTGGTCGCTCGTCGGGCGGTTCTGGAACGGCAGTTTTCCCAGATGGAAACCATCTTGAGTGGTCTGCAATCTCAGCAGACGGCACTCTCGGGTCTGGAAAATATCCTGTCGAACCTGAAATCGTCCAACAGCTAAACCGCTGGCTGCAACGGTTCGCGAGTTCTTCCACGCAAGACGACAGGGGCCCTTGTGTACGCTGCCGCACAGGAATATCTGGAATCTCAGGTACTGTCTGCCTCACCCCACCGGCTGCATCTGCTGGTGATTGATGGCGCGTTGAAGTTTGCCCGCATCGGTCTGGCGGCGTTGGAACGTGCCGATTGGGAAGCCCTGGATGCCGCATTGGCCCGCAGTCGCGAATGCGTCGCGGAATTGATCGTGGGTGTGAAGACCGACGCCGGCTTGGAGTGGGCTGAAGCCTTCAAGGGTGTGCTGGGGAACGTGTATCAAAACCTTGCGATGGCCGATCCGGAGCGCAGTTCACAACGGATCGAAGACGCGATTCGCATTCTGGAAATTCACCGGCAGACCTGGGTAGAACTCGGAGAGCGACTGGCCGAGCAGCAAGCCTCGGTGGTCCCCGAGCCCCATCTGCGATCGTGGTCGGCGTAAGGCCATCGCTATGTTACAGCGAAGTGGATGCGATGGCCGGTCGAGAGACGAGAGTCCAGAGTCGAGAGCCATAAACACGCATTCCACCAGGCAATTTGTTTGGCTCTCGTCTCTGGTCGCTGGACTCTTGACCATCGTGGGGCTGCCGAGATTGATACAGGCGATGGCTCTGGTGGTCAGCGTAAGGCGAATGTCGCCTTAGCGAGCGACGCGGTAAACTTTCCAGCGTCGCTCACGCAGGGCCGGCTTAGCGGCTAGATCCCAAGGCGTACCGTAGTCCAGCATCACCAGCGAACTGGGCCGGGCCTGCAGTTCGGTCACCAGTTCAAAACGATCCGCCTCGGCAGCCCATTGCTCGGGGAAATCGCCGAGTTGCTCCGCATACAGCCCGAGCACCATTAAAGTCTCTGCGGCTTGTGCGACGGGCTTGATGCGGAAATCGCCCCAGGGCGAGGCATAAAAGCCCGCTCGGGTCAGTTCAAAGAACATGCCGGGGTCGGCATAGACACACACCACCGTGCGGCCCGGCTGACCGATGGTCTTAGCGAGTTGCTGGGCGGCATCGTATGCCGCCGTGCGCGGTTCCCATGCCGGACTCCCCAGCACACTGATGAGCACCAGCAATCCCGCCGTGAGCCACCCGATCCGCAGACGATACCTCTTCACTGACGCTGGTTCTGCGGCTTTCTGGGCAGTCAATCCCCAATGACGATGCATCCACCACGAGGCACCCAGCGCACCGGCAAGCCATAACGGTAAACAGAGCCGAGGATAGGGCTGATACAGCGGCGTCGTCAGAAACAGCCCGGCAAACCAGGCCGACAGCAGGCAGCCCGCACGCAATTCGCCATCGGTCAGTTGTCTTACTCTCCAGGCGAGCAGTCCTGAAATCGCTGCCGACAACCCTAGACACAGATCGGCGGCGATGGGGTAACCCGCGTGAGATAGGGCGACTCCCATCAACAGCATCGCGGCGGCCCAGGCCTGCTGTTGACGTTGCCGTGGCGTATGAGCGGCCGACAGGGTTCCGGCAGCGATCACGATCACCATCGTCGCCAGTCCCAGGCCCCAACCGCGATACCAACTCACATTCGCGTTCTGCTGGAGCCAATCGATGCCCCAGCTTGACCAACCCCGGACATACCCGCGATGGTTCGCCGCCACCGCGCTGTATCCCCCGACAATCTGACAGTCCCACAACACCGGCGACCAGACGACAAAGGCGACCACGGCCTGCACGAGGAAGACACGCAGCCACCGCCGGCCGTTGGACCGTCGGTCAGAACTCATCAGGACGTAACACAGTCCACCGGCGCAGGTGATCGCCAGTGGCAACCATCCGCTATATTTAGACCACCAGGCCAGCGCGGTGAACAACCCCGCGGCCACGGCTGTCCGAAGTCGCCCTGTTTCTAACGCCTGCCAACTGGCATGCACCGCCCATAACAGCCATAACACCAGCCACGGATCGGTGAGCGCAGTCCGTGCATAAAAGGCATGGAACTCAGACATCGCGACCAGCCACGCCGCAGCGATTCCCGCGACAGGACTGAACCACTGCCGGGCGACCCACCACGCGGAGGGAATCAATGCCGTCCCCGCGATCAGCCCCGGAATCATCGGTAGCCAACGGACCTCGGGCAGCCCCACCATCCGCCAACCAATCGTGAACCATTCAATGATCGCGGGAACCAGACCCGGCGCGTGATATTGACGCCCGGGATAGGCATAGCCCCCCTCGGCACCAAACATCAGGTTCGAGGCATACACCGCTTCATCGTAATGCTCGATCCCCAGCCGCCACAGACAACCCCAGCGCAGCCACACGCCCACCACCACCGCCGCAAGCAGCCATTCGCGCTCCAGAAATGGCACCAGAGACGGAGACTTCACGGCGGTCAGAGGGGGAGATCGATTCAAACGCGGCTCATCGATTTTTACGCGGACTGGTGTCAGGCGGTTGATTCTCTATGATAGTCGTTGACGAGTGGTAATCTACCGAGCTGACAGGACTTTGTTATGCCGACCGTGACCGAAATGTACGATGCCGCGATCCGCCTGCGAGATGCCGGCGATCTGGAAGCCGCCGCGGCTCAGCTCAAAGAGATTGAAGCACAGGCCCCCACGCATGTCCTCACGCATTCGGCACTCGCCGTGATCATGCAGAAGCTGAAGCGGTTCGACGAGGCGATTGCCCACGCCCTGAAGGTGACCGAACTCGAACCGCACGATCCGTTTTCGTTCACGCAGTTATCAGTGATCTGCATGCGCTGCGGCAAGATTCCGGAAGCCGAAGACGCGATGGCCCGCGCGCGAACCATGCAGGCCGCGGGGGGCGGGCATAAGCATTGATGAAACGCGGAAGGGGGAATGCGGAAGGCGGAATGAATCGATGAAAAGCCGCCACCGCTGTGTGGCAGGCATTTTCTGTCAACACGATACCGAGGCGAACATCATATTTGATGTCGCCTCTCTGGCTCTCGTCTTATCGACGGCCCTTCTGCTTCTTGGACTTGGGCCCGGGGCTGTTGTCGTCCCCTTTATCGCGACGCACGCTGGCTTCCTTGTCGGCCAGTTCCTGCAACTCCTTCAACTTCGCCTTGAAGTCCGCGAACATCGAAGGCTTCTCGGGGGAGGTACTGGCTTTCGTCACCACAGAGGGAGTGGCCGGAGCCACGACCGTTTCCACCAGTCCCGCGGCTTTGGCATTCTCAGCCTTCTTCGCCGCGAACCGCTTCATCAACAGCCGTTCGCTGGTCCCCCAGATGCTCGACATGATGAAGTACAGGCACAGCCCCGAGGGGACGCGGTAAAAGAAGATGATCATCACATACATCATGATGTTCATCATGCGGTATTGCATCGCCTGTTCTTCATCGGCGGGCGGGGGCATCGTCAGCTTCTGATTCATCTGCATCAGCAGAATGCTCAAGATTGGCAGCAGGTTAAACGTCGTCCATTCCACGAAGGGGAGCGAGAAACCCAACGCGAACAACTTGTCGGGTGACGCCAGATTATCGATCCAGCCGTCCATCAGATGAAACGGTGCCATCCGCAGATCGACCGAGTGTTGCAGTGACTGATATAGCGCGATGAAGATCGGCATCTGCACGACCAGCGGCAGACAGCCCGCGAACATCTTCAGGTTCACTTCCTGCATCTGCCGCATTTCTTCCGGCGTCAGCGACTGCGGGTCTTTCTTGTACTTTTCATGCAGGATTTTGATCTTCGGCTGCAACTCTTTCATTTTGTCCATGCTGCGGGCCTGATGCAGCGTGACGGGAATCATGGCTCCGCGCACCAGACAGGTGAGCGCAAGAATGGCAATCCCGTAGCTGAGGCCCATGCCATGCAGTCCATGCAGAATGACGAGCATGACGCGCACCACCGGGGCGAACATGCCGTAATCCATAATCGGCTGGGCTTTGAGCGGCTGGAGCAGGGCCTCCCGCTTCGGGCCGAGATAGACCTCGAATTCATCGCGATGGACCTGGCTTCCCGTCGCCGAGCCCGCCGGTCCCAGGGCAATTGTGGGCGACGTCAGCAAGACACTCACATCAGAAAATTGCGGTTCACGGCCCTCGGTTATCACCACGGCCTGAGACGATTCAATGGTCGGTGACTTCAATTGATCGCCCACCGGTTGCACCAGGGCCGCGAAGTACTGCGTGTCGACACCGATGTACTGAATCGGCCGCTTCCAGACTTCGATTTTCGTCGGATCGAAGACAGGCCCGGCCTGGGCTTCATGCAGTTGATCAACCGCTGTCTGCGCGTAGAACGTGGTATGATCGACCGCCTCGGCATCGCGCAGAAAACCCAGGCGCACATCGCGGAACTTGGACGTGTTCTGCGGATCTTCCAGTGGTAGCCCCACGGGACCACGCAGCGAATACGTGATGGTCTGCGGTTCGGCACTCAGGTTCTCGATCGACTGCGTCAGATGGAGTTGATACCCCTGCGGGTTGGTATCACGAACCGCATTCTCCACATCACCTGGTTTCGCGGGTGCCACCTTGGTCAGCGAGTAGGTCTTGGTCAGACGCAGTTGCAGTTTGGGAAAATCGAGTTGAAATGTCGCGGAATTTTCCTGGGTGGCGGCGGGCAGCAGTTTCCAGGAGATGGTTTCCAGAGATTCGCCGTCGAGTTGCTCATCGATCTTGGGCAGCAATGTCGCCAGAGTCTTCTGAGTGACGAGCGGATCATGCCCCACCAGTGTCAGGGGCGTTCCTCGTTGGGCAAATTCCGGATAACGGGGATCGTTCAACTCGACCGTCGACACCGCAGCACCGCGACTGGTGAGCATGACCGACAGAAAGTAGCCCGATGCCGGATCGCTGGAGCCGATGGAAACCGTGGTCGGTTCGTGCTTTTCAAAGAGTGGAGCATCGGCCGGAGCATCCGCCACCTGCGGTTCGACCGCGTCGACTATGTTCAACGGGAACAGGGCGCTGACCGGCCCATCGACTTCCGCCACAGGGAGAGGACGCGGGAATAACAGCGGCACAACGAATTGTGACCAGCCGATCAATACGGCCAGCGACAAGGTAAAAAACACCATCAGACGTCGTTGTTGATCCATAATTCCGACAATACACGACAGGCCGGTTACGCCTGCCTTCGGGAGGAACGAGCCATGCGAACCGCCTGCGGCGATCGGCACCACTCAGAAATTGGCCGGGGCGACATCATAGCATGGTCCGCCCTGTGACCGCGACAACGCAGCCCATTGCCAGATGATCACGGAATTCTGGCAGGAATCCGGAAATCGTGCCTTAGAACCTGTTTTCAAATCGTTCCAGCGGAAAGCAAAAAGCGGACAGCCAGAGAGCGGGAAACCTGCGGATTTCTGGCTTTCTGCTTTCCGCCTTCTGCTTTCCGCAATTGCTCGCCCTCCATTTGAAAACATGCTTTTAGGCAGAGAGCTAACCTGACAAGCCGTCCACTAACGGCCTTCCGCCAGGCGGTCACCCAGGAAATTGTCGAGATCAGGAATCTCATAGATCTTTTTACGTGTCGCTTCCCAGTTGTACTGCACGCGCTTGAAATGCAGCGTGTTTCCATCGTGAACCACATACGAAGAGCGACTATCGCCGTTCCGGGGCTGTCCCACCGAGCCCACATTCACCAGGACTTTTTTGGGCCCCAGTTCATACCGGAAATCGATTTCTTCCGGGGCGAGAAAGTTCAGGTCTTCGGTGAAGACTCCGGGGATGTGGGTATGCCCTTGAAAGCAATATTTCTCGACCAGAGAAAAGATGCGTTCCATCTTCCGCTGGTTGTAAATCTCTTCGGGAAAAACGTATTCGTTGAGCGGATTGCGGGCCGAACCATGCACGTACATCAGGCTGGGCTCGCGATGCACCCGTGGCAATTCCCCCAGAAAATCCCAGCGTTTTTCCGCTTTCGGACCACTGGACGACTCCAGCATCTTCCGTGTCCAGAAGATGGCCCGCTCGGCCCCGGCGTTGAAGCCTTCCGGGTCAAACAGCGCGGCCTGATCGTGATTGCCCAGCAAGCACATCTGACAATTCAGCACCAGGTCAATGCATTCGCACGGATTCGGACCATAGCCGACAATGTCGCCCAGGCAATAGATCTCGGTAATCCCCTGAGCGCGAATGTCGGCGAGCACCGCTTCAAGCGCTTCGAGATTTCCATGAATGTCACTGATGATGGCGCGTGCCACATCGCCCTCGACGTTACGAAAATGAGTGGAACCCAAGCAATTTGCGATCCTGTAATGTACTGACGTTACGGGACTTCGGTCAAGCCGATTAGGTGGTGTTCACATGGTATGCCACAGACCAGCCGTGTCTCAACGCCAAAATCAGTGCGACTTCTACGGGCGACGCAAACGTTTTTGAAATTCCGCAACGGGCCAGGTATTTGCCACATCTTCGCGGGTCAGTCCGGCCCGCCGCGCCTGAAACACCCCGTATGGCAACACATCAAACCCATTCACGCTATGCGAATCGGTATCGATCACAATCGGAATCCCGCGCGATTGCGCGGCCGCCGCCTGAATATCGTCCAAATCGAGTCGCTGCGGGTTCGCATTGATTTCCAGCATCACGCCGTAGTCCGCGGCGGCTTGCAGAAACTCCTCGAAATGAATGTCGGCACCGGGACGGCTGCCAATCAATCGCCCGGTTGGATGACCAATAATGTCGACATGGGGATTCTGGATCGCTGTCAGTAAACGCTTCTGAATCAGCTCGCGGGGTTGTTTGAGTCCATAGTGTAAGACCGCGAGCACGAGATCGGCTTCCGAGAGAACTTCGTCATCGAGGTCCAGCGTCGCATCTTCGAGGATGTCGCATTCGATGCCACAAAGAATTTCGATACCGCTGACTTGCCCGCGAACTTTGTCGATGGCTTTCCAGTGTTCCCGCAACCGGGTTGCATCGAGACCGTTCGCCATAGCGACCCGCTTGGAGTGATCGGTAATCGCAATGTATTCGAGTCCGCGAGCTTTGGCGGCTTCCGCCATTTCGCGAATCGTGGCGGCACCATCGGTCGCGGTGGTGTGCATGTGCAGGTCGCCTCGAATGTCGTCAACTTCAATCAGCCTGGGGAGTTGGCCCTGCTCGGCTCGTTCAATTTCCCCGCGATTTTCCCGCAATTCCGGGGGAATCCAGGGGAGATCGACGGCGGCGTAAACCTCGGCTTCAGTCGCACCGGCAATGGAAGTCTCCCCGCGATAGACACCGTATTCATTGAGCTTCAATCCGCGTTCCTGAGCCCGCTTGCGGATGACAATGTTGTGCTCTTTGGAACCGGTGAAGTACTGCATCGCCGCACCGTAAGACTCCGCCGGGACGACGCGCAGGTCGAGTTCCAACCCGTTCTGCAACCGCACCCGTTGCTTGGTCTCACCCCGCGCGAGGACTTTCTCGACGAGCGGATGCCGGGCCAGTCGATCCATCGCGGCGGTGGAATCGGCTGCGACGGCCAGCACGTCGAGGTCGCCACAAGTTTCCTTACGACGGCGGCAACTCCCGGCGACTTCGGCGGTCTGTACCGTCCCCGACGATCGCAAGTCCTCAACAATGGCATCGGCAGCGGTCTTGGCAATCGACAGCCAAACCCGTTTGCCCACCGATTCCAACAGAGCCAAACCTTCCAGAATCGTCTGTTCGGTCTTCTTGGCAAAGCCTTTCAGCTCGGCGATCCGGTGCGCCTCGGCGGCGGCTTTCAGATCGGCGAGGGTTTGAATCTGGAGCTGTTCCACCAGAGCGGCCACTTTTTTCGGTCCCAGCCCGGGAATTTTGAGCATCTTGAGGACATCGGGCGAGAACTGGCTGCGCGCCTCTGCCAGTTGCGGGAACAGGCCTGTTTGAACTGCGGTTTCTAACTTTTCGGCGAGATCTTTGCCGATGCCCTCGAACTGCGTGAGATCGTGATCGGGGCGGGCGACCAGGTCGGCAATCGCTTGTGGCAACGCCTCGATTGTCCGGGCGGCATTACGGTAAGCACGCACCCGAAAGCTATTCGCTGCTTGAAGTTCCAGCAGGTCGGCATACTCCTCAAACAGTGCGGCGAGGGCGGCATTATTCATTGCGATCACTCAGTAACCGAGGGAAGCGATTCGTTTGTTGTCACTGTAGGCAGATTGACGCGGCCACTCCAGTAGCAATCCTGGGCAGGATTCCCCGCTCGCTAAGAACTTGCTTTCAAAGAACCTGTTTTAAATTGTTCCAGCGGAAAGCAGAAAGCAGAAAGCAGAAAGCGGACAGGCAGAGAGGGGGAAGCCGGCGGATTTCTGGCTTTCTGCTTTCCGCTTTTTGCTTTCTGCTGGAATGATGAGAAAACCGCCTCTGAGAGCCTTGATCGTCCGGGACTCGCCAGCTATTCTCTGCGATTCCCCTGAATGACAGGCCGAGAGGTTTGCGAATCGACGGTTCCAGGAGTTGAGTTCGGATGGGCGTTAAGAAGACCGGCAAGGGACGACGCAAAATTGGCCGCAAAAAGCGTAAAATGCGCTCCAAAATTCGTCATCGCAAGTAACCACGCGTACCCCGGGTCGGGCTTCCGACGGGTATCATGCGTGTCGTTCTAATCAAGGCAGCCGTGCTCCTGGTGTGAGCACGGCTTTTTGCTGCGCGGTGGGATAACCGGCCCCGATTTGCCCCGACCGATGTGGCGATCACTCTGGCAACTTGACACCGCCGTCACATCAGGCGATGCTGATCAGTCTTGCCCCTGAAGTTCTCCCGCCTGACTCGCCCGGCATTGCCTGGCGACCCGCTGTAATGCTGCAAGGAAGACTCATGACGACATTCCGTCGATACCCGATGGTCGCCTGCTGTTGGACTCTATTGGCTGGCTGGGGCCTGGCTCAAGATGTCGCCGCGACGATCGAGTCGTTGAAAGCTGCTGCAACGCAATCGGAAGCGGCACGCGTGGCGGGTGAGCCAGCGGTCATTGCCGCCCGCATGCAGATGAAGCAACTGCAAGACACGGTCACGCAGTTGAAGATCGAGTACAGCAAGTCGGAGGCGACGCAGGCGGAACTCGTCACCAAGGCGACGCAGGCGACCGAAGCCCTGAAGAAAGTCGAAGACGAACGCAAAGTGGCGATCGATGCCTTTTCCGCCGCGCGGAAGGCCGTCCTGGACGCCGCCGGGAAAGAGACCTTGCCTGCCGCGCAAGATGCCTATTTGAAGGCCGCAGATGCCCTCGCCGCGAAAGTCACCGCCACGAAAGCGGCTGCCGATGCCGTTCTGCCGGCGGAAGACGCGGCGACGCAATCGCTGCTGGTCCTGGCCGGGCATCCTGCGAAAATTGCCGTGGCAGAGAAAGCGGTCGCTGACTTTGCCCCACAATTAGCGCAGGCAGAAGCCAGTTATAGTGCCCTCGCCAAGACCGCGCTCGATCAGCAGATTGCCTTGGAAACCGCGCTGGTGGAAGCGGGGCAACTGGTCTCGTTCGCCAAGCAGGTGGCGCCCATTTTCGCTCAGCGTTGCGTGGCCTGTCACAATGCCCGCACCGCCAAGGGCCGCCTGAACATGGAAACCTATGCCAACCTGATGAAGGGGGGCGAATCGGGTGATACCGTCATCGCGCACAAGCCCAATGATTCCATGCTGCAGATGGAAATCGATTCCGGTTCGATGCCCAAGGAAGCCGACCCGCTCACTCCCGAACAACTGGCCCTGGTGAAGAAGTGGATCGAAACCGGAGCCAAGCTGGATGCCGGCGTTTCCGCGTCCGCTGCGCTCATCACCATCATGCCCAAGCCGATCCAACCGACCCCTCCAGAAGCCTACCGTGTCGCGGTCCCCGTGACCGCCGTGGCAATCAGTCCCGATGGCACCCAACTGGCATCGGCGGGATATCGTGAAGTGATTCTCTGGAACGTCGCCGATGGGGCCCTTGTCCGCCGCATCTCGAATCTCGCCGAGCGTCCGCACGATATCGAATTCACAGCCGACGGTCAGAAATTGTTGGTCGCCGCGGGGACGCCGGGGCAACTTGGAGAAGTCAAGATCTTCAACGTTGCCGACGGAGCCCTCGCACGCGATCTCTTTACGACCGACGACGAAGTCTTCAGTGTGGCGGTCAGTCCCGATGGCTCGAAAGTCGCGGCGACCTGCGCGGATCGCAGCATCCGCGTGCATGACGTGGCGACGGGTGAACGGAAACTGTTTATCGAAGACCATGCCGACTGGGTGCTCGATGTGGCGTGGTCTCCCGACGGCTCGAAGCTTGCGACCGCCAGTCGCGACAAGACCTCCAAGGTCTTCAACTCGCAAACGGGGGAAGCCATCGCCACGTTCAATAGTCACGCGGAACCGGTTTACAGCGTCGGGTTTCTTCCCGACGGCAATTCTGTTGTTTCTGCTGGTCGCGACAAACGACTGCGGATCTGGACAGTGGCCGATGCGAAGCAGGTTCGCGAGATCGGTGGCTTCGGCGGTGAGGTCTTCAAAGTCGTCGTGCTGCCGGATGGTCAGTCGCTTTCGGCCAGTTCCGACAAGCTGTTGCGGCAGCATAAGCTGGGCGATGGTGGGCAGGTGCGAGCCTTCACCGGTCACACCGACTGGGTTTACAGTGTCGCGGTTCATCTCGGTTCCAGGCGAGTCGTTTCCGGGAGCCACGATGGAGAGGTTCGCGTCTGGAATTTGGACGATGGCCAAAGCCTGCTGAACTTCCTCGCGGCACCAGGCATGAAACCGCAAGTCGCTGCTGCTCAATAGTTTGCTGCGATATCGCTGATCTCTGCCGGGCCTGACATTCCTGTTGCCGGGGCAGGGGAAAACCGCTAAACTTCCCGCCCCATATCACTGGAAGTGCATGGGTGTTTGCGGGGATTAGGCGGGCTGGATGGCAGTGCTAGGGCAGTTCCACCGATGTCGTTGGCTGAGACCATGTCTCCTGGCCGCGGTTTGGTCTTGCCTGTGGGCCAGTTCCGTAGTGGCTACCGAAGATCCCGAAGAACTGCTGATTCTCCAATCGGGTGACCGATTGTCGGGCCATAGCCGTTCGATCGTTGACGGCCAGGTCACCTGGGAACTGCGTGATGGCCATGAACTGCTGGTACCGCTCGACTGGGTGGAACGGATTGACCTGGATGGCGTGACTCCCGCGGCCGCCGAAGAGGACTTCCCCCCCGCTCCGGCAGAGTTATCGACCGCAGTCACAGTTCCCGCTCCACCCGGGCCAGACACCCAGGCGGAAGAATCCTCGTGGGTGGAATCGGTCCCGTTCTATACACCGCTCCATCTAGGCTACAAGGCGGTCTCGAAGTCCTACATGGCCTTCAATGAAGTCGCCAGTCGCTGGACACGACGCATCAACTTCGGCGGCCAATTCCTCGATGGCAACGCCCAGACCGACCTGCTCAACCTGCAGGTCGAGTTCGAGAATGGCACGCCACGACTCACCCGCCAGATCGATGTCAGCGGACAATGGGGCCGCAATCAAGGCCGCGAAACCGCCAACAAATGGACGCTCAACAGCAACTTCGACTGGCGGATCTGGGAAGACAACAGCAAGTGGATTATGTTCTTCACCACGAAGAACGAATACGACCGCCCCGCCAACCTCAACTATCGCGGGACGTTATCGACCGGCTATGGTTATCGATTCTACAACGATGGCGACCGCCGCCTGATTACCCGTTTCGGCCCTGCGTATACGATCGAGTTCTACCGCGATCCTTACGATCACCGCGAGTCGCCCGACCTGTTCGGCGAAGTCGAACTGCGCTGGCCGCTGTCAAAATGGAGTTCTTTCGAGCAGAAGACTCGCGTGCAACCCAGCCTGCTCGACTTTGAACTGGTGCGTGTCTTCGCCACCTCGGCCCTGTTGATGGATCTCGATACCGACAAACGCTGGAAGCTGCGACTCGGCCTGAACTACACCTACAACTCGCAACCCAACCCCGGCCGCGTCGCCAGCGACTACGTCACCAGCGTGTCGCTGGTGTATACGCGGAAATGAGGGAAAAGCTAAGTGTCAAGTGTTGAGTGCCAAGTGCATGAATGAAAGACACTTGGCACTCGACACTCAGCACTTGGCTGCCTTACTGCATTCTTCCCCAGTGCTTGCGGCCGATCTCTTTCACGCGGTCATCGTTCCACACGTCCATGTGGGCGTAGCGCGGATGCTTCGACTCTTTGTAGGGATCGTTGTGTCGAGTGTTGTAACAGCAGATAAACGCCCAGCGCGGATGTTCGCTTCTGTTCTGATCGGAACGGTGCAACGTGTTGCCATGAAACAGCACGGCGGAACCCGGTTCCATCTCGACGTAGACCGTTTCCAACCGTTGGACGATTTCCGCCACGCGCTCGGGATCGGCCCCGGTTTGATCGCCGACTTTACCATGCTCGATGCGGCCGAGGCGATGTGAACCGCGGACGACTTGCAGGCAACCATTTTCGCGTGTCGCCCGATCGACGGCGATCATGCAACTCGCCATGTCGGGCCACAGGCAACCATTGTTGTACCAGTAGCCATAATCCTGATGCCACGCCCAGGCTCCGCCGACCTTGGCCTCTTTGAGGATCATCTTGTGATGATAGTGATAAACCTCGTCGCCCAGCACCTGTTCGCAGGTGTGGACCATGCGGGCACTGCGGACGATGGCGCCGTAAATCGTGTCTTCCGGCAGGTCATTTCGCACGACCAGCTTGACCGCTCCCCCTTCGCCATCAGCCCGGCTGCCGGCATCGCGCTCGAGCGCCTGATCGGCCTTGGCGATGTCGCGCAGCAGGTTGGTCTCTTCCTCATCGAGCAGGTCCGGCAACAGCAGGAAGCCATCGCGCTGAAACTGCGCGATGTCGTTTTCAAAGAGGGGCACGTGTCGCATGGTGTCGGTTCTAGGGTGTAGGGTCCGCTGTGCGGACCAGTTTTTATTTCTCTAAAGAAACCAGGAAGTCAGGAATAGACGAGATCGAGAATGTTTCTCTTCCTGGTTTTCTGGCTTCCTTAGCGGTCTCACTGATTCATTCATCATTTTCATAGGGATCAATTCCCATCGAACGAAGATGCTCTTCCTGTGCGGGGGTCAGGCCTGATTCTAACCCGTTCAAATACGATTCAAACTGTGCTCGCTGGTTACGCCCCAATGCAAAGAGTAAGGCGTGAATCGCGAGGGCACAGGCTTCTCGACCCTCATGATCTTGACTTTCGCCGATGGCTCCCAAGCGCTCAAAGAGAGCTTCGAATTCGGATGCTGTGTGAGGAATCTTTAGGGTCACTGCATGACCTGTCTGAAATATTCCGTTGCAAGTCCACGAAAGAAAATCGAATCGACCTCTTCCTGGTTTTCTGGCTTCCTTAGCGGTCTTTATCCGCGAATCTGCAAATGCACCGGGACCAGCGGTCCCGGCTTTTCACCAGATCAATAATGTGGCGGGCGTTCGTCTTCTGGCGAGCGTGTTTCGGGCTCTGACTGTAACTGTTCGATGCGTCCCTTGAGCTTCGTTATGCCCTGCTGCAGCGTGCGCACATCGCCTTGCAGAGCGAGCACTACGCTGTGCAGTTGATCGTAATCGTACTGCAAATGGGCCAGTGTCGATTCCAGTTGAATCAGTCGCTGTTCCAGTGGGATTTCCGTGGTCATCGTGGGGAATTCTTAAATGCCCGCCACTCGGCGGTGGCGGCTTTGTTGGTTACAACTACATTCGGACAACGAAGCCACCAGGCAACCGGCGGATCAGGCGTCGCATCTCCAGCATGGTGATGGTCGTCAACACCTGATGCGTCTCCATCCCCGCGCCACGCACTACATCATCCACCGCCGTCGCTTCCGCCGCAATCAGGTTGAGCACCCGGCGCTCCTGATCGGTCAGTTTCAACTCGGCCGGATGATGCACCGTCTCCTGCGGCGAGCGTTTCACGGGTTGCGTCAGTGGTCCCAGTGATTCCAGCACATCATCGACGCCTCGAATAAGTGGCACGCCATCGCGGATGAGATCGTGACAACCCAGGCTGTGATCGGAATCAATGCGTCCCGGCACCGCGAAGACGTCGCGATTCTGTTCCAAGGCGTGCCGGGCCGTGTGCAACGCACCGCTCGACCGCGACGCTTCGACGACAATCACCGCGACCGACATGCCCGACACAATGCGGTTCCGTTGTGGGAACAGACCCGGTAACGGCGCCTGATCGAGCGGCGATTCCGTCAACAACGCTCCCTGCTTCGCAATATGTTGAGCGAGGTCGGCATGCTCCGGGGGATAGACCTGATCGAGACCCGTGGCGAAGACGGCGATCGTCCGACCGCCGGCGTTGAGTGCCCCCTGATGAGCCGCTGCATCGATCCCCCGCGCGAGACCACTCACCACCGTAAAACCCGCGCGGACCAGACCGGCGGCGAGCTTTTCCGCAGTCTGTCGACCATACAGCGTACAGCGACGCGAACCGACAATCGCGACGGCGAGTTCATCCGACGCGAGCACATTCCCCCGGCAGTACAACAACGGCGGCGGATCGATGATCCGTTCCAGGGCGGCCGGATACTTCTCGCTGCCACGCAGGATCAGTTCCACGCCCGTTTTCTGACAGCGTTCCCATTCGATGATCGCGGCATCACGTGTCGAGGATTGGATCGCTTTGGCGATCTTGGGACCGACGCCGTTGACCTCCTGCAACTCATGCGACGTCGCCCGCAGAATCCGCTCGGGCATCTCGAAGACATTCAACAACTGCTGCCACGTCCGCGGCCCGATGCCGGGAATCATCGTCAGTTGCAACGTCGCGAGGAGGTCATCGGTCATCGGGTAAGGTTGAGGGTTCAGGGTTGGGGGTTGAAAAGCCGCCACCGCCGCGTGGCGGGCTTTTACGTGGGTGGCGGGGGCGCTCCGCGAATGCGGAAGCCCCCGGCGTTGGACGTCGATTTTCGGGGGCTTCCGTTGGAGCGCCCCCGCCACCCTTCGTCATAAGGCTCAACGCAGAAATTCAAATTCCTTTTTTGTGACTTTTGTGCCTTTTTGCGGCGAAAACTGCATTCAAATTCCCATACCCGCCACGCAGCGGTGGCGGCTTTTCATCATGCGGGTCACACGCCCAGGGCTTCGATGATCTTCTGCAGGTCGTTTTCGACCACCACTGGGCGGTTGGCGAACGGGGCCGACTTCACGCCGCGTTGACCCAGCTTTTCCGCAAACAGTTCCTCATCAGCCGAGTGGTATGCCACCGTGGCGGTTGGGTCTTTGAGTTGATGCCCCGTCAGAATGCAGACGACTTTGTCACTCGGGGCAATCACGCCTTGTTCGCGGAGCAGTTTGGCCCCCGCGACGCTCGCCGCACTCGCCGGTTCACAACCAAAGCCCCCCGCACCGACCTGGGCCTTGGCATCGAGAATGGCCTGATCATCGACCTCGCGGACGACACCATCACAGACATCGAGCGCCCTTAAACATTTCTCGAGATTCACCGGCCGGTTGATTTCGATCGCGCTCGCCAAGGTCGAGGCCCGGCGATGCTGTTCGGTCATGTCGTCATAGAACGATTGGACCAGCGCGGCATCGGGGCGGCCGCCGTTCCACCGTAACCCCTGTTGTTCATAGAGTCGATAGAGCGTGTTCGCCCCGGCGGCATTGATGACCGCCAGTCGTGGAATGCGGCTGATCAGGCCGAGGTCTTTGAGTTCCTGAAACGCTTTGCCGAACGCGCTCGAGTTGCCGAGGTTGCCGCCAGGGACCACGATCCAGTCGGGCGGTTCCCACGCCAACGCTTCCAGAACGCGGTACATGATCGATTTCTGGCCTTCGAGTCGGAAGGGGTTCACGCTGTTGCAGAGGTAGATCCCCTTTTCTCCGGCGACTTCACGGACACGGGCGAGGGCGTCGTCGAAGTCACCCAGAATCTGCAAGGTGCGGGCATCGTAATCGAGGGCCTGCGACAGCTTGCCATAGGCGATCTTCCCGCTGCCGACAAACACCACCACCTTGAAGATGCGGGCGGTGCTGGCATAGATGGCGAGCGACGCCGAGGTATTGCCGGTCGAGGCACAGGCCGCGATCTTCGCCCCTACCATGCGGGCGTGCGTCGAGGCGGCGGTCATGCCATTGTCTTTGAAGCTGCCCGACGGGTTCAGCCCCTCGTATTGCAGATGGAGTTGGCCCCCCTGCATGCCGACATACTGGCCGACATAATCAGACTGTTGCAGAATCGTCTGCCCTTCGCCGATGGTGACGATCTGCTCATCCCGCGCGAAGGACAGCAGTTCGCGAAACCGCCAGACACCGCTGAAATCGACCGGATTGCGGCGGGTCATCCACCGGGCCTCGAACTCGCGCAGCGACTTCGGCACGGCGACGCGGTTCCAGTCGTAGGCGATATCGAGCAGGCTGCCACACTGCGGGCACGCCGTGAGAACTTCCCCGACCGAGAACGTTTGTGCACAATCGGGATGGATACAGCGCTGGAACGCGGACTCGGCCGGGGAACTCATCAGATGACCAGTGCGAGCAAAAGGAACAAATCGTTTCCGGGATTATGACCGACACGAGGGACAATGGTCCAGTTCGGTTCGCGGAAACAGGGGAGGAGTGCGGAAGGGGGAACGCGGAAGGCGGAGCGGGGAACGACTTAAAGCCGCCACCGCCGCGTGGCGGGATTTTCTCCTCATCCTATCGCACCGCATGCGATCACCACCGCCGCCTGGACGCCGCACCACAGGAGCCAACCGATCCACAGCCCCATTGCATGCCGCCAGCGAATGTCACCGGCCCGCCATTGGGCGTTCCATGTTCGGCACGCTTGCCGGGCGATCAGGTAGCCGGGAATCGCGATGACAATGCCGATCGTCACCAGCAGCACCGACGGCCAACCGAGGGACAGCAGCACGCCGGTATCGGTCAACGATTCTCCTCCGGCGACGGCGAGGTAGCAGCCATTCGCCAGCCAGCAACCGCCCAGCAAGCCCCAGGGAAACAGCGACCAGTTCGGTCGTGCCGCCCGTGTTGCCAGCCAGGCTACCAGAGGAATGAGCGTGCCCGACAGCATGCCACCCCAAGCGACCACCTGCGGCGACGGGTTCGGCTCGACCAGCGTATAGGGCAACACCCACGGCAACAGATTCGTCGCCATCACCTCGCCGCCAGTCATCTCCGCCGCGATGAAGTGCCCGATTTCATGCGTGAGCAACATCAACACCCAGCCCCACGCCAGACACCCGGCAAACCACACGGTGCGCAGCCATTCGTTGGGCATGAGGGTTCATCATGATGGAGTTTGTGCTGCGGTAGACACTATCACGTTATGGTATCCTAAAATAATACACACGCCTGATCCATGTTTTGACTACTGACACGCGTGGAAGTGACTTAGGCGAGCGAGGGGACGTAAGTCCCTTCGGTGATGGAATTCCCTTTGGCAGCAAGAATCACCGGGGGGGAGTCACCTCCCCCCGCTCGCCGGTCTTTAGCCACTTCGACGCGGATCAGTAGTCCATGAAGGATTACCAATGATCACGCCGAGTCGTCAACAATTCATAGGTCAGATGATGCTTTGGGGGTTGATGGTTACCGCTCTCTCAGGCAGCGGTTGTGACAACGGACAGCGATCCATCCGTGGGCCGTGGTATTCGGGTAACTTCTCTGTAGAGTGCAATTACCCAGAAAAGATTGAGGTCAAGGAGTGGAAAGGTTTCGGGTTTGCAGGCCCATTGAATGGCGTTGCTAGTCGTAGTGGTTCCAAGGGCTCGCATTTCGGTCGTATCACAAGTCTCCCGAGCCAGACCACGGTGTACTGGGGCGAGTTTGATAGCAATACCGCCTGGAAGACCCAGACGATTGATCTGCGCGGGGTGGTGCCGCGCAATACCGAGGGGACGACGGTCTTTACGTTGAGTGAAGATGGGATCTGGAGCGTGCGGTTTGAACCGACGTCGCCGGATGAGGAATAAAGACGAGAATACCCGCCATGCGGCGGTGGCGGCTTTTCAGTGGTCGGATGGGGGGGCGTGAATCCCGTGGCCGGAGTTGGTAGGATTTCCGTCTCATACGAATCAGAAATCCGAAGGAATCGAAACGATGTCGCGCTGGGTGCTGGTGAGTCTGTGGGCGGTGACCGTGTTGGGGTGTGCCGGGGGGTCGACGACCAATGAATCGTCGGCCCCGGTGCCGTCGGCTCCGTCGATGGCTCCGGAAGGTGGTACGAGCAGCATGGCCAAATCGCCCGATGTCTATCAGGTGGAGTTCGATACCACGAAGGGGAAATTCGTGGTGGAGGTCCATCGCGACTGGGCACCGAATGGGGCCGACCGGTTCCATCAGCTCATCGAGGAGAAGTTCTTTGATCAGGTGAAGTTCTTCCGGGCCGTTGAAGGCTTCATGGTGCAGTTCGGGATTCATGGCGACCCGGCGGTCAGCGCGAAATGGCGGGAAGAGATGATGCCAGACGACCCGGTGGTGAAATCGAACACGCGGGGCATGATCACCTATGCCAAGCCGGGCATGCCGAACTCGCGGACCACACAACTCTTCATCAACTACGGCAACAACAGCAACCTCGATGGCATGGGCTTCGCGCCGTTTGGCGAAGTGATCTCTGGCATGGATGTCGTTGATTCGCTGCATAAGGGTTACGGTGAAGAACCGAGCCAGTATCAGCCGCAGATTCAGCAGCAGGGGAATGCGTTCCTCGAGCAGGCGTTTCCGAATCTCGATTCGATCATCTCTGCGAAGTTCGTCGGAGCGAAAGCCGATGACGCCGCACCGGCGGAAGCCACCGATAAGCCCGTGGTTGACCCGGTGCCGACCCAACCGGAATGATGTCGACCGAATTCATGCCAAATTCTTTAGCCGCAAAAAGGCACAAAAGGCACAAAACGAAGAGTTCTGTGTGCGGGCAAGTCATCACTTTTGCGCTTTTTGTGCCTCTTTGCGGCTCATGGGTATTTCATCTGATTTGCGGAGTACCAGGTGGGCCTCGTCATCGGCATCGATGAAGCCGGGTTGGGGCCCAACCTGGGGCCGTTTGTGGTCTCGGCGACGGTCTGGCAACTTCCCGATGGGGCCACCGCGGCTGACTTGCCAGAGTTACTCTCGACCGCGGTTTCGTGTGATCCGAAATGCACCGACGGTCGGCTGATTCTTGGCGATTCCAAGCAGTTGTTTCAACCGCATCAGGGGTTGCAGCGGCTGGAAGCGAGCGTGCTGGCGCTGTGCCGGGGGTGTGGGCACGATATCGCCAGTTTGAAATCGTTGTCGCGACAGGTGGAACTGTGTGAGCCGGCATGGTTGGAGGAACCGTGGTGGTGTGATGGCGACCACGCTTTGCCGATTGATGCCGATCTGGGCGTCATCACCACTCATGCCTTGCGATTGTCCGCGACTGCGGTGAAGTTGCTCGGTGTTTTCAGCCGCGTGGTGCCACCGGCCGAGTTCAATCAGCTGCTGGAAACCCGCAACAAGGCGGAGTTGACCACGGGGTGTCATCTGGAATTGTTGCGTGCCGTGTGTGCGAAGTTTCCGCAACAGCCCAAGACGATCTTCAGCGATAAACACGGCGGGCGGAACCGGTATGCCGCGGCCCTCTCCACACATTTTGATGGGGCCTGGATCGAGACCCTCTGTGAAGGCCCGGAGTGCAGTGAATACCGCTGGGATGAGGTGACCATTCGCTTTGAACCGCGGGCGGAAAAACATCTGCCGGTCGCGGCGGCGTCGATGCTGTCGAAATATCTGCGGGAAGTTCACATGACGCGGTTCAACCATTTCTGGCAGGCCCTGCTGCCGGGATTGCAGCCGACCCAGGGTTATCCTGTCGATGCGCGGCGGTTTGCGGGCGCGATCGCCGGGGAGCAAGCCCGGTTGTGTATACAGACCGACAGCGTGTGGCGATGGAAGTAACAGGTGGTCATGGGATACCAGGATCTGCAACTACAATCGTCACATCCGGCTCAATTGAAACCTCCTCGAAATCCCCGGAGTCCGGAGGGAAAAATCTACATTCGGTGTCCCTGAAACGTAACGCAAGGTTGATCTATCGCAACACGGTTGTCAGCGCTCACCATCTTCGGTAACCGCCGCCGACCGCGATCCTGGTCAAACCCCTGCCGCGCAAAGGTGTTACCCATGCTCCACGTTCTGGTCGTCGATGATTCCAAATTTAATCGCAGTCGTGTGGTTTCTGCACTGACGGCCGAGCACATCGTGATCGCGGAGTCTGTGGACGGTCAGGATGCCTTGGAAAAGCTCGCCACGTTTCCCGCGGATGTCCTCTGCATGGACCTGCTGATGCCGCGGCTGGATGGATTTGGCCTGCTGCGGGCGCTACGCGACCAGGGCCGGAACGTGCCGGTGGTGGTGCTGTCGGCCGATATTCAAACAAGTTCGCGCGAGTTGTGTCGGGAACTGGGCGCCGTGGCGTTCTTGAATAAGCCCTTTCAACCCCAGGCACTGCGAGCGGAAATCGAGAAGGCGGCCTGTGCCGTGACTGAGGTGCTTTAGATGTCACGCTCAGACTTCACGTATGACCATGATGCCTTGGATGTGTTGACCGAACTGGTGAATGTGGGTGTGGGCCGGGCTGCAGCCTCGCTCAGCGAACTGATTCAGCAACGGATTCAGTTGACCGTGCCCCAGGTCCGCATGGAATGCTCGGCAGCGAGCGTGAGCCCTTACCTGCCGACAGAAGATGAGACCGCGGCCACGGTGGTGCTGCAAGATTTTGACGGGGAGTTTGCCGGGCGGTCCGCGCTGGTCTTTCCTCAGAGCAGCAGCCTGCTGCTGGCGGGCATCTTGTCGGGCATGGATGAGGTGGTTTCGGAACTCGATGTGGAATTGACCGGGCTGTTGCTGGAGGTGGGCAACATTCTGCTGAACGCCGTGATGGGCACCTTTTCCAATGCCTGCGAATGTCCGTTGGATTATTCCCTGCCCCGCTTGTTGAACGATCATGAATCGCTGACGCATGTTCTGAGTCAGGGAGCCCGGGACGACCAGGATCTGCTGATTGTCGATGTGCAGTTTCATGTACTGGAACGGGCCATTCATGGTTCGGTGGTGATCATTTTCACGTGTGGTTCTGTGCTGAGGCTGCTGGGACGTGTCGAGGCGGTCTCTGCCGCGGTCTAGGACCAGACTTGTCACCACGCCACATCCGGCGCGAGTCAGCACCGCGGGTTAGAGATAGGCCAAGGCACTGTGAAATGTCGAACATGCAGAAACCCATGACCGTCGAATCGATCAGCAGTCCGCTGCTACTGGCCAAAATCCCGTTGGGATTATGCGTGGTCGATGCCGACCTGTGCATCAGAGAATGGAACGCCCAACTGGAGGAATGGACCGGCTGGCCTGCCAGCCGCATGCTGGGCGAACCGTTGACCACCTGCTTGCCCGAGACGCGCTCCGCGGGAATCCTCTCCCGCATTCACGACGTGCTCGAGTCGGGCGTGCCCGCGATTTTTTCCTGGGCGCTGCATCGGCAGGTGCTCGCCATTCCCGAAACCGCACCGGCGGTGAATCGCGAGATGATTCAAGACACGCGCGTCATCCGTGTGTCGAAAGATCCGTCGCTGGCCTTGATCATCCTGTCCGACGTAACGATAGCCGCAGAGCAAAAGGATCAACTGCGCAGCGATCGGCGGGCCTTGCAGGAAGCCCAGAACTCTCTGCAACACAGCTATCAGGAACTTGAGGAACAGAATCGGAAGCTGGAGACCGAGATTGCGGAACGGCAGCAGGCCGAGCAAGACTTGCGGCGACAGACTGCGGAATTCATCTGTGCGAAAGTGCGCGAATCGGAACATACCCGGCATCTGGAAGAACTGGTGCGCGATCTCACCAAGGCCCGCCAGGCCGCCGAGGTCGCCGCCCGGACGAAAAGCGAGTTTCTGGCGAACATGAGCCATGAAATCCGGACGCCGATGACGGCCATTCTGGGTTATGTCGACCTGCTGGCGCAGGAGCAGTTTGCGGAAGCGGAACGGCAGGAATTGATCGACAGCATCCGGAGAAACAGCCAGCATCTCACGGAGATCATTGACGACATCCTCGATATCTCCAAAATCGAGGCGGGGAAAATGCAGGTGGAACTGGTAGCGATTTCCCCGCGAGATGTGGTCGATGACGTGACCCGCATGATGCGCGAACGGGCGCGGTCTAAAGGCCTCGACCTGTATACCCGGCTGATGGACCCCTTGCCCGACCGCATCCTCTCTGACCCCACCCGCTTCCGACAGGTGCTGATTAACCTCGTCGGCAATGCGGTCAAATTCACCAGTCAGGGGTCCATTCAGGTCACGGTGGAATGGCAGGCGGCTGGCGGAGACCAGGGGCGACTGCTGGTGCAGGTGAAAGATACCGGCGTGGGTATTCCCGCCTCCGCACACGACCAGATCTTTGCCCCCTTCGTTCAAGCCGATTCCCGAATGTCGCGGCAGTTTGGAGGGACCGGTCTGGGGTTGGCCATCTCGCAGCGACTGGCACGCATGCTGGGGGGAGAACTGACTTTCATCAGCGAGGTGGGTCATGGCAGCACCTTCACCTTGCAACTCAATTGCCGGGCTGCATCGGCTGCCGTATCGAATGGCAGCGAGGCCCTTGTGGCGACACCCAAACCGAATCCCCTGGCTCCGCTGGCGGATACGCAGATTCTGATTGTGGACGACATGGCCGATAATCGGAAACTGTTAAGTTTTCACATGAAAAAGGCGGGGGCCATGATCGACCTGGCCGAGAATGGTCAGGAAGCTCTCGACAAAATCGCCGTAGCGAAATCGACCCGGCCGTATGACCTCATTCTCATGGACATGCAGATGCCCGTGCTGGATGGTTACGAAGCGACGAAAAAGCTGCGGGAACTCGGCGACGTGACTCCCGTGATCGCGGTGACCGCCCATGCGATGGCGGGGGATCGCGACAAATGCCTGAGCGTGGGCTGTAACGATTACATCACCAAGCCCATCTCTCGCGAAAAACTGGTGGAGGTGATGCAGCAGTGGCTGCAGGCATCGATGGCCTTCACCGGGCAGTGAACCTACTGATCCGTGTCGAAGTGGCTAAAGTTTAGCGAGCGGGGGGAGGTGACTCCCCCCGGTGATGCTGGCTGTAAACCGGAAATCCATCACCGAAGGGACTTACGTCCCCTCGCTCGCCTTAACTCACTTCGACGCATGTCAGCAAGTTCGATACGATAAAACCTCTTCGGCGGCTCGGCCATTCCTCCGTTCATGAAGGAGGGAAACCCTTAACGCGCGCCTGTGAGAGACGTTCGTATTCCCTTCCCGTTCGGAATCTGCGAGTCTGATGGCGAAACCTTGGACGTTGTTCCGGGGTTAATTACCCTCGTCTTAGCCGGCTGATGTGCTGATCAGTCGCGGTCTGTGGTTCCCATTTCTATGGTTCGAGGTGCATGATGGCCCGGGCAATCACCCGTCTCTGGTGGCGTGGTTCCGCAGCGTTGTTCAGCCTGCTGCTGCCGCTGCTCGCATTCGCTTCTGAACCCGCGGCCCTCACACCCACTCAGGTCGCCGCCGAAGTCGACCGGCTGATTCTGACGGAACTGCAGGCAGCCCAAACCCCGGTCGCGGGCCTCGCCAATGATGAAGATTTCCTGCGGCGGGTGTCGTTTGATATCGCCGGTGTCCCGCCGACGCCGCAGCAGGTGACCTTGTTCGGCCTCAACCCCGATCCCAACAAACGGGCCGCCATCATTCGCGAACTGCTCGCTTCCAGTGACTACGGCAAGAACTGGGGGAGCTACTGGCGCGATGTGGTCTACCTCAACGCGACCAACACGCGGGCCCGTGGTGCGGCAAGCATTTATGAAGAATGGATGGTCGACCAACTCAACCAGAACCGGCCGTGGAATGCGATCGTTACCGACATTCTGACCGCCACGGGCAACATTGGCGAGAACGGAGCGACTGGGCTCATCTTCGCGCATGGGGGGGAAGCGGAGGAAGTCGCCGCCGAAGCCAGCCGCATCTTCCTCGGCATCCAGATGCAGTGTGCCAACTGCCACGATCATCCCACCGACATCTGGAAGCGCGAGCAGTTCCACGAACTCGCCGCCTACTTCCCGCGGGCTGCTGTGCGACCGATACAGGTCGATGGCATGCAGCGTGGCTATGAAGTGGTTTCGGTCAACCAGACACAGCGGAATCCCACCGACGTGTTCCGCGAGAATCCCGAACGCATCTTTTCGATGCTTGACCGCAATCGCGATCGCCAACTCTCCAAAGCCGAAGCCGATGCCGGCCCGATGGGGCAACTTGGCCGCATGTTTCCCCGGCTGCTGGAATTCGGTGATACCAACAAAGACGGCCTGTTAAGCCTCGAGGAACTGCGCAAAATCGAACCGCCGATGATGCCCGGCCGGGGTGCCAGCGAACATTACATGGCGGACCTGCAAGATCCCTCGTCACGCGGGACGATCATTCATCCGCAGTTCTTCGTTGATGACAGCCAGCCCGGCAACGGACTGTCGGATCTCGAACGCCGTCAAGCCGCCGCGCAGGCCTTCACGCATCCTGAGAACCCGTGGTTCGCGAAAGCCATCATCAACCGCGTGTGGAACGAAATGCTCGGCCAGGGCTTTTACATGCCCGTGGATGACATGGGCCCCACGCGCAGCCCGGCCTATCCGCAAGTGCTCGATGCGCTCGCCGCGGGGTTCGTCGCACAGCACTACGATCTGAAGTGGCTGATTGAGACCGTGGCCAGCACGCAGACCTATCAACGGCAGGTCCGCCCGCGGACGGTTTCCAGCGATGCGCTCCCCTTCGCCTCTCAGACCCCCACGCGGCTGCGAGCCGATCAGCTTTACAACGCCTTGTCGACCGTGCTCGGTTTCAGTGAACCACCGCAGCCAGCACGCGAGGATATGCAGGGAGCGGGGATCTACCGGGGAGGACGTTCGCCGCGCAATCAGTTCAACCAGATCTTCACGTTTGACCCCAGCACACCGCAGGAAGACATCACCGGCAACGTGCAGCAGGCCCTGTTCCTGATGAATACGCCCGCTTTCCGGAGTGCCATCGCCGCGACAGGCAATTCCCGATTATCGCAAATTCTGCGGAAATACAGCGACGACCAGGACGCTGTCAGCGAAGTCTACCTGCTGGCCCTCGCTCGGGAACCGTCCGATCGCGAGTTGCAGGTCTGCCAGAAGTATCTGGGCGAGGTCGGCAACCGCAACGAAGCCTATGAAGACCTGCTCTGGAGCCTGCTCAACAGCAGCGAGTTCCTCTCCAAACGCTGATGCTGGCTCTCAAGTGGCACCGACGACATCATCAGTGGCACCGACATTCCTGTCGGTGTGCTGCGATGCGATGCACAGGCAGGAATGCCTGTGCTCCTGATCCAAATCACGAACAAATAACACCATCATCAATTTAAGGCACGCCGTCATGTTCCAGTCCTGGCAAGAACACGTGCGACTCAACCGTCAGGGGCTGTCACGTCGCGGCTTTGTGCATGCGGTCTCGGCCTCCGCGCTGGCGGCGGGGACGCTTAGTTTCCGCGATGTGGTGACCGTGCGGGCCGACGATTTGCGTCGCCAGGGCCGCTCGATGATTCTCCTCTGGATGCAGGGGGGCCCGAGCCAGCTCGAAACCTTCGATCCCAAGCCGGGGCAGGAGAACGGCGGCGAGACCAAAGCCATCGACACCAACGTGCCGGGCATTCAGGTCGCACACGCCTGGACCCATGTCGCGAAAGTCGCCGATCAACTCGCCATCATCCGTTCGATGACCAACAAGGAAGGTCAGCACGACCGGGCGACGTATCAACTCCACACGGGGTACATTCCGTCGGGATCGGTGAAACATCCGGCGCTCGGTTCCAACATCGCCCACGAAATCGCGACTGCCGAGGTCGATATCCCGTCCGTGGTCGCCATCGGTGGCCCGCGTGGAGGCATGGGCTTTGGTGGGACATCGGCGGGTTTTCTCGGCGTCGATTATGAACCCTTTCAGGTGGCTGATCCCTCGCGGCTGCCGGATAACGTCGCCGTGGCGAATGGCGAAGGCCGATATCGTCGCCGGTTGGGTCTGCTCGGTCAGATCGAACAGGAATTCGCGCAGCGGGGCGGTGAGGTCGTAGTCGATAACCATCGCCGCATTTACGACAAGGCGTCGAAACTGGTGCTTAGTCCGAAGACCAAGGCGTTCGATCTCAGCGACGAACCCGCGGCGCTCAAACAGCAGTACGGTAGTTCGTCCTTTGGACAAGGCTGCCTGCTCGCTCGCCGTCTGGTCGAAGCCGGTGTCACCTTTGTCGAGGTTCGCCACGGCAACTGGGATACGCATGAAGACAACTTCAACAACACCACGCGACTGGCGGGCGAAGTCGATCCCGGCTTCGCGGCGCTCATCAGCGATCTGAAAGATCGTGGCTTGCTGGAGACCACATTGGTGGCCTGGATGGGCGAATTCGGCCGCACGCCCCGCGTGAACCCACGGGGTGGTCGCGACCATTACCCCCGCGTGTTCAATGCCGTCCTCGCCGGCGGCGGAGTCAAAGGGGGCCAAGTCATCGGGGCGTCTTCGAAAGATGGCACCGCCGTTGATCACGATCCGGTCTCCGTCCCCGATCTCTTCTGTTCGATCTGCCATTCCCTTGGTGTCGACCCCGCCAAAGAGAACATGAGCCCGCTCGGTCGCCCGATGAAAATTGTCGATGGCGGCCAGGTGGTCAATCAACTGTTTGGGTGATCGGATGGGTTGGCGATGATCACCGCGAGATGAGGGTGTTCACTGGCATTTGCCCTCGCAACCCATCAAACTGCGTCGATGAGTCCTCTTTCAGGAGTGCTGTCGATGCGGTCGTGTCTTTCTGTGCTGTGTTTCACGCTGAGTCTGGGAATGGCGACGTCGGGTTTCGCCGAACCATTGACCCTCAACTTGCGGTCGCGGACCGAAGTCGCGGCGGAGTCGGGCCGCTATCACGCCGTCACCAAGCCGGTGGACTGGAACCCGAAAGAGACGGCGATTGTCGTCTGCGATATGTGGGACACGCACACCTGCCCCAATGCGGCGTTGCGCGTGTCGCAGATGGCCCCGCGGATGAACGAAGTCCTCAAGGCCGCGCGAGCCCAGGGGATCTTCATCATCCATTCCCCCAGCGACACAATGAAGTTCTACGAGGGGCATCCCGGCCGTCAGTTGGCCATGTCGGCCCCGATGGCGGAGCCCATCAAGCCGCTGCAACGCTGGTGCAAGATCGATCCCGAACATGAAGGCCCGTTGCCGATCGATGACACCGATGGTGGCTGCGACTGCGAACGGACCTGGAAGCCCGGCGACCCGTATCCGTGGACCCGGCAGATCGCCACCCTCGAAATCATGGAGGGCGACGCCATCACCGATTCCGCCGAGGCGTACTACCTGCTGAAGCAGCGCGGCATCAAGAATTTGATCGTGATGGGCGTGCATACCAACATGTGCGTCCTGGGCCGTCCGTTCTCGATTCGGCAAATGGTCTACCAGGGCCTCAATGTCGCCCTGATGCGCGACATGACCGACACCATGTACAACCCGGCAATGCGACCGTTTGTGAGCCACTTCACCGGGACCGATCTCGTCGTGGAGCACATCGAAAAGTTCTGGTGCCCGACGCTCATCAGCGGCGACTTCCTCGATGGTCAGGAATACCGCTTCCCGGCTGACACGCGGCCGCATGTGGTCTTTGTGCAGGGGGAATCCGAATACAAAACCGCCGAGACGCTGCCGAAGTTTGCCAGCGAACACCTCGGCAAAGATTACCGCGTGTCGTTCGTCTGGCTTGATGAAAAATCGAACGCCAGTTTCCCCGGTATTGAGACAGTACGCGATGCCGACGTGCTGTTCATCAGCGCCCGACGACGACCCATGCCTCCGGAGCAGATGGCGATCCTCAAGGACCATGTCGCGGCGGGGAAACCGGTGATTGGCATCCGCACGGCGAGCCATGCCTTCAACCTGCGGAATCAACCGGCCCCTGCGGGACTGGCCGATTGGCCCGAGATCGATGCGACCGTTTTCGGCGGCAGCTATACAAATCATTATGGACATGACAAGCAGTCCGCGACCTGGCCGCTGCCGGAGCACAAAGACCACCCGATTCTCGCAGGGATTCCCACAGCGGAGTTCCCCAGTGGTGGCGGACTCTATCAGACCGCGCCGCTCAAAGAGGGAGCCGTCGAGTTACTGCGTGGCAAAGTCGAGGGGGTCGAACAGCCCGAACCGGTCGCGTGGACCTTCACCCGCAAAGACGGCGGCCAGACGTTCTACACCTCGCTGGGTCATCCCGATGACTTCCAGCGTGCGGAGTTCACGACGCTGTTGAAGAATGCGGTCGCCTGGGCGAGCGGGGGGCGTCAGCCCCCTGAACGGACTCCCAAAGTCACCGACAAAGCTGTTTCGCTTAACGAGACCGCAACCAAGGCGAATTCGGAGCAAACCGCATCCAATAGCACGGGAACACGCATTCAGGGGGCTGACGCCCCCCGCTCGCTTACCGTTCCCGGCACGTGGAACGATCAGTCCCCCGCACTCAAAGACTACGATGGTTACGCGTGGTATCGCGCGCATGTGACGGTGCCAGAAGCGTGGGCCAAACGGTCGCTGTATCTCTATGTCGAAAAGGTCGACAACGCCTGTGAGACGTTTTTCAATGGCGTGAAAATCGGCGTCAGTGGTAAGTTCCCGCCGGAGTATGAAAGCGGCCTCATTGGCAACGAGCATCGTTACGTCGTGCCCTCGGAACTGGTGAAAACCGCAGGCCCGAACCTCGTCGCCATTCGGGTGTATGATCACGATGGCAACGCCGGATTCAAAGGGATGGCCCCGCACCTGCTCGCCGGGAATGAAGCCCTCTCTTTGGCCGGAACATGGGATTTTTATGTCGGCGATGACCTGGCACTCGCCTCAACGCCACTCACCAATGTCGAAGCCTTCACGAAGGTCGGCCCGGCTCCGCAACTCGGCCGATTCGCCACGGTGATCCGGAGGCAAGCACAAGATAAACCCCTCTCACCCCAGCAGTCGCGAGATCTCTTCAAGATCCCTGACGATCTCGAAGTCGACATCGTCCTCACTGAGCCGACCATCTCGCAGCCGTTGTTCCTCAACTTTGATGAGCGCGGCCGCATGTGGGTGCTGAACTATCTGCAATACCCCGAACCCGCGGGACTGAAACTCCTCAGCAAAGACCAATGGTGGCGCGCCGTGTACGACAAAGTCCCGTTGACACCGCCGCAGGGCGTGAAAGGGGCCGACAAGATCACCATCCATGAAGACACCGATGGCGACGGCCAGTACGATCATCATAAGACCTTTGTCGATGGCCTGAACATCGCGACGGCATTTGCCCAGGGCCGTGGCGGTGTCTTCGTGCTTAATCCACCTTATTTTCTGTTCTATCCTGACAAGAATCAGGACGACATCCCCGACAGCGACCCCGAGGTGCTGCTGGAAGGCTTCGGCATCGAAGATACGCATTCGGTCATCAACAGCCTGCGCTGGGGGCCAGATGGTTGGCTGTACGCGGCTCAAGGCAGCACGGTCTCCGGGGCGGTGCGACTACCGGGCGAGAAGGCCGTTGTCCATTCGCAGGGTCAGAACATCTGGCGGTATCACCCTGAATCGAAGAAGTACGAAATCTTCGCGGAAGGCGGGGGCAACGCCTTCAGTGTCGAATTCGACTCGCAAGGCCGCCTCTTCTCCGGTCACAACGGTGGCAACACGCGTGGCTTTCATTACATGCAGGGGGCGTATCTGCAAAAGGGCTTCGGCAAGCATGGCCCGCTCTCCAACCCCTTCGCGTTCGGCTATTTCCCCGCGATGGAGCATGGCGACTACGCCCGCTTCACGCACAACTTCATTGTCTACGAGAGTGATGCGTTGCCCGAGAAATATCACGGCGTGGTCTTCGGCGTGAACCCGATCAATAGCCATGTGGTCATGAGCGAACGCATCCCCGTGGGCAGTACGTTCAAGACGCGTGACATCGGCTTCGCCATCGATTCTTCCGACACCTGGTTCCGCCCGGTGGATATCAAGGATGGTCCCGATGGCAGTATCTATGTCGCTGACTGGTACGACGGCCAGTTGGCCCACACCGCGAACTATCAAGGCGGCATGGACCGCGACCACGGCCGCATTTACCGCATTCGAGCGAAATCCGCGAGCGGGGGGCGTGAGCCCCCTGAATCCGGGTCGACGACAACGAAAACTCACGAATCAACACGTGAAAAGCTAACCACCCTTTTCGCGTCACCCACGAACAATCAGGGGGCTGACGCCCCCCGCTCGCAAGATCTGGCGACATTCCTCACATCACCCAATCGTTGGGAACGACAGACGGCACAGCGCCTCATCGGCGATCATCCGCAACCGTCGCAGGGGCCCGCTTTGCATGACGACATGCTGCGGTCCTCCGGAACTACCCCGTTGGAAGACCTCTGGGCGATGGCGAATCATCAGGCGTTCAAAGGGGGACCGGTGATTACGGCGTTGGTCCATCCCGATACGCACGTGCGCGAATGGACCTGGCGACTGTCGTTCGATCATCGCTCCGAATTGCCCGACGACTTCGTCGCGTCCTTCATGACCGGGCTGGAGCAGGAAACGCAGATCGATGTCCTGTGCCAGATCGCCGCGTCGGCCCAGCGGATCAAGAGTGTTTCACAAGCCTTGCCCATCATTCGCAATCTGCTGACGCGGTCGCAGTTCATCGACGACCCGCGTTTTCCGCTGCTGGTCTGGTGGGCGCTCGAATCCAAAGTCGAACCGGCGCGCGATCAAGTCCTCGTGATGTTTGAAGATCCGGCGTTGTGGCGGGAACCATTGGTCGAGAAGGAAATTCTGCCACGGTTGATGCGACGCTTCGCCGCGACCGGTCAACGGGCCGACCTGGCCGTCTGCACGCAGTTGCTGAAGTTCTCTCCGACAAAAGAAACCACCGCCGCGCTCATGCGCGGCTTTGAAGAAGCCTATCAGGGCCGAAGTTTGAACAACGTCCCCCCCGAACTGGTGGAGGCGTTGTCCAAAGCCGGGGGCGGTTCACTCAGCCTCAAGATTCGCCAGGGTGATCAGGACGCCATCGCCGAAGCGCTGAAGGTGCTCGCCGATGAAAAGGCTGCCAGCGGCAAACGCGTGGAGTATGCCAACCTGTTCGGCGAAGTGAACTCAGCCGTTGCCTTGCCGGTGATGCTGGAAGTGCTGGCGAAGACCAGCGACGACAATGTGCGCAGTACGATTCTCGGTTCGCTACCGTCGTACAACGACGACGATGTCCCGGTGACGGTTCTGAAGCTCTACAACCAATGGACCGATGATGTCCGCAGTGTCGCCCAGTCGCTGCTCGTCAGTCGCAAACCGTGGGCAATAGCGTTTCTGGATACGGTCGCGCGGGGGGATATCCAGTCCAAGACGATACCTGTGGAAACCGTGCGCAAGCTGACAATCTATGGCGATGCAGAAATTGCCGCGACGGTGAAATCGCTGTGGGGTGAAGTCGAGGGGGCGTCCACCGCGGAAATGCAGGCCGAGCAGCAACGGTTGGCCGCGGCTCTCAGCGATGGTGGCGGTGACCCGTATCCCGGTAAGAAGCTTTATGTGCAATCGTGCGGAAAGTGCCATGTGCTGCACGCCCAGGGAGGCCAGATCGGTCCCGACCTGACCACCTTCAAACGCGACGATGTGCCGCGGTTGCTGATCAACATTCTCAACCCGTCGGCAGAAATCCGCGAAGGCTTTGAGACGCATGTTGCCATTCTCGATGATGGCCGCGTCGTCCAGGGCTTCCTCGTGGAACAGGATCCGCAGGTGATCGTGCTGCGGACGAGTGAAGGCCAAACCGTCTCCATCGAACGCGCAGGGATCGAAGAACACGTGGTGATGAAGAAGTCGCTGATGCCCGAAGGGCAACTGAAGACGCTCAGCGATCAGGATGTCCGCGACCTGTTTGCATATCTCCGCAGCACGCAGCCCCTCAATGATTGACGTTGCTATGGAAGCCCACCCATCGCGATGGGTGGGCTTCTGAAACCTACGGCGTTGGTTTCCACCACGCATCGAGTTCGCCCCGCAGTTTGGCTTCCATCTCAGGACGCGTGGTCAGCAGGTTGTTGGTCTCGTGCGGGTCGGCGACGACATCGTAAAGTTCCGGAGCCGCCGAACTCAGCGTGCCCGGTTCGATCGCTTTCCACCGACCATCGGCGAGAATCCAGCGGTACATCAAAGTCTTGCCCGGATCGTCGATGTCAGCGACATCGTGCTCGAAAATTTCGCCATACAGCCGTGTCCGCTCGCTCTTGCCCCCGGCTTTGGCGATCGCAGCGAGATCCAACCCCGGCAACGGGTCTTTCGGCGTAATACCGCAGGCGGCAAGAACGGTCGGGGCGAGATCGATCGTGCTCACCGGTGTGTTAAACATTCCCGCGGGAATGTGTCCCGGCCAGCTGACGATGATCGGTGTGCGTAGTCCACCGTCATACGGCGAGCGTTTGCTCTTCGCGGCATATTTGGGGGATTCGGGATCCTGGATCCAGCCGTTATCGGTCGCGAATAAGACGAGGGTGTTGTCTTTCAGTCCGCGTGCATCGAGCTGGCCGAGCAACTCGCCGATGGTTTCGTCGAACCATTCGCACATGGCGTAGTACCGCGAAATGTGGTCCGAGCGGTCGGGCTTCTGATACTTCTTGAACAGGCGTTCCGGCGGGTTGTGGGGCGAGTGGGGCAGCATGGGGGCATACCAGACGAAGAACGGTTTTCCCCGATTGTCATCCAGAAACTGTGGGATTGGCCCCAACCCTTCGCGACCGATTTTGAGGCCCAGGTCGCCATGCCGACCGCCGCGTTTCGGATCGCCGTGTGTCATGCCGAGCGTAAACCCCCCGTCTTGCGGATTGCCTTCCCACCATTTCCCGGTTTGGAGGCTGACATAGCCCTGTTCGCCCAGCCACTTGGGAATGGTGGGCATGCGGCGGATGTGACGGAGCATTTCGGCCCGGTCGACCCCTTTGGGTGGATCATTTCCGCTAATCCTGTGCTCATGTGGATAACGCCCGGTGATGAGGGTGGCGAGGCTGGGGCGACACAGGCTGCTGGGAACGTAGCCGTGTGTAAAAGTTGCAGACTCTTTTGCCAATTTGTCCAAGTGGGGGGTCTGAATTTCGGGGTGACCCATGAACCCGAAATCGGTCCAGGCCTGGTCATCACCCAGAATCAGCAGCACATTCGGACGAGTCGGTTCGGCCGCCGCGACGAAACTGCCCGTGCCGATCAGACTTAGGAATGCCAATTGCTTAAGTAAGGGGAAGTGGTGCAACATCAGTGGTTCATCCCAAGGAAAGGCCGTCGGAGAAGAGACGCGAAACTGCTGTCGAAGAGGTGCCTTTGACGATAGGTTGCCGGGCCTGTTCCTGCAACCCAGGAAGGATGCATCGCGGTCGATATGAGAATCGTGGGAACAACTTCCGGCGATTGCAGAGATCAACATCGGTTGACATGGCTGTTCAGTCGACGTCTAATGCGGATGGTGATCGACGGTGTCTTTCCGATGGGATCGACCGAAAATTCTGGCTTGAAACATGGCAGAGGTCTGTCTGTGTAGGACAGCGTCTGGACATGGGGGGCCGCACCGTCATAAGTCTTGTCACACAGTCTTGAGAGGATCAGTTCATGCGGAAGAGTGCGACTTGGATGGTGTGCGGTTTGGCCGTCGCCGGTCTGGTTCTGGCTTCATCGATGCGGACAGCCGAAGCCCGCCCCGATTACCTGAACAAGGCGTTCATCCCCACCTACGAAACGACCAAGGCCGAAGCCGAAAAGGTCAAGTGCGGCGTCTGTCACTACGGGACCGACAAGAAGAACCGTAACGATTACGGCAAGGCCATGGGCGAAGCCCTCGGCGGCAAGAACATCAAGGACGTTGAAAAGATCAAGGAAGCGCTGACCAAGATCGAGAAGGAAAAGAGCGCGACCGAAGGCAAAACCTTCGGCGACCTGATCAAGGACGGCAAGCTGCCCGGCAAGAACCCGGAATAAGCTGAGTTGACCTCACCGGTCAATTTCTGAGACAGTGCAAGGCCACCCGTTGACCGACGGGTGGCCTTCTTTCTTTTACGCACCCATTTTCCGCCAGCCTCGCACCATGCCCCAATCAAAATCCGCCGCAGACGTGCGCTACTGGTTGTTCAAATCGGAACCCTCGGCGTTTTCGATCGAGCACCTCGCGCAGTCACCCAAACAGACCGCCCCGTGGGATGGCGTGCGCAACTATCAGGCGCGGAATTACCTGCGCGATGGCGTGCAACTCGGTGACCTCGTCTGCTTCTATCACAGCAGCGAAGCCCCGCTCGGCATCTTTGGCACCATGCGAGTGGCTCGTGCGGCGTATCCCGACTTCACGCAGTTTGACCCCAAGAGCAAGTACTACGACGCGAAAAGCCCGGCCGACAATCCGCGCTGGATGATGGTCGACGTGCAGTTGATCCAGAAGTTCGACACACCCGTGCTGCGCGAATCGCTCGCCGCACACGATGTCACCGCCGGCATGCTGGTGATGAAGAAGGGCATGCGGTTGTCGATTCAGCCCATGACCGCCGCCGAGTGGAAAGCGGTCCATCAGTTGGCGAACGCCAAGTTATTGACCTGAGGCCGATGGGGTCTATGTTGACAGAGGGAGTTGGTCCGTTGCGGAAAGCCTGGTATCACCATCGCGGGTTTCAGATCTTATTGACGTCTCTGGTTTCGCTAGCTTGCCTGGCCTTCGCGGTGCGAGATTTGTGGGATGATCCGCAAGCCATGCAGCAGATGCAAACGGCATTCTCGCAGGCCAACTATGTCACGCTGCCGGTGTTGTGGTTGTGCATTGCGGTCTTTTACTGGTTGAAGGCGTGGCGGTGGCGACTGCTGCTGAAACCCGTGGGCGACTTCCACACCACGCGCGATTTGATTCCTCCAACGATGATCGGCTTTGCGTTCAACAATCTGTTGCCTGCCCACATTGGGGATTTCGTCCGCGTCTATTTCTTTTCCCGCAAGACGGGGGTGCCGTTTACCGCCGTCCTGTCGAGCGCGGTACTGGAGCGAGTGTTCGATGTGATTGCGATTCTCGGGTTCCTGGGATTGGGCCTGGTTTTTGTTCCCGGCATGGATGAGACCGTGCGCCGGAACGCCCTGATCGTGGCTGGGCTGGCCGTGTTTGCCGTGAGTTGCGGATTGATTTACGTCTTCTGGACTCGACCGTTCGTGGCTTTGTTTGAGGCCGTGCTCGCGCGACTTCCTTTTGTTCCCGCCGGGCTGCGGGGCAAGCTGTGCCGGATGCTGGAGAGTGGTGCCACGGGTTTACAGGCGCTGAAAAGTCCGCGACTGATCGTGGGGATTCTGGGCTCATCATTCATTCAATGGGCGATCAACGGGTTGCAGATGCATATCTCGTTGTGGAGCTTTGGTGTCGAAGTCAGCCCGCTGGTCTCCTGCATTCTGCTGGGAGTCACGGCCTTTGGTGTCACCATTCCGTCATCACCGGGATACTTTGGCGTTATTCAGTTGTGCTTCATGCTGGTGCTGAAGTACTTCGTGGATGACCCGGCCGCCGTGTTTGGCGCCTCGATCTACTTTCATCTGTCGCAGTACATTCCGGTGACACTCGTGGGGTTGTACTACTTCAATGCCACCGGGCTGACGATGGCCCAGATGGAAGCGACGGCGGAGGAAGTGGAAACGCGGAATGCGGAGCGTGGAGTGCGGAGTGATATGGGGGATGTATGAGAGTCTGAGGGTATGCGGGTAAAAGCATTTCATCTCTCACACCCTCGCACACTCACACCTGCTCCGCGCTCCCCCTTCCGCGTTCGATTTACGCGACTTCCGGCAGACTCTTCACGCACTCGGTCACCAGGTCCGAGACCACGAGATTCTCGGCCTGACCGTCGTAATTCAGCAGGATGCGGTGTTGCAGGACTTCCGTGGCGAAGTGGCGGATGTCGTCGAATGCCACATGGGCCCGGCCTTCCGCCAAGGCACGGACACGCGCAGCGCGGATGAGTCCCTGAGCGGCACGCGGACTCGCTCCCCAACGCACAAACTGCTTCACCCGGGGTGTGGCGAATTCCGAATCGGGATGCGTCGAGAGGACCAGCCGGCAGGCGTAATCGCGCAGGGCATCGGTCACCACCACTTTTTCCAGCGTCTGTCGCAGTTCCATAATCCGCTCGCCATTGAGCAGTTTCGGCAATTCGACGGCGGTCTTCAGAATCGTCCGGCTGACGACTTCGTTCAGTTCCTCGCGCGAGAGAAACGGCACCGACACCTTGAACAGAAACCGGTCGAGCTGCGCCTCGGGCAGCGGGTACGTCCCTTCCTGTTCGATCGGGTTCTGCGTTGCCAGCACAAAGAACGGCGGCTTGAGTTGATGGATCACCCCGCCCGTCGTCACCGATTGCTCCTGCATCGTTTCCAGCAGTGCAGACTGTGTTTTCGGCGAGGCCCGGTTGATTTCATCGGCGAGCAACAGTTGCGTGAAGATCGGCCCGCGACGGAATTCAAACCGATACCGGCCGGCTTCATCACTCGTCATAATGCTGGTGCCGATGATATCGGCGGGCATCAGGTCGGGGGTGAACTGAATACGGCGGAAGTCGAGTTCCAGCACACGCGAAAGGGCTTTGACGAGTTCCGTCTTCCCAAGCCCCGGCACCCCTTCCAGAAGCACATTGCCACCCGCGAAGATCGCGACAAGGGCGGCTTCAACGGTCCGCTGCTGCCCGACGATCACACGGCCGATGGCATCACGCACACTGTTGAAGTCGCTTTGAAAGCGGCGGGCTTCGGCCTGCAATTCCGCGGGATCGGTCATGGATCTCGACTCCGGTGGGCGTGGATAAAGGCTGAGGGTCAAGGGCTGAGGGCTAAGTGTTGAGTGCTAAGTGGGATCTAGCTGGCTCTTAGCCCTTAGCTCTTGGATCTTCAATGTCGTTTGTAACTGGCCTGCGCCGAAACAGCAATCGGCGTGACGTTGCCCTGCTCAAGGAACATGGTATTCCAGCGCGGTGTTGATGATATCGGTCTCGGCGTCAATCTCATAAGACGAAACGTTGTCGCCGACTTCAATCGTCTGTGACTTCTCTGCACCACCGGCCGTCCAGCGATGCGTAATGGTCCAGGGGGTGGCGGGGCGTGTTGCCGTTTCCAGGCCCTGGGTGATGATTCGCAGTTCATTGAGGGCCGGTTGCCCTTCCATCGCGAAATAGGCCGAGGGTGCAGGGGATGGCAAAATGTATGTGCTGTCGATCTGCACATCGGCTCCGGCATGATCGGGCCTTAGGTGAATCGGCTGGCCGAAGTCAAAGCCGCTGGGTCGATCGAGCGCGGTGCCGATGCGGATCGACGTGCGTAACAGGTCGTTGCGATCACAGGCAAAGCGACCACCCAGGCTGTACCGCACAAGTTGGGTACCGATTGGTGGTGTCACCCGCGCGGTAAAGGGGCCGATGACTCGAGCCGTGGCATCGCCGGGTCGGTAATCGCGGGGGGGACGGATGACCGGGGCGAGAAAGCCGTTTTCCTCGGCGGTGGAAGCTGGAATGGTGAACGCTCGCGTGGGTAAATGCTGCTCGTCGAGAAGACCGATTTCCAACGAGTTCTTCCCGGGTTGCAGGGTCGGTAGTGAAGTCGCCGCGAGTTGCACCCAGGTGGTAATTTTAAGCGATTTGACCACCGTTTCGTCGGTCTTGCCCTTGAACGCGATGCGGAGCAGGTAGCCATAAGAACCGGTGACTTTATCAGTGAGATCGACAGTCGCCGGGAAGGCTTTCGTTTCCAGACCAAGCCACGTGCTGCCATTGTCGAGCGAACAACTCAGCGCGAGTCCGCTGCCATCGATCTCGATCACCGACGCCCCGGCATCATCTTTCGCATCGGCCAGTTTGCCCAGTTCCGGGACAATCAGGTAGGGCGTGTGGAGTTCAAGAATGACAGCGCCGGCCCCAGCTTTCGCTACGGTCCAGCCCTGTTCCGACGCGACGACATTGTCCAGCAGCAAACCGGCATCTTCCAGTCCGCCACTGTTGACCGTGAGGGGTGGTTGATAAACGAGTTGTCCATTCGCATGCAACGACGTGTCACTTCCCGGCAGCTTGGGCCCGGCCGGTGTGCGTTCGAGTTCAGCGATCGCTTGCTTGTCTTTGAGCAACGTGGCCGGCAACAGCCAGCGATGTCCCTGCGGCGTGAAGAACCGGGTGAATGTCATGCCCCGGCGCAATACGAAGTCGCCGGTGTGCCCGGTGGGCGAGGGGAAATACGCCAGCGAGCGGGGTTGCTCGCGCAGCAGTTTCGCGATCTCTTGCGGTTCGCTGTCTGGATAGAACCTTGGCCCGCGGGGTTGTTCCCAGGCCGTTGGCGTCTCGGCAAGTTCCTGCACAGAGTAGAAGCCGCCCGTCGGTTTAAGAAAGACCGTGTGCCGCGCAACATCGAACGCTGACCATTGGCCGTCGACTTCGATCTCGGCGAGACAGCGGGGTGATTCACCGAGATGGACGATGCGGCCCGCGCCCTGTTGGCTGGCTGTCCACACCGTCACGAAGGCGGCGGCGAGGTCGCGTTCGGTGGCGTATCCATACACGTGCCACAGCTTGAGCGGATCGCGAACTGTCGCGAAGTCAACCAGCTTATCGGGCCCTTCCAGCGGACCCGACTCGACGACGGTGAATCGCGACAGATCGTCGAACAAGCGTATTGCACGCTCTGCGGCGGGGAGCTCGGTGCCTTGCAGCCAAGTGCCCGCGGACAGCCGGTCTGCCTCACTGGCCAGCCGGACTCGGGGAGAATACACCGCGGCGGAGCAGAGCGTGGCGAGCGAGGCCCAGGCGAGCAGCCCTATGCCTGGCAGGTGTCGTGCATGAAGTGTCACAGCGGTCGGTCCTGTGCGGGTGAGGTTTCTGATGCGTTTTTTTCTGATTGTGCGGTGGGAGGCGTGCCTCGGCCACTGTAATGCCCTAGAATCTCATATCGACTGTTGTGCATGCAACAACAGCGGCGGAGAATTCGACCGATGCAACACGCGCTCGCGGGATGCTGGCTGCTGATTCTGACGCTGATGGCAGCGGGGCCAGCGGTGCGCGCCGCTGAACCCTCGTTCCGCAACGACGTGATGGCCGTGCTCTCCAAAGCGGGTTGCAACCTGGGGACGTGTCATGGCAACGCGCGCGGCAAAGGGGGCTTCCAACTCTCCCTCCGCGGACAAGATCCCGATGGCGATTACGCCGTTCTCACGCGGGAATGGCTCTCTCGTCGCTCGAACGTCGCCGAACCCGATCGCAGCTTGCTGCTTCTGAAACCCACGATGCAACTCGCCCATGAGGGAGGCCAGCGGTTCACGCACGACTCACGCGAGTATGCCATCCTGCGAGATTGGATCGCTGCCGGCATGCCCAGGGACCACGACCAGGCGCCCCAGTTGACCGCTCTCGATGTCGCCCCGCAACGGGTGATTCTGGAAGCCCCGAACTGGAATGTGGAACTGCAAGTTTATGGTCACTTCAGCGATGGCCAGCGCCGGCCGCTCAATGGCCTGGCCGTCTATGAGGTGGGCCAACCGATCGCCACCGTCAGCCATGAGGGACTCGTTACCGGGCAATCCGCGGGGGAAACCGTGGTCCTCGTGCGGTATCTCGGTCGACAGGTACCGGTGCGTTTGGCGTTCATTCCCCAGCGCGACAGCTTCACCTGGAACGGCCCGGCTCCGGTCAATGTCATTGATGAGCAGGTCTTCGCCAAGTTGCAGGAACTGAAGCTGCAGCCCGCCGCGCTCGCCGATGACGTGACCTTCCTGCGACGCACTTCGCTCGACATCATCGGCCGGATACCGACAGCGGAAGAGGCCCAACAGTTCCTGACAGATACGTCAGCCGACAAGCGAGCCCGCTGGATTGATCAATTATTAGAACGCCCGGAGTTCGCCGACTGGTGGGCGCTCAAATGGGCCGACATGTTGCGGCTGGAAGAGAAAACGCTCGATGCCAAGGGGGCAAGCGACTTCCATGCGTGGTTGCGGACCGCGATGTCGACCGGCAAGCCGCTCGATCAACTGGTCCAGGAACTGATCACGTCGCGTGGCAGCACCTACAGCGATCCCGCCGCGAATTTCTACCGGGCCTTGCGCGATCCGTTCACGCGGTCAGAAGCGGTCGGGCAACTCTTCCTCGGCGTGCGGTTGCAATGTTCCAAGTGCCATAACCACCCGTTCGATCGCTGGACGCAGGACGACTACTACGCTTGGGGCAATGTCTTCGCGCGGGTCGATTACAAGATCCTCGAAAATGAACGCCGCGACACCAACGATAAACATGAATTCTCCGGCGAACAGATCGTCTTCATGCAGGACAAGGGGGATGTCGATGACCCGCGCACCGGGAAACCACGCACACCGAAACTGCTCGGCGAAGCGGCGCCGGAACTCGCGAAGAATCGCGATCGACTGCTGCAACTCGCCGATTGGTTGACCTCGGCCAATAACGACCGCTTCGCCGAGATGCTGGTCAATCGCATCTGGCGGCATCTGATGGGCCGCGGACTCGTCGAACCCGTCGATGATTTCCGGGCCACCAATCCCGCATCGCATCCCGAGTTACTGCTCACGCTGTCTCAGGAACTGCGGTCAAGCGGCTTCGATCTGCGGCACATGGTGCGGTTGATCGCGAATTCGCGAACCTATCAGCTTTCCGGTCAACCCGCGGCGGGCCAAACGGATGATGACATCAATTACTCTCACGCGCGAGTGCAGCGGCTCTCTGCCGAGCAACTGGCCGACGCCCTGGCCGATGTGACCGGCATCGCCGTGCCCTATCGCGATTTTCCCTCGGGAACGCGGGCGGTTGAATTGCCGGGGGTCGGGGCCATGTTACGGCGACGGGGCGGGCCGGCGGCGGGTGATGAGTGGCTGCGGGTCTTTGGCCGTCCGCCCCGGTTGCAGTCGTGTGAATGTGAACGGACCGAAGAGACCACGCTGACGCAGGCGTTCCAGCTCTTGAGCAGCGAACTGATCCAGCAGTTAACCACCGCTCCGCAGAACACCGCGGCCAAGCTGGCCAAAACGGAATCGCTGGATCGGGCGGTGACCCAGCTCTACTGGATCACCGTGTCACGCAGCCCCAGTGAGCAGGAACTGGCAAAACTCACCGAGTACGTTCAATCGCAAAGCGATAAAACCACGGCGATGCAAGATGTGCTGTGGAGCCTGGTGACCTCGCATGAGTTTCTGCTGCGGCGATAGGCTTTTGATCGTCACGAGTCGATCTCGGCTGGAGACTTGCCGATGTGCGACAGAACATGCCCGATTTGCCACACGCCTCCAGATTATCGCCAGATGACCATTGGCCAGCGATATACATCCCGCGAGACATTTCGCTGTCAGTCATGTGCAACTATGCTGCGTTGGTCGCATCGTTTTCGTAGGTGCGACCTAATCATGCAGATGGCATTGCTGGCTTTTACGATCTGCGCAGTCGTGATATTTGTGAATGATCCAATGAGGACTGGAATTCGCTCTTCAGTTTCCCTTGGAGCGATGTTCATTACACTCCATTTCGCGACAGCGGCATTCCATCTTTGGGGTCCATGGGATCTGATTCAGTACGGCGATGAATGACGGCGAAGCTATTAAGTCTCTCGCAGGCCGCGCTACAATACCGCTGTCTCCTTCAGGCGGTTATCTTGATCGGAACGGAATTGTGTCGGACCCCGTGGACAGCCACTTGCTTTCCCGGTCAGACCAGCCGATAGGAATGCGGCATGTGGTGGTTTGCGTTGCGGAATCTGTGGAGTCGACCGGTGCGCTCGGTCCTCGCACTTCTCGGCTTGACCGTCGCCATCATGGGGATGGTCGGACTCTTCTCGGTCGCGGCGGGCTTGCAGGCCACGGTCGATAAAACCTTCAGCCGCGTGCCCGGCATCGTGGGTATGCAGCCGGGGGCGCCCATCCCGCTCTTCTCCAAAATCCCGCTCGAATGGGCCGAGGAAATCGCCGCGCTGCCCGGCGTCCGCACGGTCAGCCGCGAGGTCTGGGCCCGGGCACAACTGGTGGAAGGCAAGACGACCTTCAACCCCCCCCGCTTCATTTTCGGCTGCGACATTGTCCAGATGCTGAAGCTGAAGACGGCGGTCTATCGGAACGACATCGTCACGGGTCGCTTCCTTACGCCAGAAGATCGCGGTCTGCCGGTGTGCGTGGTCAGTCGCACCGTCGCGGATGAATATCACAAATCGATCGATGACGCACTGCGGGTCGATGGGTATGACCTGAAGATTATCGGCATCTACGAAACAAACTCGATGCTGCTCGATGTGGCGATCGTGACCACGGGAGAGACCGCGCGGGCCATTTCACGGTTTGAGCCGGCGTCGATGTCCGCCGTCTATATCGAACCCAACGAGACCGTGCCCCAACCGGAACTGGCCGAGGCGATCCGGCAACGGTTTCGCGGACGGCTACCCAATGCGCTGCCAGCCAATCCGTTGAGTCTGGGCGGCGACAACCCCCTGGCACAGTTGGCGTTGTCGATGGTTACGGGTACGGGAACCGGTTCCGCACCGGCAGATACAGACACCGTCCCGGAGGGTCTGGAAGTGCGCTCGGCGATGGAGTGGGGCCAGCGGATTCAGGAGTTCAGTGCCGACCTGGATATCTTTCTGGTCGTGATGAATTCCATTGGCGTGATGATCGCGCTCTTGAGCATCCTCAATACGATGCTGATGAGCGTGACCGAACGGCTGACCGAGTTCGGCGTGCTCCGCGCGAATGGCTGGTCGGCCCGCGATGTGATGCGGCTGATTCTCGCCGAAAGTGCCATTCTGGGCGTCAACGGCGGCCTTCTGGGTTGTGGGCTGGGGGTGCTTGGAACATGGATCGTCAACGCCCAGTTTCCGACCAAACTCAACTTGTATGCCAGCCCGATGGTGCTGCTCATCAGCCTGGTTTTCAGCGCGGTCCTCGGCACCATCGGCGGCCTCTACCCCGCCTTGTGGGCCGTCCGCCGCAGTCCCATGGACGCGATCCGTCGGGGTTAGGAAACCTATGAATTCCAGGTAGAAACGCAGAGATAGGCCGGGAGAGATTGGGAAGAAAGCCAGGCAAGGCTGGGATTGCTGTACTCCTACTGACCTCTCTGCGACCTCTGCGTTAAAGTGTATTGGACTTTTGAAACGCAGAGGTCGCAGAGGGACGCGGAGAAATGCAGGAGTGAGGGAATATGTTACTCAACGAGATCACCTCAGCGATTATTGGCGCGGCGATTAAAGTTCATTCGCGTCTCGGGCCGGGACTTCTGGAATCGGCGTATCGAGTTTGTCTGGCGTATGAGCTTCGCCAATCGGGAATGCAGGTTGTCGAGGAACAACCCATCCCGGTGATTTACGAATCTATCCGGCTGGAATGCGGTTTTCGTGCGGACCTCTGCGTCGAGGATGTCGTACTCGTCGAATGCAAGGCGAAAGAAATACTCCATCCGCGTGATAAGGCTCAGGTTCTATCGCATCTGCGGCTGATGAAGCGGGAAGTCGGGCTGCTGATCAACTTTCATGAAACGGTCTTGAAAAACGGCATCCAAAGAATCGTCAACCGTTATCAAGGCGATGACCTCATGATTGACACCCCCTGACCTCTCTGCATTTCTCTGCGCCTCTCCGCGTTCTCTGCGTTCAATTGCATGGGATTTTGAAACGCAGAGATCGCAGAGGGACGCGGAGAACATGCCGTGAGTAGTTGGGGACGGAGTCCACTTCAATGGAAAAGGTCGAATTGGGATCGTTGACAGATCTGCGAGGGAGTGTCTGGTATGCCCTATGATTCGGCCATTGGAATGTATCAGGGAATACACGGAAAGTGGTCGTGGGCTGTTATTCCTGATGGAACGATGGATTGGCCATCTCAAGTCGTCAAACACCATCTCAGCCACCGACTATGTATCAGGACATTTGACTCCGGGCCATTCACGCCCAGTGCAAACGAATTCGATCGGTTTGGCTGGAGCATGATCGGCGACATCTTCGTCACCTCGCCTCTCGAAACCCAGGACAAAATCCCGCGCGCGGGGTACGATGAGTGGTACCTGTTTGAAGCATTACCGGCGTCGATTGATATTCCCGGGCGCTATGTCAACTGGATTGGATTCCACTTGGAAGAACCCCATGTCTTGGCAACAGAACCGGATCCGGGAAGTAATCAAATGGATTTCGATTGGCTCACTCCCATTCAAACCTTGTTCTGGTCGGACATGGACCGCATCAATCCTACAACATACATCGGCAACGGAAGCTCATTCGTTGTCGTCAGCCAGAATTCCGCGTTCATAGCGGCGTTTTCAAGCTTGGTTTACAACGAGTCATAAGTTCAGCAGCAGAGCAGGCCTGTGGGTCGTAGTTATTCTGATCTCCCTGAATTTCTCTGCGCCTCTCCGCGTGCTCTGCGTTAAAACGCATTGGATTTTGAAACGCAGAGGTCGCAGAGGGACGCGGAGAAAGGCCGGGCAGGATTTGTCTTGGAGTCTTTTATTCCGCGATTCAATTTTCCTTTACCAGCGGGCCATCGTCGACATGTTCCGCGGCTTCGATGAGGGTGCGGGCGTGAGCGAGTGCGGATTGCGGGACGAGGACGCGGGGTGAGGTGGCCCAACCGGCGGGGAGGCCGCCCAGTCCGCCACCGAGTTCGTCACCATCCACGAACGCCGGGATGCCCGCTCCTTGCAGGAAGTGCGCGACGAGATGGGCCTGCGGTCCATTCGCCGCGCGATAGGCTTCGACCAGCGGTTCCTGCGGCATCTGTGAACACCATGAAAGTTTAAGGAAGCCCAGGGATCGCAATCCCTGGGCTTCTCGCGGGACGATCAGTTCTTGGAAGCTTCCAGTTGGCGCACAGCGGCTTGCGAGACGCGGCCGACGTACTCGCCCCCTTTGCTCGCTTCCTTCAGTTGCGGCAACATGGGCCGCGCGAACTCGCCGAGATCGCGCAGGGCGATCGTGGCGGCCAAACGCACACTGTCCTGTCGGTCATTCGCCATCGTGGAGGCGAGGAATTCGAGTTGCGTGGCATCGTGGTTCCACTCGGCGAGCGATTTGGCGGCCAGAATCTGGATCGCGATCTCGGAATCACTCCGATATTTTTGCAACTCTGGCGTCAGTGACTGGCGCTGCTCGGGTGTTCTGGCGAGCAGAATGAGACCGCGTAAGGCCCAATAGCGCACGGCGGGGGCCTCGTCGGTGAGCGAAGCTTGGTATACGGGCTGGGCAATCTCCGCCGGTTGAGCATCATACGATTTGAGTTTCAACAATCGCGGCAACTGGCCCGACTTGACCACGACATCTCGCCAATGCGGAATCGCGGACATCGTCCAGTTTTCCCGGCTAGGTTGACCGACCACACGCCGCACCTCCGGGCTGTCCTTCAGACCCAGTTCGCAGGTCTTCGTGAGCAATGTTGTGCCCGGTTTCAAGCCGGTGATGGCCCCGGTATACAACTGCCACCGGGGTTTGACCAAATCGCGTGCATCCGTGGGCAACACGGCATAGGCGAAACTGCCACCGGGTCGACGCGGTTGCAGTTCCGCCGTCATCACGCCGTTGTGTTCCGGGCCGAACAGCACCGTGGGTGGCACGGCGGTCTGATATTGCCCCAACGGTCGCTTGTACTCATCGAAGATCGGTTCGGGAATCAGGCCGGTGTCCTGGATGTCGAGCATCCAGCGTTCGCATTCGGCGCGCAGGCGTTTGAGCACGTCGGCATATTGCGGGTCTTTGGCGAGGTTGTTGAGTTCGTGCGGATCTTTGACGGTATCGAACAACTCTTCAACCGGTTTGGTGGGTCGGAAGTATTGTGCCGGGCCGCCGGAGAGTTTGTTCTCGGCGTGAAGTCGCCGCATCTCCTGCATCATCGGCATTTCGTTCATGTAGGTGATGTCCTGTCCGTAGCTGACATCGGCCATGAAGTTTCGCAGGTACTTGAACCGCTGGTCACGCACCATGCGGATGAGGTCGTAGGTTTCGTCCATGCGGTCGCGATGACCGTGAACGTACTCTCGGGGCGTGGTGGACGACTTCGGACCGAGGAAGGCCTGACCTTTCAAGTAGCCCGGGAGTTCGACTCCCGCGAGAGACAACATCGTGGGAGCGAAGTCGACAAACGCGACCAGGTCTTCGTAAGTCTTCCCGGCGGCGAGCCTGTCCGGCATGCCCTGTGACGCCCACGCGCGCCATTTTTCGGGCACGCGAATGATGAGGGGCACGTGCGTGCCCGAGTCGTACAGCCAGCGTTTGCTACGTGACAATCCGCGGCCATGATCGCCCCAGAACCACACGATGGTGTCTTCCGCGAGTCCATCGTCTTCCAGCTTTTTAAGCACTTCAGCGAACTGGCCATCCATCGCGGTGATGTTGTCGGCATAGTTGGCGAGGTCTTTACGGATGACCGGCGTATCGGGATAGTAGGGCGGGACGACGGCTTTGGCGGGGTTGTGCCGCATCTCAGCGGGCAACTCGGCGACCAACTTCTGAGTGAGATCGCTGGGGTCACGCACCTGGCTTTCATGCGTGGTGGTGAAGTTGATGACGCTGAAGAAGGGTTGATCGGGCTGCCGCCCGCGCCAATCGGCCTTGTTGCTCTGCTCGTCCCACGCGGTGACGGGGGCATCGAACTGATAGTCGGTCTTCACGTTGTTGGTGCAGTAATAACCGGCGGCCCGCAGATATTCGGGAAAGCATTTCACGCCGACGGGGGGGACGCCTTTGCTGCGCATATGCTGCGTGCCGAGGCTGGGGGGATACATCCCGGTGATGAGGCCACTGCGTGAGGGGGCACAGACACCGGCATGGGTAAAGCACCGCGTGAATCGCACCCCTTCGGCCGCGAATTTATCGATGTTCGGCGACAGGGCATACGGGTCGGCATAGCAGCCGAGGTCGGGGCTGATGTCTTCCGCGCTGATCCAGAGGATGTGGGGGCGATCCGCGGCGGCGAGCGGTGTCACACAGACGACAATCATGAACCAGGTCAGTAACCAGCGCATCAGAAAGGCTCCCGGCGGTCGATCAGAGGGCAGTTGTCCTGTTATGAAACGCCAGAAGCCCAGGGATTGCAATCCCTGGGCTTCTGCATCACTCCATCATGTCGAAAATCCCCCCGCCCGGTTGCGAGCAACCGAGGGCTAAATGTTGGGTCCGATTATTTCACGAGATACACTTGCCCACGGAGTTTGACGAGGAGTTGCTCATCGGCCCGTTGTTGCACGAACAGCAGGTTCTCGTCAGAACTGTTGGACTGCACGATCGTGAAGTAGTCGTCGCTGTAACGGTCGACTTCCTTGATCTGCGATTTGTCTTTGACCAGATCGAGTTTCGAGGTTTCTGGCGTGACGAGCAGTTTCACCTGTCGCCCTTCCTGTTCAACGCCACGGGCATACAAGGCATCTTTGCCGGCGGTACGAACCGATTCGGTGATCACTTCCTTGTCCGATTCGAGATCACGCAGTGAGTTGCCGCCAAAGGGATTGGAACTGATCGGGGCGTTGGCAGAGTTCTGGAATCTGAGTTTTTCCGAGCGCTGGCTGAAACCTTCAATACCACCCGCCGTGTTGAGTCGACGCACCCCATCATTCGCGGCACTCAACGAGGATCGGCCGGTGAGCAATTGTGGCGTCGCCGTTTCATCGGCGAGGAATGACGTGTACGGCGTAAGGATGCCGTGTTTCGTCGACAGTTCCACGAGTTCTTTGACGAGTTCTTCGTTCTGACCATTGAGATCGAGCTGATCGATGATCTCGCCAATCCGTCGCGTGGCCCAGAGTTTTTCCACGAAGGCCAGTGAGGCATCGGCACTTTTCGCGACGAACTCGGCCGGGAAATCGAACTTCTGGGTTTCGCTGCCGGTCTTGCCGCTGATCACCACTTTCGCCGCGCCGGAGTGACCACTGTGGCGGTACCGCCCCACGATCACCAGTTGCTCTCCCTCAAAGAGATCGAAGACCTCTTTGGGATATTGGCGGTTGATCTTCGGGGCGTCTTCGGGTTTGACGTTGTCGAACTCGACGTTGACGACGACATCGGTCATCACCGGTGAACCGATGCGGCCATAGACTTTCGCGACATGAGCTTCGATGTCCTCATCGGGCCGCACATATTCGCTCATGCCGAAGTTTTCGCGGGCGAGGCGATCGAGTAAGCGGCTGTTGACGTCGTAGCCGACACCAAACGGCAGCACGCGGGCATGGACGGCATTGGCCTGCTTCGCGGCGGCGACGATTTCGCTTTCCCCCGTGGTGCCGACCGTCGGCAGGCCATCGGTCAGGAACAGCACGAAGTTCGGACGGCTGGAATCTTTCAGTTGGTTCAAGGCCTGCGTCATCGCGCCATGAATGTTGGTGCCACCGCCGGCGTAGAGTCCATCGACGTAGCCGATCGCGGCTTTACGACTCTCCTCGGAATACTTCTCCAATTCGGGCCGGAACAGCTCGACGTTGCCTTCGTAAGCAACGATGTTGAAGAGATCGCCTTCGCGGAGGTTATCAAGCACGAAGCGCAGCGCGGCTTTGGCCTGTTCGATCTTCTTGCCCGACATGCTGCCTGACTTGTCGACCACGAACAGCACGGTCTTCTTCGGGCGTTCGACCTCGGCGGCTTTCACCGGCGGACTGGCGAGCAGCAGGAAGTAGCCGTCGTCGTTGTTGTCGGGTCGGTAAGTGATCACCCGGGCGGCGAGACCGGCGTTGCCCACATCGTAAAACAGGCGGAAATCGGAACCCGGCGTTTCGTTCACGCGCTGCCAGCGGACAATGGCCCGTGTCGGTTCCGGGCGTTGGATCTCAATCGGATGAGTCGGGCTGTAGACGTTCTGAATCGCCTGCGAACTCTCGATGTTGATCGAGACGTCGACCTTCTGCACGGGCTTCGAGGTGTACTTCGCCGTACTCAAGGGGAAGAGGAAATCGGTCAGGCCATGATCTTTCCGCAGGAGTTGATTGTAGGTGAGCGAGACGGTGCGCTCGGCTCCGGCGGGGATCGGGAAAACGCTGGTCTGGAACAACCCAGTGCCGAGATATTCGAGCAAGGCCGGGTCTTTGTTCGAGCGGACGATGGCTTCATAACGAGCCCTGGCTTCCTTCGCGGAGAGAAGTTTCGCGGGGAACTCTTTGCCGTCGACAAGCAGGGTCAGTGAATCGATCGCACCATCATACGGCAGCGGAAAAATGAACTGGGCCTCGATCGGCACGTTGCCGGTATTCACGAAGGTCTGCGAGACCTGGACGCGGGCGATCTGATCGATGAGTTTCGCATGGATCGCCAGTTCCTTGATGGCGTAGCTCGCCGAGGGTGTCGGCCGGGGCATGGGCCGGGGCAACGGCGTGGGGTGATCCGTAATGATCAGCACCCCCTGCGCCCAGACTGCGGAACTTGCCAAAGCGAACCAAACCGCCCAACAGCGCAGCCACCAGCGAAACATGGCAAGCTCCTTCGGAGAAAGACCAAAACCCAAACGGGCAAATCACAAGAAATCAGAAATGCAGTCCCAAAGCCGCCACCGCCGAGTGGCGGGGATTTTTGAGAGCGTAATCATGACGATGAAATTCCCGCCACTCGGCGGTGGCGGCTTTAAGTCAATCCAAGGTTCAGACGACGGCCGGGCCTCCGGAGTTCCCGGATTTTTTCTGGATCCACTCATCGAGGCGAATGATTCGGGCCGACAGGGGTTGCGTCTGGAGAATCGCGACCGAGGGTTTTCCAAACGACCAACCAGACGTTTCGCCGGGGTTGATCAGCATGCGGCCGAGTTCGTCCTGGCTGATTTCCGCCCGATGCGTATGAGCGAAGACGCAGACATCGAACTCGCCTTCCGCGCCCCGCAGGCTGCGCAGCATATGGGTGACCACGATTCGCACGCCATCGGGAGTTTTCAGTCCAAAGGGGGGCTCACCGATCTGGCCAAGAATCTTGAAGCCCGCCGCGACGCCGATCTTGTTGCCTTCGTTGTCTCCGAAACTGGCAAGCACGGGACACTGGAGTTGCCGCAGCGGTGGCACCGCGAACGACGACACCAGATCGCCCGCGAAGATCACGAGTTCACATTGATGGGCGTTAAAGACCTCGACCGCCGCCCGGATGTGGTCGAGGTGATCATGCGCGTCCGCGAAGAGGCCAATAAGCATGGGGATATATGGGTTAGGTGTTGGGGATTAGGTTTTGAAGAAGCCAAACGCTGGCCGTGGTGTTGTTTGCAGGTCACTTCGGTTACGCTGTGGGCACCGCAGAAGCCCCGCCTTGAAGTTCATCCTAACACCTAATCCCTAAAACCTAACACCCACCCCCCTATGCCCCTGCTGCGAATGACCGCTGCTGGTTTGTATTGTGAAGCGGGCGGGTTCCATATTGACCCGTGCGGGGCAGTGGCGAACGCCGTGATCACACATGGTCATGCGGACCATCTCACCAAGGGGTGTCGACGCTATCTCACCGCGACACCGGGCCTGGGTATTGTACAATCGCGGCTTGGTCCTCGCGCGGCGATCACCACGTTGAACTATGGCGATCCGCTCGACCTGGGTGGCGTGCGGGTCTCGTTCCATCCCGCGGGACATATTCAGGGCTCGGCACAGATTCGGGTGGAACATCAAGGCGAAGTCTGGGTCGTCACTGGCGACTACAAGACGACGGCCGAAGTCACCTGTACGCCGTTTGAACCGGTGCGATGTCAGACCTTGATCACCGAATCGACCTTCGGGCATCCGATCTTCCGCTGGCCAGAACCCGCGACCGTGGTCGCGCAGATTCACGAGTGGTGGCGGCAGAATCAGAGCTACAACAAGGCGAGCTTTCTGTACGTCTATGCCCTCGGCAAAGCGCAGCGGGTGTTGTCGAATCTTGATCCGCAGGTCGGGCCGATCTATGTCCACCCGCAAATGAGCGAGATGAACGCGTTCTATCAAGCCGAGGGAGTCGCGTTCCCGCAAACTCACGAACTGCAAGACCCGCGACTGGAACAAGACTGGTCGCAGGCCTTGTTTCTGCTGCCGCCCTCTTGCCGCTGGCAACAACCGTGCCCGTTTTACGGGAACTACTCGACGGCGTTTGTCTCGGGCTGGATGCTGCTTCCCGATGGACCCCGCCAGCGACGCGTGACCACCGGCTTTGCACTGTCGGACCATGCCGATCATTACGAGATTTTGCAGACGGTGCGTGACACCGGTGCCGAACGTGTCGGGGTAATGCACGGCTATATCGATGTGCTGATCGCCACGCTGCAGGAGCAGGGACTCGAAGCCTTCTCGCTGCGCAGTCCACGTTGTCAAGAACCGCCCGCGATCAGCCTTCCCACCGCGACCCAGTTGGAATGGTTTGCCGATGACACCCAGCGTTGAGTCTCCAACCGCCGCCGTGGTTGAACCGCCATCTCAGACCTCCGCGTGGGTCTGGTTTGTCTGTGGCATCCTGTTGCTGGCGAGCACGATCAACTACATGGACCGGCAGACGCTGTCGACGGTTTCAAAACGCATTCAGGACGAATTTCACCTCAGCAATCAACAATACGGCCAACTCGAAAAAGTCTTCGGCTGGGCCTTTGCTGCCGGGGCGCTGGTGTTCGGGTTCATCGCCGACCGGGTCAATATCCGCTGGCTCTATCCCGCCGTGCTGTTGATGTGGTCGCTGATGGGCTTTCTCACCGGTTGGGCGGAGACGTTTCTCCAACTGTTATGGTGCCGAATGCTGTTGGGACTCTTTGAGGCGGGGCATTGGCCGTGTGCGCTGAAGACCACGCAGCGCTTGCTGCCTTCATCGAAACGCACGCTGGGCAACAGCGTGCTGCAAAGTGGCACGGCGATCGGAGCGATTCTCACGCCGCTCATTCTGCGGTTCATGCTGACCGAAGCCGAGGGAAGCTGGAGACCTGCGTTTCAGGCGATTGGTCTGATCGGAATTGGTTGGGTGATTCTGTGGCTGTCAGTCATCCGTGGCTCGGAACTCGCACCGCTCCCTGATTCCGCTCCGACACCCGGCGCGACCAACTTCTTCGTGGCGATTACTCAACGACGGTTTCTGGTGCTGGTTGCGGTGGTGATCTTGATCAATGCGTGTTACCACGCCTATCGCGTCTGGCTGCCGTTGTTTCTGCAAAAGGGACGCGGTTACGAAGAACGGGCCGCGCTCGACTTTCTGTTCTGGTTCTACATCGCCAATGATGTCGGTTGCATCACGGCGGGCATACTGACGGCGTGGCTGCACAAGCGGGGCTGGACGGTGCATCACGCGCGGCTGGTGGTCTTCGGCGGTTGTGCCGTGCTAACCGGGTTGTGTGTGCTGTTGCCGTGGTTGCCCGCGGGGTCGGGTTTGCTGGTGGTGATGCTGTTGCTGTCGGCGGGATCGCTCGGCATGTTTCCCTGTTATTACGCCTTCAGTCAGGAGTTGTCGACGAAGCATCAGGGGAAGGTGACGGGGTTGCTGGGCACGTTCGCGTGGTTCTTTGTCGCCCCGCTGCACGAGTTCTTCGGCTGGTGGGTCGACCAGACAGGGCGGTACGATCACGGCCTGATTCTCGCGGGGCTATTGCCCTTGATCGCCACGGTCATCATCCTCATTGGCTGGGGCCACGATGAAGCCCCCCTGAGCCGCGAGGCGCAGCCGAGCACTGCGTAGAGAACCAGCATGATTCTCAATTCGTACAGTTTATTGATGCCCGCACAGATCGTATTCGGCTGGGGCAGACGTACCGAGTTGCCGGCGCTCGCGAAGTCGCTCGGGCAACGCGTCTTTCTGCTCAGCGGGTCGCAAACGCTGGTGCGTCAGGGTGTGATCGCGGAACTCGTCACGGGTCTGCAACAGGCGGGGTTGACGGTCATCACCGCGAACGCACCGAACCATGAACCTGAAGTCTGCGATGTCGACCGGCTCACACGGGACTGGTCCGCACACAAGATTCAGCCGGGCGATTGCGTGATCGCGATCGGTGGCGGTTCGACCATCGATCTCGCCAAAGCGGTCGCGGCGCTGCTCACCAATCCGCATGGCGAATCGGTGCAGGACTTTCTGGAAGGGGTCGGCAAGGGACTCACGCTGCAACACGACCCGTTGCCAATGATCGCCGTCCCCACGACCGCCGGAACCGGGTCTGAAGCGACAAAGAACGCCGTCATTTCGAGCTATGATCCGCCGTTTAAGAAGAGCTTGCGGTCGGACCGCATGATCCCGCGCATTGTGCTCCTTGATCCGGAATTGACCGTGACCGTGCCTGCCACCACCACGGCTTACACCGGCATGGACGCCATTACGCAACTCATGGAAAGTTACATCTCGCGGAAGGCGGCACCGATTCCGCAGGCGTTGTGTCTGCAAGGCTTGCAACAGGCTTGGCCCGCGATTGCAAAAGCGGTGAAGAACGGTCGTGACCGCTGTGCGCGAGAAGCGATGAGTCATGCCGCGTTGCTCTCCGGCATCGCCTTGGCGAATTCAGGTTTGGGCATGGCACACGGCGTGGCGGCGGCACTCGGAGTCCATGCGAAAGTGCCACATGGGTTGGCCTGCGCGGTCATGTTGCCCCCCACCTTGCGATACAACCTGCCCGTCAAAGAGCAAGAGTTGGCGGAGTTAGGCCGCGTCTGCCTGACCGACCTTCGTGGTAGCGATGCTGAGATCGCGCGCCGCTTCATCGACGCGGTGGCTCAACTCTGTCTTGCTGTCGGCATCCCCACCCGCTTGCGCGATATCGGCGTGCCGCGCGAACAAATCGCGGCCCTCGTCCCCGCATCTCAAGGCAACAGCCTGAGCGCCAACCCGCGTGATTTGACACCCTATGATTTGCAACACTTGCTGGAGTCTTTGTGGTGATTCTCGCAGCGGGTCTGACACCGGCGTGGCAACAGATTCTCACGTTTGATCGTCTCCATATTGGCGAGGTGAATCGGGCCGCCCAGGTCACCGCCTGTGCTTCTGGAAAGGTGCTCAACGTCGGTTGTGCGCTGCAGCATCTGGGAGTCGACTCGCACACGCTTTGTCCGGTGGGTGGGACCACGGGGGAACTGTTGCGTCAAGACTTCGCGACGCTCGGCGTTCCCGCCACCTGGGTCAACACGGCCACGAACAGCCGTGTTTGTACGACACTGCTGGATCGCGCGACCGGACAGACCACGGAACTCGTCGAGAACTCGGCGGCTTTGACAGCGGATGAACTCGATGCGTATGTCACGGCGTATGCCCAGATCGTCCCGCAAGCCGCGTTCGTGGTACTGAGCGGTTCGCTCCCGCAAGCGACACCGCGCGACTTTTATACGCGGTTGCTGGATGTCACGCCGTGCCGGGTGCTGCTCGATGTGCGAGGGCCCGAGTTGCAGGCCTGCCTCAATTATCGGCCGTGGTTGGTGAAACCGAATCGGGAGGAACTCGCCGCGACAGTGGGACGCTCCTTATCGCACCGCGAGGATCTGATCGCCGCCATGCAGGTGCTGCAACAGGCCGGGGCACAACATGTGATCGTCTCGGATGGGCCACGCACGTTACTGGCGGCGGGGCCGGAGGGGATTGCCGAGTTTACGACGATCGCCGTCGATACCGTCAACCCCATCGGTTGCGGCGACTGTCTGGCAGCGGGGTTGGCGGTCGCGGCGGTCGAACACAAATCATGGCCCGAAATCGTGCGGTTCGGCATCGCCACCGCCGCCGAGAACGCGGCCCATCTGCTCCCCGCGCGGTTTTCGCGGCAGGGGGTGGAACAACGCCTGTCGGTTGACCCGGTGTGACCGCATCGGCTTCAATGCATGCCTCCTTTCGCTCGTCTGTCACGCTCTGGGATGTTCATCATGCAACTGACACGATATCTGATCGCCTTCGTCCTCGTCTGCGGGGGCGTTACTGTCCTTAATGCCCAGGAGTCGCCGAACCTGGAAGCGACGGTGACTGCGGTCGAGACCAAAGGCAAGACCACCACATTGACTGTCACCGACACGGCGAGTGGGACCGAGTACAAGTTCCAGCTCACTCCCAAGGTGGAACTGGAGATTGTGGCTGACGGGGATGATGGCTTTCTGACCGAGGGGGTGATGGTGCGTGCCACCGCCACCGAAAGCAACAATCTCTACTTCGCGACCACGTTCTCGGTGTATCCGCAATACGCGGGGAAGGTGCTGCCCGCAAAAGCGGTTAAAGCCCCTCCGCAGCCGGGCCAGAGTCGCACTGCACTCATAGTCACGGGCGAGATCGTGAGTCTGGAAGACCCGGCCGAAGAGAAGTACGACATTCTGCAATTGAAGGTGAATCCGAAAACGAGTCTGCCGGTGTATGTCGAACCGAATCATAAGGTGCGGGTCGTGCTGACCGAACCATCGTCGATCAAGGAAGGCCAGAAGGCGTCGGTGACCGGGCGTGTGGCGGGCACGAAAATTCTGCCCTCCAAAATTGTGATCGAGACCGGTGAATCGCTGAAAGCCGCCGAGTTCCTGCCCACCATCAAGAAGTGACCGGCCAGCCAATAAGGGGTCGTGCGCCAGCTTGATCGTGCCGGGGCAGGGGCCCCCGGCCTTTGCTAGGCAAAAATTCTGAAACTCAAAGGTCGGGGCCCCCGCCCAGAACGATCTCGCGTGAAACTGACTCACGACCGAAAAAGCCGGCACTGAGGTACTTCCGCACGTAATCGGCTAGACTGTCGTCACAGGTTCGGCAAGGGCTGAACCTGTGATGATAGAGGTTCTGCCAGAAGCGTTGCCCGATGCCTGCCCAGTACATTGTTGGAATCGATCTCGGAACGACGAATTCGGCGCTCGCGTATGCGCCCCTTGATGCCGAACAGCCGGAAGTGAAAGTGCTGCCGATTCCGCAGCTCACCGCGCCGAGCACCGTCGAATCGCGGCCGCTGCTGCCCTCGTTCCTCTATCTCGGTACGAAAACCGAAGTGGCAACCCAGGCGTATGACCTGCCGTGGTCCGCAGGCCGCGACTTCGCTGTAGGAGATCTCGCCCGCCGACAAGCCGCCGACTTGCCCGAGCGCACCGTGGGTGCCGCGAAAAGCTGGCTCGCCTATTCCAAAGTCGACCGGCATCAGGCGATCTTGCCCTGGGGCGCGGGGGATGATGTTCCCAAGGTCTCGCCCGTCACGGCAGCCCGGCGATATCTTGAACATCTGATCGCCGCGTGGTCGCAAGCCTTTCCGGAGGCACCCATCAGCGATCAGCAGGTGATTCTGACGGTGCCTGCCTCGTTCGATGCCAGTGCCCGTGAGTTGACGCGTGAAGCCGCGCTCGCCGCCGGATTACCCGATTCGCTGGTCCTGCTGGAAGAGCCGCAGGCCGCCGTCTATGCCTGGCTGGCGAGCACCGGCGAGCGCTGGCGGAAACTGCTCAAGGTGGGCGAAACGCTGCTGGTCTGTGATGTCGGCGGTGGCACGACGGACTTATCTCTGGTCGGCGTCGCGGAAGAGAACGGCGAACTCACGTTGCAACGCATCGCCGTCGGCAGCCACCTGCTCGTCGGCGGCGACAACATGGACCTGCTGCTGGCACACCATGTGGCCGGGCTGTTTGCGAAGAAAGGGCTGCAACTCGATCCCTGGCAATCGGTCTCATTATGGCATGCCTGCCGCCTTGCCAAAGAATCGCTCCTGGCCCTCGATGGCCCCAAGAAACATCCCATCTCGGTCCTCGGTCGTGGCAGCAAATTGATTGGTGGCACGGTGACGGTCGAAGTCGATCGGCAAACGGTGCTCGAATTGCTCTCGAATGGCTTCCTGCCTGCCTGTGCCGTCACCGATGACCCTCAGCGACCGCGCCTGTCGGGCTTTCAGGAACTCGGGTTGCCGTATGAAGCCGATACCGCCATCACGCGCCACATCGCCGCCTTCTTGCGCAGTCATGGCGAGGAAGGGGTCGCGGTTCATCCCACGCATGTGCTGTTCAACGGCGGTGTCTTCAAGTCCGATGCGTTGCGGTCGCAGTTGATGACCGTTCTCGGCGACTGGTTCAGCGACGCCCCCGCACCGGCAGTATTGGCTGGGGAACATGATCTGGATCACGCGGTCGCGCGGGGGGCCGCGTTCTATGGCTGGGCCAAACGTAATGGCGGCGTCCGCATTCGCGGGGGAACGGCTCGGTCCTACTATGTGGGCATCGAGACCGCGGGTCTCGCCATTCCCGGCGCACCGCGACCGCTGCGCGCGTTGTGCGTGGTTCCCTTTGGCATGGAGGAAGGGACCGAACTCGATGTCCCTTCCGAACCGATCGGCCTGATTGTCGGTCAGCCGGCCCACTTCCGCTTCTTCAGTTCCCCTGTTCGCAAGGAAGATGAACCGGGGTCGCGACTCACCGCCTGGTCCCCCGAGGAACTCAGCGAAACCGATGCCCTGGAAGCGACTCTCCCGCAGGCAGACGCTGAAGACGATCACTATGTTCCCGTCACGTTTCACAGCCGCATCACAGAACTCGGCCTGCTCGAACTGTGGTGCGTCAGTACCCGTGGCGAGGGACGCTGGAAACTGGAATTCAGTGTCAGGGATGATGCCGACAAGTAACTATCGAAGCCCAGGGATCGCCATCCCTGGGCCTCCCGGGAGAGATTGAGAATGCTGCGTCCGATTGCGTGGTTGTTGCTGGTGTCTTGTCCGATGTTCGCCTCTGCGGCCGATGCCATCGTCGCGCCGAACGCCGTACTTGAAGAGTTATGGAATGACGGCGAGTTCACCGAAGGCGTCGCCGCCCGCGCCGATGGCCTCGTCTTCTTCAGTGACATCGCGATCGGCGGCATGAAGCCCGGTCGCATCATGACCTTCGACCCCGCGACCAAAACCACATCGGTCTTCGTCGCCGATAGTGGTCAAAGCAATGGCATTTTCTTCACTCCGCAAGGCAAACTCCTCGCCGCGTGTGGCGCGGTGAAAGGCCACCGGGCGGTGTGCGAGTTCACTCCCCGAGGGGAAATGACCGTCGTCGCGGGGAAGTTTGCTGGCAAGGTCTTCAACTCGCCGAATGATCTCGCCGTCCATCCCAAAGGCTGGGTCTACTTCAGCGACCCGCGTTATGTCGGCTCGGAACCGCTCGAACTCGACCTGATGAGCGTCTACCGCATCAACTCCGATGGCAGCGTGGTCCGCGCGACCAACAACATCAGCAAGCCGAACGGCGTGATCATCTCGCCCGATGGTAAAACACTGTACGTCGCCGAGACCGACAACGGAGCCACCGGCCTCGAACCCGCCGGAACCCCGCCGAAACCACCCCGTTTCACGCTGAACGCGTTCCCCATCGCCGACGATGGTTCGCTGGGTGAGAAGCAAGTCATCGTCAACTACGGCGACGAAATGGGCATCGATGGCATGACCGTCGATACCGAGGGCCGCGTCTATGCCGCCATTCGCAAAGAATCGCGCCACGGGATCGCGGTCTATTCTCCACAAGGTGAAGAGTTGGCCTTCATCAAGACCGACCCGCTGCCGACCAACTGCACCTTCGGCCGTGGCAAAGAAGCGAACATCCTCTACATCACCGCCGGCGAAGGTCTCTACCGCATCACGACAACCGCCAAGGGATATCACCCGTAATTCTATTCTGCATGGCGGATGAAAAGCCGCGGCCGCCGTGCCGCGGTGATTTTTTCCGTGATTCTTGTGCGAGTGCCACGGCTGGCTTGCCCAACCGTGCTGATGCTCGACGCGAGAGCGATGACCAATTCCGATTTCGCCCTTTTTGCGTCTTTTGTGCCTCTTTGCGGCCCATTCCCTGCGTTGAACGAAATCAGAAAGTGCCCGCCACACAGGGTGGCGGCTTTGTGAACATCCCCGCGCGCAACCAGTCCCGGTAACAGTGAAGGCCGTGTGCTGTCGTCCGGACGAGATCACGCGGTCATCAAGACACAGAGGTGTGCGTGTGTGCGTGTGTGCGTGTGTGCGTGTGTGCGTGTGTGAGGGTGTGCGGGTGTGAGGGTGTGAGGGTGTGAGGGTGAGTGTCTTGATCACTCATACCCCCCACGCTCACACCCTCGCACCCGCACACCCTCAAACTTCCGCGATCCGCACTCCGCCTTCCGCACTACTAAACTTTCTACATCCGGAACTTGAACGTCCGGCGGGCAGTTTGTAATAACCACCACGCGCTGGTGTGATTCGAGACCAGGAACCGCGCTCGGCCGCGCAAACCCGTGCGCAATACCCCCGATGAATCGGCGATCGCAACTTCGCCCGCATAGGCCAGTTCCTGCAACTGCTCCTGCTGATCGGGCGTGGTCACCGTTGCCAATGGGCCGCCCACTTTGTTCGATAGCGGCATCGGCACAATATCGGCATGCTCCTGCGAGAGCGCCGCGAGCTGACCTCGAAACACCAGACCCGGAATCGCATCAAACTTCAAACTGACGGCGTCGCCCACATGCACTTCATCACGATGCGCCTGCGGCAGATACATCGTCGCTTGCAGTCCATCTCCGGGAGCGATGCTCGCGATGCTCGTGCGTGGTTCCAGAAACGCCCCGATGTTCTGCGGATCGAGCGGCGTGGCATGCCACGGGGGCAAGCGATCTGTTTGCATTTCTGAAGGCGGGCTGCGGTACTCCGCAGCGATCACGCGGCCCGCAATGGGAGCCGTAATCCGCAGGCGCTGCAGTTGAGCATCTGCCTCGGCGAGTTGCTTCTTCAACCCCGCCAGCCGCTCCAGTGCAACCGAGTATTCCGCTGCATCGTCCTGGGTGCGAGCCGCGGCGACGGTGACTGCCTGCATGGCGATTTCATCGGCGAGTTGACGTTGTTTATCGACCAGATCCTCATTCTCCAGTTCCATCAGCAGGTCACCCTGTTTGACATACTGACCCGGCGCGGCATGCAGCGCCACAATGCGACCGGCGACCGGATTCATGACCTGCACCGCACCAGCGGGTTCAATGATCGCCGCCGCTTCGACATACCAGGGAATCGGTATCGACAACAGACCAACAAGCAGGCCAGTCAGCAGGCTGCAGGTGACGATGATCCGCCACCATTTCGGTGGTCCATGCTTCTGTCCCTGACTGATCCGCCACATCCGCCAGAACATCGAAATCACCATCCCCGACAGCGAAAAGATCAGCAGCGTCACGCCGATGCTTTGCAGTTCATACGGCTTCAACCACGAATACAGGAATACCATGATGCTGCCCATGACGAACCAGCCATACCCCGTCGACCCCAGGGCATACAGCACGAACAGAAATTCATTGTGCTGCGGCAACGAGCGGTCGGGCAGTGTTTCGTGACCATAGACCCAGTGGGCCAACGTGCGGTCCAGCAGCTTGTCGGCCTTCTGACGCATGTTGGGAATGCCCAGGTAATCGGCCAGCATGTAGTAACCGTCATACCGCATCAGCGGGTTGGCATTGAACAGCACCGTCGTCACGGCGCAGACGAAGACCACATTCAGCGCGAGGTGGTTGACCAGCCCGGGCAGAGTCCACCACCAGATATAGGTCGCCACCGCCGCCACAAACGATTCGATCAGCATGCCTCCCGCGCCAATCCAGATGCGCGGCCACTTGTCGCGAATCAGCCAGGCATCGGTCACGTCGCAATACAACGTGGGCGTGAACAGCATCACCATCACACCCATCTCATGGCAACGGCGACGATAGTAATGGCACGTCAGCCCGTGGCCGAATTCATGCAGAATCTTCGTGCAGCCCAACGTCGCCCATAACCACGGCAGGTTCGACCAGCCAAAAAACTGCTGGAATTCCGGCAGACGACTGCGGAACTCGGCGAACTGGACCAGAATCAACAGCCACGAGACCAGGATGAACAGCGCTGCCAGAGTCAACGTCGCCGGGTGATAGATCCACCGACACCACGGCAGCATCGCTTCCAGCATGTAGTAGGCATTCCACCCGGGCAGCTTCATGAACAGCAGCTTTTTGGGTGCCTGCTTGGCCAAAGTTCGAAAGCGTTCCCAGCGGCGTTCGCGAAAAGTCTCGGCCTGACCGGGACGATCACTGACCACCAGCCCCTTGCGATGCAGGTCGATCACCAGCTTCTGCAGGTCTTCGATGGTGAGTGCCTGTGCCGGATGCTCGCGATTGATCGCTTCTTCCAGTTGATGTAGCGAGATCGAACCATCCAGCCGCGACAACACCGCATACTGCGAGGCTTCCAGCTGGTGATATTCCAGGGCCAATGGGTCTTTCACGGCCCAGGCCGAGTTCTGCTCGTCTCCCAGTTGCGCAGCGATCAAATCAGGCCGCCGCCGCAGCGGGACCGATCGATACGACGACGCAATCATTCCGGCAGACATGGTTTTGGTCTAGGGTTGTGGGTTGAGGGTTGAATAGCCGCCACCGCCGAGTGGCGGCCTGTGTTCATGGGTGGTTGATGAATTGTACGGGCACTTAGCACTCAGCCCTTAGCACTCAGCTCTTCCTCACCACCACACATACCGTTGCACAAATTCAATCACGTCGCCGAATAACACATAACCCAGCGGCTTTGCACCGCAGGCTATGCGGGCTCGCACTTCGGCACCAATGCGGTGTTCCACGGGGCCGTTCCCTTGCGGATCGGCGATCAGCCGCACCACCAGCCGATCATCTTCGGCCATGGACGCGCGGGTCGCGACCTCGCGCAGTTCCGCTGTGTGATGCACGTCGGGTGCGGTGACCAGGACATATTCGACAGAGAGTCGCGGCTGCTGGTGGGACTGTGCTTGAATCAGATGATCGAGCCGACTTTCATCGACCTTGAGTTCGAGTTGCCAGGGACCAGACTGATTCATGATCGAGAGGAGCACCTCGCCCCGTTGCACAGGCCGATGCTTCAGCAGTTGATCGACCTGAAACGTAGCCACGGTACCAGCGACCGGCGATCGCACTTCCAGTTGTGCTGCCCGGCCGGTCAAGATCGAGACCTTCCGCGTGAGTCCGACAATCTGCACGCGCGTCTCTTCGAGCCGGCCGAAGAGTTGCAACTCGTTGTCTTTCTCACCGGTCTTCTGAGCCTGGTCAATTTCAAACTGCAACGCCCGATACAGTTTGCGTTTTTCATCAAGTTCCGAACGGGCCGCGACCAGTTCCGCTTCCAGTTCGGGATTCTTGAGTCGCACGACAACATCGCCCACGGCGATCTGCTGACCACTCGTGACGAGAATTTCCTGCACTTCGCTATCTATCGGCACGAAGACATCGCGACGATCTGCCGGGAGAAACTGCCCTTGCGCTTCGACACGGTATTCCCAGGGCACGACCACCAGCGCCGTGGCCACCGCCGCGGTCAATGCCAGCACGGCAGCGGTCCAGGCCAGCCGTCGCCCGCGCATCCAGCGGGTGAATTGTCCCAGCGAGCGCCACACAGGCAGAAACAGAATCGCATCGCATTGCGCGGCGTTATCGAGCGGTCGGCACAGGCACTCGGCGAGTTGCTTTGCGCGGTGTGACAAGTCGGGAACTGACTCTCCGGCGACGAGTTGTTCGACAACGAGGCAACCAATGGGACGGCGCCTGGTGACGGGTTTATCAGGGTCGGATGAGACCTGCGTTTCGACCGCTAACGGAATGACAATGACCGAACGGGGTGCCGCCTCGGCGACATAGTCGGCCAATGGTCGTTCCAGTTGATCAGGAAGTTGCACATCGGCCTGTGGGAATTCCAAAGCCTGCTTGCCATCGCAGACCACCTTCGCCAGTCGTTCCAGTAGCGGCACCCACGGGGCTCGACGGGACCACCGCGCGACACCACTCACGGCAGTAATGCGGGGGCGACGGCCGGTTAATACCGTCACGCGATCGCAGCCCAGCCACTGTCGGCCATCGTTGGCGGCGACTTCCGCCACCGTCCGTGTCGATAGCGATTTCTGTAACTGAATCGAGAGTTCCAGCAGTTCCTGCCAGCGATGATTCTGGGGAACCGGCGCTGGGACAAGTTGAGGACGCACCCCCGCGGGTGGTACGGCCCCGGCCGCAGGTTGGCCCGTGGGAAGGGGAGATACCGTAATGCCCGGGCGACTTGACGGCACGATTCGCGGGCCCGGTGCGACAGGAGCCGAGGTGTTCACAAATGTCGGGACCGCCGGCGAAACCGGGGCTGCCGCAACCTGACCATTCTCGTGGGGCAAAGGCACAGCCGGCGTGTGACCATTGGGGTTGGTGGATTGAGCGGGTGCTGCGGATCGGTTGATCAGAGGGACCGTGACTGTCGAGGCAACAGCCGGTGTGGGTACGACCCGAGATTCCAGCGGTTGTAGCGCCGCCAGCCAGCGCTGTTCAACCAACCGGCCGAGCTCTTCCAGCAGTTCGCGAAAGGTGGAAGAAGGGTCCGCAGGATGGTCGTATCGCACGGTTTCCAGCACCGCCAGGCAATCGCCCCGTAAACAGATGCGCGCGGCATCGGTAATGAAGGGACCAAACGCGGGGGGTTCATCCAACTGCCAGTGCCGCTGGTCGCTCGCGGTGTTCGCGATGACATCGCGTAACCAGGTTTGATGGTCCTCCGCCAGACGCGGGTCTTTGATGAGTGGTGAGTGCAGGATGCCATCGTCGGCCACCAGCGAGACGGTTGCCTGACCGGAGGCCTTGAGCGGTTCGATCCGCCAGAGTCCGCAACCCAGCGCTTCACCGCTATCGACCAGCCGTTCTACCAGTTGCTGGCAGAACGTCGGCAACGGCAGTTCGCGCAGTTCGTTGAGATCGTTGATCAGATCCCAACCCGTGCGTGCCGGTGCGGTGTTCGACTTGGTTGTCAATTCGTCTTCGGGGCTCATGTATCCTCCACCAGATCCAACGTGGGATCGAGTCCCATATTTCGGGCGGTCTTCCACCGCGCTTTCTCCGCCTTCTGTAGCTGGCGGCGATCGCGGGCATGGCGACGCTCCATCATGCGCTGCACGCGCTCAAACACCGGTAACCACCGTCGCCGAGAGACCTCACCTGGTCCCTCTTTCAAGGCTTGCTTCTGCCAGCGCTCGCGGCGTTCGGGCGGCACCTGGTCGAATAATTCATCTTCCAGCGAGACCATGAATTGAAACGAGCCGGGATCGCCTTGACGTGCCGCGCGGCCAATCAACTGCCGATCGATCCGCTGGGATGTATGGATTTCGGTGGCGATGACGTGCAGTCCGCCCGACTGACGGACATCGTCTTCCAGTTCAATATCGGTACCGCGACCAGCCATGTTTGTCGCGATGGTCACACGCCGGGCATGCCCCGCTTCACTCACAATGGTGGCCTCTTCGGCATCCTGTCGGGCATTCAGCAAGCGGTGCGGAATGCCATGTGCCGAGAGTCGCGTGCTCAACAGTTCCGAGGCATGAATCGATGATGTGCCCACCAGAACGGCTCGCCCCGCCGCTCGCAGTTCTTCAATGACGCTCGCCACGGCTTCGTACTTGGCCGCTTGTGTGGCAAAGACGCGGGGAGCCAGTTTCTGACGCCGGTTCGGCCGATTCGTGGGGATCCTGCGGACACGGCGGCTGTAAAGTTTGCGGAACTCTTTCGCGGCGGTTCGCGCGGTCCCCGTCATGCCGCAACAGTGTGTGTATAAACGAATGAAGCGCTGCAAGGTGATGCGGGCGGCGATGCCGTGCTCTTCGGTCGGTTCGAGTCCTTCCTTGATTTCGACGGCTTGATGCAGACCATGCTGCCAGCGCCGGCCATCAAGCGAGCGACCGGTCGATTCATCAACGATGGAGACTTCATCGTCTTTCACAAGATATTCGCGATCGCGCTGAAAGACCAGTTCCGCCTGCAGCGCGATCTCGACCCGGCGGAAGACCGTTTCAATATCGTAGCGCCATGCGGCCGAGGGCCGGGGTGACAGCAGCACGCGGCGACAGCCATCATCGGTGAGGTGGGCGGCCCGCGATTTGGGATCAAACACAAAGTCGACCCCCAAGGCGAGATGTCGCGCGACTTTGCGAGCCCAGTGCAGCAGTGGCGGCAGACTTTCTTCCGCCGGGTTGGGCAAGGCAATGATGAGGGGCGTGCGACCCTCATCGAGCAGGATACTGTCGGCTTCATCGATCAATGCGAAGTGCCGACCACGTTGCACCGTGTCGGCAATTGCCGCGGTACCGAGTACCGATTCCGCTCCGGGTTCTTCGCGGCCATTGAGTTCCAGGCGATCACGCAGGTAATCAAAACCGAACTCGCTGGCAGTGCCGTAGGTGATATCGGCCTGATAAGCTTTGCGGCGTTGTGGCTTTTCGAGATCGGCATGGACGCAGTCGACCGAGAGCCCCATCAATCGATAGGCGGGTCGCATTTTTTCGGCATCGCGCTGGGCGAGATAGCCGTTCGAGGTCATGACGTGGCAGCCCCGACCTTCGAGGGCCCTCAGACAAACAGGGGCCACCGCCGTGACGGTCTTGCCTTCCCCGGTCTGCATTTCACAAATCACGCCGCGATGCAGCATCAATCCGGCGTAAAGTTGTACGGGATAGAGGTTAATGCCCAGAGTACGTTGAATGGCCTCGGCGGCGAGGGCAAAGACCTCGACGCGCACCCTTTCCAGAGGGGTACCACTGCGGATGCGGAATTGAAGAGCCCGGACCCGGGCGGTGAGTTCGTGATCTGGGAGGCGGGAAAATTCCGGACGTAGGGACGCAATTTGTCCGATCATCCGCCATTCGCGGGACCATTGGCTCCAGAGGGATGATGCAGGTAACAGAACCACAGTGTCCGATTGCCGTCGCGAGATGAATCTGACGAAGAACCTGTTTTCATAGGAACTACGCGTGCATGCCGAAAGCCGAAGGCGGAAAGCCAGCCATCCGCATGGTTCCTACTCTCTGGCTTTCCGCATTCAGCTTTTGGCTTTCCGCTGGAATGTTTGGATAATCCGTTTCCAAGACTTTCCCAACCGGCCCGCAGTCGGGCAGAGTGTCTCAATTCTTGACTTTACTTCCTAAAATTCTCCACTGGTCAAATTTTCCGTTGTATTTTGGTAACAGACAAGTAGGCATGCGGGAAGTTGCCGGAGTTTCTTGAAGCGAAATCTAAGACGCCGATTAGAGATACTGTAGAAGTTGGCGAGGAAAGGGGACCATGCACGACTACCACAGGCTGTTGCCGTTTTTCCTCATGGCGGGAATGCAAATTCCGCTCCTGGCTGGTGACACGTCGACGATTGTTGTGCCGGAATGCCGCGTCAAATTCGCAGACCAGGCAATTCTGGCAAGTGAGCGAAATGGAGTGATTTCTGCGATCGAGGTGCGCGAGGGAGATTCCATCCGAGCGGGTCAGAAAGTTGCCCAGCTCAAAGACGATGTACCGAAGGCCCAACTGGCCACCTTAACGCGGGAGGCCGAAGGACCGCAAAGTATGGCCAAAATTGAAGATGCGCAATTGGCCGAAGAGTTTGCGGTGGCCCGTTACAAAATTGCGCAAGAAGCCAAAGGGCGTAACACCGATGCCGTCTCTCGGGCGGAAATGCTGGAACTGGAGATCGCGGCGTTGCGCAGCGCCAAGGAAATCGATAAAGCCATTCTGGAATTGGACTTAGCCCGGCACAAAAGGGCGGAGCTCGAAGCGGAACTGCGGTCGTTTACGTTGCTGTCTCCGTTCGCGGGAACCATTGTCCGCGTTCTCAAACAGCGCGGCGAAGCGGTGCAACTGGGCGATCCGATTGTTGAAGTGGTTGACGCAACACGCTTGAAAGTCGAAGGTTACGTCACCGCCTTGGAATCCCGCAGGCTCCGGCCCGGGCAACCGGTGCTGGTGCATGAAGAGTTGGACGATTCCACCGCGACGACGATTCGGAACGTCAAAGGGCGTTTGGTTTTCGTCGATGTGGGCGTGGAGCCGGTTTCTCAACGCGTGCGGGTGTGGGCTGAAATCGACAATTCCGAATTGCAACTTCGGCCAGGCGTCCAAGCCCGGATGGAAATTGATCCTGGCCGCTCGCCGGAAGTGGAACCAGCCCGGTAGTGGCGACGTATCTCTAATCCTCACAATAAGATCCGTCGTGATAACGGCAGGGTCTTCGCAGCGGGAAAGCGCTCGTGGGTGGCCGACCTCGGCAAGGGCTGCCGCTTGCAGACGCCGAGCGGCAGTTTCCGCCGATTCCGTCTGGACGGATGCCCCCGAATCGGCTATTTCCCCGCAACGTGTGAACACGTCTGGGCCCGACTTCCAAGCGGGCGGGCCATCTTCCATTCCATTTTGAATCGTTGAGGAACATCCGTGGGCGGCTGGGGGGAACCTGCGCTGAGCAAGCGATCGCTTCCCAAATGGGGGAAGTTCTGGTCCGCGCTCGGTCTCGTTCTTGGATGTCTGCTGCTGCCCGCGTGCAATGCCGTGGTCTCTGACCGGGAACCCATCCGATCAGCGAATGGCATCGTGAGTGAAGAGGATGTCTCGCATTACCAGCAACGGGCCTCTCAGGTGGTAACCACGGAGGACGTCCACTCTCTGGCCGTTCCCGTGGAGGCCGGACCACGCACCATCCGGCAGCGCGGTCACGAAGTTCCCTGGAGGCTATCGCTCATCGAAGCCGTGCATCTGGCGATCCGCAATAATCCCATCGTGCGGCAGAACGCGCAGTTTCTGTCGCCGAACAATCCGCTGTTGACCAACCCGGAACAGAATCCCTCGGTGTTCGATATCGCGCTGCAACGCACGGGCATTCTGTTTGGAAATCGTGGTGAAGAGGCTGCGTTGTCGGACTTCATGCCGCAGGTGTCATCGAGCCTGGCAGTCGGTCGCGATTTGAATGTGCAGAACAGCTTGTTCCTGGGCGGGGGATTGCAACCGGGGACCACGCTGGTTCAAGACAATGCCGCGTTTCTGGCGCGTGTCGATCAACCCCTGCTGACGGGCGGCACGTTCTCGGTCTTCCATAACTGGGACTATCTGCAAAGCAATCAACCGCAGTTGCTCTTCGACTCGGCCTACACGGGTTCATTGGGTGCCGAGTTCCGTCAGCCGTTGCTGGCTGGTGCGGGGGTCGGTTACACCGAGGTGGCGGGCCCGATTGGCAATCGCACCAGTGTGCAGAATGGTGTCGCGCAGGGCATCCGCATCGCTCAGGTCAATGAACGCATCGCAGCGGTTGATCTGGAACTCAACATTCGCAACCTGGTGCTGGAAGTTGGCGAAGTTTATTGGCAGTTGTTTCAGGCCTTCCGTGAACAGGAAGCCAATGCCGAGGTGCGCGATTCCAGCTACGAAGTCTGGCAGCAGTTGCTCGCCAATGAAGATGCCTTGGGTGGTGCGGTGGTGGCACAGGCCGAGCAGACGTATCTGGAAAGCCGGTCGCGGGCCGAAAATGCGCTCTCGGGGATCTATGAAACCGAGACGCGCCTCCGTCGCCTGATGGGCCTGCCGATCAACGATGGTCAACTGATTCAACCCAACGCGATTCCGCTCTCCACGGAGATGTCGCCCGACTGGGGACTGGTGCTGGGCGATGCGTTTGCTCATCGGATCGAGTTGCATCGGCAGAAGCTGTCGATTCAAAGTCTCGACTGGCAATTGCAGGCCGCGAACAGTTTGACAAAGCCCCGACTCGACTTCGTGGGGGGCTACCAGATCAATGGCTTTGGCGATGACCTGATCGCGACATCGAATGATGATGGGACGACCGATCAGGGTTATGGCAGCGCCTACAGTGCGCTCTTTGAAGCCAAGCAACCCTCGTGGAATATGGGCCTGCAGTTCTCGATGCCCATCGGCTTCCGCGCCGAACAGGCCCAGGTTAACAACCTGGAACTGCGCCTCGCGAAAGCTCGCGCGGCACTTGCCACGCAAGAGGGGGAAATTCGTTATGAGTTGACCGCCACCGTGCAGTCTCTCGCACGCTGGTTCACGCTGCTCGAAACCAACGACGTGCGCCGCAAGGCGGTGCAACGTCAGGTCGACGCGCTCGAGGCCGAGTACCGTGCCGGACGGGGTGATCGGAGCACGATCGATCTGCTGTTACGGGCCCGGCAATCGTTGGCGCAGGCGCAGTCTGAGTACTACCGCAGTCTGGCGAGTTATAACATCGCGCTGTGGGATCTTGACTATCGCAAAGGGACGATTCTCGCCAACAACAATCTGTCGTTCGATGCCGTGATCGCGGCCCGCGACTGATGTGGCCGCTACGAGCGCTGCATCAGGCCTGCCGGGCATCACAGGCACATTCTGTCGAATGCGAATAACCGGCAAAGTCGCCCCACTAGTCAAGGGTGGTAGCAGCCTGGCGTCAAGTTCTGCCGCGGGCTGTCAGGTCAGCGGAAACGTCTATAAACGTGGGGCATTTTCGGCATTTTGATGTTCAGCCGCGCGTGGTCATTTCGCCACGTCTCGTTACGCATAGCCTATGCTGAACGGCGACGTCGGGTTGTTCAGTGTGAACGACTTGAGAATGTCAGAAATTTTGCAGATTTTGCGAGCCCTCTCTAGCGTGCGCTTCGGGCAAGCCTCAACAATGAAAAGGTCTGCATCATCCCCAGATGAAGCCACACGGACGTCCTCATCAGCGTCGTTATTCGAACACCTTAATTTGCAGAGAGCAGCAGTCATGCCACGTAACTGGCTCCGCAACCTGACCGCGACCATGAAGAACAACCAGGTTCGCCGCCGCATTCGGAAAGCCGCCGCGACCCAATCCGCGCTGGTGCAGTCGCTCGAACAGCGCGTGCTGCTCGTGGCACCCCGCGTGGCACCCGGTGCCAGTTCAACGCTCAATGGTTTGGGCGAGAACATCGGTGTCGATACCGGTGTGACCGGGATGGGTATGGCTGCGGTTACGAATAACTATATCGACCCGGTGACGGGGGTCAGCAGCGCCAACACATCCAATGGGCACTACGTCGGTCGCTTCCGTGTGGATGCCGGTGGCGATGCCGGCCAGGTCGTGACCCAGGCGACAGTCCCAGGGCTCAACGCCAACAGTCCGTTCTCCGTGAACTTCGACGCCGCAGGACAGTTCGTCGAAGTCTATGTCAACAACTTCGAGCATCTTGACTTTGAAGGCAATCCTTCGATCACCTTTGGTGTCGAACTTCGCGACAATGCGATGACCCCGGAAGTGGCGACAATCAACGTCACGGTCAACCTCACCAATCGCAACGACATCCCGTACATCACACTGGATGGCAATCCCGATGGAACTCGCGATTTCCAGGATTTCGCCATCATCGAAAACGCCCCGGCGGGGACGGTGACCAACGGTACCGACGGCATCAATGCCGGTGGTATTCTGCATGCCCGCACCGCGGTGCAGCACAGCACCAATGGGAACGTGAACGTCAGCAACAATGTGGATCCGAACAATCCCTCCTCGAATCCGGGGAGTTCGGCCCGCAACGACTTGTCGGGAGAGACCGACACCATCAGCGGTGATGGTTCCGAATTCAGCACTCTGCGTTACCAGATTCTGCGGGCGTCATCCAACACGGTCACGCAGGGCGTGAACGGAATGACCAGCGAAGTCCAGCGCGTGGTCAAAGACTTCTCGCTGAACTCCGGCCTGTTCCTCATCGGCTTCGAGAGCGACCGCACTGTTGATACCATCACGGAAGGTGTCACGGGGATCAACAACGAAGTTCAGCAACTCGATTTCGGCAACACGCAAAGCGGCTTCTACACCCTCACCTTCACCACCACGAGTTCACCCTCCAACAGCTTCACCACCGGGCCGATCTTCTACAACGCAACCGCTGCCCAGGTGCAGGCCGAACTCGAACGCCTCCCCGGCGTGGGCACAGGCAACGTGCAGGTGCGTGACCTGGTGAATGTCGTCCAGACCACCAAGGGGGGCGTGGGCGTCAGCGAAGTTCAAAGCCTCAACCTGACGTCGACACCGCAAAGCGGTTCATTCCGCCTGAGCTTCAATGGCCAGACCACCGCTGCCCTGACCAACGGGGCCTCCGCCGCACAAGTGGAAGCGGCTCTCGAAGCTTTGTCGAACATCGGTGGCGTGGGTGGTGATCTGACGGTTACCGGCACCGGCACCGCGATGGACCCGTATGTGGTGACCTTCGGTGGTACTCTCGCGAATGTCGACGTCAACGCTATCCAAAGTGTCGGCGGCTTCACCGTCACATTCACAGGAGCGTTGTCGAATTCCAATCAGAATCAGTTGCTGATGACGTCGTACACGACGCCGCTGGCTTACGGCGCGAGTGCCGCCGCGATTCAAACCGCCCTGCAAGCCTTGCCGACGATCGGTGCAGGCAACGTCGCCGTCACGCAGACGATGAACTCCTTCGGCAACACCGGCTGGGAAATCACCTATCAGGGCGCCTTGGCAAACCGCGCCCTCAGTCAGGCCGTGGTGGTCAACCTCAGCGATCTCGTCGAAATCAGCAACGACCAGCCCACCTTAGGTCGTGTCAGTGTGGCACCGTCCGCCGCCAGCTTCCTGGTGGGCAGCCGCCTCGATGGCACCAACGGCTTGAACTCGGGCTTCGAGTTCCTCCGCGATTACTTCGGCCTCGCCCAAGGGACCGCCAACGGCACGGCGTCATTCCTCGTCCTGGTGCGGGCCATCGACCAGTCGGTCGTGGAACCGCTGACCAACAGTAACATCGCCAACCCGTTCAACCCCGGCCTCAGCTACGCGGAATACATCCGCATCAACCTGCTCGATTCCAGCGAAGCGGCCCCGGTGGTGCAGGACGAAGTCTACACGCTCAACGAGTTCGCTCCGAACAGCGGCACGACCAACGGCCTCATCGTCGGCAAGGTCAACGACTCGGTCAATTCGATGGGCCAGGCGTTGGTGACCGTAGCTCCGACCACCGCTCCGAGCAATGGCCAGAACGAAGTCCAAACCGTCACCAAGGTGATCTCGGGAGCCACGAACCCCGGCAGCTTCTCGCTGACGTTCCAAGGTCAGACCACCAGCCGGATTCTTCAGACCGATACTGCCGCCACCGTGCAGGCCAAACTGCAAGCCTTGTCGACGATTGGTGCGGGCAATGTCACCGTCGCCGACGGAACCATCACGCCGACCAGCCGTCAGTGGGTCGTCACCTTTACCGGGGCTTTGGCACAAACTGATGTGCCGCTGCTGGGGGTCTTCAACGGCGTGTCCGATGCGGAACAACCCTCGGAAATCTTCCGCTATGCGATTATCGGCGGCGATCCGCTGGGGGCCTTCTCTATCAATCAGACCACCGGCGAAATCACCATCGCCGATGCCAGCCGGTTGAACTTTGAAGTCACGCCGACGTACCGCCTGCTGGTCCGCGTGACCGATACCGCCACCAGCGGCCAAACGCAATCGACCGTCGTCACCGTCGATATCAACCTGAACGATATCAACGAGCTGACAACGATTGGTGGTGGGCAACAGTTGTTCGTGGAAGAGATGAGTGCCAACGGCACCCAGGTCGGTTCGTTCAGCGTGACCGATCCCGATCGCGACCCGCCGCGCGATTACCAGTACATCATCGAAAACGGTAACCTCATCGACCCGATGACGGGGCAGCCGACGTTCATCATCAACCCGGATACGGGCGTGATCAGCGTCAACAGCAATGGCCTGCTCGATTCCGCGATTCAGCCGTTCTTCGATCTCGGTGTGCGCGTCGTCGATCGCGGCGACCTGGCGACTTCGGGTTCTGGGACCGTCCGCATCATCATCGTCGACGTGAACTCGGCTCCGCCGATCCTGAACGATATCTCGTTCACGATCAACGAAAACTCACCCAATACGTCTGTCGTGGGCCAACTGATTGGTCAAACGACCGAGCAAAACCAGACACTGACTTACGACATTCTGACCGGTAACACGGGCGGGGCGTTTTCTCTGGATCCCAATACGGGATTCCTGACGGTCAGCAACAGTTCTGCCGTCAATTTTGAGCAGAATCCCCAGTTTGAACTGCTGGTGCGCGTCAGTGACAGTGCGACCCCCGCCTTGTTTGATACGGCGTTGGTCACCGTATTCCTGATCGACCGTAACGAGCAGGTCGACGTCACCAGTGCCGGTAGCCCGTTCTCTGTTGCGGAGAACACACCTCTTGGCACCGTGGTCGGCACTGTGGCCTCCAGCGACCTCGACGATACCGCATCGCGGACGCAAGGCCGCACCTTCTCGATCGTCTCCGGAAACGTGGGGAATGCCTTCGGTATCAACGCCTCGACCGGCCAGATCTTCGTGGCGAATCCGTCGGCCATCGACTTTGAAACCCGCAGCACCTACCAGCTGGCGGTCCAGGTCACCGACATTCCGTTCCCCGGCCAAACCAACCCGGCCACTTCCGACATTGAAGTCGACATCGACATCAATATCATCAACACCAACGACGCCCCGGTCCTGAACGATCAGACGATTGTGCCCAACCTGACCGAGCACCGAACCGCGGGCACCGTGGTCGGCACGGTGGTCATTACCGATCAGGATTTGACCAATACTCACACCTACCAGATTATTGGTGGGAACATCGGGAACGCCTTCGCGATTAACGCCAGTACCGGACAGATCACGGTCAATAATCCTGGTGCGGTCGACTTCGCGCAGAACCCGTTCTTCAATCTCACCGTGCTGGTTACCGACAACGGCAATCCCGCCTTGTCTGACACGGGCATTGTGACCATCAACCTGAACGACGATAACCCGCCCCTGATCAACGACCAGTCGTTCAATCTCAATGAGAATGTCCCGAACGGTACCATCGTGTCGGTGAATGGGATGATGGCCCCCATCTCCCTGCTCGTTCCGGGATCTGGCACCGGAACCATCACGTACAGCATCACCGGTGGCAACGTCGGCAATACGTTCCTGATCGATGCCACGGGGCAACTCGTAGTCAACAGCAACACGCTGCTCGACTTTGAGATGAACCCGACATTCATTCTGCAGGTGCTGGTCACCGACTCCGCTATGCCGCAACTCGCCGACACCGCGACGATTACGGTCAACCTGGTGAATGTGAATGAAGCGCCGGTGATCACCTCGGGCGACACCTTCACTGTCGCCGAGAATGCCCCGAACAACACGGTATTCGGGACGATGACCGCCGTGGATCCTGACGTTGGCCAGATGCTGATGTACTCGATCGCGGGGGGCAATAACCTGTTCGGGATCAATGCGACCACGGGCCAGTTGTTCGTCAAGAACTCCGCACTGGTTGACTTTGAGACCACCAATGGCGTCGTGCTGATGACCCTCCGCGTGCAGGATGGTGCCGGTGGCATTGCTCTGCAGGATGTGACGGTCAACATCACCAACGTCAACGAAGCCCCGGTCATCACACCGCCCGCCAATCCGTTTGCGACCATTGCCGAAAACACGGCGAATGGCACCGCGATCGGGAACGTGGTGGCTAATGATCCGGACATGGGCGACACCATCACCTACGCGATCATCGGTGGCAACACGGGGAACGCGTTTACAATTGATGCCCAGACCGGGGCCATCACCGTCGCGAACTCGGCCGCACTCAACTTTGAGACCACGCCGACCTTCAGTTTGACGGTCACCGCGACCGACAACGGCATGCTGGTCGACACCGACACCTACGTGATCAACCTGACGAACGTCAACGAAGCTCCGCTGATCTCGCCGCAAACCTTCAGCGTGGCCGAGAACTCGGACCCAGGGACGATCTTGGGAACGGTCGTGGCGAGTGATCCGGAAGGGACCGCGCTCACCTACAAACTCCTGGCCGCCGGGAATACCGGTAACGCCTTCGGGATTGTGGCGGCGACGGGCGAACTTTTCGTCAAGAACCGTGGTCCGCTCGATGCCGAAGTCAATCCGGTCTTCTCGCTGACCGTGATGGTTTCGGATGCTGGTGGTCAAAGCAACATGGCGACCATCACCGTCAATCTCGATGACCAGAACGATGCCCCGGTGATCGCACCGCAGCAGTTCAATCTCGCCGAAAACACCATCGCGGGGACCGTGGTGGGACAGGTCGCGGCGAGCGATCCCGATGCACCCGCCCAGACGCTGACCTACAGCATTCTCAGCGGTAACACGGGCAATGCTTTCGGAATTACCTCGGGTGGTCAGTTGTTTGTGATGAATCGGGCCCCGCTCGATTTCGAAGTCAACCCGGTCTTCAGCCTCACCGTGCAGGTGACCGACAACGGTTCGCCTGCTCTCAGCAGCACGGCCGTGGTCACTGTCAACCTGACCGACGTGAACGAGCAACCGGTGATCGCACCGCAGCAGTTCATCGTTGAGGAAAATGCCAACGCGGGAACAGCCGTGGGCACCGTGGTGACCAGCGATCCCGATGCCGGTCAAACCCGCAGCTTCAGCATCCTCAGCGGTAACACGGGCAACGCCTTCACCATCAACCAGGCAACGGGTGTGATCACGGTGGCCAACTCCACCGTGATTGATCTCGAAACGAATCCGGTCTTCAACCTGACCGTGCAGGTGACCGATAATGGTTCACCCGCGCTGTCGGCCTCGGCCGTCATGACCATCAGCGTGGGCGACCTGAACGAAGCCCCGGTGATTCCGCCGCAGAGCTTCAACGTGCTCGAAAACTCCGCTTCGGGCACGGTGGTGGGTACGGTCTCGGCCAGCGATCCTGATCTGCCGGCTCAAACCCTCACCTATCAGATCGTGGGGGGTAACACCGGCAACGCGTTCGGCATCAATGTGGCCACCGGTCAGATCTTCGTGAAGAATCGGGCACCGCTCGATTTCGAGACCAACCCGATCTTCGACTTGCAGGTCCGCGTGACCGACAATGGTAGCCCGGCGGCATCGGCCGTGGGCAATGTGACGATCAACCTGCTCGATGGTAACGATACCCCTGTGGTACCGGCTCAATCGTTCACGCTGCCGGAAAACAGCCCGCTCGGGACCGCCGTGGGTCTGGTGCAAGTGAATGACCCGGATGTGGGCCAGGGTCGGGCGTATGCCATCGTCGGCGGTAACGTCGGCAATGCGTTTACGATTGATTCGACCAACGGCCTCATCACCGTGCGGACGCCCGCCGCGTTGAACTTCGAGGCCAATCCGGTCATCACCCTTTCGGTGCAGGTGACCGACTTCGGCCAGCCGCGACTGTCGTCTTCCGGGGTCATCACCATCAACCTGACCAATGTGAACGAAACCCCGGTCTTCTCGCCGACGCAGCAGCTCTTCACGGTCAACGAGAACAGCCCGGTTAACACCGTGGTGGGCACGCTGAACGTGCTCGATCCCGATGTCGGCGATACGCGGACCTTCGTGATCACCGGTGGCAATGTGAACAATGCCTTTGGCATCAACGCTGCCACCGGCCAGATCTTCGTGGCGAACCCGGCCGCTCTCGACTTCGAGGCCCTCAATACCTTCTCGCTGTCGGTGCGGGTGACCGATGCCGGGGGCTTGTTTGCCAACGGGACCGCACGAATCAACCTCGCCAACGTGAATGATCCGCCGATCATCACGCCGACGACCTTCACGATCAACGAGAACTCGAACGTGGGGACCGTGGTGGGGACGGTGACCTCGACCGATCAGGATTCGGCTCAACTCAAGAGCTACTCCATCATCGGTGGGAACACGGGCAACGCCTTCACCATCAACGCCGCGAACGGCCAGATCACCGTGTCGAACAGGGCCGCTCTCGACTTTGAAACGAACCCGACGTTCAATCTGCAAGTGCGTGTGACCGATAACGGCAGCCCGGCGGCTTCCAGCACCGGTACCATCACGGTCAACTTGCGGAACCAGAACGACGCCCCGGTGGTTAGCCCGGCGACCTTCGCCGTGCAAACACGGGCTGGTGTGGGCACAAGTGTGGGAACGGTGACCGCGACCGATCAGGATGCCGGACAAACCCGGACCTTCTCGATTGTCAGCGGCAACACCAACAACACCTTCGCGATTAACGCTTCAACGGGTGCGATTACGGTGAGCCGTTCACCCCGCGTTAACGCCACGTTCAACCTCGTGGTGCGAGCAACGGACAACGGATCGCCGGCGGCTTCCGGACAGGCGACCATCACCATCCTCGTCAACAGCACGGGCACCGTGCCGCTGACAGTGGCCAACACCACCAGCAAGACCTCGACCGGAAGCGTTTCGACCGCGAACGCGACGGCTACGGGTTCGGCTGCCACGGTGGCCAGTGCTTCGGTGACAACCACGACGAAGAAAGCAAGCACCACGAACTGGTGGGAACTGACCAACTAGTTCTCATGTGCTCATGATGACTGGCGAATTCCACGCCCGTGATGCTGTAACCGACATCGCGGGCGTGGTTGTTTTTCCCGCCTGCCGATGCGTCTGTGGAAGAAGTCTCTGGGGGCCGTCAGGGGCGGACATTCATCACTCAGGCGGACACTGGCATTCTCCCGTGCCAAAATCGCTGCCCAGAATCAGCCTGACCCGCAGTTCCTGACCGCGACGATGCAGGCGCAATTCCACCCCCGTGCCTGGCGGATACTTGCGGGAATGCTCCCGCAACGACGTCAACGAATACATCGGTTGGCCAGCGAATTCAAAGATGCGGTCGCCGGGCCGCAAGCCGGCCTGGGCCGCGGGAGAATTCTGCACCACATCCGAGACCCGCAATTCCCGACCGGTGGAAAGTTCATCGACGATGATTCCCAGGCAAGACTCATGCTCTCTGCGAATGGCCAGGTAGCCCCGTTCATTGCGCAATTGCTGAATCCCGGACGTTGTCACCTGGGCATCGTCACTGATGTGAATCGCCACCGGTTCGCCGGGAAACAACCGCGAGACGAACCGCAAGCCCTCATCGCCCCCTTGCCAATGATCGTCGAGAATCAGAATCCGGGGGGAAAGCTGCGGGGTGTTTAACATTTCATTGAAAGCGGTCGGCCAGATCTGCGGACGATCTTTGGCAAACTGCCCCCCCAGCTCCAGGTACTGGCTCATCGCGCGGGCATGCCGCAAGGTGGAATTGCCATAGATGACCTGCAGCGCCCCTTCAGCGATCTGTGGATCGGCCGACATGACGAGTCGATCCAGCGCAGATTCCGCGGCATCTGCAACTTCCAGATCGGCAGACAGCATCAGTTCTTCCAGCACATCGTACAACTGAGCGCGTGCCAGGGGCGGGGCTTGACGAACGGCGGCTTCCAGTTGGGGCACAATCGTTTTCGCGCGGGCCACCAGTTGATTGGCCACGGCCCGGCGAACCGCTTCGCGATCCGATTCTAATGCCGCGATGAGTTCTTCGGCGGTGAGAGATGACAGGTTCTGCAATTGCGGATCGGGAATCATCGCCGCCGCGAGCAGAACACTACCAACCAGCACCAGTCCCACAGTGCGCCATGGGATACCCCGCATGCCCCCTCCGTTTCCCACCGGAAGTATCCTGCCAAGATGCCGCCAGAAATGCCAGATGACTCTCTGAAGATTTCAGACCACTGTCGATTGTGAACCCGGGCTCGTGTCTGACTGACTGCGGTCTGCCGCCGGACCTTCACTGAATTCTCATGGCATTTCTGCCGGAGATGACAGGTCGGAATTGCTGCGAAATGCCGGGCGACGCATAATGACCACGGCGAAGAAGAGTTGTCGAGAGCCTCGCGCTGGGTTCCCTGCCCCTGGTGCTGTCTCAGCGATGACTCAACGCGTCATTCCCAGACCACGACGTCGGTGGTTGCGGGGTTGCCGTGTAATGGTCGGCATTCATGATCTAAGTAGCTATCCCCCTCTGCACAACGTTCGTCGCAGGAAAGTATGCCCCTATGACATCCTCTGATACTCCCCGGTCCAAGGCTCCGCGTCCTCAGCCTGGCGAGATGGATGCCACCCAGATCTCCACGCAACCCACGCTGGATGAAACTCTCGTGGGTGGTCAGCCCGCGGCAGATCTCGAAGGGACGGTCGTGGGGGCCACGCAAGTGGAGCCGCCCGCCTCACGTGGCCCCGCGACGAAATCGTCGGCCACCGGTTCGTCTTCCAAAGCGGCTGGCTCGGCCAAAGCCCCCGCCAGTGGCGGCCCCATCGGGCCCCAAGGTCGCGAACAAATTGGCGACTATCGCCTGATTCGCAAACTCGGCCAGGGAGGCATGGGCGAAGTCTATCTCGCGCACCAACTGAGTCTCGATCGCCCCGCGGCCCTCAAAGTCCTCGCCAAACATCTCGCCGATAATCAGGACTTCGTCAAGCGGTTCTACCGCGAAGCCCGCGCGATGGCCAAGGTCGATCATCCGCAAACCGTCCGCGTATTCGCGGTCGATGAGGCCGATGGCATCCACTTCGTCGCCATGGAATTTATCGACGGCAAAAGCCTGCAAGACTGGCTGAACAAGCTCGGCACGGTCGCCGTGGGAGACGCCGTGCATCTGATTTTGCGTTGTGCCGAAGCGCTGGAAGTCGCGCACAACATCAACATGGTGCATCGCGATATCAAGCCCGATAACATCATGCTGACCAAGCGCGGGCAGGTGAAGGTGTCTGACTTTGGGCTGGCCAAGGCGCTCGACGATGAGGAAATGTCGATGACGCAATCGGGCACGGGCCTGGGCACACCCTACTATATGGCCCCCGAACAGGCCCGCAATGCGAAGTATGTCGACCGGCGATCCGACATCTATGCCCTGGGCATCACGCTGTATCACCTGCTGACCGGCAAGCTCCCGTTCACGGGCAACTCGGCGATGGAAGTCGTCCTCGCCAAGGAGCAGGGGCGGTATGAATCGTCGCGCAAGCACAACTCGGCCATTCCAGACAAGCTCGACCTGGTCATCGGCAAAATGATCGAAAAGAAACCCGAGCAGCGGTTTCAAGACTGCGGAGAAGTGATTCGTGCCCTTGCGGGGTTGGGGCTCGAAAATCCGTCGCTCAGCTTCATCGAGGCCCCAGACAAAGTTTCGGTCACCACGGCGAAGTCGGCAGCGTCGTCATCCAGTTCCCAACTGCACCGCACCGCGACCGTGACCAAGCCCATGCAGTCTGGCCGGGTGGAAGCCTTGGCCGCCACGCGGGAAGAGAAGGGGAACGAAGCCGCCTGGCAAGTGGAGTTCCGCAAGCCCGATGGCCAGAAGACCGTCGTCAAATGTTCCACGGCCCAGGTGCTGCAAATGCTGCGGAACAACACCATCGATAACCGGGCCAAGGCCCGCAAGAAACCGGCAGATGCGTTTGTCCCCATCGCCCAGTTCCCGGAATTTGCACAAACCGTGCAGGGACTGCTCATTAAACAACAGGCCGACAAGCAGGGCGGGCAAACCAAGAAACTGTTGCAGAATTACCAGCGGCAGGAGTTCATGTATCGCGTCAAAAAGTGGTTCACAGGGCTGTTCCGCAGTGCCATGGGGATCGTCAGCTTTCTCCTGTATCTGGCCATTCTGGGCGGGATCGCCTACGGCGGTTACTATTACTGGATGAACTACGGCCGAGCCCAATTGCAGAATGCCTTACCCGCGGGACAACCGGCACAACCCGCATCTTCCGCCCCAGCCACAACTCCGGCACCAGGCACCGGGGGTTGACCTGCCGGAACACCAGTCGCTTGGTCGATAGGGCGGAAGGCAGTCCTCCATGACGACCAGGTTCAGAGAGTCCCACGGTTCATGTCCGGTGATTTTCCCCACTGCCGATCTTGCGAGCCCGCCTGGCTTGTGCTGCCGGTTGTCTGGCTGCTGTGGGGAATTCTCGGCGGCCATTCCAGCGCTCTCGCCGGAAAAGTTGAACTCAAGAACGGCATGGTCCTTGACGGTCAACCGGTCAAACTCCAGTCACTCAACCGTTCTCCGGTGGGTAAACCCGGCCCTACCACCATCTATCATCTGGTGCTGGTGAATAACGGCTGGCGACGCAATTTCGTCCCCGTCCGTCAGATTCCCGAGACTGGTCTCGACCTGAATGTCGCGCTGAATCGGAGCGAGCAATTTCTCGTGCCGCAACTCAAACGCGAACGTAGCCTCGTGATTCAAAACGTCGGCAGCATCGTCGGGGCGACCCCGTTCGATCTGCAATTTGGCCGCCGCACCGTCACCATTGCCACCTCACGCGGCAATCTGCAGATCTCGCAGGGCATCAGTCAGATCACTCCCGATCACGTGCAGATCACCAGCCACAACTATGTGTGGGACTACGGCATTGGCCTCTCCGCAGTCCCGCAGGATGTGATTGTCTCGGTGCTGCAGAACCCTCTTGTCTGCAAGCCCCTTGAACCGGAAGACCGCATGGCCCGGGCGCGGTTCTTTGTCGCCGCCGAATGGTATCCGCAAGCCTTCGCCGAACTCGACAGCATCGCCAGCGACTTCCCCGACATGCGCGAGAAAGCCGCGACGCTGCGTCAGGAACTGCTGCAACTCTTCGGGTTGCATGTTGTGCGGGAAGTGCAGCAGCGCCGCAAGGCGGGGCAATACCAACTCGCGGAAGATTCCGCCCGCAAGCTGCCGGTGCATCTGCTGGCTGGCTCGATCCAGCAGCAGGTCGAGCAACTGCTGGCCGCCAGTACCCGCGAACAGGAAGACCTCGATCGCATCGCGATCGCCCTGGGCGATTTGCAGGCCAAACTCAAAGACCCCGACCAGCGCGACGACGTGGCCCGCATCCGTCCGCAGTTGCTCAGTGAACTCGATCGAGCCGGTCTCGATCGTTTACAACCCTTCCTGCAAGCTCAAAACGATCCCCAATTGACTCCCGCCGACCGGCTGGCCCTCGCCTTTTCCGGTTGGATGATCGGCCCCGAAAACGCCGCCACCGATCTCTCGCGCAGCCTCAGGCTCTGGGAAGCCCGCGGCCTGATCCGCGAGTTCCTCCGCTCCACCGACCCCGTCACCCGGCAGCAACTGTTTGATGAACTGCGTCTCCTCGAAAGTGTCGGCACGCCCGTCGTTCAGCAGTTGCTGCAGTTCCTGCCCCCCGCGCTCGATGCCGAAACCGTCACCCCCGGCGAACCCGCGGAGATCACGCTGCCGAAGTATCTCGTCGATGACCCCGAGCGCACCTATCATGTGATCTTGCCGCCCGAGTATTCGCCGAATCGGCTCTATCCCTGCATCGTCGCGTTGCGTCCCGAACACAAGACCACGCTCGATACCGTGAAGTGGTGGTCGGGCACGGCTGATCAACCCGCCTGGGGACAGCGGCGAGGTTATATCGTCATCGCGCCGCAGTATGTCGCGGAGTCGACACGGTCCTATCCTTACAGCAGCCCCGCGAATCAAACCGTGATGGACTGCCTGCGAGATGCCCGGTTGCGATTTGCCATCGATCCCGAACGCACCTACCTCGCCGGGCACGATATGGGGGCCGATGCCGCGTTCGATCTCGGCCTGGCTCATCCCGATGAATTCGCGGGGGTGCTGCCCATCGGCGGCGTCAGCGATCAGTACGGTCGGTTCTATCGCGACAATGGGGAATACACGGCGTGGTATATCATTCGTGGAGAACTTGGCCGCGATGCCACCTCCGAACCCTTCACCAAGTTCCTCGATCGCTGGTTTGTGAAAGGGGCCTGGTACGACCTGCTGTATGTCGAGTTTCCCGGTCGAGGCCTCGACCCCTATGCCGACGAACTGCCACGGATGTTCGATTGGATGGAGTTGCACGTCCGTCGTCCCATGCCTGCGGAGTTCGAGTATTCGACGCTTCGGCAAGTCGATAACGCACCTTTCTGGGTCTCCGCCGACTTGCCCAAAACGTTTGTGCTGCCGCCCCCCCCGGGAGCTGCCCGGGGGATTGAGCTGATGAAGATCAAAGGCAAAATCACGGCGGGCAACACGGTTTATGTCTCTTCGCCGGGGGCACAAGTGCGACTCCGATTGTCTGATGGACTGGTCGATCTGGATGACCGCGTGACGGTCAGTATCAATGGCAAGTCGAAGCCGCCGCAGTTCTTTGAACCCGATTTGAAGATCATGCTGGAAGACTATCGAAACAACGCCGACCGCAGCCGCATCGCGACGGTGATTCTGGAATACTGAGCAGCCCTCGGCAGACGCTTAACCCCCACCACCCAACACCTAACACCCACCCACCACCGTGACCCCACCACCCCTCACACTTCGCGACCTGCAGCGACTCATCCGCGACATGTATGGCGATAAAGATGCCGCGCGGGGTGTTGAAGGCACCTTCATGTGGCTGATGGAAGAGGTGGGCGAACTCGCCGCCGCCTTGCGGGATGGTTCGCCGCATGAAGAACTCGCGAAAGAATTCGCCGACGTGCTGGCGTGGCTGACGACGATCGCCAATGTCGCCGGGGTCGATCTCGACGCCGCGATCCGCCTGAAATACGGCCAAGGCTGCCCCGGCTGCGGCCAGTTCGTCTGCGTGTGTGATCCGACGGATAAACCGTAGATTGAAATGTGTCGCCTTCGATCTGATTGACAGACACGCGGGATTCCGCCCTGGAAGGGTGTCGTAATGTAGCCCCAGGCTCACGCCTGGGGCTACCGTCGATTGCCCTCCGGGGCTCAACACAGGCATCGCAAACAGGTCGTTCACAACAATAGAACGATGGCAACCACCTCCGCCTGTAACCTCGCATCCGCTCGTCCACAGGCGCGATCTGTGTTAGAATCACGGCATCTCGTTCACTCGTCTCGCAGCTCGGGAACTCGCATCGATGCTCACTCTGGAACGGTTCACGTTTGGCGTGGGAGACCGCTTTGCTCATCAGGCGGCGGCTCAACTGCGCGCGTTTCAACACCTCGAAGTCCAGGGCGTGATCGTCGTGCCCGTCTGGAACAAGTCGAACCGCGAGCACACCTTCGTCGGCTCGGAACCCCAAAGCGTGTACGTTGCCGCCGCCGCTGCCATTCAACAGGCCAACTGGACCAACGGCTGGCATGTCGACGCCGACCACATTCGCCTGGAGACAGTCGATCGGTTCATTCCCTGCTCTGACTTTTTCACGATCGATGTCGCTGACAGCATCGGCCAACCTCCCGCCGAGGCCGCTGTCGCCGCGTTCATGCAGAAGCATCCGGAACTGACGGGGAAGCTCACGATTCTGGGGATCGCGGAACCGCTCCACATCACCCCCGCCGCGCTTGAAGCTTGTGTGCGCAAGTATCTGCTTGCCGTGCAGGAGGCCGGCAAGATCTATCGCCATATCGCCGCGCAAAAGGGGGGCGAAGACCAGTTCATCGCGGAGGTGTCGATGGATGAAACCGATGCCCCGCAGACACCCCCCGAACTGCTGGTGATTCTCACATTGCTCGCCGATGAAGGGGTGCGCGTGCAGACGATTGCCCCGAAATTCACCGGCCGCTTTAACAAAGGGGTCGACTACGTCGGCGACCTGGTGCAGTTCGAGAAAGAGTTCCGCGACGATCTCGCCGTCATCACGCATGCCGTGCATACCTACGGCTTACCCGCGAATCTCAAGCTCAGCGTCCACAGCGGCAGCGACAAGTTTTCGCTGTACCCGATCATCCGGAAAGCCCTGCAAGAGACCGGTGCGGGACTGCATCTGAAGACGGCGGGAACCACCTGGTTGGAAGAGATGATTGGCCTCGCGGAAGCGGAAGGTGATGGGCTCGCGCTGGCGAAGGAGATCTACGCCTACGCCTTGGCTCATGTCGACGAGTTCTGCGCCCCCTATGCCTCGGTGATTGATATCGATCGCTCCCAGCTCCCCGCCGCCGATGTCGTCCAACAGTGGTCGGGGACACAGATGGCGAATGCCCTGCGGCATATCCCCGGCCATCCCGAGTTCAATGCGAACATGCGGCAGTTGATCCACGTCTCGTTCAAAGTCGCGGCGAAGCAGGGGCAGCGCTATCTCGACCTGTTGAAGACGCACGCCGACATCGTGGGCAAGAACGTCACCGAGAACATCTACGACCGGCATCTGCAACCGCTGTTCCTCGGTGATTGACGCGTGGTCTATTCGGCATCAGGTACGCGGGTCGCCACGAAGCCGAACTTGCGACCGACGAGAGTGACTGTGCCCGCGAGTTTCGATTTGTCGGTGGTCCACAGATAACCATCCACCTGCATCTGCGTGTTGGCCAGCGTGATCATCAGCTTCAGTTGCTGCGGCGTCGCCCCGATCTGCCCGAGCATTTCGTAGCGGTTCTGTAATTCGTCGGAAATGAATGTCCCGGTGATGCGGCCTTCCGCATCGACGGCGAGCACCCATTCCCCTTTCCAGCGACCATCGGCATCCACCTGCCATGTCCCCGCGAAGTCGGCGGGCAGCACGCCTTCATGGGCTTGCGGGTCGTGCTTCGCGGTGGCTTCGACCGGCGGCAATAACGAACCACTGATCGGTGACAGCACGGCATCGCCCACCGGTTTGAGTGCCCCTTCGGCGGTGAATTCGACATCGGCACCATGACCGACGGGCACCACCTGCCCGATATCGAAATTGAACCCGAAGCCGGGAAAGAGCATCACGTCTTTGCCCGCCGCCGTCGTCAGTTCTGGGCGATCGATGCGGTAGGTCACATAGCGTTCCAGGACCACGACCGGTGTCGGCTGGTCGCCACTTTTGCGCAGTCCCCACCCGAGAAGTGCCTTGGCATAGTTGCCGTCGTTCGTTTTGACCGCGATGCACGGGCTGCTCAGGTTCTTGCCCAGCGGCTTGATCTTGCCGACATCGGCCAGCGTGAGCTGCGACGTGGGTGTGCCCTGACCGATCGCCTGCCGCAACTCTGACATGGTGTGCCGATCGAAGACATCAGCCGCATCAGCCGTGGAAACCGCGATGCACAGACCGATCACGCAACCGAACAGCCGAAGAGACCGCATGCTCACACCCCGTCGCACAGAAAGACACCATAGGCACTTGATGGTATCGCCGTGAGAGCGGCAACGGTAGCACGGCCCTGCGCTGCTTATTGAAACGTCTGGAATGGGTCGACCGGGGCGGCGTCTTCCAGCGTGGCCTGACCCGCGCGCGGCGTCGGGTCGAGCGTGCCCGCGGCATCGGGACGGGTGGCGTACAACAGGCCCGCGTCGTCGAACAGCAGCATCACATTCATATGCCAGCGTTCGCCGTCGCCATGATCCCAGATATCGCAGTAATAGATGGACTGATTGCTGCCAAAGCCCCCTGCGAAGCCCGCTTTTTCCAGGGCTTTCACGACATCGTCCCGCGGAGTTCCCAGCGGTGCGATATCGAGCACCTTGTGAACCTGCTCGGTGGCGGGCAACGGACAAGGAATCAAGCCCGGTGCCGGGGTCAGTTGGCACCCACACACCAGGCACGCACAGCACGCAGCCAACCACGCAGGCAAGGTGGCAACACGGGTCAGCATCCGGCGAATTGACGATCGTTTCGCGTTCATGGTTCCTGGTCCCCGAGGCAGTTCACCAACGAAGTGTTGTAAGTACGATCTGACCAAACGGTCAATAGCGAGTTGCAGGCCAAGATGTCGCTGGACAAAGCGATAAAAATTTCACATCGACATGGGTCTGAAAGCTGGCAGAAGAAATTCAGAGGATGCAGCCGCCTCTGGTGCTATTTCGGTGGCTGCTCACACATGACGTTTCCGGGGTGGACGTCATTCATGTAGACGCCGAGACCTTCAAGTGCGTACAGCATGGTCTTGACTCGGGGCCATTCAGTCTCAAACTGTTCTTTCTTCTCTGTCTGCCATTCCTCCCAGATTTCCGGTTCAAATCGAGTTCGCCCGACGAGGCTCGCACCGGCAAAATCGAGTAAAAACGGCGGGGAAACAAGCGTCATCTCAATGACAAACAGGTCATCGTCAAAGGCTATCAGTCGCGGAATCTCGAATCCGTGAACATTGTTCACCTGCTTTTTCTGGAGATGCAGGTAGACATCCCTTTCGTTACGATAGAGTCCGTAGCTGTTGAGTGATTTAATCGCTGTTCTCTGGCTGGTCCCCAGGACCACGCCATCAAAACCGCCGCCAATCTGCTTCTCGATTGTCATGCGGTTTTTCTTCGCATACAGTTCCGCTCGCTCTTTCGGTGAAAAACGCAGTCGACTCATGAACGCGCAAATCCCCGATTATTCGATGTTTTCCTCTGTCATTCGGCTCTCGCTGCATGCTAACGGAGAGACGTTTGAACTTGCCAGCATTGGCCCGAAGCTTGTTGTGCCACGCAAGCCCATCGAACTGCCACAGTGCGATGCGGATGTGGTGATGGACGTGGATGGCGAATCCTTTATCTGGCCCGTAAAACTTCCGTCTGGCGCGGTCCCTTTCGATCGCGAGATTGCGACCCTTGCGAATGGAAACATGCGTCGCCAGGGATCTGATGGAAACCCGCAGTGATGTGCTCCGTCTGGCCAGTCGAGTTGCAATCAATGCCCCGGTCTCTACTGCCGAGTCACTTCCTGTTGAGTGAGTTCTGCTCGAGGATTGACCCACGGGAGTGAGACCACTGCTGAAAACCTCTCTTGAGCCCACCGGCAAAATCGGCTAGATCACGCAGCACGAATGCCGTGCGAACCGGCCAACTTGGCCGATCATCGCAGCCGAAATGTTTTCCAGCGGAGGGATTCTGCCATGCGTCCCGTGGGGCTCTTACTCAGTCTGATCGTGATCGGACTGCCAACCACCGACGCGCAGGACCGCAAGTTCCCGTATGAAGCCGTCATTGATGTCGATACCGACGATGTCCGCTGCGGCCCTGGTCCCAAGTATTATGTCACGCAGAACCTGGAGCGTGGCGACCGAGTGACCGTGCATCGGCATGACCCTGGCGGATGGGCCATGATTGCGCCCCCCGCGGGGAGTTTCAGTTGGATTCAGGCCGAATACGTGCAGAAGTCGGCATCGGGTAAGGGGTCGTTGACGGCGAATAACGTGATCGTGCATGTCGGCAGCACGCTCAGCAACGATCGCAGCGTCTATCAGCGCACGCTCTCCAAGGGCGATTCCGTCGAGGTACTCGGACAGGAAACGTTCGTTACCGAGCGGGGCGAAGTGTTGATGTACAAGATCAAACCCCCGGCACGCGAGTACCGCTGGATCGCCGGGAAGTCGCTGATTCCCGCCAAAGGTTCGGCCGTTCCCGGTGGCAAAAAGCCCTTGAACCCCGCTCAGCCGATTCCTTCGATCCAGGCTCCCATTGCTCAGGAATCGGAAGGCGATGTCGCGGCTGAGTTGCCGCCGCTCGAGACCACGCCGGTGGCCGAGAACCCGTTTGGCCCGGGACCGGGTGACTCGATCGCCGCATTGCCAATCGCCAGCCAGACTCCTTCTGATAGCATTCCGGAACCCGAAGTTCCGCTCGATAGCCTCGAAGGGTTACGACTGCGGCTGGCACAACTCGACCAACAGTTTCGGACCACGTTGCTGGCGGAACCGCAAACCTGGAATCTCGACCCGTTACGCACGGCCTACCAGGATCTCGATCAGGCGGCGAATCATCCCGCCTTCACGAATCATGTAAAACAGCGACTGGGAACACTCGAACGGTATGCCAAGATTCAACAGGAGTATGCCGACTTCTATCGCCTGACTTCGGAAACGCAGGCCCGTGATGCGCAATTGTTGTCGATGCAGAAGCAGACCGCCGTGACGGCGATTCCCACGGCGAATGGTCGCAATCTGAACAACCCCGCGGCATCACCGACGCCGATCTCCACGGGCCCCACGCCCGTACCAATGTCGCCCGGCCCCATTCCCATGCCGCTCCCTGCCAACAATGCGGCGATCCCTTCACCTCCCGGCCCGGCCCCCTCGGCCCAGCGGTCGCCGAAATTCAGCGGAGCAGGGATTGTGAAAGCCTCGTCCATTTCGGCCCCTGGAGTGCCCCCGTATATGCTGGTCACGCCCGATGGCAAACTGCTGGCGTATCTGGAGATCGCAGAAGGGGTCGACATGACGCCCGCCACCAATCAGGCGTTGGGCATCATCGGCGAACGCTCCTTCCGCGACGAACTCAAAGCCGATGTCATTGTCGTCCGCGGCTTTCAACCCGTCGTCTTGCGGACTGTCCTGCGTTAAAGGGGCGGCGCAGTTGCGGCGTCATCCTTGCGTCCACTATCTTGTGTCTGCGAACGCGCACGTTTCACAGACTCGATTGACGCAGGATTTCAGGTATGTCGACCGCATTTCTCGCAGGCTGGTGCTTGCTGACCACGACCATTTCCGCAGGTGACTGGCCGCAATTCCGCGGTCCTATGGGAGATGGTCATTCCACCGCCACGCAACTTCCCGCCACCTGGAGTGAAACCGAGAACGTCGCCTGGAAGGCCGCGATCCCTGGCCGTGGCTGGTCGTCGCCGGTCATTGCTGATGGACTCATCTGGCTCACTTCGGCCGTCGAACATCAAGCGACCCCGGCGGAACTGGAACTCATCAAGAAAGAACGTCTGTCGGGCAATCCCATGGCCGACCAGATGACCGTGGTGGGGTCCATCACGCTGCGGGCGATTGCTGTCGATGCTGCCACGGGCCAGGTGCGGCACAATCTCAAACTGCTGGACGTGAAAGATCCGCAACCGGTCCATTCGCTCAACAGTTATGCCTCGCCGTCACCGGTCATCGCGGACGGGCGACTGATCTGCCATTTCGGTGCGTATGGCACGGCGTGTGTCGAAATCGCTACGGGGAAAGTCTTGTGGACTGCCAAGCTCGAGATCGATCATTCGGTCGGCCCGGGGAGTTCGCCGATCGTCTTTGAAGACCTGATCATCATCCCGTGTGATGGGGCCGACAAGCAGTTCGTCGCCGCGCTCGATCTCTTCACCGGCAAAGTCGCGTGGGAGACACCGCGGCCGCCGATGACCGGCGACAAAGGCGATCTGCACAAAGCCTTCAGCACGCCTTACCTCGCGACCATCCAAGGCCAACCCCAGGCCATCATCGTCGGAGCCCAGTGGGTCGTGGGTTATGCACCACGCACTGGGAAAGAAATCTGGCGGATGAACCACGGAGTCGGGTTCTCGAATGTCCCCCGACCGGTCTTCGGCAATGGTCTCATCTACATCTGCACCGGCTTCATGCGGCCGGAACTCCTTGCGATTCCTGAGAACGTTCAAGGTGAAGTAAATCCCGACAAGGTGGTGTGGAAGTTCAATCGGCAAGTTCCGGCTCAACCGTCTCCCATTCTCGCGGGCCGGGAAATCTACTTCGTTTCCGATCAGGGAGTTGCCACCTGCCTCGATGCGCTGACCGGGGAATCGCGATGGACTCAACGGATGGCGGGCAACTATTCCGCTTCACCTCTCGCCGCCGATGGCAAGTTGTACTTCAGCAATCGCGAGGGCGTGACGACCGTCATCCAACCCGGCCGTGACTACACGGAAATTGCCGCGAACCAACTCGATGGTCAACTGATGGCCTCTCCTGCGGCGACCGATGGCCGGCTGTATCTGCGGAGCGAATCGCACTTGTATGCGATCGGCAAGTGAGATGAGTTCCCCATCGCCTGCCGTCGAATGCACGGCGGGTGGCAGGGGCGCTCCACGAAAGTGGAAGCCCCTGAGTTCGTCCAGCGATGACCGGGGGGCTGCCTGTTGGATCGCCACCGCCACCCGACGCAATGCCGCTTGCTACCCCACTGTTAAAATTATCATGCAAGGTAGAAGCGCAGAGCACGCGGAGAGACGCGGAGCAGCAGGATGGGAAAAGATCCGCTCGTGGCTTTCTCTGCACGACTCCGCGCGCTCTGCGTTTCCATGTGATTGTCACCAGCTACAGGTGGCACAGACATTCCTGTCTGTGGATCTCTTACTTCAGGGCTTTGTTGCACAGACAAGAATGTCTGTGCTCCTGGGCTATTACATCGACAGCAATCGCTGCCGGAGTGGTTCATCGTGGAACGCATCTTCAATGACTGCGGCGAAGGCACCGAGGAGTTTACTGCGGCTGAAGGGTTTCGTCAGCAGCGTATCGATATGGGCCTGACGGATCTGGCGTTCGAGTTCCCACGTCGGTTCCGATGTCATCAGAATCGCCGGGCGACGGACATCGAGTTCCTTGAGGGCTGCCAGGGCTTCCAGTCCGCTGCGGCCGGGCATATGCAGATCGCACAAGGCGAGGTCCGGCCGTTCCACCATGGCCAGTTCCAGCGCGGTGTCGCCGTTGTCGGCTTCCAGAATCTCGAAGAACGGGGCACACAACTCGCGCAGTACCGCCCGCAAGGCCGGGTCGTCATCAGCGAGTAGCAGTCGATAGTTCATGGCTCCGCCCACGCTAGTGTACACATCCGGACAGGTGCCGCGCTGTGCCGCCTCTTCTCAGTCTATGCCAGTATCAGATTTCTGGCGGGCGAGTCAATCGTGTCTGGCGGCAGATTTTCCGGAATCGTTGCGGTCAAACACCGCTGGCAATACGAGACCTACAGAATCGTCAGCGGATTTCGACGTTCTTCCAGCGTTCCCCGCGTCACACCCACGCGGTTGGAAGCCTTCAATTTTCGCCAGACCTCTTCCCCCGACACCCGGCTCTGCAGCAAGTCGCGATACAGTGCCACAACGTGACGCAGTTCCCCAGGCGATTCATCGACAAACTCCAGACGAAAATCGCGCACGCCCCGGCTCAACAGGTCCGGCATCAACTCTGCCCCCGATTGCGGTAACGCGTTATACAGCGTGTTGCGACAACCGACATCGGCCTTCAGCGGATGCTCCATCCCCACGCGATCGCGCAGTTGCACCACATGGTGATCGCACGGCCGGCCGCAGTTGGTTTTGTTTGTCCCCGGCGACAGCACCGCACAGAAGACGCAGTGCTCCATGTGGAACATCGGCATGTGCTGGTGCAGCACCACTTCCAGCCAGTTTGGTGGAGCAGCATCGACCAGCGTCAGCAGTTGATCGCGATTCATGTCATAAGACGCTGTCACACGCGCGCAGCCTTGTTCAATGAAGTACTGCAACGTCAGGTCATTCGTCGCGTTCAGGGAATAGTCGCCGACGATGGGCACGCCCGCTGTGTGAAAATATCGCATCCCGGCCAGATTGCGCACCAGCACCCCATCGGGGGCGTACTTTTCGATCAACCGGAACAAGCCGACTTCATCCGGCTTCTGGATCCGAGGCGGCGCGACCAGTAACCGTTGGCCTGACTGTCGCGCGGTCTCGATTGCCTCATGATAGTCGCGCAAATCCTGATAGTCGGCGATCAACGTGTCGACGCCGCACTGGAGTGCGGCTTGCAACTGCTCCGCTGACCGGCAGAGCACATGCAGTCGGGGTGGTTGATCGTGCAGAGAATTCGCGATGCTGTCCCTCTGGGGGAGACTTGAACGCAAGGTGGCCAGCACATCACCCTCGGTAAGTCGCCGGGCCGGTGGGGCAGACGTCGCCGTGTCGAGCGCAGAGATCAGATCGCGGCGGACCTTACCCAGCACGCTCAAGGGAATCATCGGCGTCCCCGCGATGTTCGCCGTCAGGTCTCGCAGTTCATACACCGTATGGCCGAGCCGCGCGAGTTGTTCCCGCAACACATCGGCCGTCAGCGGATGCTTGCGGGCGAGTTCCAGCGGTTGCTCGGAAATGACTATGGTCTGCACGCCCGTGGCGGTCACCGCGGTCACGCGCAGTGGCGCTCCGACTGTCGCATCGATCGACAGATCGATCGGCAACTTGCGGATCGGATCGGCGGCGGTAAAGCTTTGCCTTAACCGCGACGTCAGTTCCGGGTCATCGGTTTTCCAAATCTCCTGACCCACAAGCAGTTGCTCAAAATCGAGCGAATCCCTGGCGAATTCCAGCCACACCCGGCCCGATGAGACCGGCTGATCGAGCGAATTCTGACCACGGAAGACACCATAGATGCGGCCGCCCTGTTCCGTCCCCGCGACACGATCTCCTTCAAAGACGACACCATCTCCCCGCCGCACGGGGGCCGACAATTCGACTTCAATGCCGACATCGCGGATGCCGGTGATGCGCCCCAATAGCACGCCCCGTTTGGCGGAACTGAGTGCGGGCACCAGCCGCTTGTGATCGCAGCCTTCCAGCCAACCCGGTGAGAAGCCGCGCGAGAACGAAAGCTCCATCTCGCGGACGTCCTGACTGGTCAGGCCAACATCACGCCCGGCCAGCACGTTGTCGATGGCCTGTCGATAGTGCCGCGTGATGTTCGCGACATACTCGGGCGACTTCAGGCGGCCTTCAATTTTGAACGAGACCACACCCGCAGCGATGAGTTCCGGTGTCAATTCATACGCCGCGAGATCCTGCGGGCTCAGCAGGTAGCGTTGATCACCCAGGTCGACATCGTGGCCATCGCAGATGAGTTCATAAGGCAACCGGCAGGCCTGCGCACATTGGCCCCGGTTGGCACTGCGTCCGCCGAGCGATTCACTCGTCAGGCATTGGCCGGAATAGGCGACGCACAAGGCCCCATGGACGAAGGCTTCCAGTTCGACATCGGTCTTCCCATGAATGTCCGCAATCTCACCGATCGACAGTTCGCGAGCCAGCACGGTTCGTTCAATGCCCAGTTCTTTCGCGAGCGCGATGCCCTCGGCACTGGTGAGCGTGAACTGCGTCGAGGCATGTATGGGCAGGTCCGGCGACAACGCCTGCATCAATCGCACCACGCCAATGTCCTGCACCAGCACGGCATCGACACCGGCCAATGTCAGCGCACGGACAGTCTCGATGACCTCCGGAAGTTCCTCACAAAAGACGAGTGTATTGAGCGTGACATAACCCTTCACGCCGCGTTGATGAAGAAATGCCATCGCGGCGGGCACCTCGGCGAGCGGAAAATTCGCCGCTCGAGCGCGGGCATTGAACCCGGCGTCCAAACCGAAGTAGACCGCATCGGCCCCGTTCTCGACGGCGGCCCGCAGGCACTCCATGTCCCCTGCGGGAGCGAGCAATTCGGGACGACGAAGCAGGGGAGTCACGGCGGTCATGGTGCGATCAACATCAGGAAGTAGCGGTAGATCTGGGTTTGTCACAAGCGGGGCAGCGTGTGCCACTGGCTCTGCCAGTGCAATTCATTAAGCCGACGGAATTCGCAATGCACTGGCAAAGCCAGTGGCACACCAATCGGTGACATTCCGTTACGTTGTGTTGTGACGATCTACAGTCTAGCAGATCGGGGCGCTGAGAGGCAGAACGGTGGCCGGTGTGTTCGTTCCGACTATGATTCTGTACATGATTCCTCCCCTGCAATCGGAATAGAATGACCGCATCGGCCCCCTATGGAATTCACTGGTTTCGCCGCGATCTACGGGTGGCGGGCAATCCCGCCTTGCAATGGAACTGGAAACAGCACCACGGCCGTGTGCTCGGACTGTTCGCGTTTGACAGGAAATTCCTCAGCCGCCCTGATTTTTCGGTCAACCGCTTCGCCTTCTTCCTGGAAACGCTGCGCGGTCTGCGGGACGAACTGCGGGCCATCGGCAGCGACTTATTGGTCCTCGATGTCGGACCACAACCGGCGTATGAACAGTTGTTCGCTACGCTGAATCAGCAGGAGCTTCCGCGGCCCCGTGCGGTCAGCTTCAATCGCGACTATGAACCCTTCGCTCGTGCGCGCGACTCATGGATGGTCGACTGGCTGCTCCAGACATACGGCGTGACAGTCCATACCGAACGCGATCATGTCCTCATCGAACCCGAGGAACTGACGCGCGATGGGGAACCGGGAGCGCTCTATCAGGTCTATTCGCCCTTCGCGAAACGCTGGTTCGATCGACTCGAAACCACAGACGTGCAGCAACGCATCCGCTCACAACGCTCGGCGATCACCTACCTCGATCAACCGCTGCAACAACACGCGTCGCTGTTCCATCTGACCTGGCCGGAGTTGTTTGGCGGAAGCTGTCCGTTGGCCGATCATCTGGATGAGTACATCGCACAGAACAGCCAGCGTGTGACCGTGCCCATTCCCCCCTCAGGCTCACGAGCCGCGTTGCAGCGCCTGCGGACATTCCGGCAGCGCTCATTGGCAGAGTACAAAGAGCAACGCGACTTTCCCGATCGCGATGCCACATCGCAACTATCGATGTACTTCAAGAATGGGTCGATCACCCCGGCGCTGGTCCTCGCGGAATTGCAACTCGGCACGCTCGACTTCAAACACAAAGACGGCCCGACCCACTTCATCAAAGAGATTGCCTGGCGCGAGTTCTATTACCATGTGCTGTATCATCGACCGGAGGTCGAACACACGGCCTTTCTGGAGCGCTATCGCGACTTATCGTGGGAGAATCGCGAAGACTGGTTTGAGGCGTGGAAGCAGGGGCTCACCGGGTTCCCGATCGTCGATGCCGGGATGCGGCAACTGCGCACTACCGGCTGGATGCATAACCGCGTCCGCATGGTCGTCGCGTCGTTTCTCACCAAAGATCTGCTCATCGACTGGAAGTGGGGCGAACGCTGGTTCATGGAACAACTGCTGGATGGCGACCTCGCCTGTAACAACGGCGGCTGGCAATGGGCCGCATCGACGGGCTGCGATCCGCAACCCTACTTTCGCATCTTCAATCCGTGGCTGCAAAGCGTGAAGTTCGATCCGCAGGGGCACTACATTCGCACTTATGTCCCCGAGTTGCGTGACCTCGATGCAAAAGCCATTCACGAACCCTACGCCCACGGCTACGCAGGCGACTATCCGGAACCGATCGTCGATCACGCCGAGCAACGGCAGCGGGCGCTCGCGATGTACCGCGTTGAGGCCACGGAATCGGAGTGATCGTCAACCCAGTCGCACGAGAAACTTCTCGGCGATGTCGAGGTGCTGATCGAGTTTGCTCCCCATCCGCTCGAGCTGCGAAATCATCACGGCCATCCGCGGATTGCGGGCGAAGAAGTCGCGGTGACGATGAATGAACCGCCAGTACAAGCCATCCCAGATCGGGCACCAGTCGCCCCTGGCGAAGTCGCTCATCTTCAGCACATAACTGGAACCGCTGAGATAGGGCTTCGTGGTGATCAGACCGCCATCCGCATGCTGGCTCATGCCATAGATGTTCGGCACCATCACCCAGTCATAGGCATCAATGAACAACTCCATGAACCAGCGATACACCGCGTCGGGATCGATCTCACACAGCAGCAGGAAGTTGCCCAGAATCATCAGGCGTTCAATGTGATGGCAATAGCCGGTCTCCAAGACGCGGCGGATCACAGTGTCCACCGGCGTAATTCCTGTGGTGCCCGTGTAAAACGATGCGGGCAACCGCCGTGTGAAGCCCCAGAAATTCCGCGTTCTCTGCTGCCGACCTTTGGTCAAATAGACCAGCCGCATGTACTCGCGCCAGCCGATGATCTGCCGGACGAAGCCTTCGAGGGAATTGAGCGGGACGCGATCGGCGTAGGACAAGGCCCGGTCGATCACCTCTTGCGGACTGAGCAACCCAATGTTGAGCGCCGGGGTGAGCAGGGAATGATACAGCGTGGCGTATGTGCGGCTGATGGCGTCTTCGTAGTCGCCGAATAACGCGAAGCGGTGTTCCAGAAAATCGTCCAACCCACGCAGGGCCTGTTCACGCGTCACGGGATAACAGAAGGGCGTGTCGTTGCCGATGGCGTCGGGAAAGTCACGCGCGACAGACTCACGGGCCATGCCGACAGCAGGCTCTTCACTGGGCCACGAGATGGCGGGCGGCTGATGCCCCTTGGGCAGCTTCTTGCGATTGGCGGGATCAAAACTCCATTGACCACCGACCGGTCGGCCATTGGGTTCCAGCAAGAGGTTGAGCCGTTGACGCTGCTGAATGTAGAACTCCGTGAAGAAGAATTTCCGCTTGGGCTTCGCAAACTCTTCGATCACGGAGACCGGCGTCAGAAAATGGGGATCGGTCAGCCAGGTCGTAGAAATTCGTGCCGCATGCAACGCGTTCATCAATCGCTGCTGAAGCCAGTCATCGCAGGGATCGACGACACGGACTGATTGGATCTTCTGCTGCTTAAGCCAGGGGACAATATCGGCTGTGATCTGCAGTTCATGAGCCGCGACCACATCCACAACGCGACCTGCCTGTCGCAGTTCGTCGGCATACAGAGAGATCGACGCCCGATGCAGGATCAGTTTCTGACGATGGAAACGGTACTGTCGGAAGCACAACGGGTCTTCCACCAGCACTACGCGCGCAGCCCCGGCGAGTGCCGGATGCCGGGGAAATAGCTGATGCGGGTAGATCAGGGCAGCGGTGGACATGGGCGTCTATGCGTGTGAACAGATTGGAACCGATCAGACGGGTTGTAGGCGAACTGCGTGAAATCGAACACCAACGCTTTTTTCCGATTGTGTCGCAAGGCCCTGCTGGCAATTGGGTTAATTCACCCCGATTTCCTTCATCTATCGAGGGCTCCCAGACGTATAATAGATGGGAAATGAATCGCATGGCTCACAATAGTGTGAGCCCTATTCAACAGGAGAGACCATGAGACTCAACCTGACGTGGAAGGGCGTGGCGAAGACACCTGCGGTGGACCGCCTGCTGGAACACAAACTGCATTATGCCTTGGACCGTTTCGGTCACTGGGTGCAGTCGGTGGACTTGGCAGTGGAAGACCTCAACGGTCCCAAGGGCGGGGTCGATAAGCGGTGTCGGATGGCGGTCTCTATCCCCCGGCATCGCAGCGTGGTGGTAGACGGTCGCGGCGAAGATCTCATGGCGGTCGTCACAGACGTCATCGACCGCACCGCCGCGGCACTCGCGCGCGTTCGCGATCGGCGTCACACACGCCGCCACGCCCCGGCCGGGCTGAACTGACAGTGTCTTGATTCTGTAGCCTGTTAAAGCCAGGAAGCCCAGGGATTGCGATCCCTGGGCTTCTGTGTTTGATGATGATCAATTTCGATCAATGCACCCGCATGCCGGGTTGAGCGCCGCTGTCGGCCGACAGGACAAAGATCTCCTGACCCCCGGCACCGGCGGCGAGGACCATGCCTTCGCTCAGGCCGAACTTCATTTTACGCGGGGCGAGGTTGGCACACATGATGACCAGTCGGCCGACGAGGTCTTCCGGCTTGTAGACCCCTTTGATCCCCGCGAAGACGTTCCGTTGCTGATCGCCGCCGAGAGACAGCGTCATCCGCAGCAGCTTGTTCGACTCCGGCACCTCCTCGCATTCCAGCACGCGGGCCACACGCAGGTCGACCTTCACGAAGTCGTCGATCGAGCAGTGCTCGGCGGTGAGGGGTTCCTTTTCGAGGTAGGCGGCGGAATCGGTCGCGACTTCGGCCACGGGGGCGGCTGGGGCGTCGGCGGGCTTGCTCTCTTCAGTCATGGCTTGAACCTGTGCGAGTTCCACTCGCTTCATAAGGTGAGTAAACGGAGCGACGCCGGTACCGACGAGCGGCGTTTGGGCGTCGTTCCAGTGTTGAATCGGACAATTCAGCAGTTGCCCCACCTGTTCAGCCAGGCGCGGTAACACGGGGGACAGATAAATCACAATCTGCCGGAACAGGTTGAGCGAAACGGTGCAGACATCCTGCAACTCGCCCGCTTTCGCTGGGTCTTTCTTCAAAGTCCACGGGGCATGGTCTTCGACGTAGCGATTCGCCCGATCCGCGAGGACCATGATTTCCCGCATGGCGGCCGAGAAGTCGCAGTTCTCATAGTTCGTCGCGATCACCTCCGCAGCCGTTGCGGCTTGGCCAAACAGGCCACCATCGTCGGGATAGGTTGTGGACAATCCCGAACCCTGCGCAAACTTCGCCGTCCGACTGGCGAGATTGACCACCTTGCCGACGAGGTCGGAATTCACCTTCGCAATGAACTCTTCGAGGTTGAGGTCGAGGTCATCGAGCCGTGAGCCCAACTTGGAGGCGTAGTAGTAACGCAGGTAGGCCGGATCGAGATGTTTGGCATAGGTGGACGCTTGGACGAAGGTCCCCTTCGTCTTCGACATCTTCTCGCCATTCACGTTCAGGAAGCCGTGAATATGCACCTTGTGCGGCAGACTGAACCCCGCCGCATGCAACATCGCTGGCCAGAACAGCGTATGAAAGTAGGTGATGTCCTTGCCGATGAAGTGATGGATCTCACAGTTAGCCCCTGGTTGCTCGCAACCGGGGGCGCTCCCCGCCGGTTGCGTACAACCGGCGGCTAAATGGGGTTTCCACCAGGCATTCACATCTTCGCCATGTTTCTCACACCAATCCTCCGTGGAACCGATATACCCAATCGGCGCATCGAACCACACATACCAGTAGTTACCAGGGCTGTCGGGAATCTCGAAGCCGAAATAGGGTGCCGGACGTGAGACGTCCCAGTCCCGTAGAGGTTCACTAAGAAAGTGCCCCTTCAGATAGTTCGCGACTTCGTCCTGCAGATGCTCGCCGCATTGCGACCAGTCATTCAGAAATTCATGCAACTGTTCGATCTGCACAAACAGATGCCGAGCCGTGCGGATTTCGGGTTTCGCGCCCGATAACGTGCTGACGGCATCAATCAAATCGGTCGGGCTGTAGGTGCTACCACACTTGTCGCAGTTGTCGCCGTACTGATTCGGCGATCCACACTTCGGACACGTCCCTTTCACAAACCGATCAGCGAGAAAGGTCTGCGCTTCGGGGTCGTACAACTGTGTGACATCGCGTTCGGCGATCAGGCCTTTCGCACGGAGGGCCGCCCAGATTTCGTGGCAGAACTTCCGCGTCGACTCGCTGTTCGTGCTGCCGTAGTTATCGAAGGCCACATCGAACGCCGTGAAGTCGCGGAGATGGGCCTCTCGCATATCGGCGATCAGTTCAGTCTCCGGGCGACCTTCCTGGCGGGCGCGGATCATGATCGCTGTGCCGTGGGTGTCATCAGCACAGATGTAAACGCAGCGGTTGCCGCGGAGCTTCTGGAAACGCACCCAGATATCGGTCTGGATGTACTCGACCAGATGCCCCAGGTGGATATGCCCATTGGCATAGGGGAGTGCGGAAGTGACGAGAATGCGTCGTGCGGTCATGCCCGGTCCATGGTTCTCAGTGATATCGTCAGTTAGCCGCGAGCCAATCGGCGAGCGCTGTGTCAGAGTCCAACAGAGCGCCCCATTCAGCGCTCGGCTTCGCCTTGCGGCTAAACTTGCGCGGCTGACAGTAATTTGAACCGATGCGCTTGACGCCTGCCCGGTTCGCGGACGATTCTACGTCTTTCGCGGCTTTCTCGAAAGCACGACCCCCGAATCCGGCATTCTCGGCATTTTTGGCCCTCGACTCTGGACCCTGGACTCTCGACTCATCATGGCTTACGTCAACGACAATTACCTTAAACTCAAGGCTGGCTACCTCTTTCCGGAAATCGGCAGGCGGGTGAAAAAGTTCTCGGAAGAGCATCCCGAGGCGAAAATCATCCGGCTGGGCATCGGTGACGTTACCGAACCGCTCCCCGCCGCCGTGCGTGAGGCAATGCACAATGCCGTCGACGAGATGGGCCAACGCGACACCTTCCGTGGCTACGGTCCCGAACAGGGGTACGACTTCCTGCGGGAGGCCATCGCCAAGCACGACTTCCAAAGCCGCGGGGCGAACGTCGCCGCCGATGAGATTTTTGTCTCCGATGGTTCGAAGTGCGACACCGGCAACATCCTCGACATCTTCGGCCTGAACAACGTGGTCGCCGTGACCGACCCGGTCTATCCGGTCTATGTTGATACGAATGTCATGATTGGTCGGACTGGTGCCGCCGATGAGGCCGGTCGCTATGCCGGGCTGGTCTACATTCCGGTCACGGCCGAGAACAACTTTGTCCCCGCGCTGCCGACGCAAAAGGTCGACTTGATCTATCTGTGCTACCCCAACAATCCGACGGGGACGGTGGCGTCGAAAGAGACCCTCACGCAGTGGGTCAACTACGCGAAGCAGCACGACGCCATCATTTTCTACGATGCGGCGTATGAGGCCTACATCACCGACCCAGCGGTACCCCGGTCGATCTATGAGATTCCCGGAGCGCGCGACTGTGCGATTGAGTTCCGCAGCTTCTCGAAGACGGCCGGGTTCACGGGGACACGGTGCGCCTTTACCGTCGTGCCGAAGGGACTCAAGGCCAAGTCCGCGACGGGTGAGTCTGTCGAACTGCATGCGATTTGGACGCGGCGGCATACGACGAAGTTCAACGGCGTGCCCTATGTCATTCAGCGCGGAGCCGAGGCGGTTTATTCGCCGGAAGGGAAAGCCCAGGTGCAGGAACTTATCAGTTTCTACCTGGAAAACGCCAAGATTCTGCGGGATGAACTCACTGGTGTCGGGATGCAGGTCTACGGCGGCGTGAATGCCCCGTACATCTGGCTGAAAACACCGGGCAAGACCACCAGTTGGGAATTCTTCGATCAATTGTTGTCACAGGCCCATGTGGTGGGGACGCCCGGCAGCGGTTTTGGTGCGAGCGGCGAAGGGTACTTCCGACTGAGCGCGTTCAACAGCCGCGCGAATGTGGAAGAAGCCGTGCGCCGCATCAAAGCGATGTTAAAGTAACGTAGCACCTTAGCCGCGAGACGAAGTCGAGCGCTGCGTCGCGTGACTCGCACACAGCGCTCGGCGATGCTTCGCGGCTAATGAAGGGAATCACGACGTATGACTCCAGAGCGTCTGCAGGAATTGCTCGAATGCTTTGCGGAACGACGGGTCGCCGTCATTGGCGACTTCTTTCTCGATAAGTATCTCGATGTCGATCCCACGCTGGCAGAACCGAGTCTGGAGACCGGGCGGACCGCTCACCAGGTGGTCGCTAAACACCGCAGTCCCGGGGCCGCGGGCACGGTGGTCAATAACCTTGCGGCGTTGTGTGCCGGAGAAATTCATGCTCTCGGTGCCATCGGTAACGATGGCGAGGCCTTTGATTTGTGTCAGGGGCTGGAATCGCTGGGCTGTTCCACCCAGGGGTTGATGCGCTGCGATGAGTTGATGACGCCCACCTATTTGAAACCGCGTGATGCGGGCCTGCACGGACTGATCGGCGAGCACTCGCGGTACGACATCAAGAACCGCGTGGCGACACCGAAGAACATCATCAGCCGTTTAGCCGCCGTGCTCGATCATGTCCTTTCCAGTATCGATCTGCTGATCATCATGGATCAGGTGGAGATGCCCGATTGCGGAGTGATTACGTCGGCCATGCGCGAAATTCTGGCGGAACAGGCCGCACGGCATCCCCAGGTCATGTTCTGGGCCGATAGTCGCCGCAACATTCGCCAGTTCCGACGCATCATCACCAAGCCGAACCAGTTTGAGGCGGTTGGTCGCGCGAATCCCCTGCCCGGAGACGAAGTCAGCAAAACCGATCTGTGGGCCGTGGTCCCGCGGTTACGGGCCGAAACCGGCGCTCCGGTCTTTGTCACTTGGGGCGAAAACGGCATGGTGATCAGTGATCCCGAACCGCAGGTCATTCCGGGAGTCAAAGTGAAAGGCCCCCTCGATCCCACCGGTGCGGGAGACAGCGCCACCGCCGGCGCGGCATTGACCCTTGCCAGTGGGGGCACCGCCGCCGAGGCCGCACTCGTCGGTAACCTGGTGGCCTCGGTGACTGTTCGCAAACTGGGCACCACCGGAACAGCCACACCAACGGAAGTGGTCGAAGCCCATCAGATGTGGCGCGATCAGCATCCCGGACAGCTCATTTCCTGATTCGCTCTGTTGTCGAAAGGGTTCATCATGCGCTCTGGTTGTCGCGTTCTGTTCGGCCTCATCAGCCTGGGACTCTGCCAGCTTTCCACGTTCGCCGCCGAACCCGTGATCCTGAATCTCTGGCCCGATCGCCCGCCGGGTGATACGAAAGAACTCCCTCCGGAAGCCGATCAGACGAAACCCACCGATAAGCTGATCGCCGGGCGTCGCATCATCAAACTGGGCAATGTCTCGACTCCGCAGATCGCGGTCTACCGACCGACATCGGTCCCGGCGAATGGAGCCGCGGTGGTGATCTGCCCCGGCGGCGGGCATCACATTCTGGCCTATGATCTCGAAGGGACCGAAGTCGCGGAGTGGTTGAACACGCTGGGCGTCACCGGCATCGTTCTCAAATACCGTGTGCCGTTTCGTGATCCTGAACGCCGTTGGTCAGCCGCGGTTCAAGATGCCCAGCGCGCGATGAGCCTCGTCCGCAGCCATGCGACAGAGTGGGAGCTTGATCCGGCACGGATCGGCATTCTCGGTTTCTCCGCCGGTGGGGAAACGGCCGGATTAACAACGTTATTGACCGAGCGGCAATATGCTCCGATCGATGCGATCGATGAAGTCTCGTCGCGGCCCGACTTTGCGTTTCTGATTTACGCCGCCGGCTTTGAAGAAAAAGGGCAAGCTCGCCTCAAGGACTATGTGAAAGTGACCGAGCAGACGCCGCCGATGTTCATGGTCCACACGTTTGACGACGGCGTGTCGGTGCAGAATCCCTTACTGCTGGCCAGCGCGATGAAAGCCGCCGATCGCCCCTGCGAACTCCATCTCTTCACCACCGGCGGACATGGTTACGGGTTACGTCCCACCGAAGAAGCGGTCACCAAGTGGCCGGTTCGCGCCGGGGAATGGCTGCGCGAACGCGGCTACCTGACGGCGAAGTGATGTTAGACACGCCAGTCTCGGGACGGTCGCGACCGCAGCAGATTGGCGTCGTTGTCGCCGATGAACTCTTCCTTCACGGGGTCGAACTTCAGCGGGCGATTCAGAATCCACGCAATCGCGGCCGCATGACAGGCGAGGTGTGAGCGCCGCATGACATCGGGGTTGGCCGCCGTCGTTCCGCGTGTGCGGATGGCATCAAAGAAGTTGCGGGCATGAGCCGAAACATCGAGCCCGCGAACGCGCTTGGACGCGTCGGGAAGTTCTTTCTCCAACGACTTCGAAGACACGACGATTTCCCCTTCATCGCCCGTTTCGACCGAGCCTTCCGTCCCGATGAACCGCACCGGACACGTGCCCAACCGCGTGATGTAATGCGGTTCGCGCTTGCCGAAAGGCTCCGGCAGGAAATCGATGATCAACTCCACGCCGTTGGCATACTTGCAGACGATGTTGTTCGCCGACGGAATGTGTTCCAGCGGCAGGGTATTGTCGGCCTGGTTAGCCCATTGACACAAATCGACGGTGTGAGCGCCCCAGTCGAGCAGTCGAGCCCCCGAATCAAAGTCCCACTGGCCCCGCCAACGACCATCGACGTACTTCTGATTGAACGGTCGCCAGGCCGCCGGACCCAGCCACAGGTTCCAGTCGACCACGTCGCGCGTCGGCTGCGGTTCCGCTGGCAGCCAGGTGTTATCCAACGTGGGAATGTAAACCGAGGCGTGCATCGTTTTCAGTTGGCCGAGTTTGCCGGTATGCACCAGTTCCACGGCTTTCTGGAAATTCGGCACGCTGCGGCGCTGCGTCCCCGCCTGGAACACGCGACCGGTTTCGTGCATGGTGTCGGCGAGACGCTGGCAGTCGGCGATGGTGATGCCACACGGCTTTTCGCTGTAAACATCTTTCCCGGCCTTGGCGGCTTCGATGGAGGCCGCGGCATGCCAGCGGTCGCCGGTGGCAATCAGCACGGCATCGATGTCTTTGCGATCGAGCACTTCGCGGAAGTCGCGATACAACTGGCAGTCGCTGTTTCCATACTGCTTGTCGACCAGTTCTTTACCGGCAGTGCGTCGGCTGGCCTGGACATCGGCAATGGCGACACAGCGAATGTCGGTGAACTTGAGCATCGCGGTGAGGTCATATGTGCAGCGCGGGCCGATGCCGATCACGCCGAGCGTCAGCGTTTCACTGGGAGCCGTCGCGTTGTCTTTGCCGAGGACGCGCCCGGGGAGCACGGTCGACAGCGAAGTGACAGCCGCTGCTGCCGTGGTGCCCCATAGAAAGTTGCGACGCGAAGTCGCCCAGGGTTGGGTCATGTTGAGTCTCCAGAGGTGATGCCGCGATGAACCAGGCGGGCCAGACGCCGCCGCATGTGGGCTGATCATAAGCGAACCGGAATGCCATGTCAGCCGGAAACGGATTGAAGAGGCGAACTTAGCGCTGGTAAATGGGCAGCAACTGATAGGCGGGAGTGAGCGCGAGGATGGCTAATGCTGAGGCATAGTTCGCTCCGAATTTGCGTTCGTTGCCATGCGAGTTGGGCCACGAACCATCGTCGGCCTGTTCCGCGATGACGTGGCGGGCAATCTGCGGGAAGACTTCATTCCAGGTTTCTCCGCCGACTTGTGCCACCGCCTGGCTGCTGTAGTAGGTCGACAGATAGTAGTACCCTTCTTCCCAGGGCTTGGGGTACTCCTTCGACCTTAGCCAGCGAACACTCGCGGCCACGCTGGGACGATCGTGCCTCCCCCCGAGGATGAGCGATAACGTGGCAGAAGACGTATTGGCCAGCGTCAGATTGGGAGCTTCTTCCGGAGAGGATGCCACGGGGCGATAGCAGAAGACCCCTTTCAAATGCTGGGAAGGATCGGGGATGTAACAGCGTTCGACAAAATCCAGGCCTTCATCGAAATACTGTTTTGGTACCTGAAACTCGGCATTCCGTGCTGAGCGCAGGAACATGAGGGCCCACCCGGTCACGGACATATCCGATGCGGCGTCGCGTCCCTCTGGGTAACCATACCGCCAGCCCCCGGCGTCGCTGGGTTGCGCTTTTTCCCAGAGCTGAACTTCGCGATGGTAGACCAGTGCCTTTTCGATGGCTGCCTCGATCTTGCGGGATCTTGCCCCCGTCGTCATCCCATAGACTTCGCCCAGCATGAGTCCCGCGATGGCATGATTGTAGTGGACGGTTTGCCCCGGCATGAGGTGCGTGGCTGGCGGGTTGACCGATAGCAGCGAGAAATAGCCGCGACTGCGCTGCGTCGACAGGACATAGTCGATCCCCCGGGCGAGTTGAGGGCCATACCGGCCTTGTTCCGGCAGATGTCCGCGTGACAGAAACGCCATGATCACCAGCGATGTGACGGCGGGCTGGGCCGCGTCGAGACTGGGAAAGCTGCCATTCGGCTGTTGCTGCTGGATCAGCCAGTCCAGGCCACGATCGACAGAGCTTTCCACCTTGCGCCACTCCGCGGCGGGTAATGCCGCACTGAGGTCGGTGAACTGCGTTGTCGATTCGATGAGAGGTTGTGCAGCCACCGGCGTCGTGACCAGCAGGCACCAGTACAGCAGGGTCATCATTCGCAATGGTGCCATGTGGCTGACTTTCCGTATGGTCGTTCTGGCGGATCGTGGAGAAATGTTACTGAGCCGCGGCATCGTCCGGCACGCGATCCAGCAGATCTCGCAAACGGCTCTGGTAATGTTCGATGGCCCGGCGATAGTCTTCGGGGGGCGTTCTGCCACCCACTTGCCATAAACCATCGCCCAGTGTCGATAAGACTTTGTTCCATTGGTCGTCGGGCAGGCGCTCTCCCCGCGCGAGCGACTGCAAGGCGGCTTGTGCCTGATCGGTCTCAGCCAGTTGTCGCCAGCCCTGTTTGCCAGCGGGAGATTCCTGGGCCTCTTTGAGTGCCCGTTGCATCTGCTGCTCGAGTTGCTGCAATAGCTGTTGCTGCTCGGGGGTGAGTTGGGGATCCTGTAGTTTTTGCTGAACACGGGTGAGCGCCTCAGCGAGTTGCTGCTGCTGTTGTTCGGCCAAAGCCTGTTGCTGTCGTTGTGTTTCCGTGAGTTCTTTCGGGGGTGGACCTCCTGACGATGGAGTTTCTCGCAGCGTTTGCCGCGCACGCGACCGGGCGGCTTCACCGGCTTCTTGCAACAGCGCGGAACCCGACCCGGACGCTGCCAGATTGTCGGTATAAGTGCGCAGGTTCCGACGCCGGTTCGGCAGGCCGAGTTGCGCTTCGAGATTCGGCTCGCGCTCCAGTTGCGCCAGAAACTCGTCGAGGGTCGGATCGCGCAGATCGGCGATGTTGGGGTTATCGACGGGGAGTTCATCCACCGCTTCCACGACTTTCCGGCGCAGGCTGTCAAACAACGCTTCCGCCTGCCTGAGATAGGCCACAGCCTTTTGTTGCTGCTCGGCAGCCGTCGTCATCTGCTCATGAGACAGGGCATACGTGGCGGCCTGTTGCGAGAACGTGACCGCCTCCATCGTCGTCTGCAATTCTCGCACAATCGCCAGAATATCTTCCGGGATCGCTTCGGCTTGCAGGCGACTGAATTCGGTCTGCAAGTCGGTAGGGATATCCAGCATCTCGACTCGCAAGAGTTCCGCGGTGAGCGACAGTTGCTGCTGATCGAGCTCTGCGAGAATGGGATAGCGCGACTGCAAATAGGCGGCGATCACCTTCTGCCAGCGAACCGCCTGATCGGTCACCACGCGCACTTCCGGCAAGCGGGTGGTCACATAGTCCACGACCTCAGCCTGGTCCTCATGTTGAAAACTCAGACGATCCAAGTCAGATTCCACCTGTCGGCAGAGCTGCAGGAATTGGTCCGCACGGGCTTGCCAGGGAACCTCTGCCGTGGGGTCGCGTAATTGTTGACGGGCATCCAGGGCCAGTTCACGGGCCACCGCGGCGAGGCTTCGGGAATTCGTCACCAGTTCCCGCGATGGGCCGTGTGTTGCATCGAGCACCAGCGGCAATTGTTTTTCCATATGTTCGGTGAGAGCAGCCGAATCTTTGGCCAGTTCTCCTGCCCATTCCCAGCGGGCTTCGATCAGCAAGGCCAGCAGCGCTGGCCGTTGGGCCTCGGTGACCTGAATCCAGCCCGCGACTTCCTGCGTGGTTTCCTGCTGCTGTTCCGCGATGGTGGCTAACTGTTCGCGTAGTGACGCCCGACGCTGCTTCGTCAGCTCGAGGTAGCGGGACAGTAAGCGGGGATCGTCACCCAGCAGACGCGCGAATTCATCCAGCATTTCCCGACGTAATCGCAGTACCTCGGCATACCGATCGAGGTAATCCTGATCGACCTCGATGAATTCCATTTTGCGTTCCAGCGGATGCCGGTTCTGCTGCGCTTCACGCAGCAACATCTGGCTGCGTTCCACATAAATTTCGTACAGCTTCCCGGCTTCTTCAATCGATTTCGCCAGACGGTCTTCCTGCTGGGCACGGTCATACCGCATCAGCAGGGCGGACAGTAACTCGCGGGCTCTGAGCACCGCCTGCAAGGCATGGGTAACATTTCGGCCCGATTCCACCAGCGACTCACGCTGGGCGATGAAGACCCGTTCGCGGGCCGGTGTCACATGTGTGCGACCAATATCGAGCATTTGCAGGCCGACAAACGCATACGGACTGTCGCGAGTTTCTTTCCGCAACTCGGCGACGGCATTCTCCACTTGTCCCAGTTGCTGATCGATCTGCTGCAACAGCCGGGGACGTTCCGAATCGGCGATCTGGCGGTCGATGATTCGCAGCAGTCCCGTTTCCGCAGCACTCAACAGGGCATCGATCTGTACCACCTTCTCGCGCAGGTGGGCCGATTCCACGGGCACATCTTCTGCCGCAGCGACCGCCGTGAGTCGTTCCGTGATCCGCAGTTTTCGACGTTGCGTCTCGGTCGACTCAGGCTCGCCTGCCAGCAGCCGTGCTTCGGGCGGCGGCGGCGGATTGGGGTTCTCCTCCCCATTGCGATTCGCGGATTTCGAGTTCTGAGGACGACCCTGTGGTTCGGTTCCACGGTCTGCGGAATCTGTGGGACGAGAGGCATTTGCCGTTGACGGATCATCGGCGGCATCGGTCGGGGCTGCTCCCTCGGGCTGCTGGGCCTGTGTGGACGGCGACTTGGACGATGAACGTGGGGCGTCAGTCGCGGCCACCAACGGTTCCCCCATGTCTCCGGCCGGTGAGGGCAAGCGGAGGTTCTCAGGATCGAGTGCCGAGATGGCTTGGGGTTCGGGCGTCGTCGAAGGTGTCGCATTCCTCGGCTTCAAATTCGCGGGAAACAAAGCCGAGATGGGTCGGTCGACGGCGAGCGGCGCGCCGGTTTCCGTGGAATCGGTCTCCGCAGGGGTGCCTGCGACTGATGCGTCCGGGCCATCGGTCTGATGTTCGGTCGGTGGTTGGGAAACCGGCGGCTGGTCGGTACGGGTCTTCGGGGTTGATGAACTTGCCGCGCTGTTCGCTGCGGACTTTGTCGCGTCCCGGCTTTCTGGAGGCTGAGACGCGATGGATAAGTTCTGCTCGTGCTCCGGATCCACCAGACTGTCGCGATTGTCCATGACGCGGATCGCATAGCTGATCTGGCTTCCCACCGGCAGGTTGAGCCGTTTGAGATCGAGTTCCACCGAGGCGAGGACATGCTTTTGCAGCAACTGGTCGCCCAGCGGTATGTCCTGCACATGCAGAATCCGTGGTGGTTCGCCGGGTGCGACGCCCGATTCGTCATACACCACCAGTTGTGCCTGCGCGATCCCCAGATCGTCATGGGCTTCAAAATCGATCTTCAAGGTTTCATCGTCGGCGACCACGGCCTCATCGGGATTTCCCAGAATCCGGGCCACGGGTGTCTGATCTTCCAGCACCTGGATCCGGCAGATCAAGGGGTCTTCCTGCGCGAGCCCATGCAGGTTCGTCAACTGCAGTTGCAGGTGGCCATCGGCTGCCAGGACCGACTCGTAGAGATACCAGCCATCGGCTTGCGGTTGCAGCGTGTGCGTGACGGGCGGACTGGCTGGCTTTGCGTCGGTTTTCCCTGCGGCCGTCCAGACGAGAGCGCACAGAGACAACGGCATCGAGGGGCGGAACAGCCATTGCAAGCGGCTGCCAGACAGTACTTTCACACGCTGCGGAAGATGAGACTTTTCGAGCAATGTCCGCTGGGAATACCGGGGTGGATCGATGCGAAATCGCACTTCCGCCAAGACGGGAGAGTCGATGGCGGTAATCGAATGCCAGGGGGTTTCGCCATCGCCCGACTGAAATTGGTATCGGAACGACTGATCGACGCGCAGACCGTGCAAAAAGTCGCGTGACGCTGCTGCATGTGGTGACAAGCCAATCACCTCCAACGGTTGATGATCCCGTTGCAGCAGCAAGCGCGCCCGATCGCGAGGGACTCCGGATTGGTGAGCCTTCAATTCCAGCATGTCCCCCCGAGGCACAATTTGATCGCCTGGTTGAGCCGACAGTTGTGTCGCCGTGATGTTGGTCAACGGATGCAGAAGTCGTTGCAGCAACACCGACGTTTCCGGCCCGTTCAAGACCAGCCACAACAGCAGCGGCAGACAACTCGTGGCACAGAGGGCCGCGGCAACGCGGGCTCCCTTCGATGACGCGATCGTGTCGGGCTGCACCAGTCGGCTGAGTACCACGGCCTCTTGTGTCACTTGCTGTCTCATCGAGGCTGCCAGTGGATGCAGGGGGAGATGGGCCGTCCTGGAGAGGGCTACCACTGTGCTCCAGCGTTCCTCGAGTTGCGGGATGTGTCGATCGGCGAGCGTCGCCGCACGCATAGGTGGCCGCACCAGTTGCCAATGCTGCCAGCTCCAGCGGATCGCCATGCTCAGCGTCACGCTCCAGACCAGTGTGGAAAGGGTGCTGCGCAAAGTCGTATCGCGCAGTTGCCAGATCCAATCGATGAACAGCGCCACGGTTAATGCGACCAGCAGCACGGTCAAGGTTACGGCGACGATCTCGACGATCGCCCAGCGCAGTTGTTGGCGGCGGATGTCGCGCAGCTTGCTCTCAACCGCCATCGGCAGGTGTTGAGTGGATGTGGCGAGTGACATAAATCTGGCTCCGTTTCTCTCAACGGCACGTTGCATTTCGAACTAGGAGACCCCGAGCCATTTGCGGATGATCCATTCCGTCTGCAAACAGCCAAACACCAACCACAAATACTTCCATTGCACCCATAACGGCTGTTTGGCCACGGTGGTGGTCACGATCGGATCCAGCGGAGTCAGGTGCAGAACTTCGGCAATCGCTGTGGGTGGCAGGACCAGTCCCCCTGTAGACTGGGCCAGTTGCTCGGCCAGCAGACGCTGGCAGCGGGTATCGATTAACTCCGTGGATCGTTCGGGCTGGACCACGATGGTGGACGTGGCGACCGCCGGGTCGGCCTCGGTTGCCAGCCCGCTTAACGATTCGCCACTCACAGACAATTGATACGTTCCCGGAACCAGGTCGGTCGCGCGGGCGCGATATTCTCCCGGCACCACAGGATCGGCCAGCAGCGGGAGACTGCGTGCCACATCGTCCGCGGTGAAAGTGGCCACCAGATCGTCCGTGACAAATGGTTGTCCATGAGCGTCCTGAAACTGGACGGTGATTTCGATATTTTCACGCGGGAGATAGCGGGTTTTATCGGTTCGCAAACGCACGAACCGTGAACCGACACCCAGGTCTGACGCCATCGCCCAGCGCAACAACTGACCCCAGAATCGATAATGCAGCCGATCGCCACGCAATAACCGCAAGCGATAGGAATCGGGACCAGCGAGGTACATCACCCGGCCGCGACCCATCGGCTGCCAGCACAGGAAGGAACTCTGCTCGGCCTGGCGGGCATCGGTCAATTGATTCCGGGGGACCGCCGCCAACAGGGAATGTGCGGTCGGGCGCGGTTGGCGCCAAATGGAGACTTCCGGTAACGGAGAGTATTGATTGATGAACTCCCAGGCGGTGCGACTCTCTTCCAGGGTGTCGGCAATCATCAACGCCGGGTGGTCGCGACCAGCCGACGTGACCCGCAATTCATAACCCGTGTCGGCGGCCTCGGCGGTGTTTGTGATGGGTTGGACCGGCACCGCGGCATTCAAGGGCAACTGCTGATAAGCCGCGGGCATGGCATTCTGCCCCGCAATCAACACCAATGTCCCCCCGCGCTGCTGCAAATACTCGATCAGCGATTCCTGGGCAGCCACCGGCAGATGCTCCGTGGGAAGATCGCCCAGGATCACCACATCGTAATAGTCCCAGTCATCCGCGGTGACAGGCAGGGTCTGCACAATCGCTCGTTGTCCCGTCGCCACCTGCCGGGGATGAAACAGCAATTCATCGCAGATCACCTGGGGATCGCGGCGAAAGAGTTGCGTCAGATAGCGATACTCCCAGCGGGGATATTCATCGGCGATCAGGATCTTCAAGTCGTTCCGCGTGACATTGACCTCGACATCTCGCTGGTTGTTTTCCGTCGTCATCTCGGCTGGTAACGGCAGAATCTGCACCTGATAGGCATGCACCCCCACCTGCGAGACATGTTCCTCAAAACGCACCGTCCGGGAGATGAAGTTGGCATCCAGGGGAATCTCGCGGCGTGCGATTTCGACATCTTCCCGCAGCAACTGCACGATGGCCACTTCCCCTTCACAGTCATACGCCTGAAGGCGGGCCTCCAGCACAATATCGTCGTTCCGCATGGCGACCGCCGGCGCGAACACACTCTGCAACTCCAGATCGCGCACCGGATGAGGATTGCCGACGGGGATGGGATAGACCGGCATGCCCGACAAGGTGCCCGCGACCTGCACCGGGTCGGCGACATCGGGGTGGTTGTGAGCAAAATCGGAAAGCACAAACACGCCCGCCACGGGTTGATCGGGAAACTCTGTCTGCAACGCCTCGAAAATCGCCGTAAGATTGGTGGTCGCAGTTGTCTGCGAGTGGGGTTCCGTTGCGGCGATGGGATGACTCGTTAACTCGGTGCCTACAGAAAACAGCCGCACATCGACCTGTTCCGAAAGTCGCGACCACTCATCGGTCTGGAGTTGCCGCAGCACAGTCTGAACACGTTCCGCCCGCGATAACGCCGGCCCGGAAGGGAACAGGTTGGCAGATGTTGACGCTTCGGAAGAGACCACGGCCGGGCCCAACTGCTGTAACAGATCCTGCACGGACAGCAACCGGTGAGTCAGATCGGGAAGCCCATCGCGCCAGCTGGCTTGCGGGGGAATTCGCCCTTTCGATAGCGCACCCGCCAAGCGGGACAGGTCTTGAAACTCTGGCCCCGCCAGACTCTCGCGTAAACGATCGGCCAGTTCACGAGCAGCGACAGACAAACTCTCTGTAGACAGGTTTTCCAGCAACAGACGCGCGCGTTGACAAGCGGCGTCTGCCGCCACGATCGCGGTTCTTGCAGAGTCTTCTCCCGCGCCTTGCCGCAAGGTCTGAATCGCCGTATCCAACTGACGTTGCGCCTGGCCGATAGCCACCGTCATGCGATCCGCGAGTGTCAGCGCCTGTTCCTGGAACTGGACCTGCGCGCCGATGTTCCAACGCAGATCATCGGAACTGCCGACGGGGTCGACCGTTTGCATACTGGCGCTGGTATCGGTCACGAAAATGACAGCCCGCCGGGTCGTCGCCGTGACGGTCTGAATCTGCGTGGGGGCCAGCAGCATCCACAGCACCAAACCCAGCGCCGTGGTGCGCAGCAGCCAGAACAGGCAGGCTTTTCGCCGACCCAGAATCGACGTTTCCCGTTTCAGCCAGTACCCAAACAGCGCCGCGCACCCCAAACCCAGCAACACCGCGAGCGTTAACCCAAAGGGGCCCTCGAAGTTCAATCGCTCGATCTGTTGCACGCTCGTGGCTGGCATGGTCTCGTTTGTCTCCCGCTGCCTATCGGCTGGCTGGCACCCGCGTCGTGGTGCGGCGCTCCGCACCCGGTCTGATCACACCCGGCCTGGACGCACCACGGCGACCGGTCACCGTGGTCAACTGCGGTGAGAGGGCGGTGCTCAACCCCGAAAGCTCAGCACCAGATCCGGTCCCAAACCGTTGTCGCGACATGCGGTTCGACAACCAGAGTTCGCCCACCATCAGCCCAATCATCAGCCACCACAGCACAGGCCAGACCGGATCGGCAGTCGCCGTGGATGAGGTGCTGGCCGCACGGCTGGTCTGGTGACTCGACAGCATGTTCGCCAGTTGGCGTGTCGTCTCGGCCGAGACGGGGGACAAATCCGATTCCCGCGTATCGCGTCGCACATAAAACGGAACCTGATCTCCCGACAGGCCGACTTCCAGCGCGTAATCGCCCGGCAACAGCGTGCGGCTGGTCCGAAACAGTAATGCCTGGTGTATCACGTCGGCGGTCAGTTCGACTTCATCTCCGGTCGGCAACCGCAACGTCGCCTGGGGCGTGCCGGTCTCGGGAACCGTCAAGCTCAACGGTTCGCCGGGAGAGAGATTGTGCTGTGTGAGACGGGGTTCGGTGAGGTATGTCAGCCAGTCTTGCAGCAAGACCACGAAGGCTTCAGATCGCACCAGGCCACTCCATTCCCAGCGTAGCGGAATTCCCTGAACGATCACCCGTCCGCGACCAAGCTGCCGCTCGATGACGATGGGTTCGCCGTGCGTCACGCTGAGCAACATCGAGACATCGTGCCCTTCCGGCGGAGGCACAAAGCGAAACCGCCGCGTGACCACAATGTCGGCCGTGTCGAGTTTCCGCTGATCCGCCAGCGTGGTCACGGCCGGATGAGACGACAACTGCGGATTCAATGTGACCTGCCGGTCTTCAGCTTCGGCTTCATCCAGAATGCGATCGAGCGCCAGCGGCGACAACCCTTGTCCGGCGTTGAAAATCTGATGATTGAAGCGATCCAGATCGGTGCGCGGACCCACCGCCAGCCAGACACCCCCGCCTTCCCGAACATACGCTTCAAGCTGTCGCACGGCAGACTCTTCCAGGGCCGTCACCTGCGGGACAATGACGGCGAAATAGCGGCTGAGTTCCATGCGCGGCAACTGGTCGATATCGACGATGGTCGGTGCAAAGACGCCATTGTCATCGACCCGTTCGCCATCGATCCATCCCAAAGCCGCCTGCACGAACAGCGCATCCTGTTGCAGGTCGGCCTGGTCGCTGGCCGATTCGACAATCAACACCGGGAGCTCGTTCACAACATCGATCAGCAGGGTCTCGTGATGATCGGCGGGAAGATCATCGGTCAGGTCGAGTTCGCAGGTTAACCGCCGCAGTCCCTGTGTTGGAAACTGCAACGCACAGGTGATGGTATGGGTCGCCTGCGGTTCCAGCGCTGGTACGGGTTGCGAGCACAGCAGGCCATCAGCCAGTTTCCAAACGAGCTGGCAGGCAGGCATGGCGGTTTGGCCGACATTCTCGACCAGGGCGGTCACGGTACAGGGTTGCTGAAGACCAATCGCTGTGTGCTGGGCTGTCACCCGCTGAATCGCGAGATTGCGAATGGCCGCGGGCGCTGTGACCACGGGAATCTGCTCGATCGTCAGACCCAAGGGCGACTGTTCGACCATCTCTGCCAGGTGTTCCCACGCATCAGCATCGTCTTCGCGCCAATCGATCGCCTGACCATCGGTCAACAGGACTATCCGCCGACGTGTCACCTGAGCCGGGGGCTCCGCCTGAATGGCCGTCAATAAGGCCCCTAACACATCGCCGTGCGCCAAGGTTGGCCGCAAGTGTTGCCAATCGTCTGGCTGCGCCGTGGCCTGGGCTTCCGCCGTCTCGGCCTCATTCTCGATGCGCACCCAGTTGGGATACGGGGCCGTGGTGATGGCCCGCCACGCATGCCCCGGCGGCAGATGGCGCACGGCTTGCCGAGCCTGAGACACCGCCAGATCAAACGCGGTCCCGTCGGCGACTTGTCGTTGCATCGACAGTGAGTTATCGAGGATGACAATCGTTTCCGTCTGATTCGCGGAACCAAGCCAGGCGGTTTGCGCCAACGGACGAGCCAGGGCCAGCACCAGGCAGACAATCGCCAGGACACGCATGGCCAGCAGCCACCATTCCTGCAACCGACGGGCCCGCGTGCGATGCCGGGCGGCTTCCAGCAGAAACTGCATCGCCCCCCATTCAATCGTGACGTTGCGATGCCGATCAAACCAATGCAGCACGACCGGTGCCGCCGCCAAAGGCAACGCCGCGAGAAACGCGAGACTCAGGAAGCTCATGCCTTAGCCTCCCTGTGCCTGGCGTTGTCGTAGGAACCAGCCCAGAACCTCGCCCAGATCCTGGTCGGTGGTCATGCGGGCATAGTCGCCGCCCAGACCAATGGTCAGCTCGACCAACCGCTCCTGATGATCAGTCAACCGCATCAAATACTCGGCACGAATGGTCGCAGGGTCGAGCCGAATCCGTTGCCCGTCGACCTCCAGCGACTGGAAGGCCGACCAATGTCGAAACGGAAACTGCAGTTCTTCCGGCGCGAGAATCTGTAGCAGAATGACATCGTGCCCGCGCGCACGGACCACGCGTAATGCTGCTCCCAAGTCATCCAGATCGGCCAGTCCGTCGGTCAGTAGAATGAACAAACCCCGGCGGCGCAGGCGGGGAATGCAGGCATGAATGTGGGCTCCCAAAGCTCCCGCACCCTGCGCGGTCACTCCCTGCAAGACCGAGAGCATGGCCTGCAAATGGGCGGCATTCTGTCGCGGAGGGACAAACCGGACTGAAGGTTCTTGCAGCACGGCCATGCCGACGGCATCTCGTTGATGCAGCAGCAGTCGCGCCAGGCAGGCCGCCGCGCGGCGGGCGTAATCGAGCTTGCTTTCACCGGTTCCCCGGTAGCCCATCGACCCGGTCGCATCAACCGCGACCAAGGCTTGCAGATTCGTTTCTTCCTCGAACTGCCGCACGAAGTAACGATCGGTTCGCGCATAGACTTGCCAGTCGATCTGCCGGATTTCATCGCCCGGTGCATACTGGCGATGCTGAGCAAACTCGCAACAGCCCCCCTTGGTGGTCGACCGATGCTTCCCGGCCAGCAGGCCATCGACCACGGTTCGTGATAACAATTCTAGTTGCCCGATTTCCTGCATCACGCGCGGATCGACCCATTCTCCAGCGGTTCGTCCGCGTTCGGTGGGGGTAGCAGCAGTGCGGTTACGCCAGCGGGAGAACATGAATCACCAGGAGTTTCGGTCGTGATCTCTGAATGTCGCGGACGATTCCCAATCAGGCCGACGCCGCGGACAACGACGGTGTCGCTAAGATCAACTGGGTCAACACCTGGTCGGCATCGATTCCGGCCGCTTCGGCATTGAACGTGAGAATGATCCGATGCCGTAACACCGGCAGCGCGACCATCGCCAGATCGCTCGTCGTCGCGTGACAGCGACGATGTAGCAGAGCCCGCGCTTTGGCGGCCAGCAACAGGGCAATCGTTGCCCGCGGACCCGCACCCCATTGCACCATGGCGGCCAGATCGGTCGGCAGCACCCCTTCTTCCGGCCGCGTCCCGCGCACCAGGTCGAGGGCCGCCTCATAAACGTGATCGGCTACCACGACGTTGCGCACCAGCGTCTGCATCTGCTGTAGCTGACCGGCATCCAGCACCGGCTGTGTCTCGAAACGATAGTCCGTGGTTTGACGGCGGGCAATTTCCCGTTCCTCATCGCGCGAGGGATATCGCACATGAATCTTCAGCAGAAAGCGGTCGAGTTGCGCTTCCGGCAAGGGATACGTCCCTTCGGTCTCCACGGGATTCTGCGTGGCCAGCACGAAGAACGGGTCGGGCAGGCGATAGGTCTTGCCACACACCGTCAGTTGCCGTTCCTGCATCGCTTCCAGCAAGGCACTTTGTGTTTTTGGGGGTGTGCGGTTGATTTCATCGGCCAGAATCACATGACCAAACAGTGGGCCCTCGACAAACCGAAAGATCCGTTTCCCCGTCGTATGATCTTCTTCCAGAACTTCCGTGCCGGTGATATCGCCGGGCATCAGGTCTGGGGTGAACTGCACGCGGCGAAATGTCAGATGGGTCAGCGAGGCAAGTGTAGAGACCAGCAGCGTCTTGGCCAGTCCCGGCATCCCCTGCAGAATGGCATGTCCCCGGCACAGAATCGCGATCCACAATTGCTCGGCGACGTCATCTTGACCGACGATGATGCCCCGCAGTTGATCCCGCAAGGCGGTGTACTGGGCATGCACGCGGTCCACGGCTTCCCCCGCATCGATCAGAGGTGCGGCCGTTGTCGCTGTCGCCTGCCCATTGACATGGCTGGCTGAGCGGAGTGTTTCGGATGTGGCAATGCGATTCATGCTGCGCGAACTTTATTCTGGAGTACCTGCGGGGCGATCCGCGGGAGGTGGCTGATCACGGGCTTCACGACGCGCGGGTTCGGTGTTATCTGCGTTGAACCGCGTCGCCTCATCGACACTGATGAATGTATCCTGATCACGGTCCATGGTGGTGAATTGTTCGTCCGTTCCGGGGAATTCCCCTCGCGTCAAATCTCGATCCCGATTTCGATCCATGCGCACAAACCACTCGGGGGCCGTCACGTTCCAGGATTCCGGGGCCGTGCCAACCTTTCGCAGTTGGGCTAACTCCCGATGCACGATCGGACCCCATGCCAGACAGATCCGCAAGGGTGCCACAGCTTCAGCCTCCGTCAATTGTCCGTCGCCATTCGTATCGAATCGAGTCAGTCGCGGCAGCAGATCACGCAACTCGCGCTGCGTGATCCGTCCATCATCGTAACTGTCCAACTCGGGTAACCAGGGATATCCATCCCGAATCGCTCCGACAGAGAGTTGGTCGACTTCCGGGTCGGCAGATTGCACGGCCTGAATGATCACGGGCGTTCCAAATAGTTTCAGATGGAGACCCGCTGGCCCGGGGATCGCGGCGGCGATGGAGTCTTTCAGATCGGGTGATAACGCCGTGACAAGTAATCGCGATTGATCGGGTGCCGATCGATCAAACTGCACCAGCAGACGCAGGTCTGGGCGTGGACTGCGATCCGCGACAAACGTCACAACCGCTGGAAGGGCGGGCTGCCTGGGGCGAATCTCGGAGGGTTGTGCCGCCGCCGCGATCTCTATCCATTCAATCATGTCGTTGCGGTTGGCATCACAGTTCATGAAGGTTTCTGCGGCGCGGGCCAGTTCGTCCGCCGCGATCACGCCGTCGCGATTCCGATCGAGCACCAGAAATTCCGGGCGTTGTTCACCGCGCACTTGTTGAAAGTGATCATTCAGCCAAAGGCAGACCGGGCCATCGATGGTGTGTGTCAACAGCCAGTCAATCTCATTCTCGGTAAGCGTGCGCCCCGTGGCGGCGGCATAGCGCCGCAGGCGCTGCGTGAGGGATTCCACAGCGGGTGGTACGGTGTTCGGGGCGGAAGCCACGGCGGCTTCCGCGGAAACGGGGACGGCGGGTTCGTCTTGATTCTGTTGCGTATCGCTGCGGCCTTCCGTCAACTCACGGAGAGCCCGGGCGATGCGGGCCTGACGGACCTGTTGATAGGGCTGCCCGTCGACCATGACGACGATTTCGACCAGAATCGATCGTTCGGGCAGTTGCAGCTGGCAACGCAGCACCTCGGGAATCGGGGCGCTGTTTGTCTGCGTTGTCGAATCGGTTGAACCACCCAGGTCACGTTCCAATTGGTACTGCGGCAATTTTCCTGAGGGTGTCGTGGGGGTCAACGGACGTGCCACGCCTACGGGCACCGTCATGCCCGAACTGGCCGATTCTGAACCACGCAAAATGACAGGCACGGAAACCGTGTCGGTAGAGTCCGCGGCAGAAATCGAGCGCCACGAGCCGATCGCGCCCAGTCCCATGCACCAAATCGTCATGAACCACAATGACTTCATGACAGAATCGCCTGAATGGGTGTGCCCTCCGCAATGGGAATGGGACGACCATCGTTCCCCTGAAGCGTCGCATGGGCAGGCAGACCCACCGCCCGGCAGAGCGTCATCAGCAGGTCGCCTTCCGAGACCAGCCCGTCGACCACGGATTGACCGTCGGCACTGGTGCGACCATACGCCTGTCCGCCGGCGATACCCCCGCCTGCCAGCACGGCCGACCAAGCCTCCGGGAAATGATCACGGCCTGCACTGGTATTGATGCGCGGTGTGCGTCCGAATTCTCCCATCCAGATGATGGTCGTCGATTCCAGCAGTCCCCGATCTTTCAAGTCGCCCATGAGTGTCGACCAGCCCGCATCGAGTTCTGCGGACAAACTTTTGATCGCCGTAAAGCCATCGGCATGGGTATCCCAGCCGACACCGCCGCTGCTGGTTCCCAGTGAGACTTCCACGAAGGAAACGCCCCGTTCCACGAGCCGTCGGGCCAGCAGGCAGCCCTGTCCGAAAGCACTGCGACCGTAAGACTCGCGCAGTGTTACCGGTTCGTCTTCCAGTCGAAATGCCTCAGCGTCCTGAGAGTTCATCAACTGCAGGGCCCCTTCATACACCGTATGATGCGCCCGGGCTGCTGGTCCACGATTCCCTGATAAAAAGTCGTTTTGCAGCCCCTGCCATAAGGCCAGTCGTCGCTGCATTCGCGCATCGGAAATTCCGTCAATCCGATCGAGCGATTGCACGCGCAGTTCCGCAAACCCTTGTGCCCCGTTTTGCGTGATACCAGGCATGTCACTGGCGCCCACAAACAGCGGGCTGTACCGCGATCCCAGAAACCCCGCGCCAAAGGCTTCCGGACTCAGCGCCCGAAACGCGCCGATGCTGACATACCCCGGCATCGCACGGTCGGTGCTTCCCAGTTCATGCGCGAATGCGGACCCCAAGCTCGGATAGGGCAGCGGTCCCATCGGGGTATGCCCGGTTCGCATCAGGTACGTGCCACGACCATGATCGCCTTCTCCGGTACTCAAGCCGCGCAAGACCGCCAGTTGATCGGCATGCAGGGCCAGTTTGGGCAGATGCTCACTGAAACGCAGACCCGGAGACTTGGTCGCGATCTCCTGGAACTCGCCGCCATTCGCATGACCGGGTTTCAGGTCAAACGTGTCTGTCTGCGCGGGGCCACCGCTCATCCACAAGAGGATGCAATGCCGGGAACGCTTGGCGGCCGCGGCGACCGTTTGCGCTGCGAAGGCCGGAAACCACCCGCAACTCCCCAGACCAGCACCGCCCAACGCAGTCGTCTGGAGAAAGTGACGTCGAGTCGACATGGCAGCAACTTTCCAAGGGCTAAGGGCTAAGGGCTAAGGGCTAAGGGTTGAGGGTTGAGGGTTGAGGGTTGAGGGTTGAGGGTTGAGGGTTGAGGGTTGAGGGTTGAGGGTTGAGGCGCAGGTCCATCTTTCGTGCGTGTTAATGATTCAGTGTAAACTCAGCGCTGTTTAACAGAGCCCACAAAATGTCGGCCAAGCCTTCCTGCAACACGGTTCCTAGCGCGTTTTCCGGCAGGAACTGCACGAGGTGCTCCCATTCCTGCGGTCGAGGCCGTCGTGAAAGTGTCGCCAGGTACAGCACTTCAATCCGTTGACGGTTCGTGAAAAACGGGGCCTCCAGCGATTTCAGCAAGCCGCTGCTGGTGAGCCCCGTGGCATTCTCAATCAGCGTGCCATTCATCAGCGTTAGCGCCTGGGGAATCCCTCCCTGATACTCCGTGCGACGGCCCGACAAGGTCCGGAACTCCTGCACGAACTGTTCTCGTGGCACGTTATTAAAACGATTCAACTGAAAGGCACTATCACTATTGCCATCGAGCAGCGCGGCCACCGTAATGCAGTCGTACATCTGCTCGGCAGAGAGCGCTTTCACCGACATCTGAGCGAACCACGCCAAACGTTGCTCGTCGGCGGTCGACGCCCCGCTCGACAGGCGATAGGCCCGCGACAGGGTGATGGCATGTAGGAGTTCCTGCACATCAAAGTTCTCTTCGATCAACTTGCTGGCCAGAACCTCCAGCAACTCGGGTGAGCGTGGCGGATGTTGCGTGCCAAAATCGTCCACCGGGTTGACGATCCCCTGACCGAAGAGCAAGTCCCACAGTCGGTTCGCCGTGGCTCGTGCGAAGTAGGGATTCTCTGGCTGGGTGATCCAGTGGGCCAACTGGGCGCGACGGGCCTGCTCTGAGAGTGCCGTGCCCGCCGTAACACCATTCAACGTGCGTGGCGGGACAACCGCTTCCGAATCGGGCAGTTTGACTTCACCCCGGTCGACATCGCGCACCTGCATCACGGTCGATACCGCCTGCAGATTGGCCTGGGGTCGCGAGATCTGTGCGAAATGTGCCGCCAAACCCCAGAAATCCTGCTGCGTCCACGGTTCAAACGGATGATCGTGACACTGGGCACACTCCAGACGCATGCCGAGAAACACCCGAGAGGTTCGCGCGGCGAGTTCATCTGGGTTCAGCTTCGTCGCCGAGTAAAACAGCAACGGTCCCGAGCGAGATAATCGCCCTTCCGCCAGCAGCAGTTCCTGCACCACCTGCGCATACGAACGCTGTTTCGTAAACCGCTCGGCGAGCCAGCGGTCAAAGGCCTCGACACCGCCAAATGCCGTCAGGTCGACCCCATCGGGTATCAGGAATGTCCGCCAGACCGCAGCGAGATGGGAATAGTGATCGGCACTCTGGAGCAGCTGTTCGACCCGTTGCTCGTAGCGCTGCGGAGTCCGATCGGCCAGATACGTCCGAATTTCATAGACCGTGGGCGTGCGGCCGATCAGATCGAGGTAGACTCGCCGCAGCAACTCTTCATCATCCGCCAGCGGTGCCGGTTCTAACTGCTCAGTTTGCCAATGCTGTGTCAGAATTCGATCGATTTCCTGCACGACTTCCGCACGAGTCCGCGAGACGACGGTCACCCGCGGCCAGGCAGAGGCCGGGCCTGTGAGTGGTCCACCCGCAGGTCCATCGAGAGTGAAGACCGTCCGTCGATTCAATTCGGTGCCAGGTCGCGTGGAAACGTCCGCGGTTTTGGGGAAAGGTTCTCCCTGGGCCACCGCATGAGACAATCGCGGATCGGACGCCGCAACCTCGACGACAGGCAGACTGGCAGGGAAATCGGTGGCGATCACCTGCGACACATTCAGCGGGGCATAGGCCAGATACTGCACGGGCAGCGCGTTCCCATCCTGCCGCACTTCCACATCCAACGGAACCAGCGAATCGCGATCCAGGCTTAAGGTCAATTCCAGCTCGAGCGGCTGACCCGCTTCCGCCAACCATCGGCAGTGCAGCTCAGAACTGGAAGAGCGCTGGGGATCGAACTCCAGGCTTTCGTGGTTCAAAACGAGATGCGTGTTTTGAATGGCGTGCGATGTCCCGGCGAAAAATCCGAGAACGAGACGATCGCGATCCGTCGTCGACGAACTGTTGACCCACCGGGTCTGACGAATCACGGCTTCCGAATCGAGTCGCTCCAGCACAATCTGTCGCCGCGTGTCGATCAGGCGATACGCCTCGGGTGTGCGCTCGCCCAGCAAACCCTCTTTTAAAGACAACCAGCGTTCGGCCTGAGGACTGGTCAACTGGACGACGCCGCGGCGTTCCAGCGCATCGACCATGGCGGCCCAGGCCGTCGATGTTGGGCCACGCCAGAGCACCGCCACGACCAGCACGGCTGCCACCGCGGTCATGGCCAGCCAGCGACCGGCTCGGCTACGCCACGTACTGTCAGGAGGAGTGGCCTGTGGGGCGACCAGCGGTGGGTCGGCCGACAACGCCTCTTGTGCCAGTTCCGACTGAATCCGCCGCAAAATACTGGCCGGCATCGCGGGCACGTCATACGCCTCGCGCAGCCATTGCTCCATGTCACGGTCGGAGACCGGCAATGGCAGGGAGTGATCGGTGGGTGGTTCTGGCATGATCACCGTCGCTGTTTCACCTGTGGGGGGTGATCGGGACTGTTGAGGTTCGAGATCAACACGGGGGACTCTGTCGTTTCATCAGGAGTCGCCAGGCTTGCATCGGCTGGCCTGACGACCGCCGCGGCTCGCCGGGGGGGCAACGTCACCGGGTCTGCGTCGTCTTCGTCGCCCGGTCCCAGGCTGCTGCGGAATTCGCGACGCGCACGAAACAGGATCGATTCGGCGGCCTTCTCGCTGACTTGCAACCGCAAGGCAATTTCACGGACGCTCAATCGATCGAGGTACTTCCATTCCAGAATCAGTCGATGCGGCTCGGCGAGGCCGTCCATGACTTTGCGGATGGCAGCCCGCCGCTCATCGAGTTCCTGAGCGTGCGACGGTTCCGTCAAATCTTCCTTGGCCAGTTGCGGGCCGGCGGCTTCCAGCAGATGTTGCACCCGCGCCGCCGCCCGAAAATAATCGTGCAGTTTGTGGTCGGCTACGGCCCGCATCCAGGCCATCAGGTTGTGGACCTCGCTTTCGGGGTCGGACAGCGTGCGAAACACAGCCAGCACGGTTTCGCTGGTAATATCTTCGGCCAGGTGTGAGTCGCCATGCGTGCGGACATAGACTCCGCGCCACAGCGAGGTGACGTAACAATCCATCAAGTACGAGACGGCGCCCGATTCACGACGACGCAGCCCCGCAATGAGCTCGATGTCATTCACAAGGCGGCCTCGACGTTTGGGAGAAACGCGTCGGTTGCTCGACCAAGTTTGCCATGCGATTCAGTCGCGAGAATCTCAAGAGTCACGCAAATTCGGGGCCAGCTTTTTCAGACATGATAGGGCAGATTGTTCTAAGTGCTGTGCTGGTATGTGGATCTGGTTTTTGCGGGGCGCCGGGGCCGCAGCCTCTGCTCGTTCACTTTACCGCCCGCAGAATGGACCTACCAACCGAATTCAGCGAAAATCGCGATTTCCCCGCATGATCGCCCAGCCATCCGCGACGCAGCTTTATCAGCTCGTGTGGTAGCCAGGGCTGAGGGTCCGTTCGAGCCGCTCGCGATGGAGGTCTGCACAATGTGGCAATGGTGGCAGCAACGTGGGCAGACCTTGGTTCTGGCGGCACTCGTCGTGGGCCGTCTCGCGCTCAGCGGCTGGGCTCAGCCACCCGCCGAGCCAGCAGTCACCCCTGCGACCACCGTCCCTATCCCCGGAAGTCTGTTCTCCGTCGGTGACGATGTTCGCCAGGCACTCCGGCACATCGCTGACGGCGACCTCCCCGCCGGATTGGACACGCTGACCATCCGGGCCGGTCATTCACTGTTATGGACATCGTCGGGTGATAGCGGCGAGACACTGGCGGCGGCGGCGCTGCACCGTGCCTTAAGTCAACTCGACAGTGCCGAACGGTACGACCTGCTGTATCGCTGGACCTTTCCTGAAAACAATCCCGCGACGATTCGTCATTGGATTTCGCCCGCCTCCACCGTGCAGCCACCGGACGAATTCGCGCGTTTGCTCGGCGAGCGTCCCCGGGCCAGTTCGTTTCCGGTCGCGGCGATTCACGGTGTGCCTGGAATCTTCAGTACGGGTTGGATGCTGGTGACCGCCGCGCAAGACGCGGGGCAATTGCGTCGACTGACGACGGAATTGGAAGCCCATGTCGCTCGCGATACGCCCGGTGCCGATGTGTTGTGGTTGCTGGCGAAATCGGTCGATGACCAGATCGGTGATGCCGACCTGCTGGCTGCCTGGCGGGTCCAGCGCCGTCCCACGCCAGCCCCCGTGCCCGCAGTTCCCATGGTGTTGCCCGGTTCCACGCCACCCGCGAAAAATGCCGCCCACGCGGCAATCATTCCTGCAGCGGAAGTGCTGATCGCTTTGGCGACGCTGCCCCGTCCCGCCCTTGCGGATGAACGCGTGCGCGTCTTGCGAGAGTTCGCGGAGTTGACCGTTTCCGATCCGGCACCGATTCTGCATCCGTTCCTGGTCCGTGCCTATGCCCATGCCCTGCTGGCGAAGTCGGGCATCGCGGATGCCGCGTTCGCGCTTCAGCCGCAGTTACCACACTGGCATTCCGTCACCACCGCGATGGATCCTCGTCGTGTCACCGGGCCCTCAGTCTGGCTGGCTCAGGAACAGGGCCTGCTCCACCTGACGGGTAGCGGGCATGATCTGCTGCAATGCCGCTATCCCGTGACCGGAGACTTTCAGTTCCAGAGTGAATTCCAGAGCGGCGGACCACTTTCCGCCGATGGTGGCCTGACTTACGACGGCTGGACCACGGAAGCCACGATTCAGACCGTGGAGTTCCTGGGGTGGGACAGTCAGGGACAGATCCGGAAACGTGGGAATTCGCTTTATCTCGATGCGCAGTTCGGCAATGTCTACGGCCGCACCGAAGTCGTCCACACCGACCAGGCCACCACCTTTCTAATCAATCAGCATCCGTTATGGCAGGTGCCCTCTGCGGCTGCCAGTCCATGGCTGGGAGTGAGAGCGGCGGGAGATCGTCGCGCGGTATTTCGGCACCTGCAAGTGACCGGCCAACCCACGATTCCGCGCGTCGTGTCGATGCTGAGCGGCACGGAACTCACCGGGTGGTTTGCCCGGCGACTCGGGGAACCCTGGCCGACAGCGTTCTCTGCCAGACCGCAGCCAACAACGGCGACGCCATTCGACTGGACGCTCGCGGAGGGCGTGCTGCAGGCGGAACCGCTGGCGGATGCGGAGACCGATGCGCCACGATTTCGCTGGTTGAGTTACCAGCGGCCATTGCTCGACGGGGAAACGTGGCAGTATGAGTTTCAGCATCAGCCCGGCCGCAGAGATGTTCATCCCGCGGTGGGTCGCGTGGTATTTCTGTTGCAGCCCGATGGCGTGCGCCTGCGCTGGATGACCGAAGGTGAGGAGGAATGGACCGGCCTCCCCAGCGAGAACACTCTGGTCGAACCGCTGAATCGACGTGGTCCCGCGGCCTTGCCCTTGATGGTCGATGATTGGAATCGGGTCACTTTAACGCGGCAAGCTGGCGTGCTGACGTTGTCGCTGAATGATCAGGAAATCTATCAGCGCCCGATCGATTGGAGCGGCGATCAGCGGATGGGATTTTATCGCGATGCACGCAGCAATGGTGCCCGTATTCGTCGGTCGGTCTTATGGGGAAACTGGCCGGAAACCTGGCCTGCGGAGTTAAATCAACACCCGGTCGCCACATATTCGACACCGCTGGAACCGACTCTGCAGCAGGCGATCAGCACGCTGTTTCAAGAGGACTGCTTTGCGAATGATGTGCTGGCCGTGCGGCAGCGCGTGGCACAGTTGCCCGTCGATGAGCGCCTCGCTGCCCTCACGAAGTGGGTGCTGCCCAGCGAGACCCACGCCACATATCGTATGTGGGGGGCCTTCACCACCACCGATCCCCCGGGCACACCGTTCCCGACGGATGCAACACCGGATCGGGGTGGCCACCTGGTTTCGCCCGTCTTCGACTGGCTGGACCTGGCCCGCGAGCAGCAGCAGATCGCACCCTTGCGGGATATCCTGGGAAAACTTCCCGAACCCGTAGAGGAATATCAGCAGCGCTGCCATTGGGCCTTGCAGACTTTGCTGGCTTTGGAAAGTGGCGATGAGGAAGCCGCCACCGCTGCCTGCCTGAAGCTGCATGCGCTCGCGAAAGTTTACACCGCGGTGGGCCTGGATGATCAATGGCCAGAAACCCTGTGTCTGTTCTACGGCATTCCCAGATATCGCCAATTCGGCCCATTAGGTGATCTGCTCAACTCGGTGTATTCCCAGAGAACCTTGCAATGGCGGCCCGCGGGTCACAACAACTGGCACCATCATCTGACCCGACTGGCGGAACACCATCTGCTGGTCACCGCCCCAGCCGGTACTGTCAATCTGTCGCCTACCATTGCTGTCAGCGACTGGATACCCGGAGGCATGATGAAATCCGCGACGCGCGGCCGTGGTCATCCACCGGCGGTCTGGGAATTTCGACCGGGTGAAGTCAGCAAGGTGAGCGGTCACGATGAAGACTACGTGTTCTATCGACTGCCGCTCTTGGGCGACTTCGAGGTCGACGCGGAACTCTCGAACCCCAGTCGCGATCCCACGCAAATTCTGATCGGGGGGCAATATGTCGGGCCGCGCTGGACTGCGGAAGAGATCGAAGTCGGCACGCTGGTGCGCAGTCCCAAATTTCTGAAGATTGCTCCCAAGTTTCAAGCGTATGGTCCGTGGGTGCATTACCGCGGCGTTGTGCGCGACTCGAAGCTTTCGGTCTATTTCAATGGTCGTCTGGCACATACCACTCAACTGCCAGCAGATCGCCAGCCCTGGATCGGATTTCGAGCCTGGGGGAAACAGCACGGCGCGATTCGCAACCTGCGCATTATCGGACAGCCCGACGTGCCCGAGTCGGTACCGTTGGTCGTCAATCAAGATTTGCTCGGGTGGTACAGCTATCACCACGATGAACTCGTGGGAACACAGAAAGGTGCCACCTGGGGTTATGTCGACGATGCGGAATCGCCCGGCATGTTGCTCGGCAAGCGCCGGTTGGACGTGGCCGATAGCTGGTATGAAAGCCTCCTCTGTTATGCGCGACCCCTCATCGCGGGGGAACAGATCGACCTTGAATTCTATTACGTGCCGGGCGAGGTGCTGGCACACCCCGCGCTCGATCGCTGGGCGTTTCTGCTGGAGCCGCAGGGCGTTCGCGAACACTGGTTGACCGACGGCCGCTACAACACGACCGGGGTTGGTCCACAGAACGTGGTTGACCGTCCGGAATATCGCCGTGGTCCCGGGAACTTGCCGCTGAAGCGTGATGACTGGAATCAATTGCGCTTGAAACTGGTCGATCAGCAGTTGCAACTCGTGCTGAATGAGCAACTGATCTATGAACGCCCGATCGATCCGCTGCGTGTGCAAACGTTTGGCCTGTTCCGTTACGCCGACCAGTCGGAAGTGCGTGTGAGGAACGTGCAGCTGAGTGGCGACTGGCCGCGCACCTTACCGCAACAGGCACAGCAATCTTTGGTGCAAACCTCGGTTCTGGAACTGGATCGTCAGCGCGATGCCCTGCCGGCCACCTTCGAGCACAACTTCGCCTTGCGTGGAGTTCCCAGCCAGTACTTCAAGTTGCCCACGCCGAGGCCCACCATTTCCCATCACCAGCGTTTGATGGGGTTATTCGTGAGCGTGGAATCAGACGGAGCCTGGAATTTCAACGAGATCAAACCCCGGTTTTCCCTGCAAGGCGACTTCGATCTCGAACTGACCTTTGATCAACTGGAAACGCCCAGCGAGAAAGATTCGGGCCTCGTTATGACCATTCAACTCGATGATGAGCAGCAAACCCAGTATCGAATTCATCGGATCAAGAACTCGGCCCAGCGCCACGAAGTCCACCTGTCGACGTCGTATCTGCTGCCTAATCAGCAGCGCGTCTACCCGTCGTTAGGGCATGCCGTGTGCGAAGCCAGCAGCGGCCGTGTTCGACTGGCGAGACGGGGTGACAAAATTTATTTCCTGTACGCAGCCGCAGATGCGCCGTTGTACCGCCTGGTCTGGACGGAAACCGCCAGCGCGGTCCCGGCGGGTCTCGATAGTATTGGGTTGTTGGCCGTCGTGAACGGAGTGGGCAAAGCGCTCTGCGTCTGGAAGACCGTGCGGATCTCGGCCGAGAAACTGTTTTGGAATCCGGAATCGACCACGGCGCGACCACGCGGCTTGTTTGTTATGCGACCCGATGGCTCCGATCGGCGGCTGATCGCCTCTCCGGCCCATTCCGGATACCAGGTGGTGGGATCGGCGGAATGGTCCACGGACGGCCGGCAGATCGCGGTCGATATGTCGAACGGTTCCACCTCGACATCGCACATTCTGGTCATGCAAGCCGACGGCTCGAACGTCAAAGATCTGGGCCCGGGCTGCATGCCCAGCTTCTCGGCCGATGCTCAGCGGATCATTTTTTCCGATGTGAGTGGCGGCGTGATGATGATGCATGCCGATGGTTCCAATCGCACCACGATCGATAACAGTGGTTGGGGCACACAGTGGTCTCCCGATGGCAAATGGATCGCCTACGGCAAGTCGGGCAATGTGGTGCTGATGGATGCCCGCACGCAGACCACCCGGGAACTGCTCACCGGTGAGCATGCCACACGTTATAGCTCCATCTACTGGAACCTGGGCTGGTCGCACGACAGCCGGACCATCGGTTTCAAGGCCCGACGTCGCGATGGCAGCCCCGATGAAGTCGCCGTGGTCGATATCGATCAGGCCGGCAGCTTGCAGGTCTTGCTGAGCAAAGCCCAGGGCATCAACCCAGACATCACATTCACTGCTGCCAGCGATGGCGTGGTGTATGCCGCGCAGAATCCCAGAACCAAACAACTGCAATTGTTTGCGGTGCTGCGCTCATCGCCCGACCAACCCCGGCTGCTGGAACATCAACCCGACAATCTGGTGGTGTACGATGCTCATTGGTCGCGCGATGGCAAATGGCTCGCCTTTTCGGGACAGGAACTGGCCGGGCCGATCGAATGGACGCCCGACATGGTCGCAAGGCAGTACGACCGTGTCGACGAGTGATGCGAGAACCTGAACCGGGACAACCGTGCGGTGTTGTCCGCGCGGGCAACGGGCTACAATGGCTGTGTCCCCGTGATGGCGATTTGTATCCGTTCGGTTCGTGAGTCAAAGGAAACCGCATGTTGCGATTGTGCCTCTCTGCCACACTCTTCGCGTTCTGCCTGACCAGTTTTTGCCACGCCGAGACCAAGTTGCAGACCCTGGATCAGGCACCGACGGGATTGAGCGACGCCGTTGCCAAGGTGCTGGCACCGCAGGGGTATCAAACGGTGGGTGATGACGGCGCGATCTGCACCGTCTGGTTGACCAAGGCGATTCCCACGACCGCCGATTTCAAGCCGTCGTTGAATGTCAAATACCCCTTCCAGGCCGGAGAACTTCTCGGCGTATTGAAGGTCGACCAGGCCTCGGGCTTTACCGATTTTCGCGGACAGGAAGTCGCTGCGGGGGTCTACACGCTGCGTTATGGCAAGCAACCGGTCGATGGTAACCACATTGGTACTAGTGAACTGTATGACTTCCTGCTCGCGATTCCCGCCGCTGCCGATACCGACCCTGCCGTGATCAAGTCGGTCGAGGCCCTGGTGATGAAAAGCGCGCAGACGACGGGTTCCAATCATCCCGCGATCTTCTCACTGCTGCCAGCCGATGCCAACGATAAAGAACCGAAGCTGATTCATGAAGAGTCGAAGGAACTCTGGATTCTGGCGGCACCCGCGATGTCTGCTGCCGGTAAGGCGGTTCCAATTCGCATGGTGGTCGTGGGCGTCTCCGAAGGCTAGCCGCCGTTGTTGAGGATTCCGATAGTCTAAGAACCTGCTTTCAAATCGTTCCAGCGGAAAGCAAAAAGCAAAATGCGGACAGCCAGAGAGCGAGAAACCTGAGGCTTTCTGGCTTTCTGGCTTTCTGCTTTCCACAATCACTCGCTCTCCATTGGATAACATGTTCTGAGGCCCAGTGTGCGACATCTCTGGGCCTTAACATTTTCACGGATTGCCACTCGTGTGACATCGCTGGCACAACTCGTCAGAATGCCGGACTTCCCAGGAGGTTCCCAACAGATGCTCGTCTGGCAAGTTGTCCTTCAAGTTGGTCCCGCCCCTGCGCAGCCCGGAATCGGGTTGTGGCTGTTACTGGCGTTCTGGCTGTTGCTGGCCGCCATGGCCACGATGTATTCCGCGTTCTGGCTGTGGATGATGATCGATTGCGTGCTGCGCGAGCCCGACCGCTTCTTCTGGATCTGGCTGCTGGTCATCGCGCCCTTTCCCGGTGCGATCGTGTATGCCGTCGCAAGATTCTTCCCTCAACGCGATTTCACCGCACCAAACTGGATGCGGGCTTGGACGCGCGGCAAGGAGCTCGCGCGGCTGGAAACCGCGGCCCATCAGATCGGTAACGCGCATCAGTTCCTGCAATGGGGCGACGCGCTCCGTGAAGTCGGCCGCTGGGATCAGGCGAAGTCCGCCTACGATCAAGCCCTGCAGAAAGATCCGCAATCTCTCCCCGCGTTATGGGGAGCCGCCCTGGTCGCCGTCTACCAGCAGCGCCCCGCCGATGTGAAGGATTTCTGCGGCCGGATTCTCGCCGTCGACCCGCAATACAAATTCGGTGATGTTTCGCTGGCCTATGGTCGGGCGTTACAAGATCTCAAAGATGCGGCGGGTGCCAGGCAGCATTTTGAACAGCACGTCAAACGCTGGCGGCATCCTGAAGCCGTCTACCGCTTGGCCTGTGAATGCCGTGCTGCGGGAGACACGGTCGCCGCGCGCGAGCATCTGCAGGCGATGCTGCGCGACATTCACGGTAGCCCCGCCGCCATCGGTCGCAAATTCGGTCGCTGGAAAAGCCAGGGCCAAAAGCTGCTGCGGCAGTTGCGGTAAGGGAGAGGGGGTGGGTGTTAGGAATTGGGTATTCGTTGTTAATATATGGCCTGCACCCAAAGCCCAACACCCAACACCGTCAGCCCGGAGCCTTGGAACATGTCCGTCGAATTGTCCCGTCGCGATTTTTGTGCGCTCTCTGCCGCGGCGGTTGCTTCCACCATTGCTGTGAGTTCCCCCATGAGCACGCTCGCTGCTGCCCCCGCGAAACCCAGTCGACACGGCGGTCCGTTCCGCTACTGCCTGAATACCAGCACGATCCGCGAGCAGAAACTCGGCATCGTCGCGGAAATCGAACTGGTCTCGAAAGTGGGTTACGACGGCATCGAACCCTGGATCCGCGAACTCGACGACTACGTCAAAGAGGGCGGCTCACTCGGCGATCTCAAGAAGCGCATCGCCGATGCCGGGCTGACTGTCGAAAGTGCCATTGGTTTCTCCGCGTTTCTGCATGAAGAGGCTGCCGAACGTCAGAAAGGGCTGGACGAAGCGAAACGCTGCATGGACCTGGTTTTGCAGATTGGGGGCGAACGAATCGCCGCGCCACCAGTTGGCGTGACAAATTCGACGGGGCATGATCCGGTGGCCCTCGCCGCCCGTTATCGCCAGTTGTGCGAGTTGGGGCAGCAGATGGGGGTCTATCCGCAGTTGGAACTGTGGGGCTTCTCCAAAACGCTGCACTTGCTCGGTGAAGTGGCGTTTACGGGGACCGAGGCAGCCCATCCTTGGGCGTGTTACCTGCTCGATGTCTATCACATTTACAAGGGCGGCTCGAACTTCGAGGGGCTGGCGATGTTCCGCGGCGAGCGGATGTTCAACTTCCACATCAACGATTACCCGGCGAACCCGCCCTGGGAAACGATTGCCGACAAGGACCGCGTCTACCCTGGCGACGGTGTCGCGCCGCTCAACGACATCCTGAAAACGCTGTACCATGTGGGTTATCGCGGGGCGTTGTCGCTGGAGTTGTTCAATCCCGATTATTGGAAGCAAGACGCCGAGTTGGTGGCCCGCACCGGTTTGGAGAAGACACGGGCCGCGGTCGCTAAGGCGCTCGGCAACGGTTGATTGCCCTCATTTAGCCCCTGGTCACTCGTGACCCGGGGCACAGGAAACGAATCATGATGAACGAAATCGATCTTTCGACCGGCTATACGCAGGAAGACCGCCTGTGGGCGATGTTGTGTCACCTGGCCACCTTCGTCACGGTGATACCGTTCGGAAACATCGTCGCCCCGCTGGTCATCTGGATGGTGAAGCGCGATACCTCGCCGTTGGTCGCCGATCAGGGTAAGGAAGCGCTCAACTTCCAGATTACGGTGATGATCGGTTATGCCATTGCCATTGCCCTGGCCTTCACGGTGATCCTGATCCCGCTGGCAATTCTCCTGGCGATCGTCTTACCGATCTGGCATCTGGTGCTGACCATTATCGCCGCGATCAAATGCTACGACGGTCAGATGTACCGTTACCCCCTCGCCATGCGGCTGATATAGCAGCCCGTTAATGGATGGTGTGCCACGGCTCTGTGAGCCGTGCGATCCCGCAGAGTTTCTGTCGGAACGCACCTGGGTCACGGAACCTGGAAATCTCACGGTTCATGATCGATCACATCAGGAAGCCCGGCATGCCTTGTGCCGGGCTTCTCGTGTAAACCTGCCGAAAGATGCTGGTATCGCATCTCATGACATGGCACGATATGGTGTGCCCCTCTGCGTTGACCGCACGTCTGCGAGAAACTGAGTCATGGCCCAGGTCTACGTGATTGAAGTCCCGAGTGTGCAGCGCGATGCCCTCGTGTATGTCTTCAAGGAAGCCCGGCTGCCTGTGCAGGCGTTCGATTCGCCGGGCCAGTTGCCGGAAGACCTGACGAATTCCGACCTCACGCTGTTGATGGTCGGGGAAAGCCAGCTCGCGGCGCTGGAGGCGTTGCGATCGCGTTGGGAAAGTCCGCGATGCGTGGTCTGGGCGTTCGTGGAACCGGGCAGCTTTGCAGGCATTGTGGCGGCCCTGCAACTGCGGGCCCAGGAAATCATCAGTCGCGACCGCCCCCCCCGCGATTTGTTGACGGCGGTCAAAGCCCAACTGGCTCAACGTTTCGAGAGCCAGGAACCCCACGACGATTCCGGCATCACCATCGAGATCTCGAATTCGGGTCAGCGGTTCCTGGTCCCTCCGGAACGCTTCCTCAGCCTGGTGGCCCAACTCTGCGAAGACGTCGGACGCTTGAAGCGGCGGTATGACAACGAACTGGAACAGCGCCGTCGTGTCGAGCAGGCCTTGATGGAATCGGAGGCGTTCTATCAATCGCTGGTGGAAACGTTACCCCTGGCATTGTTCCGTAAAGATGTGGCGGGGCGCATTACCTTTGCGAACCAGCGGTTTTGCGATGCCTTGAGACGCCCCCCGTCCGACATTCTGGGCCGCACCGATTTCGACTTCTTTCCGCGAGATCTGGCCGAGAAATATCGCAGCGATGACCGGGAAGTGCTGAACAGTAAAAGCAATTTTGAAACCACGGAAGAGTTTCAAACCCCCTCGGGCGAGCAGCGGTTTACGCACGTCGTCAAAACCCCGGTGTATGACGCCAGTGGAAAACTGGTCGGCATCCAGGGCGTGTTTTCCGATGTGACGGATCGCATTCTCACCGAACGGGCGCTCGACCAGGAACGCTATCTGCTCGACAGCCTGATGACCAGTATTCCCGACAACATCTATTTCAAGGATGCGCAAGGCCGCTACCTGCGCATTAACCCGGCGAAAGCGCACCGAAGTGGCTTGCAGGATCCGGATGATGCCATCGGTCATACCGATTTTGATTTCTTCCCCGCCGAACATGCCCAGAATTCGCTGGCCGATGAACTCAAGGTGATGCAACAGACAGAACCGCTGATCGCCAAGGAGGAATTCATCGAGTACCGCAATGGCACCAAACGCTGGATGTCGACCACGAAACTTCCCCTCAAAGACCAGCAGGGCCGGGTCGTCGGTACGTTCGGTGTCTCGCACGATATCACGCCCTTGAAGGAAGCCCAACAGGCGTTGCGTCAAGCCGCCGAGGCGGCCGATTCCGCGAACCGGGCGAAAAGCGATTTTCTGGCGAATATGAGCCATGAAATTCGCACGCCGTTGAATGCCGTGCTCGGCATGACGGAACTGGTACTGGGCACGCCGCTGACTCCCGTGCAGCGTGACTATCTGAAGCTGGTGCATGAATCGGGCGAATCGCTACTGGCGGTGATCAACGACATTCTCGATTTCTCCAAGATCGAAGCGGGCAAACTGCAACTCGATCAGGCGGTCTTTGAACTACGGGAATTTCTGGGAGACACGCTGAAATCGCTGGGGCTCAGGGCGCATCGTAAAGGTCTGGAACTGGTCTGCCACATCGATCCCACCGTGCCTGACCTGCTGATCGGCGATGCCAACCGTATTCGGCAGGTGGTGGTCAACCTGATCGGCAATGCCATCAAGTTCACGGAACGGGGTGAGGTGCTGGTGAGTGTCTCGGTGGATGACACGGCGGAGCCCGCCGATGGCACGTCTGTGCGGTTGCACTTCGAGGTGTCGGATACCGGCATCGGCATACCGCTGGAGAAATTCCGCACGATCTTTCAGGCTTTTGAGCAGGCCGATGCTTCGACCACGCGGAAATTTGGTGGCACCGGGCTGGGGTTGGCCATCTCGGCCCGACTGGTCGATCTGATGGGAGGCACGATCTGGGTCGATAGCGAAGTCGGGAAGGGGAGCACGTTCCATTTCACCGCGCTGTTCGAAATGGCTACGGAATCCTCGGAACGACAGATGCCCGCAGCCCCCGAACTGCTGCATGGTTTGCGGGTGCTCGTGGTCGACGATAACAGCACCAATCGACGGATACTCGCCGAGATGCTCGGGAGTTGGGGCATGGCCCCGGTGCTCGCCGCGAGTGCCCAGGAAGCCTTGCAGGAACTGCAGTTTCAGTCGGCGGCCGGCAAGCCTTATGCCCTGGTGGTGACCGATGTCAACATGCCCGGGCAAAGTGGGTTCGAGCTGGTGCATGCCGCGCAGAAGGACGGGTCGCTGTATCGCGGCATCATCGTCATGCTCACGTCGAGCGAACATTCCAGTGACGTGCAGGAATGTGCGCAGTTAGGAGTGGATACGTATCTCATCAAGCCGGTTAAGCAGTCGGAATTATTCAACGCCATCTTGCAGGCCTTGGGAGCCCGTCACGCAGAGGAATGGAAGACGGCGGTGGTGGCCGCGCAGCGTCACACCGTCAGGCCCCTCAAGGTGCTGCTAGCTGAAGACAGCCTGATCAACCAGAAGCTGGCCGTGGGACTGCTGGAACGCTGGGGCCATGTGGTCTGCGTGGCAGACGATGGTGCCAAGACGGTGAAGATGGCCCATGATGAGCCGTTCGATCTGATTCTGATGGATGTGCAGATGCCAGAGATGGATGGTTTGGACGCCACGCGTGCAATCCGGGAATGGGAAGAACTTTCACAGCGCAGCCGCTTGCCGATTATCGCGATGACGGCGCATGCGTTATCGGGTGATCGAGAACGCTGTCTGGAAGCGGGCATGGACGACTACATCACCAAACCGATTCGTTCCGACATTCTCTTTCAAGCGGTCGAGCGGATTGCGGAACATCCCGGAGCCAGTCGACTTGAGGCAGCGCCAAGTCCCCCACCCTCACCCCGCGATTCGCTGACGGCCGACGATTTGAACACGCCAGCTGCGACCGGGGTCGTCCAATGGAAACAGGCCTTGGCGGCCACGGGTGATGACCAGACGCTGTTTGCGGAAATTGCCGCGGCCTTCTGTGAGGAAGCGCCCGACTTGTGGCAGAAACTGCTCGCTGCCGTGGAACAATCGGACGTGATTGCATTTACCCGCCACGCCCACACATTAAAGAATGCCCTGGGCACATTTGGTGTCACGGGAGCACAAGCAGAAATGCTGGAACTGGAACGGTCGGCCAAGCAATCGCAAGCGGTTCCCGATGGGGCTCGTCTGCAGTCACTGGGAGAAGTACTGACGTCGGTGGTTGAAGAACTTCGTCGCTACTTGCAGTCCGGGTCATGAACAGCGACGATAAATTGCAGTGAGTTCCCGGTCAGTTGAGTCTTCCCGTATCCTTCGCGCCTGTCAGGTGGGAGACCTTGAAATGCCTTCTGTACTCGTCGTCGATGATTCCCTGGTCGACCGGCGTCTGGCTGGTGGCCTGTTGCGTGGCCATGAAGGCTGGACCATCCATTTTGCCAAAGATGGGCGGGAAGCGCTGGAAGAAATTGAACTGCATCTGCCAGACCTCGTGGTCACCGATCTGAATATGCCGGAACTCGACGGGTTGGAACTCGTCAAAATGATCCGGCTGAACTATCCGCTCGTTCCCGTCATATTGATGACAGCCCAGGGGAGCGAGCAGATCGCGGTCCAGGCACTGCAGACCGGGGCTTCAAGCTATGTTCCCAAGCAATGCCTGTCGGCCGATTTATGTAACACGGTGGAGCAGGTGCTCTCCATCTCGAAGGCCGATCGGGCCCAGGCCCGTCTAATGCGGCGACTCAAGCAGCAGCAGGTGAAATTTGAACTCGAAAACGATCATGAACTGATTTCCACGATGGTGCAGTACCTGCAAGATGCCGCCTTGGGTATGGGAGTGTGTGGCGAAAGTGACCGCGTGCGCATGGGGGTCGCCTTGCAGGAAGCCCTGGTCAATGCCTGCTTTCATGGGAACCTGGAGGTCAGTTCCAGCCTCAGAGAAGTCGATCATCATGCCTATTACGACCTGGCGCGACAGCGTGCCGAACTGGCCCCATATCGCCAGCGACGCATCTATGTGTCGGCAGACCTGTCGGCTGATCAGGCGGTGTACACGATTCGCGACGAGGGGCCCGGCTTCGACTGGTCGAAGCTGCCCGATCCGACCGATCCGGCGAATCTGGAAAAGCCGTCGGGCCGCGGACTGTTACTGATGCAAACCTTCATGGATGCGGTGGAATTCAACGCCAGTGGAAATCAAGTCACGATGACGAAACGCTGCAAGCCCAAGGCCACGCAGACGAACGGAGATCACTCATGAACTCTGGACAGTTCTTTCATACCGAAACCACGGGAAGCGTGGTCCTGCTGGACATCATGCGGCCTGTCGGTAGCTTGTCCGATGCGGCGGTAATGCGCGAACTCGATCAGGTGCTGGCCAACCTGCGTGCCAGCCACAGTCGACAGTTGGTGGTCGATTTCCATCAGACGCCGTACTTCGGTTCCTCGATGCTGGAGGCCTTGCGCTTGATGTGGAATGTCATTCACTCAGAGCATGGCCAGATGGTCTTGTGCAATTTGTCGGAAGTGGGCCGGGAAATCATGGAGGTCTCGAAATTCGATCACCTCTGGCCGATTTTTGCCGACCGCGACACCGCCCTGTCTAAGCTGCGGAATCCCGCCTGACAGCGCAACCAGCCCGCGACCTCTGAACGAACGCTGCGAAATGCCCGCCACCCGGCGGTGGCGGCTTTTCAGTCATCAACCATCAGCCCTGCGATCAGTACTTGTCGCGGGTTTGCAGGAAGAGGGCTTTTTTCTCGCCGGGTAACGTAAAGTCGAACCCGCAGCGCTGGAAGAAAAGTTCCGAGGACGTGACCGCCATGATTTCAAACACCCGCAGGTCTTTCGCGCGCTGCACGCACGCGTCGACCAAGGCCTTGCCGATCCCGTGTCGCTGAAAGTCGGGACTGACCGCCAGGCTCCGGATCTCTCCGAGCTTTGTCGAATAGATTTCCAGCGCGGCAAAGCCCACGATCTGGTTGTTCGAGATAGCCACAAAGCCATCTCTCGCCAGATCTTCCAGCTCGTCATGGGTCCGTGGCAACAGGCGTTCCTGGGCGATAAATGGTGCCAGAAAGCGGTCCAGTTCGCCCACATCACGCGTGCTGGCCGGGCGAATTTCAAAGTCGGAACTGGTCGTCATGCAATGTCACTCTGGCGAAAAATCGGACGGCGCTGCTACCAATCGTGGTCATGTCCGCCTGCCGCTGCAACGGCACCACGTTCGCATTGTCAGAGATTTTGCTATAGTCGCGGGATGATGGGAAGCGGATCGTGCGGGTTTGCGTCGAGGTGACTCCAATATGTCGGCCATTACACTGACAGATAGCGATACCGGAACCACGGCCAGAATCTTACCGGATCTCGGATTCAACTGCTTTGAATTCCGGGCCCTGGTTGCCGGACAGATGGTCGACGTCATCGATTCCGTGCCGGGCTTCGAATCTGGACAGGAACGTCCCAGTCGCAGCGGAATTCCCATCCTGTTCCCTTTCCCTAACCGGATTCGGGCTGGTCAATTTACCTGGAAGGGCCAGGCGTACCAGCTTCCGGTGACGGCGACCCAACCCCATGCGATTCACGGGTTTTGCCTCGATCGACCGTGGCGTGTCATCAACCAGGGGGGCAACTTCATTACCGGGCAATTCCAGTTGAGTGTCGATGCACCCGATCGTTTGGCGTTCTGGCCGTCGGACTTTATTCTCGAAGTCGACTACGAGTTACTGCGGAACCGCCTGCGTGCCAACTTTCGCATCAGCAACCCTGGCGATCGTGCGTTACCCTGGGGATTGGGCACGCATACGTACTACAGGTTGCCCCTCGGTCGCGACAGTCAACTCGGCGATTGCACGGTCGAAGCCCCGGCCTGGAAGTACTGGCAGCTTGATCAATCGCTGCCGACGGGTGAGATCCTGCCCGTGGATGAAGCCCGCGATCTGACCTCCGGAGCGTATGTCGACACGTTAACCCTCGACGATGTGCTCACCGATATTGAGTGCCAGGGTCCGCAGTTTGACTGCGTGATTCTGGATGAACGCGCCGGGTTACAGGTGACGCAAACCTGCCCGCCGATCTTTCGCGAAATTGTGGCGTTCACTCCGCCTCAGCGTTCGGCCGTCTGCCTGGAACCCTACACCTGCCCGACCGATGCCATCAATCTGCACAATCAGGGACGTGAAGTGGGCTGGCGGACGTTGTCGCCCGGCAGCGAGTTCCATACCTGGATCGATATTTCCGTCGGTCCCATTCTGGCCTGATCGTTGCAGGATAATTGCCTCGCCATGCCGCGTCTTTCTATTGCCGATCTGGACGATCCCCGCTTGCAGGTTTACCGGGAACTGAAGTCGTCGCCCGTCTCGCGGCGGGGTGGTCACTTCATCGTGGAGGGGATGAAAACGGTCGCGCGGCTGCTGGAAAGCCGCTATGAAACGGCGTCGGTTCTGTTGACCGAAAAACGCGAAGCCGAGTGGTTGCCGCGCATTCCGGAACACATCCCATGCTACATCGTGCCCGATGCCGTGGCTTCGGAGCTGGTGGGCTTCCACTTTCACGTGGGGGTCGTGGCTTGCGGCCTGCGTCGCCGTAGTCCCAAGCTGGATGACGTGCTGCCGTCCATTTCTGAACCGGTCACGGTCGTCATCTGCCCCAAATGCGATAACCCGGAAAATCTGGGAGCGATCATTCGCATCGCGGCCGGTTTTGGTGTGCAGGCGATCGTGCTCGGGCCCGGTTGTTGCGACCCATTCTCGCGGCGTGTCGTGCGAGTATCGATGGGGGCTGCGTTATCAATGACGCTGGTTGAATCGCGCGATCTCCTGCAGGATTTGTCGCGGCTGCGGCAGGAATTTCAGGTGCCGTTGTATGCCACGGTGCTGGATGCGGCCGCGGTCCCTTTAAGCCAGGTCTCGCGGCCCGGCCGTATGGGGTTGCTGTTTGGCAATGAAGATACGGGGCTGGAGGCCGATGTGTTAGCGGTGTGCGATCAGCGCGTCACGATTCCCATGCATCCCGGTACCGACTCGCTGAATGTCGCCGTGGCGACGGGGATCTTTCTGCATCACTTCACACGGATGGCCGCGCCCGATGTCCGAGTGGTGGATCAGTCAAACGCTCCCGGGGCAGGGGCCCCGGCCTTTGAGGGTTGAAAACTCGGTTGGCCCATCAAAGGTCAGGGCCCCCGCCCTGACCTTTGATGTCATTGACGCAGACTGATCATCGTAGAGCTCACGCGAAGTTCTGCGTCAGGGCGGAATAGTCGGCCTGCAGTTGCTGGGTGATCGGCCCGACCGTGAACTTCAGTTCGTCAATGACTCCAATCGGAATCACTTCGACCGCCGTGCCTGTGAGAAAGACTTCCTGAGCGCGGTGCAGTTCTTCGGGGAAGATCGCCCGTTCGATGATTTCATAACCCCGTTTGCGGGCGAGATCCATGACCGTTCGGCGTGTGATGCCATCCAGAAAACAGTCGGGCTTGGGGGTGTGCAGTTTGCCGTCCATCACCAGGAAAATGTTCGCGCCGGTGGCCTCGGCCACCTGACCGCGATAATCCAGCATCAAGGCGTCCTGATACCCCGCGGCTTCGGCGGCATCGCGGCTGAGCGTGCAGATCATGTACAGGCCGGCGCACTTGCTCGCTGTGGGGGCACACTCGGGCGCTGGTCGACGCCACTTCGAGGTCAACAGCTTGATGCCGTTCCTGCGGGCTTCTTCACCGTAATAAGCTGGCCAGGGAAATGCGGCGATCCCCACATGAATCTTCACGCCTTTGGCCGAGACGCCGATAACCTCGCTGCCGCGCCAGGCAATTGGTCGGACATAGCCCGTGGTCACGGAGTTCTTTTCGACCACGAGTCGGCTGGCGGCTTCGATTTGTTCCAGGGAATAAGGAATTTCGTAGCCCACGATCCGCGCGGAATCGAGCAGTCGCTGGGAGTGTTCCCGCAGCTTGAAGATTTTGCCGTTGTAAACCCGCTCGCCTTCAAAGACAGAGCTGCCGTAGTGCAGGCTATGGGTTAACACATGGACCTTGGCATCGCGCCAGGGCACCAGTTCCCCGTCCAGCCAGATCACGCCATCACGGTCCTCAAGAGGCAAAGCAGACACGGGGAAACTCCACGGTTTTGAGCGACAAATGCACCGCCAATGGCTCTGCCATCGCGGAAATGGACATGCAAGGATACCAGCGGCGTGAATTCGTCACAATGCGACCATCGAGACTTCGGGAACCGCCACGGGATTGCGGAATACCGCTGTTATGAAGACTTCAAAACACGATACCGCTCAATCAAGGCATTGGTTGAACTATCGTGCTTCAACGGTGCGGAACTGGTTCGCTCCAGCTCCGGGGCAATCTTTTTGGCGAGCACCTTGCCCAGTTCGACACCCCATTGGTCGAACGAGTTCACGCGCCAAATTGTTCCCTGAACAAAGACCTTGTGTTCGTACAACGCCACCAGACTGCCCAGCACATACGGAGTGAGCTTTTCGACGAGCAGGGTGTTCGTCGGGTGATTCCCATCAAACGTGCGATGTGGCACCAACGCCTCCGCGACGCCGTCGGCCCGTACTTCCTCCGCGGTTTTGCCAAAGGCCAATGCCTCGGTCTGTGCCAGGCAATTCGCTGTCAGCAGATCGTGATGGGGGCCGTGGGGGTTCAGGGACTGGCAGAAGGCGATAAAGTCGCACGGAATGTGTTTTGTCCCCTGGTGAATCAATTGGTAATAGGCATGCTGTCCATTCGTGCCGGGTGTCCCCCAGACGACCGGGCCCGTCTGGTAATCGATTTTCTGTCCATCAAGCGTCGTCCGCTTGCCGTTGCTCTCCATGTCCAACTGTTGCAGGTAGGCGCTGAACTTGCCCAGGTAGTGGTCGTAGGGCAGGACGGCGTGCGTTTCGGCACCGAAGAAATTGTTGTACCAGATGCCCAGCAGGCCCAGAATGACAGGCAGATTCTGCTTGAACGGTGCGGTGCGAAAGTGCTCGTCCATGGCATGAAAGCCGGCGAGCATCTCGCGGTAATTCTCTGATCCAATCGCAATCATCAGCGAGAGGCCGATCGCCGAAGTGAATGAATACCGTCCGCCCACCCAATCCCAGAATCCGAACATGTTTGCCGTATCGATGCCGAATTTGGCGACTTCTTGCGCGTTGGTGGAAACGGCGACAAAGTGCCGGGCGACGGCTGCGGGGTCTTTCAAGGCCGACAGGCACCATTCGCGAGCCGAGTGCGCATTCGTGAGTGTTTCCTGCGTGGTAAATGTCTTAGACGCCACGATGAACAGGGTTTCCGCCGGGTCGAGATCGCGAACCGCTTCCGAGAGATCGGTGCCATCGACATTCGAGACAAACCGAAACTGCATGCCGCGATCGCTGTAGTGCCGCAGTGCTTCATAGGCCATGACCGGGCCGAGATCCGACCCGCCAATGCCAATGTTCACAACGGTTTTGATGGGTTTCCCGGTATGACCAAGCCAGGACCGATCACGCAGACGGTTGGCGAATGTGGCCATCTGATCGAGGACGGCATGAACCCCGGGCACAACATTTTCGCCATCCACAAGAATCGTGGCGTCTTGGGGGGCACGCAAGGCCACATGCAAGACCGCCCGGTCTTCCGTGATGTTGATTTTGTCGCCGCGAAACATGGCGTCGATGCGTTCCCGCAGTCCCGACTGCTGTGCCAGATTCACCAGTAACGGCAGCGTTTCCTGGCTGATCCGATTCTTGGAATAGTCGAGATACAGGCCGCAGGCTTCCAGCGTAAGCTGTTGTCCGCGAGTTGGTTCCGTGGCGAACCACTCGCGCAGGTGGCGTTTCTGGATGGTCTCATAATGCTGTTGCAGTGCCTGCCAGGCAGAAGATTGGGTACACAGGGGAGCGGTCATGGGCGCAGCCTCGGATTTTCGAGAAAAAAAGGGCGGGCACGCCTTGCGTGATAACGGATTGTGGCGATAAGTTCAATTCCGCAGGCAAGATCGGGCCGTTCAGCGGTCGCCGCACAGACTCCGTTGCATCTCGCTCGCCCGCTGGCTACACTTCGCGATTCCCGCAAATAACGCCTGACGGGCTTATGGCTGCGTGGGTCTGAGTTCTCTGCTGAGCGCATCGTTTGACGATCGCTCACGAAACACCGGATTTGAAGATGTCGACAGAAGTTCAGTTGGCCGCCGAGCTCCGCAGTGTGCGTGGTACGCGTGCGAATAATCGCTTGCGGAACCAAGGGTTTGTGCCTGGGATTATCTACGGTCACACCGATGAGCCGCAGGCCATTTCGGTCAAGGCGGAAGCCATTGTGCCTCATGTTCGCGCCGGCGTGAAAGTGTACGACGTAACGCTGGATGGCAAGACCGACAAGACCTTGCTGCGCGGCTTGCAGTTCGATGCCTTGGGCGTGGAGTTAACGCACTTCGATTTGTTGCGGGTCGACCCGACAGAGCGTGTGACGTTGCACGTACCCATTGTGCTCAAGGGCATTGCGCCCGGTTCGGTCGGCTCGGGGGGTGTGCTGGAGCAGCCACTCCACGCATTGCACATCGACTGTCTGGCTTATCAGATTCCCGATTCGATTCTGGTGCGGATCAATCTGCTGGAAGTGGGCCAGGCGATTCACGTTCGCGATCTGGAGTTGCCCGAGGGGATGCATTTGCATCACGCCCCTGAAGCGATTGTGGTGCATGTGGTTCCCGTGCGCTCGGGCGACGCGGCTCCGGCCGATCTGGCGACGGGCGCTCAGCCGGAGTTGGTCGGTAAGAAGGTGGAAGACGCTGCCAAGGACAAGTAACGCCAACTGCCGCTTGTGCCGCCTCAGTTTCTAGTGGGCAGTGGTGGCTGATTAGTCGCAAATGCTATGAAAATCGTGGTTGGCTTGGGGAATCCCGGTATCAAGTATGACGGAACCCGGCACAACGTAGGGTTTGAGGTGTTGTGGGAGTTGTCGCATCGCTGGCAGTCTCCGCGGCCAAAGGTGAAGTATCAGGGGGAGTTGACTGAGGGGGTGGTTGGCGGTGAGAAGGTGTTGCTGGTCTGGCCGCAAACCTACATGAATCTGAGTGGTTTATGCGTTTCACCCCTGGCGAAATTTTATCAGGTGGCTGCCGAACAGGTGCTGGTGGTCTGTGATGATCTGAACTTGAAATTAGGGCATTTGCGGCTGAGGGGGAGTGGTTCAGCCGGGGGGCAGAAGGGGCTGCTGAGTATTTTGCAGAACATGGGGACAAATGCGGTTCCCCGACTGCGGCTGGGTGTGGATCGTCCCCCTCTAGGGGTGAATGCCGCCAGTTTCGTGTTGGCGAAGTTTCGTCAGGATGAGCGCGAGCAAATGGATCAAGCGGTTCGCAAAGCCGCGGATGGTGTGGAGTTGTGGCTGACAGCAGGGTTAGAGCGGGCGATGAATGCGGTGAATGTCGGGTCTTCCGGCGATGCTGCCTCTGAAGCTGTTTGAGTCTCTTTGTTCTGCCGCGTTGGAATCTCAGTCAGTAATCGGTACAACAGTCTGAAAGTGTCGAGCGGTCACGAGGTCGTGAAGTCCTCTCGACTGGGGAGTCTGGAACGTGTCGGAATACATGTACGAAGGGATGTTTCTGCTGGATAGCAATCGCTTTTCCGCAGATCCCGCTGCATCGCAACAGTCGGTCCTGGGCATGCTGGAACGCGTCGGGGCGACCGTCGTGGCCTCGCGTCCGTGGCAGGAAGGCAAGCTGGCCTACCCGATCGATAACCATCGCAAGGGGCTGTATTATCTGGCCTGCTTCAAGATGGATGGTGGCCAGATCGACGAGCTGAACCGCTTGAGCAAGCTCAACGAAACCGTCCTGCGTCAGCTCGTGATTCGGCATGAACCGGTCATCTTCGATGCCATGGTGCAGGCGCTCACCTCGCACGACGGTACCATTCACAGCCCGGAACAGAAGTCTGACGATCGGATGGAGCGGGGCGATCGCCCAGAGCGTGGCGAACGCGGTGGCCGCCGCCGTGATGACGACATGGACGGATCCGACGACCGTTAATTCCCCGGCTGTGATCGGTACGGCGGGGTTGTGAAGGGAGGAAACGTGGCCAGCTTCAATAAGGTGATCCTGGTTGGCAACCTCACGCGAGACCCTCAAGTGCGGTACACTCCCGGCGGTACAGCCGTCGCGGAAATTGGCCTGGCGGTCAATCGCCAATGGTTCGATAAGCAAACCAACAGTCGTCGCGAGGAAGTGACGTTTGTTGATGCCACTTTGTGGGGTCGCACGGCGGAAATTGCTGGGGAATACCTCGGCAAGGGTCGTCAGGTGCTCATCGAAGGGCGTTTGCAGACAGATACGTGGGATGACAAAGAGTCTGGTCAGAAACGCAGTAAACTGCGAGTCGTCTGTGAAAACATGACCATGCTCGGCAGTCGATCGGAAGGAGGAGGGCCAGCGGGCCCTGCTCAGGGTGGTGGTGGTGGTGGTGGTGGTGGTGGTCGAGCACGTCCGGCTGCGGGCGGACACGATTCTGAACCGGAATCCTACGCCTCGGAACCGGCATCTTATGATACGGGTGGACCACCAGATGACGAGGTACCTTTCTAAGACGGGTGAGCGTTGAGCGTCTTAGCGACAGACGGAATTTCCGGCAGTGGAATTCCCACAATTCGTACACAATTTGTCCATAGTGTGACAGCGAGTCTCCGGGAAAGATCTGAACATGGTTCGCCGTAATGTGACAGCCTCTGGCCGCCCGCGTTTGCATCGCCAGGTTGAATTGCTGCTGGCAGAAGATGTTGAGCAGTTGGGCAAGCGTGGTGATCTCGTGAAGGTCAAGTCGGGTTTCGCCCGCAATTACCTTCTGCCGCAGGGCTTGGCCACGGTTGCCACCGCGGAGAACAAGCGGCTAGTCGCTCTGCATCAGCAGAAACTCGAAGATCTGAAGAAGCAGCAGCGTCAGTCGCTGGTGCAACTGGCCGATCGCGTCAGCAAGTACAGCGTGACTCTCGAGGCGAATGCCAACGAAGAAGGTCACCTGTATGGCTCGATCGTCGCGGCCGATATCAGCAAGTCGCTGGTCGTGGCGGGTTACCAGGTGGAAGCCGAACACATTCGTCTGGAAGGCCCGCTCAAAGAGTTGGGCATGTACACCGTGAAATTGCAGTTTGACCCGGAAGTCAAAGCCGAAGTCAAGGTGTGGGTGGTTCCCACCGCGACGGCCGCTGCCCGTAAGTAAGCGGGCCACGCTGACCAATCAGGCTGGGCAGGATTTCACAGGCGATACGCACGCGTGGCGTATCGCCTGTTCCATTCCCTGGTGATTGGGAAGCAGGGATCGCCGTTGACCCGGAGTTAGCGCCAAAGGGAGTGCGCCTGATGTCGACGCCGCCGAAAAATGAGTTTGAGCGACATCTGCCGCCGCAAAATGTGGTCGCCGAGCGCAGCGTGCTCGGCAGCATTCTGCTTCAGAACGATGCTATCGATGAAGTCGCCGATTTTCTGCACTCATCACATTTCTACAGCGACGCCCATCATCAGATTTATGCCGCCATCCTGAAGATGCGCGAGGCCGGACTGCGTGGCATAGATGCGGTCACTCTGGCGGAGGAACTCGATCGCCAGCAGCAGTTGGAAGCGATCGGCGGGGTCCGTTATCTGCTGGAAATTCTGGAATCTGTACCGCATGCCGCGCATGTGAAATACTACGCGGAGATCGTGCGCGACAAATGGATCTTGCGTTCGTTGACAAACGTCTGCACCGACGTTTTGCGGGAATGTTATGAGGGGACCGATGACACCCCTGAAATTCTCACGCAGGCCGAGCGGGGGATTTTTCAGATCCTCGAACAGCAGGAAACCGGTGCGAAGATCAGCATGGATGAGATCCTGCTCGACACGATGGAGCGAATCAATTCCCGGCTGGGAAAAGAAGGCTCCATCAGCGGACTCTCGACCGGCTTTTCCGACCTCGACCGGCAGACGAACGGATTTCAACCATCCGAACTTGTGATCATCGCGGCTCGTCCGAGCATGGGAAAAACCGCCTTCGTCTGTAATGTCGCCGAATGGGTTTCTGGGGCGGGCCAGACGGGGGTGTTAATCTTCAGTCTGGAACAGTCCAAGCTGGAATTGGCCGAGCGGTTTTTATGCATTCGCGCCCGGCTGGATGGTCACCGCGTGCGAAAAGGTCAACTCGACCCGCCCGAGCGCGATGCTTTGCTGCGGGCGGCGAGCGAGCTGAGCACGATTCAGCTGTTCATTGACGATGCGCCCGGTCGAACAGTCGGGCAGATCAGCGCGATCTGCCGCCGACTCAAGCGTCGTAACAATATCGGGCTGGTGATCATCGACTATTTGCAGTTGATTGAACCGGAAGACAAGCGGGCCAATCGGGAACAGCAGATTGCCCAGACGACGCGACGGCTGAAGGGGATTGCGAAAGAGAATGATTTACCGGTGATTGCCCTGTCGCAGCTCAATCGCGGAGTGGAGTTGCGGGAAGATAAACGTCCACGGCTGGCGGACTTACGTGAAAGTGGCGCGATTGAGCAAGATGCCGACATCGTGATGTTTCTGCACCGTCCGGAGGCGTACAATCCCGAAGATCGACCGGGCGAGGCTGAGGTGGTGGTGGCCAAGCACCGGAGTGGACCAACGGGCATCGTGAATTTGCGTTGGCGACGGGAATCGATGCGGTTTGAAGACTACACCACGTTCGACGATCACTCGCAGTTTGATCAACTGGGCTAAATGTCGTCGCTGGGGCTGCGTGAAGTCTTGAGACATTTGACGATTCCCCCGCGGGTCGCTATGCTTTCGCGTTCCTGAATTTCCAAACGCGCCGTCCAGTTCCGGGCGGTGAAATTGATTGGCCGTGAATTCATTGGGCCAGAGAGACTGAAGTTCTACCTTCGGGGACGGGAGTCGGCGAACGTGTCGGAAGTTGTGATTAAGGATTTTCTGGACGCTGGGATTCACTACGGTCACCGCACAAGCCGGTGGAATCCGAAGATGCGTCCGTACATCTACGGTCGTCGTAACCTCATTCATATCATCGACATCAAGGAAACTGTCCGCGGCTTATTGCGTGCCAAGCGGTATCTTTCCAAGGTGGCCAGCCAAGGCAGTCTGGTGCTGTTTGTCGGCACCAAGAAGCAGGCTTCAGACAACATCCGTGAGCAGGCGACCGCGTGCGGCATGCCTTATGTCGATTACCGCTGGTTGGGTGGTCTCTTCACCAACTTCCGCACGATTCGCAGCCGCTTGAAGCGTCTGGAAGAACTCGATCGCATTTTTGAGTCGGGTGAAATCGAGACCTACTCCAAAAAGCGTCAATCTTCGCTGATTCGTGAACGCCGCAAAATGCACCGCAACTTGAACGGTTTGCGGCACATGAACCGCTTGCCGGAGGCGATCGTCATGGTCGACCCCCGCAAAGAGCACAACGCCGTGCATGAAGCCCGTTTGATGGGCATCAAACTGGTGGCTTTGCTGGATACCGACTGCAATCCCGACGATGTCGATCTGCCGATCCCTGGCAACGATGACAGCATCCGCTCCATTCAGTTGGTGCTCCATCATCTGGCCGCGGCGATCAACGAAGGCCGTGGACACTTGCCGAAGGACGTGGCTGCCGAACAGCAGGCCGCTGTGGAAGAGCAATACAAGCCCGTTCCGTCGCTGTAACTCCGTCGCGAACACGTGCAGATTGCCGGCCGTATCTACCGGTACGGGTCATATTGTCGAGAGAACCTCGAAGTCGACTGAGGTCTCTGTACTTGGGGAGTCGCTGCATACGTCGAGCCATCGGCGCTGTAGCGTCCCTGTTCGATCTCTGGCAAAATAGCGTATCGCCGGAGTCGCGAAACCATGTGCCAGTGCTGTAAGGAGTCTCGTTCCATGCCAGAAATTACGGCCCAAGCGGTCAAGGAACTTCGTGACAAAACCAACCTCCCCATGATGGAGGTGAAGAAGGCCTTGGTTGAAGCCGGCGGGGACGAAGCCAAGGCGATCGAGATTCTGAAAGAAAGTTTCAAGAAGCTTTCGATCAAGCGGGCTGAGAATACGACCAGCGAAGGCGTGATTCGCGTGCAGATTGCCGCTGATGGCAAGCGCGCCGCCATGGTCGAGTTGCAATGCGAATCGGCCCCGGTGGCCAAAGCAGACGACTTTCTGTTCCTCGCAGATCAATGTGCCAAGCAATTGCTGGTCGGGCCGGGTGCCGACTCTCCGGCTGCGCTCCTGTCGCAACCGGCCCCTGACAAGCCGGGCATGACACTTCAGCAACTGCTCGAAGATGTCTTCAACAAGATCCGTGAGAAGATTGTGCTCGCGAAGGTGCTGCTCGTCGAAGGCAACGTCGGTGGATATGTCCATCACGATGGTAAGACCGGCGTTGTGATGGTCTCGGAGGGCGAAACGTACAACGCCGCCGTGCTCAAAGATGTCGCGATGCACGTCGCGGCGTTGCGTCCCGGTGTGACGCATCCCGAAGAACTGGACCAGGCTGTCGTCCAGACGGAACGCGATCGTTTGACTGCCGAAGCCGCGGGTTCCGGCAAGCCTGCCAACATCGTCGAGAAGATTGTTGATGGCCGGATGAAGACGTTCTTCGCCGAGCAAGGCGTGCTGATTCATCAGTTGTTTGCCAAGGACGATAGCAAGTCGGTCAGCCAGGCCTTGGCGGAATGTGGCTTGAAAGCCAAGAGGTTCATCCGCTGGGTCTTGGGCAATTAACGCTCGATCGCCGACAGCCAGTAAGAATACAAGCCAAAGTCCTGGGAAGATGTCCGCATCTTCCCAGGACTTTTTTGTTGGTTCGCCGAGACCCAGGGTTTCATCTGGCAACAAAAACAGCCTGACAGTTTTCTGTCAGGCTGTTTTCCATCTCGAATCGAATTCGTGAGCCGAGGCTCGTTAGAAACCGAGACGGCTCTTCAGGCTGACGGGCACGATTTCCGTGAACTGACCTTGAATCAGGTCGCCAGCGATGGAAGCTCCACCTCGCGGGCGACCGTAAATGCGTCGCACTCCCCGGATATCGTCGGTGAGAAGCTCAGCAGTCCCAGGTCCCAGATAGCGCTCCCCGTAGAAGGGATTCATGATGGCTTCGCGGACTTGTTCGTGATTGAGTCCCAGTGTGTGTCCAATCTCATGCACGCAGACTTCCAGGAAGTCGATGACCCCGGGACCAGGGGCGGTGCTCCAGTCTTCGCCGTTATCGAAGTGGAGATCACCGGCCAATCCCGACGTGGAGAGACTCAAAGGGAAGTAGGCATGGGCCAGAACACCGCCCGAGCCATCAAAGGCGTGCTGACCAAAGCGCAGGTTCGGGTTGCTGCCCGGCAGGTACTGGGTTTCGCTCGCGTCGGGCAGCGGGCCGGAATCTGAGACTTCGATAAAGTTCAGCGGCGCGACTGCGGCCCACACGCTCAGGGCCTCTTCGACGGCATCCTGCAACTCAGTCGGCGTAATGCCATCCAGGTCGCCATTCAGCAAGTTGCTGTAACTGTAGGTAATGTCGACGGGACGACCGCGACCGCCCGGTTGCGGCCACTTGGCTCCCGGCACGACCGAGAATTCTCCGGTCACATTGGTGTTGGGGGTATCCAACCCCACGAACTTCGGGCGATACCGCGGATGATACATCGCACACACGCCGGTCTCATGGTTGCAGCCGGCATGCAGTTGCGGTGTCGCTGCCGCATCACATTGATGATCGTGATCGGCGGAGGCGATAGGCAGGGGGGCGTGTTGATCAAATGTTGGTGCGTCGGGCTGAGTCACCAGCGCTCCGAAACAGAGGCTACCAGCCATCACAGAGGCCAGGCAAGGTGACCAGTGAGCGAGCGTCGATGTCGAAAACCATTGAGCAGGGGAGAGCATTCCAGATTCTCCAAGGTGACGATACGGGTGTATCTCTGCACGCTAGCTTGGGAAAACTGGATCATCAAGTCGTTTTCGGTAAATCTTGCCGAAATTAACGGTCCTGGTGTGGAGCCCCTAAGGACAATTACGGAGGCCAAAGATTTTCTCAAGATTTCTGCCAGGCAACGGCTGTGAAATCAGTCGCGCGTCGACAAGATTTCCGCAATACGGACGCAGAAATTGTCGTTCAGCACCAGGACTTCTCCGCGGGCAATCAGGCGACCATTCACCAGGATATCGACGGGGTCGCCCGCCAGTTTGTCGAGTGGAACCACTGTCCCCTCACGGAGTTGCAGCACTTCTTCGATCAGCAGTTCCGTCCGTCCGAGTTCAATCCGCAGATCGAGTTCCACCTCTTGCAACGCTGCGATGGGAAACTCAATTTTCGGACGATCTTCGCGCGTGCGACCGAGGTCTTCAAATTCAAAGGCCGAGACTCCAGAAACATCCGGGAAATTGGTTCGCGGCCGACTTCCGATGGCGGCGGCCAGGTGGTCTTCCGCCTGCTGAAGCGAGGTCTCTGCCGAGGTGGTGGGGAAGGAGGGAGAACCTGCGGGGCGGCTGGGCTTGGGTGGCGAAGTGGCGGGGATCGGCGAAGTCCCCGACCCCCGGGCAGCCGCCATCAGGGCCTCAATTTCTTCCGGAGACAGGAGATCGTCGTTGGTTGCCACGGGCGAGCCTCACCTGAATTTTAAGGAACTAAAGCGAACTGTCCGTAACCAGGCAGGGTCAAATTCCACGCGATTTACTGCTCGAGCATGCGGAAATCATTGACGACAATTTCGGTGACAAAGCTTTTGCCCAGAATTTTATTGGTCTCTTCGCGAATCATCCGTTTGAGGGTACTGAGATTGGGGTCATTCAAATCTTCCAGGCTGGAACTTCGGGCGATGCGTTCTATCGACTGCCGGACCCGCGTCTTATGGGTATGGTTGGCCGCCTCTTCAAACGAGAGTTTCTGTTTGGCCTGGACGATCCCGATGACTTTGAAGCTAAGATGAATGACGGAACCCGGGGCGACCCGGTTGTTTGTGCAGTTAAACGAGTCGACCAGCACCTCCGCGAAATCGTCGGAAACTGCTGGTTCCTCCGCCATTTCCAGATCGCCGGACTCCTGGCCCGATTTGGATTGTTCCCCTGCGTCGACCACCGCAGCTTTGGGGGGCATCATCATGAAGATGATCGCGGCTTCCAGCGTCATGGCGATCACCACGACCCCTGCGATGATGAGCGTTTTGATGTTGAGTTTCATAGCGCGGGCTTCCTGTCCAAGGCACCGAAATCAGCGCACGACTTCCAGTTCCCAATTGCGGCCGCGCTGCCGGGAAACCGACCGCGAAGGGGACTGGGAATCGAGCGCAGCGGCTTCGGACGGGGTGGTATATTCATCTATCACGAATACGTCAATCCGACGATTTCGCCCCTGGGCCTCCGGATCACGCGAAATCGTGCGGGGTTCGCTGTCTCCGGCGGCGGTCACGGCGATGCGTTCCCGGGCAATTCCACACTGAATGAGGTGCTCGGCAGCGGCGAGTGCCCGCTGAAACGAGAGTTCCACGGGATCGCGAAACGGGCAGTCGGCCGGGAGTGGTTCCCGCGAAGCATGTCCCCGCACGATAATTCGGTTGGAACGTGGACCGATGATCTGAGAGATGGTTTCCAGGTCGGTTTGGGCGGTTTCCGTTAAATGGGCCTGAAATCTCTCAAACAGCGCGGGTCCGCCGAGTGTGATCTGCGTCCCCTGCCCAATGCGCTGCACCGTGCGCGAGGGGCCGGCGAGCCCTTTCGATTCCATGCCGGCACGTTCCGTACCCCCCTCATTGCGATTCCCGCGTGAAGCGACCTGCGGGTTGCTGCTGGAGGTCGAGAAGACATGCCCGGGCACGCCATAGTCGCCTTCCGTGGGGCCGAAGCGCTGTTCCAGAGAGTCGAGCATCATGCGCAGCTTGCCTTCCTGTTTCACCTCGGCCATGGAGACCAGCATGATGAAGAAGGTGAGAAGCAGCGACATCATGTCGCCGTACGTGACGACCCATTCGGGAACGCCGGGCGGTGGATCGTCGGGGGGGAGAGCCATGCTGCAATCATCGGCCTGTGCGCGGAGTGGGCGCTAGGCTGCATCCTTCTTCTTCGCGAGGGCGGCTCGCTGTTTGGCGGGAATGAACGTTAACAGCTTCTGTTCCAGCACACGTGGATTGTCGCCATTCTGAATCGACATCAAACCACGAATGATGATTTCCCGAACCTCGATCTCCTTGCGACTGTAGTACCCCAGTTTATCGGCAAACGGCAAACAGGCCGCGTTCGCGATATAGGCACCGTAGAGCGTTGTGAGCAAGGCCACGGCCATCCCGGGACCGATGGCATCGGGGTTCGACATATTGCCGAGCATGATGATCAGCCCGATCAGTGTGCCGATCATGCCGAATGCCGGTGAATAGCGAGCCGTCGTTTCCAAGAAGGTCTTGCCCATTTTGTGTCGAACCGCCATGGATTCGACTTCCGACCGCATAATGGCTTCCATGATTTCCGCGTCGGTGCCGTCGATGGCCATTTGCAGGCCCATCAGAATAAATGGATCCTTGATCTCGCTGGTTTTGTTCTCGAGCGCCAGAATGCCATCACGCCGGGCGATTTCGGCAAATTCCACGAGTTGTACGATGACCGGTGCTACGGGTTGCACATTGGGAAAGAAGACCTTCTTCATCACATTTACGGAGTTGAAGAAGACGCCAAACGGGTAGGCGATCATCACGGCCGCCAACCCACCGATGACCACCATGATAATTGAGGGGAAATCGTAGAAGGCCTTGAAGCTGGCACCGGCCACAACGATGGAGTAAGCCATCGCTACGTTGGCCAGAATCACGCCGATGACAGAGGCTTTTTCCATGATGGTCTAATACTTCAAAAAGACAGCCGACGCCGCCGCCTCAATCACGGCAGATCGAGTTTCCTAGCGGGCCAGTCCGGGAACGAAGCGGATCGATCGGGCATACGCCACGCTGCGATCGATGACCTGATCGACGGTCTCCTTCACAATGAACCGTTCGTCGGTCGTCAGTGTGATGAACGTATCCGGACGCTGTTCCACAAACCGGATGAGTTCAGCATTCAGCACGAACTCTTCCCCATTGATGCGAGTTAACTTAATCATGTCGCGACCCGGCAGGTTGATGATGGACGGCTGGTTCCCTGACACGTTAACGACCCAGTCGCAGCAGTTCGTCGACCAGGTCTTGTACCGAAGAGATCACGCGGGCATTCCCGCGGTAGTTCGTCGAAGAGACAATCAGGTCGACCAGATTCTTGCCGATGTCGGTATTCGAGAGTTCAATGGCACCCGGGCGAACGGTGCCGACGCCGAACGTACCGGGCGTCACGATCGCTGCTGTGCCGGAACTCACCCCTTCTTTATAAGACGTGCTGCCGTCTTCGATGAGCCCGTTGGGATTGGCAAAGCGCGCCAAAGTGACCTGTCCCAGCGTTCGGATGATGCCGTTGTCGAACACGCCGTTGATGACACCGGTTTCCGAAATCACGAAGCTTTGCAAGGTTCCCGGCGCGGCACCATCCTGGTCGATGAGGTTGAGATCGCTGCCGGAACTCGCCGACGAGATGCCCGAGACGCTGCCGAAATCGATATCGACCTGCATGGGACTGATCGCACCCACGCCCTGCCGTTCGACAGTGACCGTAACAATCGGGTCGCCGGCGATCTGGCCTTCGTTGTTGAAGGAGACGATGCCCGAAGCGAGGACGATATCGTTGCGGCTGTCGTCTGCCGATTCAAAGAAGTAGCGCCAATGGGTGTTGTCGGTGGATCGCGATTCGAGGGTCGCCGAGACGCGCAGCCGGATGGGTTGCCCCAGCGAATCGTACACCACGAATTCCGTCGATGTCCCTTCGCCAATGGCATTCTGCTCTTTGGTGAAGGTGAGCGGGATCACGGAACTTCCGGCCCGCAGGTCTCCGGCATTGAGATCGAGATCATTCACACGACCCGCGTTACCAACCACCTGGATACGACCGCCGGTGATGGTGACACCGGGTTGAACCCCCAGAGCTCCGTCGTTGGGCACGGTTCCGCCGGAAGAGATCCCGTAACTCTCGTCCATGAAGGTCAACAACTCTGCCATGGTCGTTGTGGCGGTGACGGCCAGGTTGATATCCCCGAGGGTTCGGCCCCCCTTCTTGGGAGTGAACGAAAGAGACTGACCGAGCGTGAAGACCGCGTCGCCGTTGGTGTTCTCCAGGTTGACCAGCAACGAGGTATTGGTGGCATTGGCCGTCGTGCTGGTATCGGTCAGCACTTCACTGAGTAGCTGGCCCCCTTGTGTCGCCAGATCGCCTGACGGATAGAGTGCTCCGCCCAACCGGGCTTCCTGAGTTCTCTGAGCGATATTCAAATCACCCAGGGGAATGCTGAGGGGTGACAGTTCGGTGGTCACGAGCTGGAAGTTGTCGTCCGTGGTGTAACCGAGGACGAAGGCTCCCTGATCGTTGACCAGTTGGCTGGCACTGTTCAACGAGAAGTTGCCGTTGCGTGTATAGGCGCGGCCGTTCGGTCCATCGAGAACGAAGAAGCCATTGCCCTGAATTGCCAGATCGGACGGGCTAGTGCTGTTGGAAATGCTCCCTTGACCGAAGTCGCGCGAGACAACCGCGACCGAGGCCCCAAGACCCACCTGCAACGGATTGGTGCCGCCGAAACCGTCGGTCGGCTTGGTGCCCACGCTTAACGTGCGCGACAATTGCGTGGCAAACCGCACGCTGGAGGCTTTGAAGCCGTTGGTACCCGCGTTGGCAATATTGTTCCCCAACACATCAATGCTGGTCTCATTCAGGGCGAGACCGTTCAGTGATGTATTCAGGGCCGAGGTTAAACCCATGTCCCGCTTCTCCCGTTCGCGCTGAAAAGGTCGAGTTGGTGGCGCTGTTCTGCGAATTCTGCGCAGCGGATTCCGCCCAGCACGCGCAACACGACCTGCGTCTTGTCGTAGTTGCTATCGGATCGTCAACGGCGTGAGCTTGCCCGAGTTGTTGTCGGAGTAATGCTGACAACTGATGCCGCTGTGGTAATCGCTAAAATCCGCAGGGTTTAACAGGGCAGAGAGCGGTTCCTGCTGGCCGACTCGCGGGCTGCGTGAGAATCTTCGGCGGTCCTTGCCGGTCTCGTCAGGGTCGCTATACTTGGGAAAACTGCGGTAGAACCCGGATAACCGCTGCAACTTGCCAGGCTTGCAACCGGAGCGAGCCCTTCTGGCAAGACGAATTCACGACAGACCAGACGAGGAACTGACACAATGTCCGCCACTGTTGGCCAACTGGCACCAGACTTTTCCGTTCAGGCTTATGACCGCACCAAGAACGATACCGCGGGAGAATTTGTGCAGGCGAATCTCGCGGACTACGATGGCCAATGGGTCTGCCTGTACTTCTACCCGCTCGATTTCACGTTCGTGTGCCCCACGGAAATCGTGGAATTCAATGATGCCCTGAGCCAGTTCAGCAGCCGCAACTGTGCCCTGCTGACCGCCAGTACCGACAGTGCCTTTTCGCACAAAGCCTGGTGCGAGAGCCATCCGCAACTGCGCGAGATGAAGCACCTGATGCTGGCCGATACTACGCATGCCCTGTCTAAGGCGTTTGGTGTGTTGAAGGCCGATCAGGGGATCGCCTATCGGGGGACGTTCCTGATCGACCCCAAAGGCATTGTCCGCTGGGCCAGCGTGAATGACCTTCCCGTGGGCCGCAACATCGACGAAGTCTTGCGGATTCTGGATGCCCTGCAGACCGACAAACTGACACCGTGCGGCTGGAAGAAGGGCGAAAAGACTCTCAACTAGTCGCTGTCCATAACGGAGCAATTCCCGTTTTCCTAAGACCGGCGAGCACGGGGCGTAAGCCCCGTCGCTCTTGGGTCACTTCACGGGCAACGTGCGAACAAACCGCACGGCCTGATCGATCCACGCTTTAAGTGCCGGACGATCATGCAGGTCGGCGGCGTCGACCATCACCCAGCCACGCATCGGCTTGCCGGTGATATCAAATTCTTTCATGCCCGGCTGTAATAGCGCCGCCGCGCCTTGCTCTGGCCCCAGGCGCAGGATCAGAAACTCTTTCCACACGCCGACACACATATTCCCGCCCAGCAGAAACGCATTTCCGCCGAACATCTTCTTCTCGACACACCCCGGCACCGACCGAAAGAACGGACGAATGCGATCGGCAAGAGCGTCGTCGTAGGGCATGTGAATTTGTGGTTGCCTGTCCAGTGTTTGTGAGCAAAAATGGGGAAATCTGATGTGAATCGCAGTGGTTTTGTCAAGATCTCAGGCTGTGAGTTCTTTTTCCGTAAGGATGCTATGCGTAGAATACTGTCGGATGGTTGCGAAATGCATTTGAGAATACCATCGTGGTAGCCGTAGCTCGTGTTTACTCTCATGAATCGGAGGCAGCTGTGGCGATTGATCAGAATGAAGACATTCTCCATCACGGCTTCATTCAACTGAGACTGGGGAGCCTGATCGGCACTACGAGACCAACTGGAGGAGTTCAGATTCTTCAGGAGCCGCCTATCGACGTGAACCGACTTTTTGTTCGAGCGAGTCGTGTGATCGCCTCGGGCCAGCTTGTTGACTCGTTAGGATTGAGCGTGGATCTGATGTGCGAGTCCGTTCCTCTGAGAACGAAATTGCAGGCGATTGGACTGCTGCTGCGCGACCTGAGCCATGGACGTGTTGGAATCTCATTCCTTGAATGAGTCCAAATTCTCAGCTGCACATATCAACGTAAAGAGGCACCTTGCTGGATTGCAGGGTGCCTCTTTGCGTGAGTTGGTAATCTTGCGATATCGGCTGTCAGTTGATCGGTTCCCAGAGGATTCCTCCGCCGAGCATACACTCAACCAGCCGCATCAGTTCGCGAACGCGATACCAACGCTCTGCCTCGAACGATGACAAGAGGTTCGGGATCGACAGTACCTCGTTCGTGGAGGCCCCCATGATATACAGGCCACCAAATGCAATCACTTCATCCCATGCAGTGGGCAAACTCTTACTTTGACTGTCGCTTTCAAAGAGGTGTTGATGTTGTTCGATGAGTTTTTCGGCCCTCATTCGCAGTCGCGAATCTGTCGTGGGATGCTTGAGAAGTTCCAATGATGACTCCGTCACGCGACGAAGTGCTTGTGATGCAAACACGTCGTAATCGAACACGGCGGTTTCTGGAAGTCGATAGGCTTTCAACCCAATAGCAGGAATGGGTTGCGATTCGTCAATAAAGACCACGAACGGCTCACCTCCAATGGCGCGAGTCCGGCAGACCGGCTGGACGTTGTGAAGATTTCGAGACATAAACTGATAAGACAACGGGTAGCGACAGCATACCCAGAGGAACAAGGCTGAAATCAGAGTCGCAGAAAATTCAATGCCGTCTGAGCCCTCAGAATCATCTGGACTTCCAAGAAGAATTGGAAATACAGGATGGGTCGGAAAATCACTCGTGACCTGCTTAAGGCCACTATGCAACTGGCTTGGCTCAAACTTGGGAAAGTGCTGCAAGAAGTAACGCAAACTGGGACGTTCACGAACCGGCCTCAGCCTCAAACCAGCATGAACCTCTTCCATCACGTTTGACGGGAAATACATAGGTTTCTCTCCGTAGTTGGCGAACCTACGAACCCACAGAGGCCTGTGAAACTGCCTCTGGAACCTATGAGCCTGCATTCCTGCTGGCTATGCAAGAGTACCTCGCATGATCAATTCTATGACTGTCAAGTCGGCTACAAATGAGTCAACGGCCCAAGTGTCTCATTTTTTTGAGGATTTTTGTCGACGTTTATGGCAAAAAACCTGAAGCCGGGAAGGATGGGTAGGTGGCGCAGTCTGGGTCGACGCTTCACCCCCACAGTTTATGCACCACGCGGCCTTCGTTGAGGGTCGGGCGTTCGGGGCGGCCTTTGTATTTGTAGACCAGTTCCATATGGTCGAGACCGAGCGCCGCCAGCAGCGTGGCATGCAGGTCGTGGACGTGGATGCGGTCTTCGATGGCGTGCAGGCCGAGGTCGTCCGTCGCGCCAATCGCCTGACCCCCTTGCACGCCGCCGCCGGCGAGCCACATAGTAAAGCCGGTGGGGTTATGGTCGCGGCCGTCGCCTTGCTCGCTCATGGGAGTGCGGCCGAACTCGCCACCCCACAGCACCAGCGTGTCTTCCAACAGGCCGCGGGCTTTCAGATCGCGGAGTAACGCGGCGACCGGCTGATCGGTCTGACCGAAGTTCTTGGTATGGTTCGACTCGATCTTGGCGTGAGCATCCCACTTGCTCCCCGCCCCGTGATAGAGCTGCACGAAGCGCACGCCGCGTTCAACCAATCGGCGGGCCAGCAGGCACATGCGGCCGAACGGCGCGGTCTCTTTATTGTTGAGCCCGTAGAGTTCCTGCGTGCTGGCGGTTTCTTCCGCGAGGTCGATCGCCGTGGGTGCGGCGGCCTGCATGCGAAAGGCGAGTTCATAACTTTGAATGCGGGCTTCGAGTTCCGTCTGGTCGGGATATTGAGCCGCGAACTGCTGATTCATGCGGCCAAGGAAATCGAGCTTGCCGCGCTGTTGTTGAGCGGTCACACCCACCGGCGTATTGAGGTTGGGGATGGGTTCGGTCCCCCCTTCGATGCGAATCCCCTGATAGAGCGCGGGCATGAACCCGGCCGACCAATTCCGCGGGCCGTTGACCACGGAGGTGGGCGTATCCTGCATGACCACGAACGCGGGGAGATCGGTGTTTTCTGAGCCAAGACCGTAAGAGACCCAACTGCCCAGCGAGGGTCGTCCGCCGAGGATTGAGCCGGTATTCATCTGACAGACGCCGGACGAATGGTTGATGCCCTCGGCCCAGCAACTGCGGAGTACGGCGATGTCGTCGGCCATTTCCGCGGTGTGAGGCAGCCAGTCGGAAATCCACAGGCCCCCTTCGCCGTGTTGCTTCCATTTACGCTGGGACGCCAGCAGCGGGGCATGGCTCTCGCCCATCGCCAGAATCACCTTGCCATAACTGTCGGGCAGCGGTTGCCCGGCGAGTTCGTTGAGCTTGGGCTTGGGGTCGAACGTATCGATATGGCTGGGGCCCCCCTCCATGAACAGGAAGATGATGTTCTTGGCCTTGGGGGTGCGGAAGGCTCGCTTGGGCGACAGCGGACTGGTCCGTTCGGCCGCGACGGCGTTACCGGCCAGCATCCAGGAAAGTGGCAGGGCACCAAAACCCGCACCAGCCTGGCACAGCATGTCGCGTCGAGAAAGGTAGGGCATGGGTTTGGGGCCTTAGGATATGGGTGTTAGGTGTTGGGGAATAGGTCTTTTCGAACTCCTATTGCCCAACACCCAATGCCCCATCATCTCACATACAAAAACTCATTGGAATTCAGCAGCACCTGGCACAGGTCGATCCAGGCCTGACGTTCGGGACTCAGGCGGTTGGCTTCCTCTTTGCCCGTCATGGGTGACAGATGGAAGCCATGCCCAGACGCATCGGCGAAAACATCGGGGTTCGGCTCAAACCGCCAGAAACCCACCGTTTCCGTCGGGGCAGCTTCAGCCGTGTAGAGCAATTGAGGCACGGTGAGCGCCGTCGCGGAGAGCCGCACGTCATCGATCAGGCCATCAAACCGGGCCTCCTTCAGCGATGTGCGGCCACCAATCGTGAAGGGGAACGTCGAATCTATGCCCGAGTGAATACGATGCGGTACCACGACAGAGAGCAACGGCTCATCGTCGTTACCAATATCTTTCACATGGAACGTTACACTGCCCGGTGACTGCGGATCGTCCCCGAACTTCACCGCGGCGGCGACGTAATACGGGCGGTTCAATTGAATCGTGTGATCCGAAAAGATCGGATCGTGTGTGAGTTTGCCGTCGGCTGTTTTGCCGAGCAGTTCCAGCACCAGCGTTTGTGGTTTGCGGCGGGAACCTCTCCCAGTGATGCCGAACGACCAGCCCGGTTGTTCCTGGCTGCCACTCCAGGCAGAGGCGATGACACGCACGCCACCGGAATCGTACACCGAACGCACCACCACATAGGCTTCAATGGTGAAGTCGCGGCTGGGGAACTCGGCCTGATGCGCTGCCCGCATGGTCGGATGATCGGGCGTCATCACGGCGGCTTGACCGTCGCGGCTGGGGATTTTGTCATATTCGAACTTGGCGGCTTCGGAATCAGCCACCTGAATGTTGATGGAGGCCACTTGCTCCTGAAGGAAGCCTTGCGCCGCCGTCATTTCCTCGGAATTCGCGGGGCGACCGAACAGCAGGCGATAAGCAAGGTCGATTCGTTCGTCCGGTAACTTTGCTTCCTTACGCAGACGACCTTCGAGTGCTGCGGCTTGCTGCAACATCAACTGACTGTTGATGAGCAGCAGCGATTGAATCGGCGTGGTCGTGGTGTATCGCGACGCCGTGCTGCCGATGCCGAGTGGTTCATCGAACACGTCCAGCAAGGCATTACGGTTGTTCCGCATGAACCGCAGATAGATCGAGCGAACCGGTTGTTCGTTCGGAACGCCGGGACCACCCCGTTTCTCCAGGTCGAGTTGACCCGACGCGGCATACAACGCGTCGCGAATCTGTTCGGCATCGAGTCGACGGACGTGTGACCGCCACAAAAGTCGGTTCTCTGGATCTTTGAGCTTCGCGACATCTGCCTGTGGATTGGTGACAGATTGCTGATACGTCGCCGACAGCACGATCTGCCGTTGCAGCTGCTTGATGCTCCAGCCTTGCTCCATAAACTCGCTGGTCAGCCAGTCGAGCAGTTCGGGATGCGAGGGGGGCTCACCAAGGCGGCCGAAGTCGCTGGTATTGACCGCGAGCCCCTTGCCAAAGTGCTGCTGCCAGATGCGGTTGACGATCACGCGAGCCGTCAACGGATTGTCGGGCGAGGTCAACCACTTGGCGAGCGCAGCCCGACGACCGGTGGTATTCGGCTGGTTGTCCAGCGGTGCAATCGTCGCGGGATTTGGTTCCAGAATGCTGAGGTAGCCCGGTTCAATCCGTTCCGGACCACGTTTGGGAATGGTGACGTCGGCCGCTTGCGAGCAGAAATCGGTGGCTCCCCAGACGACAGGCAACTCGGCCGGCTTGAGTTTATCGAACGCCGCGAGTTCTTTGCGGAGCGCGAGCACCTGGTCCTTTGCATCCCCCTTCAGATGCTTGTCAATATTGTCCCATTCATAGGTCACCTGCCGATACGCCAGTTCCGCGACCTGATGTTCATACGGTGTCCGCTCGGCGGCAGGCTTGCGGATCATGGCCTGCACATCGTCCGGGAACTTGTTGATCGCGCTCTCGGCGGCTTTCTCGCGGGCCGGGCCTTCCAGCGTGGCGAGCTTCGCCCGTAACTCGGCCGTCTGCGTTTCCCATTCCCGGATCGCGTCAGCATGGGCCGCTTGTTCCGCCTCGGTCGCCGCAATCAGGTTGTCTTGCGGCAACATGCCGGCAAAGAACCCCTGCAAGCGGAAGTAGTCGGCCTGTAACAGCGGATCGAATTTATGATCGTGGCAGCGGGCACATTGCAGACCGACGCCCAGGAAGACATCGGCCGTGGTATCGGTGATGTCGTTCATGATGATTTCCCACTGCCCCTTGGCATCGCGGCTGTTGTATTCGTAAATCCAGTGCCGCAGGTACCCCGTCGCCGTGAGCGCCTCGGGGTCGCCGGGAAAAAGCTCATCTCCCGCGAGTTGTTCCTGCACGAAGCGGTCGTAGGGTTTATCGTTATTGAAGGCGTTGATGACGTAGTCGCGATACCGCCACACATGCGGGCGATACGAATCGAGGCGGTAGCCATCGCTGTCGGCATAGCGAACCAGATCCAACCAGTGCCGGGCCCAGCGTTCGCCATACTCGGGGCGCTGCAGCAGGCGATCGACCAGCCGTTCATATGCGTCAGGAGAGGGATCGTTGACGAAGTCTTCCACCTCGGCGGGTGTGGGGGGCAGCCCGATAAGGTCAAACGTCACCCGGCGGATGAGTGATGTGCGATCGGTCGCCGGTGCGGGGGTCAGGCCGTGCTCTTGCAGTTTGGCGATGACAAAGCGGTCGACATCGTTTCGGATGGCATCGGTCGTGGGCAGATCGGGCAGGGCGGGTTGCTTGACCGGTTGAATGGCCCACCATTGACGATCTTCCTCGGTAATCGTTCCGGGTCGATGGACATGCCCGGCGACACGGTTATCACCCGGCCAGGGGGCCCCCAACTCGACCCATTTGGTCAGGATCGCGATCTCTTTGTCGGGCAGTTTGCCATCGGGAGGCATCTCATACGATTCATAACGGATCGCCTCCAGCAGTAAACTTTCGCTGGGCTTGCCGGGCACAATCGACGGACCCGATTCGCCCCCTTGCAGCAGGTTGGCTCGAATGTCCAGCCGTAACCCACCGCTTTGCTTCTGGTTGCCATGACAGGAAAAACAGCGCTCCGCCAGCAAGGGGCGCACTTCGCGTTCGAAGAACTGGGCCAGCTCGGCGGTGACGGGGACTTCCACAGCCCACGCGGAACTGGGGACCGTTGCCATGCCCCCCAGCAGTCCGGCAAATAGAGCTGCCCAGAGAGTTCGAGACGATCGGAACATCTGTCGACCTCGCGGTGCCAGCCAGCAGGAAAACCCGTGATCCATCAACACTCTTAGATTATCGAGCCTGTGCAGTCAGGAAAACCGTGGATTGTCTGTGATCGGCACTTCCGGACAGAATTGGACGATCTCCGTGAACTCGTCCTGTGCAGGCGTAACGGCCGAATTCTCTCTTGGGGACAAAAGTTCAGTGCCCGACTGTTGAGGTCGAGTTAAAGTTTGCTATACTGCCAGATTCGTGCCCACGAACCGATGAGAAGTTCGTGAAAAGTTGCGTCCATTTGATCGGATCCACGTCGGATGTCTACGCCCGCCCAAGCTGTTCTGGAACCTATGGACATTAAGGCCCTGCTGCAAAGCCGTAATCCCGTGCAATACGATGAATTCTTACGCCTGAAGCGTGCCATCGCCTCCGATCAGGCCGCGGCTGTCCGCATTGAACTCGAAGCGCTGCTTCGTTCGGTGGAAGACGGCAGTATTCCTGCGGGTCAAACGACGCGGGCAGGCATTGGCGCCTATTTGCTGGGGCAGCACAAACTGGCCGATCGCCTGCTCGGCAGCGCCCCGGCCGATGCCACCACGTTATTCATCCACGCCATGGTCCTGATCTCCCTGGACGAACCGGAAGCGGCCGAAAAGAAATTCGCGGAAGCTCAGAAGGCCGGTTTTGAAACGATCGATTCGAACCTGCGCCGGGCCGGTGCCATCCGCATGCAGAGCCGCCTGGAAGAGGCGGAAAAGGTCTTGCGCTCCACGGGGACCGAAGGGGCTCGCCGGGCCGAATACTCCTATCAGATGGGCTGTATTCTCTCAGACCGGGGCGACACCTACGGCGCAATTGAATACTTTGAACGCGCCGTCGACATGGACCCGCATCATCCGCAGGCGTTGTTCCGTCTGGCTGGCGAAAACGCCCTCCACGGCAACGACAACGAAGCCATCCGCCTGTACGAGCAGTGCCTCAGCAAGCCCCCGTATCACCTGGGCGCGTTGATCAATCTCGGCCTGTTGTACGAAGACAAAAGCAACTATGCCGCCGCGGCTTTCTGCTTCAAACGCGTGCTGACTTACGATCCCCAGCACGAACGCGCCCAGATGTACATGAAGGACATCGAAGCGACGACGGAAATGTTCTTCGATGACGACATGGCTCGCAACGAAGCCCGGTTGTCGCAATTGCTCAGCCGTCCGGTCACCGACTTTGAACTCTCTGTCCGCAGCCGCAACTGTCTGGCTGGCATGAATATCCTGACGCTGGGCGATTTGACCCGCGTCTCGGAGCAGGATCTGCTGGCTGGCAAGAACTTCGGCGAAACATCGCTGGTGGAAATTCGCGATCTGATGGGCCAGCATGGCCTGCGGGTCGGACAGAATCTGCAACAGGCCAAACCGGGTCGCGAAGCGGCCCCGGCAGCCCCCTGGTCTCCGGCCCCAGCGGGCGGTCTCGGCTTCCTGCATCAGCCCGATCTGTCGCCGCAAGAACAGGCCCTGATGAGCCGGTCGGTCTCGGAGTTGAACCTCTCGGTGCGTGCTCGCAAGTGCATGGCTCGTCTGGGCATTACGACCTTGGGCGAACTGGTGCAACGCACACCCGACGAATTGCTCGCCACGAAAAACTTCGGCGTGACATCGCTGAACGAAATCCGTCAGCAACTCGTCGAAGTCGGCATCAAGCTGCGTAACGACTGATCACGACTCACGGGCCATCGATCCGAAGAGTTCGTTCCAGAATTTCCACAACGAGCCGCAAGGGTTTCCTTGCGGCTCGTGCATTTTCGGAACAACTGCGGAGACTCAGACTGCGGCGCGGGACACGATTTCCCCACGCGCGGCAATCGCGGCATCGATCGTGGAGATCTCGTCGGCGGTCAATTGCCATGGCATCGCGGCGGCATTATCGCGGATCTGTTCGGGACGCTTGGCACCACACAGCGCGGACGTAATTCCCGGTCGTTGCATGGTCCAGTTCAAGACCACTTGCGCCACGGTCACGTTTCGCGCGGCGGCGATCGGTCGTAGATGGTCCAGAAAGTCCTGGTTTTTCAGCCATTCCTCGCCGTGAAACATGGGGTACTTCTGCCGACCATCGCGTGCGTCGAACACATGCTCGCGTGGCAGCTTGCCCGCCAGCAGGCCTTTCATCAACGGCCAGTAGACCATTACGGAGATCTGATTCGCGATACACCACGGCAGAATGTCCGCCTCGATTTCCCGCTGCAACATGTTGTAATGCGGTTGAATTGCTGCGAGTGGACAGACCGCCTGAAACTGTTGCAATTGCATCAGGTTACAGTTGGAAGCACCGACCGCCCGGATCTTTCCGGTATCCACCAGTTCGCGTAACGCCCCCGCGGACTCCGCGATCGGAATGGCAGGGTCTGGCGCGTGCAGATAGTACAGGTCGATGTGGTCGAACCCGAGGCGCTGCAGGCTTTCGTCCACCTGCCGGAACAGCGTTTCTCTGCGCCCATCTTTCATCTGCTTGCGATCGGGCCCCCAGTGGATGCCCCCTTTGGTTGCCAGCACCACGCGGTCGCGCACGGGCCGCAAGACCCGGCCGACCATCTGCTCGCTCTCCCCGGTATATCCGTAGCAATAGGCGGTATCAAAGTGGTTGATGCCCGAGTCCAAGGCGGCGGCGATGGTCTCCAGGCTCGACGCCTCGGAGACATCAATGCTGGTGATCCCCGCGATCGGCCAGCAGCCCATCGCGATGGGAGTCACGTGCAGATCGGTCTGTCCCAGGCGACGAAGGGTCATAGTTGAGGGCTAAGGGCTAAGGGTTGAAAAGCCGCCACCGCCGTGTGGCGGGCATTGTGACTTATCGTAACGCGCCGGAGACGCCGAGTACCTGCGTGTTGGAGACATCGTTGCCGAAGGTGTCGAACTGCTCGAACTCCCAGACGACTTTTTTCGTTTTGGGATCGAGTTCAATCACCTGCGGCTGACCCGGGCCAGCATGGCAGTTCCCGATGACGTAGTGCCCGTTCGGCAGCACTTCCAGCGTGGTGACCCAGGCCAGCGCGACGTCTGGCAAGTCATGCTGATGAATCTCCCAGACCACTTTCTTGGCGGGTGTTACTTCGATCACGCTATGCCCATTCCCGGTCGCGATCAGCGTGTTGCCATTGGGGAGACGCACGGCGGCGAAGCACTTGTTGCCAAAGGCCTCCGGGCCATGACCGGGCTTGGGTTCACGATCAAACAGCGGCACAACATATTCCCAGACCAATTGCCCGCTCGGGCCATCGTATTCACGCACCGTGCCATCGCCTTCATGGCAGACGAGGTAGTTCCCCGAGGCGATTTTCCGCGCTAATCGCGTATCGGTATGCGGATGCGGGTGTTCGACCTTCAGCGTGATCTCTTTCAGGAGTTTTCCCTCGCGATCAATTTCGATGATCCGCTGGGCTCCCGATTCGGCGATCATCAGTTTGCCATCACCGAGCGGCTGAAAGGCATGGACTTCGATCTTCTTTCCCTCGTTGCCATTCTGGGTCGCGCTATCGTAAGACCAGACCACTGACTTCGTCGCAGGATCGATTTCAGCAATCTTCGCGGCTCCCTGCTGCACCAGAATATGACCATTCGGCAGCACATGCACATCATGAATGCCGCCCCATTTCATGGACCACGAGGCTTGCCCGTCGGGCTCGATGATCGCCAGTTGCCCCTTCCCTTGTACCAGCAGACGCTGCTGCGCCTCGACGTTTGAGCCACACACCAGACACAACACCAATGCAGCCGTCAGCCATCTCATAATCCGCAACAACTTTCGCAGAGAGGTCGATCAATCGGGAGCCGTGTCGCACAGTCTAACCGGCGATCTCGTCCGCCGCATGTCTGCCCGCCGCAATACTCCGTCGGTCGGGCCGCTCCAGAATGCCATAACCCGCGAGCAGCCAACCCAGACAGGTCGGCAGCGATATCGCCCAGATAACGCCGACATATATCGCGGCAGAAAAGTCGAACTCTCCAGACACTTCGGGATAGACCAGCCACTGCCGGCTGAGTGCCAACAAAAAGAGCAATCCTGCGACAAAGTTGAAAAACTGCACGCATCCGATGATAACGGCGATTCTCGCGGTGCGGGGCTTGCGACCACGCAAACGAAAGCCCAGCACCAGAAAGCCGATCGCAGCGATCAGCAACGCCAGATAGTTCAGGATTTGAGGGATCAGCGTATTCACCGTCGCGCTCCCGAACGATTACTCAGTGACCAACGCCGCATCGTGTTCATGTTCCGGCGGCTCGCGCCAGAACTCATAGCCCACCCATCCCCAGATGGCCAGCGAAATCAGGCCATGCAATACGGTCCACGCGATTAAGACCGGCTCGAGGCCGTTGATAAAGCCCGCCGTTCCCAAGGCGTTCGCGACCGTCAGCAACCCGGTCAAACCGAAGTTCATGACGCCCCACAGAAACACCAGGCCGAGCACGGTCCACCCTGCCCGCGGTCGTTCATGCAACCGCAAGAGCGACCAGACGACCAGACACCCCATCGTCAGCAACACCGGCAGACTCGTGAGCAGGTGCAGCAGTTGCCAGGTCCAGGGAGATGACATCGGGTGTCCTTATCTCAGTGAAATCACTGGCTACCTTGGTTGGTGGGAAAAGATTAAGTCCGCCTGCACAGACAGGAATGTCCGTGCCCCTTGAGGAATTCTCACGCATACAACCCGCCCACAATGTCGCCATAACCGTTGTAAATCTGTGTCGGAAAGCGTTCCATCGTGCCCAGCATCCACTCGGTCTTCTGACTCCATCTTGGATGCGGTACCTCCGGGTTCACGTTCGCCGGGAAATCGTACTCCCGCGGAGCGACCGTGTTCCAGAAGGTCGCCGGTTGCTGATCGGTCAGCGTGATCTTGACGATCGACTTGATGCACTTGAAGCCATACTTCCACGGCACGACGAGCCGAATCGGTGAGCCATGCTGCTTGGGTAAGGGTTCGCCATAAATGCCCGTCGCCAGGAATGTCAGTTCATTGAGGGCTTCCGAGAGCTTCAGGCCTTCGATGTAGGGCCAAGGAAAGCTGTCGTCGAGTCCCACGTACCGGGCCTCCTCCGGACGATAAAACGTCTCGAAGCGGACATGGGTCGCCGCGGCTTTCGGTTGCACTTTCACCAGCAGGTCTGCCAAGGCAAATCCGGTCCAGGGGACGCACATGGCCCACGTCTCGACGCAGCGATGCCGATAGGCGCGCTCTTCAAAGTCGAACTCGCGATACAAGTCGTCCATATCAAATTTCATCGGATGGTCACAGAGACCATCGACCTCGACGACCCAGGGCGACGGCTGAAACTTTTCCACGAAGCGGTAGGCCTGCTTGGTGGTGGGCCCGGTGAATTCGTAGAAATTCGTGTAGGTCGCTGCCTCTAACTGTTCGGTCTCAGGACGACCGTAGGTGTACAACGGGCTGCGTTGTGAGGGGTAGATCACCTTGTCACCGGGGGCCATGGGAACTGGTACGTTTCCCGCCGCAGAAACTTCCGCTTCCGTCGGTTTCTGCGCACAGCCTGCGAGGTTTCCCGACAGGCATAACCCGGCACCACCAAGACCCAACGTTTGCAGAAACTGTCGACGATGCCAGCGTCGCTGACGATAGATCGACTGGTCGGTGATGGCTTGCGGGCGAACATACCACGACGGCCGACTGATGAAGTGCATCGCCAGATCCTTCTTCAAGCCGCGAACCTTTGCGGCGGATGATTTCTGTCTGGGATATCGTAGTCAAAAGTAAAATGACAGGACAGGGGAATCGTTCCGCATCCCGGAGTTGTATCGCGTTCGATTTGACATTCCGTGCCGAGTTCGTTGCAATCAATTCCGTTGTTCATGGCGACGAGCCCTCTGAGAAAGATGATCGATGTCGCACTGGCGTAATCTGTTCGTTGTCGCGATCTGTCTGACTCCGCTGGTGAGTGGGGCCGCGACACCTTCCGAGTTGTTGCAGCCGATTCAAGCGGTTGGTCCCAAGGGAGCCGGCCATGCGGAAGCCATCGCCGCGGTGAAGGAGTTGTCTCAGGCGGATGCGTCTGCCTTGCTTCCGATTCTGAAAGCGATCGAGGGGGCCAGCCCGTTGGCTGCGAACTGGATGATCGGTGCGTTCGAGTCGATCGCCGATCGGTCACTTACTGCCCAGAAACTCCCCGTCAAAGAGCTGGAAGCCTTTGCGATCGATACCACGCAACATGCGGGGGCACGCCGCATGGCCTATGAATGGGTGTTGAAAGTCGATCCCACCGCGGCCGACCGACTCATTCCTGGCATGTTGCAAGACCCGAGTGCCGAGTTCCGGCGCGACGCCGTGGCCCTCAAGCTCAAGGAAGCCGAGGCGCTACTGGCCGAGGACAAGAAGGAAGCGGCCCAGGCAGCGTTTCAGCAGGCCATGTCTGGCGCGGTGGATGATGACCAGGTGAAGGCCATTGTGAAGCCGTTGCGCGAGTTGGGAGTCATGGTCGATCTGCAACAGCATTTTGGTTTTCTCACGAGTTGGCAGTTGATCGGCCCGTTCGACAACACCGACAAGCAAGGCTTCGATGTCACTTATCCCCCAGAGCAGGAACTTAAGCTCGATGCGACTTACCCTGGCAAGATGGGCGATGTCAGTTGGACGGAGTTTGCCACAACCGATGAGTATGGTGTAGTCGACCTGGCCAAGGCGCTGGCTCCACATAAGGGGGCCATCACTTACGCCGCCACCACATTCAACAGCCCGCGCGGCCAGCAGGTGGAATTGCGACTGGGGACGCCGAACGCCTGGAAGCTGTGGGTCAATGGGAAATTGATCTTCGCTCGTGATGAATATCACCGCGGTTCACAGCTCGACCAGTATCGTGTGCCCGTCTCACTGAATGCCGGTGCGAACACCATCCTGCTCAAGGTCTGTCAGAACGAGCAGACGGAAGACTGGGCGCAAGACTGGCAATACCAGATTCGAGTCTGTGATAACGCGGGGGCCGCGGTGGCTCCCGCCCGGCAAAACACCACGCAGCGCTCAGCAGCGACGGACGTCCGCCTGGCACAAGAAGGACATAACTGATGACACGCGGCTCTCTTTCGCTGCTGCTGGCCAGCCTGCTGGCCAGCCTGTTGGCCGGCCTGTTCGCGACGACCTCGCTGGCTGCCGATTGGCGACAGTTCCGGGGCAATGCTGCCACGGGCGTCGCCAGCGATCAAACACTCGCCACCGCTGCCGATTTGAACGTGGCCTGGAAAGCCCCGTTGACAGGACGCGGGTTATCGAGCCCCATTATTGTGGGTGATCGCGTGATCGTCACCAGCTGCAGCGGGTACCATCAAGACCGCCTGCACGTCACCTGTTTCAGCACGACCGATGGTGCCGTGCAGTGGGAGCGCCAGTTCTGGGCCACGGGCCGGACGATTTCGCATCCCAAAACCTGCAATGCGGCCCCCACTCCCGCCAGTGATGGTGAACGCATCTTTGCGCTGTTTTCCAGTGATGACCTGATCTGTCTCGATCTGGAAGGCAACCTGCAATGGTATCGCGGATTGATGGTCGATTTCCCGAACGCCAGCAACAGCCTTGGCATGGCCCAATCGCCATTGATCGTCGCGGGCACACTGGTCGTGCAGATTGAAAACGACAGCCAGTCGCTCGCCTTGGGGATTGATCCCGCGACGGGGGAATCGCGCTGGACATCCGACCGTCCCAAGCGGGCCAACTGGACATCGCCTGCGCTGTTGCCTGGCACGACGCCCGAACAAGACCTGGTGCTGCTGCAATCGTCCGCCGGACTGGCAGCCGTCAAGCCGATGACGGGCGAAGTGGTTTGGAACTACGAGAACGGTGCCAGCACCATACCATCGTCGACGGTGCATTCCGGGACGGTTTACATCCCCTCGAATGGCATCACGGCGGTGAAAATGTCTCCCGGCAGCGCCAATCCCGAGGTGCTCTGGAACGAAGGCAAACTGGGCCCGGGGACCGCGAGCCCGATCGTGGTGGGCGCTCAGTTGCTGGTCTTGAATCGCGCGGGTGTGTTGTTGGGTGCCAACCCGGAAGATGGCAAGATCGTCTGGCAGAAGCGTCTGGAAGGGCCCTTCAGTTCCAGTCCGGTCGCCGCCGGTTCGCAGATCTTCTTTTTCAATGAAAATGGCTTGGCACAAGTCGTCACGTTGGGTGAAGAAGGCGACATCACCAAGACCAGCGACCTGGGTGATACCATTCTGTGTACCCCCGCCATCTCCGGCAACGGAGTCTATGTCCGCAGCGACAAAACGCTGTGGAAAATCGGTGGCTAACAGACCAGCTGGTTCCAGACTCCTGCTGAAGTCCAATATCGCACAGGCCCGGTGCAGACGAATCTCTGGCGAATTTTTCGCTTCGGTGTGGCGAAGTCTTGCGCACTCCGTGAGAATACCGAGACATTCTGGTCGCTCTTCGCGGCGGGAATGTTGAGGCGTTCCCGATACGTGCGTTGCATGACATAGCGCTCGCCATTCTGGCGCCACCACTTCGTTCGTCCCATCCCTTACTGCAGAAATGATGCGACCCGATGGATCTGACGCCGATCCTCGACATCGTGGGGAATGCCGTTTATGTCTTGCAGGCGATAACGGCTGTGCAAGGGGTCTTCCTCTGGATCCTCGTGCTGCGCCGCATCCGCCTGAAACGGTTTGGCAGTCAGGCCGCCGCTGACGCGTTTCTTGGTGAAGTTCGCGAGCAACTGGCTGCCAAGCGGTTCGATGACGTTGCTCAGTTGTGCGATTCTCCGAACTACTGGAGCAAAGCGACGCCACAACTTATTCTCATCGCGCTGGCCCATCGCGATCGGCCCATTGCGAAACTGCGGGCGCTGTTGGCGGAACGCTTCAGCACGGAGGTGATGGCCGATCTGGAATATCGCGTGTCGTGGATCAATACCATCATCAAAACGGCACCCATGCTGGGCCTGCAGGGGACGGTGCTGGGGATGATCGCGGCGTTTGCCAAAATCGCCAGCCGGCAGAAGTCGGGGATTAACCCGGCCGACCTGGCCTCAGATATTTCCTTCGCCTTGTGGACGACAGCCATCGGACTCTTGATTGCCATTCCTCTTGTGATGGCGGTCGCGGCGATTCAGGTCCGCATGAGCAAACTTCAAGACTCCGTACAGCGCCAGATGGGCGAGTTTCTCGAATTGCTGGAGGTCGCCTTGCAGGACGGGATGCGTCGATCATGACCTCCAGCAGCCTGTTCGGAGCTGACGATCCGTGGGCCAGAAAGCGAACCAGCAGCGATGAAATCGATATGACATCGATGATCGATTGCACGTTTCTGCTACTCATCTTCTTCATGGTTTGCTCGACGATGCAAAGCCAGCCCGATATTGATCTCCCCGTCGCGGCCCATAGCGTGGGGGTCGACACGCAGGGATCGGCACTGGTCACCATTCTCGCGGGAACCCAATCGGAACCGCCACGCATTCTGCTCGGAGATGGCGTGGGCGAGGAGGTCGCGCTCGATGAGGTCCGCCGGTTTGTGGCCGATGCTGTCGCGGGGGGCAACGCCCGCATTGTGGTCAAGGCGGAAGGGGACGTCTCTCACGGGTTTATCGAAGACGTGGCACGTCAGGTGGTCGCTGTGGAAGGGGCACAGCTTTATATGGGCGTGGGTGACAGCCCCGGCGAGTAGTCACGGCAGAAAGAGTGGTTTCCGACCTCGTCGTTTCCGGTGTTTTACGCTATGCCGATACGCTTCCGCTGCCAGCGCTGTCAGGGTTTGATGAGCATCTCCACGCGCAAAATTGGCGCGCTCGTCCCCTGTGCGATCTGCGGAGCGGACGTGCTGGTTCCTGATCACGACGATGTTGGCCCGGCGCGCACGGTCGCTCCCGTAGAAGACGCCATCTTTGCGGCACCGGTCGAGCCATCCCCGGAAGTCTTTGCTCCACCAAGCCCCCCGCTGGTTGCCGACTCAACCCCGCCGCCTGCACCATTACCTGCGGAGAACTCCACTCCAGCCACTGCGCCTCAAGAAGTCACCCAGGCCAGCCCTGCGGCGGACGACGAGGAAGACGAGATTGCCCCGCTGTTGATGAAATCCCGTCGCTTCAATGACGAGGAACTCGACTTGACCGCCATGGTCGATGTCGTGTTCCAACTGCTGATTTTCTTCATGGTCACGGCATCATTCAGCCTACAGAAGAGCATCGAGGTGCCCACACCCGATCAGCCCAGGCAAGGCGTGTCGCAAGCCCTGCAACAATTGGAAGAACTTCAGGACGTGGCCATTCTGGTGGCGATTGATGACCGCAATGTGGTCTCCATCGATGAGGAACCTCTCGCGGATCTGTCGCAACTGCCTGATGTACTTAGTGCGCGCATGCGACGCGATCAGAAGAGTGAACTCATCGTGACCGCTGCCCGCAACGCTACGCACCGCACGGTGATCAGCGTGATCGACGCCGCGAATGAAGTCGGCATGCAAAGAATTCGCCTGGGAACCTCGCAACGGGGAGGCGAATGACAACGTGTTCCAGATCGTATCGCGACGACCAATCGATCCCTCATTTGTTTGCAAACCCTCAGTGACGCACCATGCCGCAGATTGAAGTCCGCTTTGCCGATGGCCGCCGCAGTGAGTTTCCGCTGAGTCGGAAAGCTCCATTGACGGTGGGTGCCCAGGCGTTTAACGACATCAGCATCTCGGATGGTGGCGTGGCGGCATTGCATTGCCGCATCGGCTGGAACAAAACAGGTTATGAAGTCACCGCGGCGACACCCAAGGGGGTCGACCTGAATGGCACCATCGTCGAACATGCCTTCTTGAAACCGGGCGATGTGCTGCGGATCGGCACCTGCGATTTGCAATATCGTGCCGAGGCGGAGGTCGCCTCTCAGAAAGTTGAACCCGCCAAGCCGGTCGCAGTCCCTGCTAAACCTGCTCCCGCGAAGCCTCCGGTTCCGCTCGGTCCCGAGTCGTCCATTTTTGAAGGCGAGGTCTTGGTCGATGGCGACTCTGCGGAGGAACTCCCAGACTCGCTGGACGATCTGCCTGTACTGAAACGCGCTGAAAAAGATCAGCCGCCCGCAGCAGGCAAGGGCGTCATGGGGCAAATGGGGCGTGAATTGCAGGGGGGCCGGAAACGCCCTGGCGAACAGGAGATTTTGAAGTCACCGCTGGTTCTGGGTCTCGGTGGCGGCTGTATTGTGTTGCTGCTGATTGCCGGAACCATCTGGTTTCTGATGGGACGAGAAACGTCGGCACAACTCTTTGCCCAAGCGGAACGCGAACTCAGCGAAGCCAAATACTCACAAGCGATTGAACTCTTTGATCAGTATGCGGCCCGTTACCCTGGCAGTTCGCGCACCAAATCGGCCCAGTTGCAGGCCGCGAAAGCGCGTGTTCAGAAAGAACTCGCCGGTGCGACACCCGCCTGGTCTCTCGCATGGGAGCGGCTGCAAGGGTTGGTGCGAGAATATCGAAACACCCCGGAATACACCGATCTCAAATCGGTGGTGCGTTCATTCGCCGAACAAATTGCCTATGGAGCCGCGGTCTCTGCGGAGCAAACACGAGATGCCAGCCTGTTGCCGATTTCGGCCGATGCCCTGCAATTGCTGGAACGTTCGGCCGACCCCGATGTCCCCCTGGCCCCCATCCTGGCCAAAGTGCAGGAGGCGACGTTGAAGGCCGAGGCGGCCATTACGCGTCAGCTCGAACGCGATACCGCCGTTAAGACCATGCAGACACATCTGGCGGCGCAACTACCCATCGATGCGCTGGCAACGCGTGAACAACTGCTGCGGAAATTTCCACAATACCGGACCGATCGCGGCGTGGAAGAGGTGCTACAGCAAGCGTTGACTCTGGCCAAATCGACCGTTGTTGCCGAGGATGTGAATGAGCCTGCCGCTGCGGCTCCAGCCATCGTCTCCGTCCCGCATCTCTGGCCGGTCCTGCATACCCGCTCGCGCACCGATGAAGTCTCTCTCGGCGATTCCGTCTGGTTACTGGCGGGTGACTGCTGCTATGGAATTGATCGGATCACCGGCGAACCCCTGTGGCGACAGGTCATTGGCAGTGATCATGCCTTTGATCCTGTCGAAGTCCGGGGTGACTCGACCGCCTGGCTGATGTACGACAGCCGGCAGAGACAACTGTTGAGTTGCCGCGCAGATACCGGCGCGGTGCTCTGGCGTCAGTCGCTCACGGGCCGCCCCCGGGGCGCACCACTGGTGGATCAGCAGCAGATCTATCTGGCGGTCGATGATCAGCAGCTTGTGCGGATCGATGCCGAAACCGGCGAACTCACTGCCCGACTGCGGTTCTCGCAACCCGTGCAAGGCCCTCCCACGCTCGATGTGCAGGGCAACACGCTGTATCTCGCGGGGGAACGGGGCTTGATATACAGCCTGCAAAAGCGCCCGCTGGAGTGTGCCGCGGTCACCTTTACCGATCATGCCGCAGGCTCCATACGAGCCCCTTTGGTGACGATGGGACAATTGCTGCTGCAATGTGAGAACGATCGAGCAGCGAGTTCCCGCTTGCGGCTTTGGACCTCGGCCGATGCCACGCTGCCGTTGACATCCGTGACCGAGCAACGTGTACCGGGCCTGGTGTACGATGCCCCGGTGTTGCGCGGGCCGCAATTGGTCATCCCCCTGAATGGAGAACGCATCGCGGCCTTTGTGGTGAATGACGAACCCGGCCGCATGGGGCTGGCGTCTGTCGGCGAGTATCGCGTGCAGGATGGCTATGACGGGCCGATGTATGTCATTCTAGGGCCCGATCAACTCTTCTGGCTCAGCAGTACGGCACTCAGGCGGTTTCATATTGCCAGCGACGCCCTGCAACTGTCGCCGACTCAAGCGGCGATGGGCATGACGTCGCAACGGTTGCAGGCCGTGAAGGAAGAATTGTTTGTCGGCAGACGCACGCGTTACACCTCGGCCGTCCAACTGACGAATGTCGACCGTGAAAAGATGACGGGGACATGGCGCACGGTCGCGGGAGCCCGACCGGCCGTGGTCATGACTGGCCCCACGGGGAACGTGGTCGAAGTCACCGATTCGGGGTTGATCTTCAATCTGACTCGCGCACGCTTAAAGTCGGGCGGGATGGAGCGCGGTGCCAGTACCGATCTCGATTGGCCACCTCAGTTGTCGGAACCCCCGGTCATTACGCCACTGGCGGATGGCCGTGTCGCGGTCTCCATCGCGGCTCAGCCTTCACGGTTATGGCTGGTCGACAGTGCAGGCAGGCCCGGCTCTGCCATCGAGCTTTCGCAGCCGCTGGAATGTGGCCCGGTGACGCTGCCGATGGGGTTGGTCTTGCCGCATGCGGGTCGACTGACCATTCGTCCGCAGGGGGCTGGTCAGAAGTTTGAAGATTGGCGGGCACCTGCCGCCGCGGAGAACCCCGCCCGCTGGGTGCAGTTGCTGCGCGTGGGAGACGACGAGTTACTCGCGATCGACGCCGACGGACACTGCCGTCGCTTTCAGGTTCGCATGGGCGATATCCCACACATTGCAGAAACGGCAGCGGTCGATCTGACTCCGCTGGCAGCCATTCCTCCTGTGCCGTTGGGCGATGGGGTCATCTTCACCAACATCGAACAGGAACTGGTGCAGATCGATCAGCGGACACTGGCCCCCACGGCGCGTCGCCCCTGGCCTGAGCCCATTCTCGGCATGACCCTGCTGGAAAACGATCTGCTCGTCTGGGACGCAAAGTCCCTGCGGCTTACCGATCCCGCACACGATTTTGCCGATCGCTGGTCGCTTGCCCTCGACGGGCTGCAACCCGTCGGGCGGGTGATCGCGCGAGACAATCAACTTTGGATCGCCTGCCGCGATGGACAAATCCTGCTGCTGGATCGGACAACGGGACAGCAACTGCGCCGCAGCGAGTTGCCCCAAAGCCTGACCTGGGGACTGATTGCCGTGGCAGACGAAATCTGGGCGGTCGCCACCGACAGTACGCTGTATCGCGTGGATATTGCGGCGGAGGCCCAACCATGACGAACCGCGTTATCCTGGTGCTGTGCCTGACATGGGGTTGGTCCGCCTGTGCTCTGTCCGCCCGGGCTCAGGCCCCTGTCGAGGCTCCCCCCGCTGCACCCGCCCCTCAAGCTGTCGAAGAAGCCCCACTCCCGAAACTCGTGGATTTGAGAACGCCCTCGGCTGAGGAGTTACTGCGGGGCAAACCCGTCGACTGGTTGGTGCTGTTGAATCAGGACGTGATCTTCGTCGAGCCTGTCAAGCTGCGGCCCGATGCCCTCGCCACCCTGAAGCAGCAATACGACGACACCCTCAAGATTCCGCCCACGGTACTGCCCGTAGACATAAAACTTGCCAAACTGCACGAGCTGCAACGTCTGCCCGTCACCTTACTCGATCGCAGTGAAGACCCGGAATATGTGATCGAAACGCGGTTTCTGGAAAAGATTATCTACTTTGAAGATCACATTCTGAAACGGGTGACCCTGCTGCTGGATGAACGCAATTATGCGACCGCGTATGAATTGTTGATGTATATCGACCGTCGACACCGGGGTTGGCCCGGCTTTGACGACCATTACCAGCGATTCCTCTTTCTCGAAACGGGCCATTGGGCCGATGTCAATCAATTCGAGCGGGCGCTCGTGCAGGCCGAGCATCTGTTCGCTATCAAACCCGATTATCCGGAACTGTCCAAGCTCTTTGGTCGCATTACCGAAGGCCTGATGAAGCAGTCCCTTGCCAATTCAGATTATCGCGGGGCGCGACACTTCCTTGCCCGCTTGAAACGCATCGAACCGCTCCATCCCACGGGCGAAAAATGGACGAAAACCCTGATCGACCAAACCCGCCAGGTGGTTCTGCAGGCGCGCGACGCACAGCAGAATCAGCAGCATCGCAGCGCTGCCCTGCTTATCGATCAGGCCACACGCATCTGGCCCGATCTGCCCGAACTGCGTGCCGCCCATCGTGAATTGAACGATCGCTACCAGATTCTGAAAGTCGGCGTCTTTCCTTCGGTCGGCGACTCTATCTCCCAGACGGTCTATCCTTATGAGCATCGTCAGGCCAGTCGTCACAGGCAACTCTGCGAGATGCCGTTGTTTGAACCCGAGCGTGTGCAGGATGGTCTGGTCCAGTTCCGGTCACGCTTCATTGAAGCCTGGGAGCCGGGGAATCTGGGCCGCGACATCGACTTTCGCGTGCAGTTGCCGCGCGCGGCGTGGGAATCGCGACCCGTATTGACCGGTGGCGAGATCGTTGCTGCGCTCTCCGCCGCCCTCGATCCCCAACGGCCAGAGTTCGATGGTCGCTGGGAGCGCGAAGTGCGATCACTCTCGGCATCGTCCCCCGAATCCTGGAAGGTGCAGCTTTCGCGCATTCCGTTACGCATTGAATCACGATTACGCAGAGACGTGCCCTTATCTCCCGCGACACTGACTTGGAGTGGCGACCTCAATCCGTTAGCCGCAGAACGACCGCATCAACAGCGGTTCTTCCGGGTCGCAGCCGAACCGGGTGTCACCATTTTCCAGCGCACACGCCCGCAACAACCCAGTCCCGAGCCCTGGCACATTGCGGAAATTCAGGAGCACGCCTATCCCAACTGGGAGCGCTTGCTGCAGGCGCTGCTGAGGGGAGAAATCGACCTGATTCCGCATGTTGAGCCGACCGATCTCACGGCGTTGTCGGCTGATTCCCGGTTCTTCGTCATGCCGCTGGCCTTACCGCAAACGCATCTGATCCAGATTCATACCGCTTCGATTCTTGCCAGAAATGCGTCACTCCGACGCGCCCTGCTGCACTCACTCGATCGCAGAAAACTGCTGCGGGAACAGATTCTGTTGAATATGGCCCCCGAGACCGGCCGCCTCACCATCGGCCCCATCGCGCAGAATCTGACGGCCTATAATTCGCAGTTGCGGCAACCCGATTACGACCCGATTCGTGCAGCGGCTTTGGTGGCCACCGCGCGCAAACAACTCGCGGGCCAACTCCCCGTGTTCAAACTCGTCCTGCCTCCTGACCCGGCGGTACAGCGTGTATTCCCGGAGATGCAGGCCCAATGGAAACGCGTGGGGTTAACAATTGAAGTCGTCACCTCACCCGATCAGGCTTGGGATCTCGCGTACCGCACGGTTCAATTCACGGAACCCACAGACGATCTGTGGTCGCTGCTGCACCCCACGGGTTCCAGCGACTGGGCCGATCTCGCGGTCTATCCCGACTGGTTGCGTGAAAGGTTGTGGGAACTGGAGCAGACCATCGACTGGACCGCGGCCGAACGCCTGCTGCACGAAATTCAAACCGAGTTTCTTGTGGAAGCCCGCTGGTTGCCACTCTGGGAAGTCGATGACCATTTGCTGGCACGGCGGCGGATGGGAGGCCTGCCGAACCGCCCCATGCATCCTTATCACAATGTCGAACGTTGGACCTTGCAGTCGTGGTATCCCACGGAAACTCCTTAATGAAGCCGCTGGTCATGTCTCACGTGTCTGCAGCTGTGTCCATATCCACCGTGCGGAAAGCGATAGGCCTCAAGCGAACAGCCAGCTCTTGTGATCCTGGGAATTTCTGGCTTTCTGCTTTCCGCTTTCTGCTTTCCGCACAGTCTCAGGGTCCATATAAAAACAGCATCTCCGGCAGCCACCTCTGGATGGTGCTTGTCGTCTGTCTACTGACTGGGCCAGTTGCAGTCAGGGCAGCCGAACCGCTGGCCACGCCGATCGAATTTCAGCCGTATACCATCTCGGTTCATGTAACGGCTCAGGCTTCCGACTCTGCGACTCAACAGGTACTGACCGAGACCCTGGCCGCTTTGCCGTCTGTTATCGATCGCAGCATCGGCAGTCGCTGGCAGGTTTCGTGGCCACAGGCCGTCGTCGAGCACCCCCTCTTGGCGACCGAGACCGTTGCGGAGGCGGTAGAGCAACCCGCGGAGTCCGCAGAGAGCCCAGTATCTCTGCCCCCAGTCGTGTTTGATGTCGAATACCAGATTCACATCTCGACAGTTCCCGGCGAGATCACCGCCGAGGTTTCTTCGTATGAGCCCCTGTGGTCGCGACGCAGCCCTGTCTTGAAAGTGACCACTGGCGATCCACGCGACTTGCCGGTGCGCCTGGTGACCGCCATGCAGCGCCTGTTTCGACCCAAAGCGATCTGGGAACGCCTTGCTGAAGATCAGGTGCAACTGCGGATACAAGGCGCGGCGTTCGCCGTGCCCGATGCCGATTTACCACTGCTCAATTCGACAGAACTGTTTGTTCCCTGGATGGTGTTTTCCACACGGGAAGGGACCGTGCAGCGACTGGTCTCCATCCCCTGGACGTTGTTGGAACTCACCCAGGCCGAAGCCGGACACGGAATGGTCGCCATTCATAGCGGCTTGGCGAACCCTTTGGGAACCAGCCCGCGCGGACGGGTCAAACTGGTGGCCGTCGCCGAGCGTGTTCAGTGGGCCGACTGTGAACTGGTGGTGCAAGCCCAATCGCGACCGCCACGCCCCTTGGTGGCTCATCGCGTCGAACTGAGTTTCGGAGAGACCGATGTCGAGCAAACCGTATCGCTGATGACAAACCGCCATGGTCAAATCCAACTCCCGGTGACGGATCGCCATCCCTGGGTATGGGTTACGGTCACTAGTGGCGATCAACGCCTGGCGGAAGTTCCCCTGGTGCCTGGTGCCGAGCGACAGATTCGGCTCGATGTGCCCGATGACCGCTTGCGATTGCGAACGGAAGGCCAGTTGCGACTTCTGCAAGGCGAACTCGTGGCGAGCGTGGCCGAGCGGCAGGGGCTGATACTGGCCATCCGGGCCGCCGCCAAGCGCAACGCTTGGGATGAGGTGGCGAAACTCACCACGGAGTTGAATGGACTGACGACGATTGAACGGTTTCGCGATCAACTGGCGGGCATCCGTGTTTCTGCGGTCGCGGAAGCCCGGCAACAACAGAACCGCCTCGCTGAGCGCCGGATCAATCGCATGTGCGATGAGACCCAGCAGTTGATCACCCGCTACCTCGCCGACGACAAGGTGCGCCTCCTGCTCGAAGAAATGGCGGAGTTAAAGGCCACGGTCGATTCCGAGGCACCACCCGGCAAATAAGCGATGTAGGGCCAATGAGGCGGAATCCAGCAGGAAGCTGAGAGCGGAAAGCAGAAGGCGGAAAGCGGAATGCCAGACATCCGCGGGTTCCCTGCTATCTGGCTTTCCGCTTTCCGCTTTTTGCTTTCTGCTGGAATGATTTGTAATCCGCAACTACGTTCCTGGTGCTGCGGCCACGTCTGTTCGCCACTTGGAATGAATCAGCTTGGCGACTTCCAGAATCGTGACCGGTGCCAGGGCCAACCCGACGATCCAGTACCAGTCGGCCAAGGGTAACGCCGTCGTTTCCAGTATCGGGTGGAAGACAGGCACGGTCACCACAATCACCTGCAACAACGCCGATAAGGCGATGGCGTAGAACAGCGTGGGATTGGTAAACGGCCCCAGTTCCAGCATGGTTCGCGTGGCGCTGCGACACGCAATGGCGTAAAACAGTTGCGTGAAGGCCATAACACAGAACGACGTGGTGCGGGCTTCCTCCAGATGGGCCTGATCTCCCTGATAGACCACGGCAAAGGCAATCAACCCGATACAGGAAATCAGCAGCCCATGCAGCAGAATGCGGATGCCATCCTGTTTGCCAATCACCGGAGCTTGTGGCGGGCGCGGCGGACGCTGCATCACGTCTTTCTCGGTCGGTTCCATCGCCAACGCCAAGGCCGGTATTCCATCCGTAATCAGGTTGATCCAGAGCACCTGAATCGCGTGCAACGGAATCGGCCAGCCGATCAGCGTTGCCAGGAACATGAACAGCACTTCGCCCGCATTGCAGGCCAGCAGAAACAGTACGAATTTCTGAATATTATCGAAGATGCCGCGGCCTTCTTCCACGGCATTCACGATGGAATTGAAGTTATCGTCCGTCAACACCATGTCCGACGCTTCCTTGGTCACGTCGGTCCCCGTGATGCCCATGGCGATCCCAATGTCTGCCGCTTGAACCGCGGGTGCATCGTTGACCCCATCTCCCGTCATCGCGACCACTTCGCCACAATGACGCAGCGCTTCCACAATTTTCAGTTTGTGTTCGGCAGAGACCCGGGCAAACACGGCAACCTGATGCACGTTCGACTGCAGCGTCTCCGCATCCCACGTGTTCACGGTATGCCCGGTTATGGCGTGCTGATCTCCGGTGGCAATGCCCAGTTCCCGCGCGATCGCCAGCGCTGTTTCCGGGTGATCCCCCGTGATCATGATCGGGCGAATGCCAGCCACTCGACAGCGGGCCACGGCCGCCTTCACTTCATCACGCGGCGGATCAATCATGCCGACGAGGCCGACAAAGGTCAGTTCCTGTTCTTGATCGCTGGTTCCCGGGGCGGGAGGTTGTGCTCGATCTGCGAGGGCCAGAACCCGCAGCGCTCGCGCTGCCAGGTCTCCATTCACGCGCAGAATCTCTTCCCGTCGTGAGTCGGATAACGGCAACAGCTGGCCAGATATGCGTTCCATCGTACAGCGACGCAGCACCATTTCCGGGGCACCTTTGGCCAACAGAACGGTCTCGCCACTTCGCCGACGGACCATCACCGACATAATCTTGCGATCGGAATCAAACGGGTTTTCATGCACGGTCTCGCCAGGATGATGTTCCGCGTGGGTATAGCCCCGTTTGCGAGCTACAACAATCAGCGCGGCTTCTGTTGGGTCGCCGATCACCTGATACTCGGAAGTTTCGGCATCGCGGGTGACTTCCGCATTGTTGCAAACCGCTCCGATGACCAATGCCTGGAAGAGATCTGCTTCAAGTTCCGGGGTCAGCGTGGTTGTTCCGCTGGGTTGAATCTCGCCGGTGTCTCCATAACCGCCACCGCTGACATTGAAGCCTGCGCCGCTGACATAGAGTTCGCGCACGGTCATTTCGTTCCGGGTCAGCGTGCCGGTCTTATCCGAACAGATGACCGTGACCGAACCGAGTGTTTCCACGCTGGGCAGTTTGCGGATCAGAGCATTGCGTTTCACCATGCGTTGCAGACCCAGCGCCAGTGTCACGGTCACCACGGCGGGCAACCCTTCTGGCACCGCCGCCACGGCCAGGCTGACCGCGACCAGGAATGTATCCAGCAGCGTGCCTCCGCGCAGCACCTGGAGCAGAAAGATGACGCTGACCAGTCCCAGGCAAACGAAGATCAGAATGCGGCCCAGTTCTTCCAACCGGCGTTGCAAGGGGGTGATTTCCGTCTTCTGCCGTTGCAGCAGGCCGGCAATGTGCCCCAGTTCGGTCTGCATGCCGGTCCCCGTGACGACGGCGGTGGCTTTCCCTCCGACAGCGACGGTCCCCATATGCAGCATATTGCTGCGATCGCCAATCGAGGCGTCTTCAGACAGGTTCTGGCTCGCATTCTTACCCACCGGGACCGATTCGCCCGTGAGAGCCGCTTCCTGGACCAACAAGGAATAGGCCGTCAGCAACCGCGCATCGGCGGAAATATGATCACCGGCTTCAATCAGCAAGACATCGCCCGGCACCAGGTCCGCCGCAGAGACCGTATGCAATGTGCCATCGCGGAGCACTTTGCACATGGGTGCCGACATTTTCCGCAAGGCATCCAGGGCCTGAGCCGCGCGGGCTTCCTGGAAGTAACCCAGGGCCCCATTCAGAATCACGATCGCGGCAATCGCGATGGTATCTGTCCAGTCCCCCAGCAGTCCGGACACGACCGCGGCGGCGATCAAAATCCAGACCACCAGTTGATTGAACTGCACCAGCAGTTTGATCCACCAGGGCTCGGGAGCACTTTCCGCCAGACGGTTGGGACCAAACTGCGCCAGGCGTGCCGTGACATCGTCGGCTGTCAGACCCCGTTCACGATCGGTCTGCAAGTTCGACAATATCGACTCGAGTGGTTCGGCATGTGCGGCAGCGGGAACTGTGATGTCTATCACTTGGAGACGTCCTCTTATGAAGTGCCTTTGTCGATAGTGACAAAGTCGACCGCCAGTGACCAGTCAATCCCAGAGAATCGCCAGACTGATAGCCTGCACTCTTGCCCGTCCAGCGCACAGCCCGGCAGACAACGAACGATGGCCCAAAGAGAATCTCTCCCTGGTCTCCTTTGGGAGATATCACTTGGCACTTCGTCCCGGTATCGTAGAATGACGCCACTTAAAAAATCGTAGGGGATTCTGCTCAAAATCATGTTGACTGTTGAACTGCCGTATGGTGCCCAGAACCTGTTGACGTGGACGCTGCCGCCTGCGTGCGCCGCGCGATTGTTTGGGGGGCCGCGCGAGGAAATTGAGCTGATTTCCACCACGCGCGACTGCCTGGCAACACCGTTGGACATGCCTCCCTTGACTGCGGCCCTGGTTCCGGGGGATCGCGTGGTGCTCGCCGTGGAACGCAATGTTCCGCTGCTCGATCATGTGATTGCTGCGGTCTGGTCGCAATTAAGCGAGGCCGGTATTCAACCTGCCGATCTGGTGATCCTGCAACCCGCCGACCCGTCTCTCACCGAACGGTTCGATCCGCGTAGCCAGTTGCCCGAAGCGATCCGTTCCGAAGTGAGCTGGAAGATTCACGATCCGACCGACGAAACGCATGTTGGTTATCTGGCGGCAAGCGCATCGGGCGACCGGATCTACCTCGCGCGAGAATTGCTCGATGCCGACATTGTGTTGCCCATCGGGGTCGCGGGTTTTGATCCCATGCTCGGTTTCAAATCGGCGTGCGGTGTGTTTTACCCCGGCATGTCGAACGTAGAGGCCTTTCAGAAATCGCGCGGCGAAGGGCATCAGGAACTCGGCCCCGACGATGAGCGGCCACTTCGGCAACTGGTGGAAGAAATCGGCTGGCTGCTGGGCGTGCAATATGTCATTCAAGTCGCTCCGTCAGGCCGTCGGGGCCAAGCCGCAGAAATCCTGGCCGGCGGGATCGACACCGTGTCTCGCCGGGCGCGAAAACTTCTCGATCGAGATTGGCGAGTGCGGTTACCCGAACGCGTGGGAACGGTCATCGTCGCCATTCCCTCCGACCAGCAGGCCGTCTCGTGGAACCTGCTCGGCGCTGCGATCGATGTCGCCAAGCAACTCGTCGAGCGTGGTGGCCGCCTGATCGTGCTGACAGACCTGAAGCAGGATCCCGGCCCGGGAATTCAACTCATTCGCGAACAACGTTCCGCCAAACTGGCCCTGCAGCCACTGCGGTCGCTCGCCCCTCAAGATCTGCTGGCCGCCACGCAACTGGCCACCGCCGCGGACTGGGCCAAGGTGTATCTCCGCAGCGGGTTGAATCCGCAACTGGTGGAGGAATTGTTTTGCACCCCGATCAGTGACGATGAAGAACTGCTGCGACTGCTCAGCACGTTGCAAGACTGCGTGATTTTGGAAGCCGCGCAGTTCATGCATGCGGAGATTGAGTAACAACCGCAGTGAAACACGAAATCCGAAACACGCAGGAAATTCTACTGATCCGCGTCGAAGTGGCTTATGTCTGGCGAGCGGGGGGAGGTGACTCCCCCCGGTGATTCTTGCTGAAAAATGGAATTCAATCACCGAAGGGACTTACGTCCCCTCGCTCGCCTTGAGTAACTTCCACGCGTGTCAGTAAGCTCTAGTTATGCAACGGACTCATAATCGTGAGCGACGTCCGCTGGTCCCTCCCCGGTTTCGCCTTTTGAGACGTTGCACCTTTTCGGATTTCGTACTTTTTTTATTCCGGCATGGTTCCGCGGGCCAGTTCCTCTTCCCATTCATCGAGCAGCGGCCAATCGACGGCGCAAGTGCCGAAGTCGGCCATGTGCTGATATTCTTTCAACCGGTTGATGGTCTTCTGCACCATTTGAGGTTCCTTGCGGAAGACCGGACCATGACTGGGAAGCAGCCATTCCACATCGGCATCGCGAATGCGTTCCAGCGATGTAATGAACGACGCAATATCAGAACCATGATGGGCATCGATATTGCCCACGCTGCCATCGCGAAACAGATTGTCTCCTGCAAACAGCAGCTTGCCGAACTTGAACGCCAACTGGCCCGGTGTATGTCCCGGCGTGGTCCAGACATCAATCTTCAGCGAACCCAGCGAAAGGACATCTCCTTCCTCGATGGTTTGCTGAACTTCGATCGCGGGGAGATCAATGGAAATTCCCTGGGCGGCAATCTCGGCAAACGTGATGATGCGATCGGGACCGGCCAAGTGCAATTTGCATTCGGGATGTCCCAACAGCTTCGCCGAGGGTAACAACTCCTGAGCCCGCTTCATGCCCTGGATGTGGTCCACATCGGCATGAGTACAGATGAGATACCGGCAACTGGAGAGCGCAAAGTTCATCTGCCGAATCAGGTCGACAATTTCTTCCGCGGTGTCTTCATAGCCTATATCGATCAGCAGCCAGTCGGCCTCATCGTAGATGAGGTAGACCGAACACCCCAGCCGCTGACGGGCCTGGTGGTTCATTTCAATCACGTGCGGAAACAATTCACGGCGGGAAATCATGCCCAAGACCCATCCTGGCAGCGGTGTTCCAATGCAGGCGAAATCCGCCCACAGTCTGGTAATTTAAGACGTGCTCACTTGCGGATTCTAGGAAACGGCGACGGTGGGAACAACTGGTCCATTGGCTGTAGACTTATACGGGCGTTAACATAAGCAACAGATGATCCATGTCCTGTCGTTATCTTTGAAGACACCTCCGGGAGTTCCGTCGCATGACTCGTTGCGTATTCCTCATGTCTGCACTGCTGACCGCCACTCTGGGGTCGTTGGGGTGCGGTAGCGCCAAAAGTGACACGGCGACGGCTCCCGGTCTTCCCGCAAAGGGCGAGACTTCCCAGACGCTGCGGATCGCGGTGATTCCCAAGGGAACCACTCATGAATTCTGGAAGTCTGTCCATTACGGAGCAGAAAAGGCGGCGAAGGAACTCGGGAACGTGGAAATCGTCTGGAAGGGACCGGTTCTGGAAAACGACCGTGAAGGCCAGATTCAGGTCGTGCAGGATTTCATCGTGCAGAAGGTCGATGGCATCTGCCTCGCTCCACTCGATTCGCAGGCTCTGGTCGAATACGTTTCGCAATCGGCCGAGAAGGGCATTCCCGTTGTGATCTTTGACAGTGGCCTCGACCGCGAGGACGAGATCGTTTCCTACGTCGCCACGGATAACCGCAAAGGTGGCGAACTGGCGGCACATCGTCTCGCGGAAGTGATGGGCAAAATGGGCGATGCCGTGGTGTTGCGGTACAACCAGGGGAGTGAAAGCACCTTTCAGCGGGAAGAAGGCTTCCTCGAGATTTTGAAGCGCGAGTACCCGGGCATCAATATTCTGGAATCGGAAGAATACGCCGGGACTACGCCCCAGGAATCGCTGGCCAAAGCGCAACAGGTGCTGCAAAAGCATCGCGACACCATCGATGGCATCTTCGCGGTTTGTGAACCCAATGCCACCGGGGTCTTACAGGCCCTGGCGGAACTGGAATTGAGTTCCAAGGTCAAGTTCGTGGCGTTCGACCCGAATGTCCCCTTGGTGAATGGACTGAAAGACCAGAAGGTGGACGGCATCGTGCTGCAAGACCCTGTGCAGATGGGCTATGAATCGGTGCAGACCATCGTCAAACATATTCGTGGCGAGCCCGTCGAAAAACGCATCAGCACGGGAGAGTACGTGGCGACACCAGAAAATATGGAGGAGCCCCGCATGCGGGAATTGCTCGATCCTCCGCAGTTTGGCGAAAAATGACACCAGTTCAGCGGCAGACATCGGCCCGGCGCGGGGCATGTGCGATTCCTGGAAGCGTTGGCGGAGTTGGTTAGATGCGATATTTCACCGGCATCGTGATCGCGGGCCTGCTGGGCATGGGTTCGGCGTTCGCCGCGGATTATTCCGTCTCCGAAACCGATGACGAAATCCGCATTGAAACACCACAGATACAGGCCGCGATTCGCAAACGTGGCTATGTCAGCGGTGTGTATCGCCAGACATTGCTCGATAAACAGACGGGGAGCAGAGATCTGGGCTTCGGTCTCGACATCGCCGACTGGATCATGGAACCAGGCAGCGACGAAGCCTATCGCGATCAGTTAACCGCCGCCGGCCATGCCGAACTCATCTATCAATTTGGGAATGAATATCACGGAAAAACGCCCAAACGCGCCATCGAGGGGCCACAGATCTGCACGCAGGCGAAAGAACTCGCGCCGGAGATTATTCGTGGTGCCGACTTTGTCGCGATCCGCCAGTCGTTCGAGTATCGCACCGCGGCACCCGGGAAAAAGACCGGATCGAAATGGACTCAGATTCTGGTCTTTCCGGTTGGTCGCAGATATTTCCTGTCGATGCAGAAGATCGACATGGTGAATGACAGCGAGGGGGCTTTCCTGCGGGTCGACATGCCGGGTCATATCCAGCACAAGCAGGGTGATACGTTTTCGGAGATCTATCTCAGCTATCGGGGACAGTTGCCGTCGTCGGAATTCAGCGTCAATTTCGCGCCGGATGAAAAATTCAACTACACCCGCGGTCGCGATCCGGTTCCCGAGCGTTTCATTCGCGCCTACCACATTCGTGATCCTCAGTCACAGCAGGAGGGGCCGTGGCTGGCGGGGATGACGTTAGATCCCGAAGTTGTCAGCGAGGCCTGGTGCCATCAGCGGAACTACGTCTGCCTGATCGAAGAGTTCGGCGGTCGCCCCATCAAGGCGGGCGAAAGTTTTTCGGCGGCCTTCATCGTCGGTTACTTCGACACCATCGAAGACATGCACAAAACCTACGATGCCCATCGCGGTCATCGCGGCCTGAGTGTCAGCACAGAACGCTGGGAACTCCTCAAATAATGGTCCGGTTCTGATCATGGCGACGTTATTCTGAAGGACCCTCTGAGTGGCCAGCGTGCTGCGATCTCGTTCGACGCTACATTTGCCCATCACGCTCAGCGTGGCGCTGATGGTGCTCAACGTCACCCTCATGGTCTGCTGGATTGTGCTGCTCGCCCAGTCCACAGGTTGGGGAGCCCTTATCACGGGCGTGATCGTGTTCACGGTCATTCTTGTGGGGCTCTCGTTTTATATGGTGCTGATGATCAAGGAAGTACGGCTGAACCAGCGGCAGGCCAACTTTGTGGACAGTGTCACGCATGAACTCAAATCGCCGATTGCTTCCTTGCGGCTGTATCTGGAAACCCTGCAATTGCGCACGGTCACCGAAGGTCAGCGTGCCAAGTTCTATGGCGTGATGGAAGACGAACTCGAACGACTCGACCACCTGATCACGCAGTTGCTCGAAGTGGGCCGCCTCGATGCCATCGGTCAGCAGTCGGAACCGGAGGAGATCGATGTGGCCGCCTTACTGCATAAATGTGGGCAAAGCGCCTGCGCCCTGCACAAGCGCGATCCAGATACCACGCTGTTGTTCGACATCCAACCTGCCACCATGCATGCCCGCAAGCTGGTCGTGGAATCGGTCTTTCGCAACCTCATCGATAATGCCATCAAATATGGTGGCGATCCGCCCAGGGTCGAAATCCAGGCCCGGCTCAGTGATCGGGGACATGTGACCACCCGCATCACTGACAACGGGTTGGGAGTGCCACCGGAATTGCGCAAACGTATTTTTGGTCTGTTCTTTCGTGGTGGCAGCGAAATGACGCGACGCCAGAAAGGGACCGGTCTGGGGTTGTATATTGTCCATACACTCGTGCGGCATCTCAAAGGCCGCATTACGGTGCAAGATCGTCTGGGGCAATCGGGCTCGGTGTTTGAAGTCGTGCTGCCGGGGAGAGCCGCGACATGAAAATTCTGATCGTCGAAGATGAAGCGGCGATGGCCGCGGGGCTCAAATTCAACTTTGAGCAGGAAGGCTACGAGGTATTGGTCGCGGGCGACGGGCCGACGGGCCTCAAACTCTTTCAGGAAGCCAGGCCTCCCGTCGATCTGGTAATGCTGGATCTGATGCTTCCCGGCATGAGTGGTTATGAAACCTGCACGGCGATTCGCGGTCTGGATAAGCTTGTCCCCGTGCTGGTGCTGAGTGCGAAGACCCTCAGCGAAGACAAGATGCACGCCTTCGATTGCGGAACCGATCAGTACATCACCAAGCCGTTCGCGCTGCCCGAACTGCTCAACCGCGTCAAAAATCTGATGGAACGGCATCGCACGCTGCAGTCCGCCGCACGCGATATCAACCCTTCGCCGTCCGCGAACGACGAGTTTCAGTTCGGCAACGTGCAGATCAACTTCCGAACGTATGAAGTCCGAGTGGGAGGTCGCGTACACAACCTGACCACACTCGAAATGGAGTTGCTGAAATACTTCGTGGATCACGCGGGGCAAGTTCTGCCCCGGCACAAAATTCTCGAGGAAGTCTGGGACGATACCACCGAGGTCACCACGCGGACGATCGATAATTTCGTCTTGCGATTGCGGAAGATCCTGGAGCCCGATCCGGCCCGCCCGCGGCATATCTTGTCGGTTCGCGGAACGGGTTACCGTTTTGTGACGGGTGAAGAGACGGCGTCGGCATAAACTCGACACCGCCGCCCGGAAGTTGCCCCATTTCACTCAAATTGCCCCGTCGTGCGTCTGCGGGATCCACGCCAGCAGGTGTTCATTGGTTGTAAGCAGCAATTGGGAAACAACTTACGCTGTGACATAACTTTGACATATCCGTGACGGTCCCCTGACACTAGATTTCCGATCTGAGGCTATAAATGTCCGATGACTGAGGTGTGACCCATGCGGTTGCCGCAGTTCTCGCCGGAAGGATCCGACGAGCGATGCCTCCCGAGGACGTTTGTCAGAGGGGAATACCATGTCCACCACGCTTGAACCGACCCGCAAATCTGCCTGGCAACATCAGCCGTCTCCTGGCGCAAGCCATCCGGAACTGGTCACCCAGCCGGAGACTTCCCAGCCATTAACCACCGAGGACATCTACGCCTCGTTTTCAGCCGACCGCTTCACGGCCAAGCATATTGACTGGGCGGTGCTGGCCTGGATGGTGGGCATGCATGCGGCGTGTCTCGCCGCCCCGTTCTACTTTACCTGGCCGGCGTTTGGCGCGTTCTGCCTGCTGCACTGGTTGACGGGCAGCATCGGCATCACCATGAGCTATCATCGCTTTCTGTCGCATAAGTCGATGAAGCTGATGTGGCCTGCCCGCTTCATGGGACTGTTGTGCGGCGTGCTGGCGGGGGAAGGTGACCCACTCACCTGGGCCGCGACGCACCGTTTGCATCATGCCCGCAGCGATCAACCGGGTGACCCGCACTCGCCGCTGCATGGACCCTGGTGGTCGCACATGTGGTGGATGCTGGTCTATCGCACCAAGCCCGAGCGTGAAGCCCTGTTCAATCGCTACGCTCCCGACCTTGTCAACGACCCGATGATGATCTTCTTCCAGAAGACGTTCTTCCTCTGGCAGATTGTGCAAGGCGTGGTGCTGTATGCCATTGGTGGCGTGCCGATGGTGCTGTGGGGCCTGTGTGTCCGCATGGTGGCGATGTACCATTCGACATGGTTCGTGAACTCGGCGACTCACATCTGGGGCTACCGCAACTACGAAACTCGCGATGCCTCACGCAATCTGTGGTGGGTGGCGATTCTGAGCTACGGCGAAGGCTGGCACAACAATCACCACGCCCATCCGCACACCGCGCGGGCTGGTCACCGCTGGTGGGAACTCGACCCCACCTTCTGGTCCATCCGCACGTTGCAATTCCTCGGCCTCGCCCGCGATGTCGATGACCGCAACCCCGCCCAGGAAAAGATGGCGGTCGACGGCTGAGGCTGTCGAGCATCAAAATGATCATCCACAGAAGCCCAGGGAATGCGTTCCCTGGGCTTCTTTCATTCATGCCAACAACCCGCTCACCACCTGCCCATGCACGTCGGTCAGGCGGAAATCGCGGCCTTGGAAGCGGTAAGTCAGCCGCTCGTGGTTGATCCCCAGCAGATGCAGGATCGTCGCGTTCAGATCATGCACATGCACGGGGTTTTCGGTGATGTTGTAACTGAAATCATCGGTCTGGCCGAAGACCTGGCCCTCCTTGATCCCACCACCTGCCAGCCACATCGTGAAGTTGCGGGGATGATGATCGCGGCCGTAGTTCTCCTTGGTGAGCGTACCCTGCGAGTAAACGGTTCGCCCGAACTCGCCACCCCAGACGACAAGCGTATCGTCCAGCATGCCCCGCTGCTTCAGGTCTTGAATCAGAGCCGCACAGGGTTGATCGGCCGCGGTCACCAGGTTGCGAATGCTGCCCGGCAGGCCACCATGATGATCCCAACCGCGCAGAAAGACCTGCGTGAAGGGCACGCCTCGCTCGGCGAGTCGCCGCGCCAGCAGACAGTTGTACGCAAAGGTTCCCGGCTGCGTGACCTCCGGGCCATACAAATCGAGCACATGTTTCGGCTCGTTGGCAATGTTGACCAGGTCTGGCACCGAAGTCTGCATGCGGTACGCCATTTCGTACTGGGCAATCCGGGCCGTGATCTCCGGGTCACCCACGTCCGCGAACTTCTGCTGGTTCAGCGCCGAAAGCCCATTGAGCATGGCACGGCGACCATCGGCCGAGACTCCTGGCGGGTTCGACAGATACAGCACCGGATCGCCCGCGGACCGCAGCGAGACCCCCTGATGCTTGGTCGGCAGGAAGCCCGAACCCCACAGTCGCGAAAACAGGGCCTGCGTTTGGGCACCATTGGCGATCCGTGAGATCAGCACCACATACGCCGGCAGATCCTGGTTCGGGCTGCCAATTCCGTAAGACAGCCAGGCCCCCAGCGACGGACGACCGGGGATTTCGCTGCCCGTCTGAATGAAGGTGATCGCGGGGTCGTGATTGATGGCGTCGGTGTGCATCGACTTCACGATGGCCAGGTCATCGACCACCTTGGTCATGTGGGGCAACAACTCGCTCACCCAGGCCCCGCTTTGGCCGTGCTGCGCGAACTTGAAGACCGAAGGGGCAATGGGAAACCGCGACTGGCCCGAGGTCATCGTCGTAATGCGTTGGCCATTCCGAACCGATTCCGGCAGGTCTTTGTCAAACCACTCCGGCAAGGTCGGTTTGTGGTCCCACAAGTCGAGTTGCGACGGACCATCAGCCATGAACAGCCAGATCACCCGCTTGGCTTTCGGGGCATGATGCAACTGCGGCAACGATCCGCCAAACGGATTCTCCGGGGTGGCCGCAGGTGCCGCGAACAGTTGGGGATTGAGGCAAGACGCGAGTGCCGCCGCGCCAAGGGCATTCGTTCCCTGCCCCAGCAGATACCGTCGCGACATTGCGGTGCGGAGTCGTTCAAAATCGGTGAATGACATAGTCAGTCTTTCTTGCGTGCAGATGTCGTGACGGTCACGCGTCTGGGTTATCGAGAATCTGTTGCAGGCGTTCAGCAAGTGGCGCGGGATATCGACTCGGCCAGGTCTGATCGATGAGGCCCACCTGAACGAGGTCTTGCAGATGCATCTGATCTTTGATGCGGAAAGAATTCAACTTCATTTCGACTAATCGCTCTAAAGGAATCAGGCGAAATTTTGGATGCTTTTCCCAAGGCTCTACGTCCGGTGCAGCCGTCAGATACTCACTGCGGACTTTCTTCATGGCGAGGATCACATGCACAGCATCACGCGCCTTGGCATTCGGTCCATCGAGAAAAAGCTCAATCCCTCCAACATGTTGACGCACAAAGCCAGCGGCTGACAAAGCAGCAGCGGCTTGATCCAAATCTTCCGGTCTGAGAAGCAAATCCACATCCTGCGTATTTCGAACCGCTGATTCGTCAACAGTCGCAACCCAAGCCGCAATCGCATTTCCACCAATGACTACGTAAGGGATTCCTCCACCGTCAAGTGCGGACGCAGCGCGCAGCAATCGTTCGCGAACCTTTTCCACGGCACGCTCCATGCGATCTAACAAGTCTTCCGGAAGCAAGACGGAGGGAGACATTATTCGCTTTCCTCGGGAATCATTCCTTCGTGACCGCCTCATCCAGGTTGAGCAGCAGGTTCGCCACCATCGTATACGCCGCGTGTTCCTGCACCGGGAGTTGTTCGTTGCGGGGGGTGGAACCCACCTTCAACAGCAGCTCCGCGGCGGCGACATCTGCGGTGTAACGTGTTAATTGCTGATCGAAGACCTGTTGCAGAATCACTCGCTCTTCCGGCGTGGGCTTGCGGGCCGTGACCAGGCGGAACCCCCATTCAAGCCGATCCGCCGGTTGGCTGCCACCATCGACCAGCATGCGTTCGGCGAGTTGCCGCGAGGCTTCCACATACTGCACGTCGTTCATGAGCGCGAGCGACTGTAAAGGCGTGTTGGTCCGGGCACGGCGCACCGTGCAGTTTTCCCGCGACGGAGCATCGAAGGTGAGCATCGATGGCGGCGGGCTGGTGCGCTTCCAGAAGGTATAGAGACTGCGGCGATACAGTGCGGCCCCGCTATCGGGCTGGAACTTGCTGGTGTTGCTGCCGACGAAGGCCACAGCTTCCCAGATGCCTTCCGGTTGATAGGTGCGGACGCTCTTGCCCCCCGGTCGCTCGACCAGCAAGCCGCTGATGGAGAGCGCGGAATCGCGAATCACTTCCGCATCGAGGCGGAAGCGTGGTCCCCGTGCGAGCCACCGGTTTTCAGGATCAGCCTGCAACAACTCAGGACGCACTCGAGACGACCGCCGATAGGCACCCGACATCACAATCTGCTTCTGCATCCGCTTCACATCCCAACCCGACTGGATGAAATCGGTTGCCAGCCAGTCGAGCAGTTCGGGGTGGACCGGCCATTCCCCCTGAGCGCCAAAGTCTTCCGCCGTTTTGACGATCCCCGTGCCAAAGTAGTGTTGCCAATACCGATTCACGATCACGCGGGAGGTCAGCGGATGCTGGGGCGAGACGAGCCATTGTGCCAAACCGAGTCGATTGCGGGGTGCCTCTGCCGGGAGGGGCGGAAAGACCGCCGGAACGCCTCGTTCCACTTTGTCGCCTGGTTTGTCATACGCCCCGCGGACCAGCACGAAGGCCTCACGCGGCTGAGGCATATCGGCCGAGACCATCGTCGCGGGAATCTGTCCATCGAGTTCGGTCTTCTGCCTGGTCAGGCTGTCGATCTTCTGGTTGAGAGGATCGAACGTGGTCCGCGTTTCAGCCGATACGAACTGCAAAAAGTAATCGCGGAGTTGTTTCTGCTGATCGGGGTTGCGTTTGTCCGTTTCGAGTTTGACCAGATTCTGAATGTGCCCCGGCAGCTTGGAGTCCTTGCGATCGCGTTCACGATCGGCCCACACAAGGAGCGACCGGATCGGTGGGTCGGGCTGTTCGCGGGTCACAATCCCCGCGCGGTCCCAAAATACCGTCCCCGCGAATTGCGTGAAGGCCCAGCCGTTGAGTTGTGCGCCAGGCTTCAGGCCCACCTGTTCGGCGGAGATCTCCAGTCGCGTCCATGTTCCTGGTTCGGGGAGATTGCCCGCGTGGAAGCGGGCGGGGCTGTTGACCGCACCCCATTCAATTTTGTTCTCGCCCCAGTAAGCCCGGTGCTCCCAACTGCCATCGTTGAATTGCAGCATGATGGTTTGCGGCGGGTTCTGGGGATCGAGATAGACATAGGCAAAGAGCCGGTCGCCTTCACCCACCGGTAAGGTCGGGCTGGCATTGGTGAAGAAGTGCTGCGATAGCCCGGCGGCTGTCCGTTTTGTCGCTCGGCTGCCTCTGTGGACCGGGCCTTGGTCGGCGGTGGTGAATTCCCACGGCGTATCCCCCTGCAACTGAGCCCCCGACGGAGCCTCATCATCGATCCAGACGACTTCACGGCGTAGCACGCTCAACGCATCGGCCGGTTCCAACCAGGCGGGGTCTTTGTAATCGATCGCCGCGAGTTGCTTCCCGATCTCGGCTTGTGTCGCGGCCAAATCGGCATCGAACTGCTGCATCTGCTGCTGCTGTATGTCGCTCGGCAACTTCAGGATGGGGGGCGGCAACAACGCGTTGCCATCCATGGCGGCATCGGCCAGCGAATTGAAAAAGGCATACAGCGAATAGAATTCCTGCTGGGCGATCGGGTCGAACTTATGGCTGTGACAGACCGAGCAATTGAGCGTCAGCCCCAGCCAGACCGTGCCCATTGTTTCGGTTCGATCGACCGCATACCGCACAAGGACTTCCTCGTTGATCGAGCCCCCTTCGCTGGTGGTCACATTACAGCGGTTGAAGCCACTCGCCACCTGCTGGTCGATGGTGGCATTCGGCAATAAATCGCCCGCGAGTTGCTCAATTGTGAACTGATCGAAGGGTTTGTTGTCATTGAACGCATTGATCACCCACTCCCGATACGGCCACATCGAACGTTCGTTGTCGAGGTGCAGGCCATGTGTGTCCCCATAACGCGCGGCATCCAGCCAGATGCGGCCGAAGTGCTCGCCATAACGGGGCGATTGCAGCAGCCGATCGACCAGCCGCGAATACGCCTCGGGCGACTCATCCGCGAGAAAGGCATCGACTTCGGCAGGGGTCGGGGGTAATCCGGTCAGATCCAAAGTCACACGGCGAATCAGGGTCACCTTGTCCGCTTCACCATTCGGTTCAATTTCGGCTTGCTCCAGTCGTGCCAGCAAAAACTGGTCGATCGGATTCCGTACCAGATCGGCATGCTGAACCGCCGGTGGTGTCGGAGATTGCGGTGTGATGAACGACCAATGCCCCTGATATTCCGCACCCTCTTTGACCCAGCGGGTCAGCGTCGCAATGTCTTCCCTGGTCAGCGCTTTACCGCTCTTGGGTGGAGGCATCACAAGGTCCTGATCGGACGAGGTGATGCGAGCAATGAGCTCACTCGCGGCGACATCTCCCGCTACGATCGCCGTCTCGCCCGATTCGAGTTTTGACGTGGCACCGCCGCGGTCATCAAGACGCAGTCCCCCTTCGCGATGCTTGGCATCGGGGCCGTGACACAAATAACAGTTGTTCGACAGAATCGGTCGGATATCGCGATTGAAATCGAGCGGTCGCTCGGCCGCTGACGATGCGGAAAGCAGCGATCCACAGCAGATCAGCGGGAATGCAATCAGGGTCAATTCGCGCATGGCCAGTCGATCTCGCCAGATCATGGGATGGGAATCTTAATGAGAGACGCGATCCATCAATGTACACTGATTTGACGGCCGCTGTCCATCTCTCGATTGTGCCATCGAGGGTCAGCGCCTGTCTCAATCGCGGCGATCCATCAGTGGTCAAGAGTCCAGAGCCCAAAGTCGAGAGCCAGAAAGTACGTTCCACCAAGGCCTTTTGATTGGCTCTGGTCTCTGGACTCTGGTCTCTCGACCACAGAGGGCCACCGAACCTGAAACAGACGCTGACCCTGGCGTCTCTCTTGTGTCAGGATCGACAGTGACTGAAGAATTGCCAATGATACCGTGCAGCAGTTTGATAATTGAGATCACTGTCTGAAGATGACCTGTAGATGACATGGGGAGTTTGGGGAATGCCAGAGTGTCGGGCTGATGGTGTGGTTTTTGTCTATCCCGAGGGCTGGGATCTGTCGCGGGAAGAACATGGCACCGATGTCACCTGGCATTTACAAACTGATGGCAGTGCCTTCTGGTCGCTGACGTTGCTAGCCTCGCGTCCAACGGCCGAAGACGCTCTAGAGGCGGTCTTGGATGCCTTTCGGCAAGAGTATCCTGATCTCGATATTTACACCGGCCCCGATCTGGCGTTGCCCGGGCCGGTTGCTGGCTGTGATCTCGATTTTGTCTATGTCGATCTGGTGAATTCTGCGCGCATTCGGGCGGAAGCCACGAGTGCCTTCACGGCGATCGTCATTTACCAGGGAGAAGATCGCGAAGTCGCACAGTATCGCGAACAGTTTGAAGCGATCTCTCGCAGCCTGCGATACAGCGGCGACTTGCCAGACCCTGAACCTGAGCCAGGCCATGATCACGACGGGGGCTGTGGCCCTGGTTGCGATCACGATCACGGTTAGCGCGAGATCTCACTCAGATTCTCATTCAAATTGTGTGAAGTGGGCAAAAGCCTTTTGACCAGTGCATCGGAGCTTGCTTATACTTGAAGAGCTTCGCGGGATCCCCCTCTACCAGATTCCGCGTCTCACATCTCAATTCGTTCGACCATTTCTGGAGTCCTGCCTGCCATGAGCAACGCGACCATCGACGCGCTGTTGCAGCAGGCCCGGGCGCTCACTCGCAACAAAGATTACTCGGGTTCGTCCGCCATTTACCGGCAGATTCTGGAATCGAACCCCGATTCCGTTCCCGGTCATGAAGGTTTGGCGATGGTGGCCTTTGTCTCGGGCGACTACGCCTTAGCTGTCACCGAGTTCCTGCGACTGTCTCAACTGGAACCGATGGATGCCCGGCACTATGTCAACCTGGGCGCGGTCTTTAATCGCGAGGGCGATCATGCCAAGGCGGTCGATGCCCTGCGGAAAGCGATCCAGCGGGATCGTCGTTGTGCTGACGCCTATTACAATCTGGGAATTGCCCAGCGCAAGATGAATCAGCTCAGCATGGCGGTTTCAGCTTACAAGGAAGCGATTCGCATCGACCCGCAAATGGCCGAGGCGTACCAGAATCTGGGCAATGTCTATTCTGAGATGAGCAATTTTCAACTGGCGATCTTGAATTTCAAAAAGGCTCTGGAGATCCGCCCGGATTTTGAGAAGGCGCTGGTCGGTCTGCAGCGGGCGGAAGAGTCTGTGAAGAAATCCAAGGCGGCCACCAACCCCTTTGGCCGATTGGTCGGGGGTGATGCCTCCTCGGTCATTCGTGCCCCCATGATCGATGCGCGGGAACTGTCTCCGGAGGAACGCCTCGTCGATCGGCAGCAGGTTCGCCGACTGGCGGACGAACTGCATTCTCTGGCCGTGGAATGCGACGATTTTCTCAAGACGCGACTGGAACCGGCCATCCTCGAACTTCAGCGATCGGTGGCGGAAGGAGACTTTCGCGGCCTGGGTTTCAATAAGTCCACCACGCGCTTTCGCGAGGAACTCGATTCCTGGGAGCAACTGCGCGCGGCAATGAAACGAAAGATGCTGGAACTCCGCGGTCATGAAGAACTGATCGCCATGCCCGGGGCGATCTTGAGTTGATGCTGCCGCAACTTGGTAATGAGGGCCGCTTCCTACCGTATCAGATCTACCGGATCGCTGGTCGAAACGGTTCCACGGTCAATTCTCCCAGTGGGGAAATCCGGCAGCGGATGCGACCAGACGTCGCCGTGTTCCATATTCCGGCCTCGGGAGGATAACGTGCTGCCAAGCCGGTGTGGATCTCGAGATTGGAGGCGCTGACGGCCACCGCGATGGGGTTTGTCCAGGCTCCGAACTCTGAGGTATTGGCCGCGCGACTGCCATGATGGGGGCTGATCACCAGATCAACGGCTTCACGTGGATGCTGCAATAACGCCAGCAGCCCTTCCTGTTCCAAATCGCCCGTGAGCAAGATCCGTCGGCCCGCGTATTCGAGCAGAATCACCAGACTGTTGGCGTTGTCACGCGAATAGGCCACGGCATGTCGCGGATGCAAGACAGACAGCGACACATCGCGATCCCATAGTATCTCGTCACCACGCGCGAGTTCCTGTTGTTCACCACCCCGACTCCGCCAGGCGTGCAACACCTGACGCACGGTCGGACGAGGATTCTGCTCAAACGTCGCGTGCGTGAACAGCACGCCACATTCAAACCGCTCGGTCAATCCGGGAACTCCATTGCAGTGATCGGCATCGGCATGAGACAGCACCAGCGCATCGATGCGGGATTGCCCGGCGGACCATAAGGCCTCGCTGACGGCTTCCGTCGCGATGTCAGGCCCTGCCAGGCTCCCCACATCGTAAACCAGAGTGTGTCCCTCGGGCCCCTGCATAACAATCGCCAGACCATGCCCCACCGCCACCACATCGCACGTCAACCCTGCATGTGTTGTCGGCAGCAGTCCCCAGGCCAGTCCCAGATTGATCCAAGTCAAACACCACCGGCCACATCGGCCCCAGTTCCAGTCTTCCGGACGGAGCGTGGCCAGTAGCGCACCGCCATAAATCCCCAGCAGCCACCAATTCGGAGGGCCTGCAAAATAGCCATAACCCGTGTCCCAACTCCCCACACGCTGCGTGATCCACAACAGGGTTTGCAACAATCCGGCAAAGGGCCACAAGGCGAGATCGCTCACCGGCGGTGCAATCGCCAGCAGCAACAACCACACATAGCCCAGCCACATCATCAGCAGAATCAGCGGGCTCAGCAGCACATTCAGTCCCCAACCGGCAAATGAGACCAGATGATACCGCGCGGCAACCAGCGGAGCCGTCATGCACCAGACCGCGGCTGTCGAGACGTTCAGCCGCCACACTTCGCGGAGCAGCGCTGGCCCGTGGCCCGCGGCAACCAGGTCATCATCTGTGTCACCTCGATCGTGTTTCAGCACAGATTGGTCAAACACGCGATTCACGCTGGCTAACACGGTGACCGACAAAAAGGAGAGCCAGGCCGCCGGATTACACAGATCGGTCGGATTCCGCCCGATGACCACCAGTGCCGCCAGTGACATGGCCTGTAAGGCACTCACCCGGCGACCCGTGAGTTCCGCCAGTTGCCAGACGCAGGCAAAAGTCACCGCCCGGACGATGGGCGGATTCGCATCGGTCAGCCAGGCATAGCCCATCAGGCCCATGATCACGAAATAATGGCTCGTGCGCAACGCGATGCCCAGTAGCCGACACAGTCGCATCAAGCCCAACCAGATCACGGCGACATTCAGTCCGGAAATGGCCAGCACATGCAGCAAGCCACAGTGAATCAGCCCCGCGCGCAGATCGTCTGGCAGTTGCGAGCGCGTCCCCAGCAGCAGGGCCTCTGCGACTGCCGCCGTCCGCACATCCAAAGAGTCCCGCAATGCCTGGATCGCATGCTGCCGGAGTCGCTGTCGCCAATTGATCAGTTCGTCCCACAGATCCGGATCTGGTGCCAGCCGGATGAGGGCCTGCTCATGCTGCACTTGTAACAGGCTTTGAACGCCCTGTGTCCGCAGCCAATCCCGATAGTCGAAGCCGCCCGGGTTCCCCGCTGTCGCCGGGCGAATCAGACGGCCAGTCACTTCCCAGCGGTCACCCGCCCAGGCCACGACGTCTGCCGCATCGATCTGAATCCGCAGCAGGCCCGATGTTGTGGTGATCTCCCGGGCGTCATTCACCACGCCTTCCGCGCGGAAGAGCACGATGGTTTCCGGATCGCTGCCCGGCCGATGTCGCGTCCAACCGGGTTCCACCACGCGACCCACCAGTTGAATCAGACGACCGGAATCGGTAGCCCAATGATAGACCTGTGATGCGGGCGGATCGGCCCACCACGTGTGATGCCACAATCCAAACAGGCTGGCCCAGGCGATCCCCAGGCACAGCACTTGCAAATCTCTGCGCCAGCGGATCAGAAATGTCGCGGTCAGGCATACGCCCAGTATCACCCACCAGACAACCGCCGGTGGTCCATTCCAGCGATCCGCCAGAATCCCCAGGCTGGCAGCCGCCAGCAACAGCGCCGCGGGCGAGCGGGGGGCCTTACGGAGCGTGTCGATGGGTAACGGTTCCAGGATCATGGCCACCTGTTATTCCGCTGAAAGCAGCGTTTCCAGATGCAACGCCACGCACTCGGCCAAGCGATCGACGTGGTAGCCTCCTTCCAGCAGGCTCACCAGGCGTCCCTCGCAATAGTCCTGGGCAACCCGCATCACCATGCGGGTCAGCGTTTCAAAATCTTCGGTTTCGAGCCCCAGTGACCCGATTGGGTCTTCTCGATGAGCATCAAACCCGGCACTCAGCAGAATGAGTTGTGGACGACATTTCGCGGCCGCGTCAGCCAGCACAGTTTCCAGTCGCGTCAGGTATTCCCGGCGGGGCGTGCCCCAGGTGACCGGGTAATTCCAGGTGGCTCCCAAGCCAAGGCCCGTACCAGTTTCTGTCGCGGCACCCGACCCAGGATAAAACGGATATCGATGGGCCGATACGAACCAGACGTCGTCTCGCTCATAAAACACATCCTGCGTGCCATTGCCATGATGCACATCCCAGTCGACGATCAACACGCGTTCCAAATCATGAGTCCGCAGGGCATGTTCGGCGGCCAACGCGACATTATTGAACAGGCAGAAGCCCATTGCCGATTGAGGCAGCGCATGGTGTCCCGGTGGGCGGACCAGGCAGAGGGCATTACGATCCTGTCGCGTTAGCACGGCGTCGACCGCAGAGAGTGCCGAACCGACCGCATGCATCGCGACATGGTAAGACTGCGGGCTGACCACCGTATCGTTTTCAATTCTCCCGCCCCCTTGCGCAGCATATTCAGACAATGCAGCGACATACCCTGCGGCATGCAGGCGTGTCACCTCTTCAATTGCAGCCGGGCGAACTTGTCCCAGCGAACAGCGTGCAGGCAAACCTCTTTCGTTCAGGACGGTTTCAATGGCAGCGAGGCGGCGGGGAGACTCCGGGTGCTGACCTGTCAGATGCTGCTGAAAGAGCGGGCTGCGATAGAGCCGTGTCACGGGGTTCTCCTGCAAGAGTCAGCTTGCAAATCATGCCAGCGGAAAGCCAGAAATTCGTGGGGCACCTGCTCTCTGGCTTTCTGCTTTCCGCAATCACTCGTACTCCAATTCAAAACAGGTTCTGGGACGTCTGACCCGTTGCGAAATCTTTGACCAGCCGCGCTGCCCGGTCATACTCCACCAATCATGATTTCTGGATCATACGGCAAGGTCCGCACGCTGAGAACAATCGCTACAGCAGCCCAGTCCCACATTCCACAATCCGGGGAGCGATTGGGTCGAGTATACAACAGGTCACGGCCTGTCTATCATTCTGTGACGCAATTTGTGTCGGCAGATTGGGTTGCGTCTTGACTCCGAGGTCAAAACCCGTGAACTTAATCTCAGAGGGCCGCAGACAGAGTCCGAAAGTCTATTGGCAGACGCTCCCTGCAATGTGTTACACTTTCGATCTTCGAGTCTCTAACGGCTTCCTGTCACAGATCTGAACGAATCAACTCAAAGACCGTTGTGGCGTTGGCCCTTCCGAAGGACAGCTCCGTGCGACAATTCCGGCATTGGTACCCGCGCGGTAAAGCATCTGCTGGCTTACAGTTGCAGTTTGCCAGGTGGATGTGTTTGGGAATCGCACTGAGTGTGATCTCCACTCAGAACATCCTCTGGGCTCAGCCCCGTCCCAATAATGCCCCCGCGGCTGGCGGATTGAATCGCTCGAAACCGGCTGCACCGAATCAGAAAGGTGCCGCGAAGAAAGCCGCCGCCGCACCACTTCCCGATCCGGCCGTCGATCCCAATGGCGGATTGCCCGCGAATTTTCAGCCGCCCCCCGCGCCTCCAGAAATGATGACTCTGGAAGCCCCGCTGTTGACTGAAGCGCAGCAGGAAAACTGGAAAAAGATCCGCAGTCGCTATTCTTCTCTCGTCCGCGGCTCCTCCGATCTCTCGTCTGCTGCCGATAAAAAACTGCTGGAAGAGGGCCTGACGTATCGCCTTTACATCATGACCCTGAAAGACCAGTTGGATCGCCGCGAACTGCACGATCGACGCCTGGAACTGACCAGTACCGATCTGCAAACCGCCGGGAAGTTGCTCAAGCCGCAAGACGTCCGCAAGTTCCGCCAGACGATCATGGAAACGATCGTGCGGCTGACGGAACCGCTGCTGCAAAACAATTTTTATGTGCGCATGCAAGCGGTCATTTTACTCGGTGAACTCGATCTCATCGCCGAAGACACCACGCGCAACCTGAAACACGAAACGTACACTCCCGCCTGCGAGTTGCTCGTGAAGGTGCTGAGCGATCCCGATCAGCCGGAAGCCATAAAAATCGCCGCAGCCCGCAGCATCATTCGGCTGTTGCGATATGGTCCGGCTGGTGTCGAGTTGCGGCACAAAGTGGCGACGACGCTGGTTTCCGAATTCAATCGACCCGGGACGCATTTCTGGTATCAGATGCGGCTCGCGGAAGCCTTGTCGACTATCGACATCTCGCTCGACCTGCAAACCCGCAAACCGATTATGGTCACGGCGCTGCAAAGCGCGGTTCGAGACAACAAGCGTGATGTGCGCGTGCGTGCGGAAGCGGCTCGATCACTGGGACGCATTCCGCTCGATCCACAGGTCGATCTCTCGGCCCTGATGCGCGACATCATGGAACTGGCCCAACAGATGGCGGCGGCACAGCAGCAGACCCCCGAACAACCCATCTGGAAGCAGGCCTTCTTTGACCTGTACCTGGCATTTCATCATCTCGATGCCGCCGATAAAAATGCCGATAAGAAAATCGACGGAGGACTGCTGAACAATCCGTCGACATCGGCCATGGCCAAGCAGACCTATCCCATGATTGTGCCGATGGTGAACGACGTTCTCAATGACCGGCAGATCAAGGCGCCGGACGTACAGAAAGTCCAGGAATGGTTGACACAGAACGCCCCCAAGATGCCGCCGGGTGCCGGGGGGCCTGAAGTTCGCCCCGCGAATGCTTCCGTTCCGACTGGCACGAATTAGCTCACGCCCCTCTCGATACCACACGGTACGAGCGCGCTCGATATGGTCTCCTCTTGAAGTCGTGAGCATGAGTGAACCGCAGACACCTTGCGTGCTGATTGAGACCACCGACGGCGTTTGCCGCGTGACGTTGAATCGTCCTGAACGCAGAAACGCCCTGTCGGAACGGTTACTGGCTGATCTCGATGGCGCGCTCGACCAGATGGCACAATCACGCGAGATTCGTTGCGTCGTGCTGGCGGCCAATGGCCCTGTCTTCTGCTCGGGGCACGACCTGAGTGAAATGCCGGGGCGCACCGAGGCCGAGTATCGCACGCTGTTTGAACGCTGTTCGCGTGTGATGCTGAAGCTGCGTCAGATTCCGCAGCCGGTGATCGCCCGCGTGCATGCCTTCGCGACGGCAGCGGGTTGCCAGTTAGTCGCCGCGTGCGATCTGGCTGTGGCCGCCACGGAAGCCCGGTTTGCGACACCGGGCGTCAAGATCGGGTTGTTCTGCACGACGCCGATGGTCCCGCTGGTCCGCAGCATTCCCGCCAAGGTGGCGATGGAAATGCTCGTCACTGGGCAACCCATCTCAGCGCAACGCGCTTATGAAATCGGGCTGATCAACCGCGTTGTTCCGGCGGATCAACTCGATGCCTGTATCGCAGAGTTCACGGCGGCCATCGTGGCATCGAGCCCATTAGTCCTGCAGTTGGGAAAGCAGGCGTTCTATCACGAGCAACCGATGCGGGAAGCCACGGCCTACCAGCATGCCGTGCAGGTGATGACCACCAATGCCGCCACGCAGGATGCCCAGGAAGGGATCACGGCGTTTCTGCAAAAACGTCCGCCGCAATGGCGCGGCGAATAACAGTTACGGACGCAACGCCGAACGCAGTCGCTGCAAATCCTGCGCAACATCAGAATCGGGCGAGACCCGTTGCAGAACGCTCGCGGCAAGGTCGTCCGCGGCTTGCGTCTTCCCCAGGCGTGCCAGCATTTCCGCTTGTAAAACCAGCGGCCACGGGTTTTCGGGCGATCGTTGAGCCGCCTGCACGAACTTGTCAGACGCCGCAGCATATGCACCGCGCTTGCGATCCAGTTTGCCCCAGGCCAACCAGGCCGCGGTGTCAAATACGGCTCGCGATTGCAGCCGCAGATAGACCTGCTCGGCCGCGTCGAGTTGCTCGGCCTGTTCATAGCTTGCGGCCAAAGATAGGCCCATGTCCAGCGAGTCGGGATGAAGCTCAAACCCTTGGGACAATGTCGTGATGGCTGCCGCCAGGTCTCCTTGCGACCTCTGCAACCGTCCCAGATTCAGCAGCGTTCGCAGGTGACCGGGTTCGAGTTCCAGGGCCCGGCGGTACCAGCGCTCGGCCTCGGCAGGGAGTTCCTGATGCTGGTAGACCCCACCCAGATTCGTCGCAAATTCCGCAGAATCGGGTGCGAGAGTCACGGCCTGATGGAGGAGTTTTGTGGCCTCATGAAGTCGACCGATCCGATCAAACGCGACACCCAGCAGACTGTAGGCCGACGCGAGTTCCCTGTCGTCAGGCAATGGCTTGCGAACATCGTTCTCATAACGAAAGATCGCCGAGACCAATTCCGAGGCCGCCGCTCGATGATCACCCCGTTGCAGCAAAGTGGCGGCATAGTAGGTCTGCACGCGCGGGTTCTCCGGGCATGACATGACCGCACGTTGCCACAACTGTTCGAGGCTGTGGTAATCGTGGTTTCTCACCTGGGTCTGCCAGATGCCCGTGAGCACCACCAGCGACACTCCGCCCACCCAGATGCTGCGTTTCCATGCGGGCCGCGACAGGCATCCGTCGACCAGCATGGTCCAAAACAGAATCAGCAACGCGATCAGCCAGAACAATGGCAGATACATCCGATGTTCCACCGCCAGATCGCGAATGGGAATCAACGATGACGTGGGAGCGAGCAGGCAGAGGAACCAACTCGCCAGCAGTAACGCAAAACCAGGCAGGCAAATCTGTCGCAGGGAACATGTGGCGGCACCGGTTGCGGGACAGCGACGAATGGAAAACCACCAGGCGATCAAACCTCCAAAGAACAGACTCCAGCCGAGCACCGGTCCCGCGATCTCCAGCACGCCATCAGTCACCTTCCACCCATGATCGAGCGATTGCGACTGCAAGCTCACCGCCAGCCAGACGTAGTAACTCACTACGCCCGGTTGTGAACGCAGATACTCCCAACGGGTCAACTCCCCCGCTCCAACTCCGGCGGACGGTGGTCCGTCGACTCCGGCAGCAGGAGTGGTTAGCAACCCGGCTGTCGCGGTGTCCCACAAAATCCACAGCGCGGGACACAACAGCATCCCCAGCACGATCCAGCGAACTCGTCGCGGTACCACCGCCGGAGTGGCCAGTTCACAGGCCAGCAGGAGTGCGGGCAAAGCCACCGCAGTGGGCTTGGCCAACGTCGCGACCAGCGCCATGAGCGCCGCGAACAGATACCACGCCCCGCAGCGATGGAACGATAACGCCCCATAAACATAACCCAGGCAACACGCCACCATCCCCAACGCAGCCAGCACCTCCGACCGCTGCACGATGTATGTCACCGCTTCTGTCGTCAACGGATGGGCTACCCAGATCGCCGCCGTGGCCCCCGCGATCCATTCCCTGGGAACTGTCCAACGCTCGGCGAACGCGGAATGGGCCATCAATTCCAGCAACAGCCAGTAACCCAGCGTGGCAACAGCCAGATGTAACGCCACATTCACAAGGTGAAACGGCAGGGGCGACAGACTCTGCGGTGCGTATTGCCAGGCAAATGTCCACGTGGTCAACGGGCGCGCCAGTGGCCGCCAGTTCGTTGTCGACCATGTCAATTGGCCGAGTTCACGCTGCTGCACGATCGTGGTCAGGTCATCCAGTACAAACACACCTTGGTAGCAATTCCCATAGGCCAGCAGCCCTGCCGACCACACCACGACGAGGGGTATCCAGGAACTCGCACGCTGTGCGGACATGGTTGACCAATCACCTGACTAAAGGCCCTGCTTCAGGGCGGTTTCCACGGCCGTTAACCAGCGCAGTATCTGACGGGCGGCAGGACTATCCCGAGGCACATCGCGTAATGCATCTTGCAGATCACGGGCCGCCGCCGCATACCGACCAGCCTGTGCCAGGAGCGTACCACGATTGACTCGTGCCGCATGCAATTCCGGATCTCTTTCCAACGCCGCCGTGTACAACGCCAGCGCTTCCTCGACGCGTAATTGTTCGGCGTATAAATCGGCCCAGGCCAGTCGCACCGCAGCATCGTTCGGTAACAACGCCGCTGCAATGCGGTACTCTCTCTCCGCAGCCGGAAGCTCTCCCAGCAATGCCAGGCAATTCCCCAGATTCATATGCGGCAATCCTATGCTGCGATCATACTGAATGGCCGACTGATATTCCGTTTTCGCGGCGACGTAGTCTCCCTGCGCGTGATAGGCGGTTCCCAGCCGATTATGCATGTTGCCCAATTCATGCGGCGTCATGAAGCGGGCATTTCGTGGCAGAGCGGCCAGTTCAATCGATCTGCGCAAAGGGTTCACCGCCGCGACAGGTTGGCCGTCCTCGATCAGTCGATGACCATAGTTGTAGAACGCGCGGGCATTGAGCGGGGCTGTGGAGATCACCGTCTGCCATAACCGGGCCTCGCTGTGATAGTCGCCATTTCGAGACCAGGTCAGGCCCATGGCGATGAGAAACGATGAGACCACGACGCCGGTAACGACCCGCTGCCGCAGTCGAAATTGCCCTGCACGCGAACCATAGACACAGCACACCGCCGCGAATGTGGTCAGCCAGAACATCAGCGGCAGATAAGTGCGATGTTCCACGGCCAGATCGCGGATCGGCAGAATGCTCGATGTCGGCCCCAGACAGACAAACGGAGCCAGTCCAAGAAACCCCCAGACCGATCCGCGATACCACAACACCAGCGCGGTCAGCAACCAAATCCCCACCACCAACACGCCCGGCAGATACTCCGCCGGTTGCTCGGCGACCGGCCAGCCATAATCGAAGCACAGGGGATATGGGACCACAGCCAGTCGCACATAATGCAGGATCACGTTCCCCTGAGAGCGCAGATACTCCCACGGCGAGACCGCCTGATACTGGAACCCCGCAAAGCTGTCGTTCATCACCGAATAAAGTTCCTCGCCGCGACCATCTCCCGCATCGATCGCGACGACGGTGAGCGAAGCGGCCGGAGTCGCCTCGTCGATCGGAATCACCAATTGCAGCGCCCAGAGCATCGCAGGGAGGCACGCCACATAAAACAGTCCCCGTTGACGGACACGATCCCACCAGGCACCAACACAAAACGTGCGCTCATACAGCACAGCCAAAACGGGAGCCACGATGCCCGACTGCTTGGCACCAATGGCAATCGTGGCGAACCCTGCAGCGATGAAACTCCAGACCAGCGCACGGTGGCCCTGCGACGCCCGTCCGTAGGCCCACAGCGCCGCGATCACGAGCAACGCGGACAGCGATTCGTACCGCTGCACCAGATACGTCACGGCCTGTGTTGTCAATGGGTGTACCGTCCACAGCACAGCGATCACGCCCGCGAACTGCCAGCCGTGCTGACTCCATTCCGCCGGGGTCAGCATCGCGGGGGCGAACTGATGAGCCACCACCGGCCGTTGCCACGTCTCCCCGATCAGCAGAAGCAGCAGGCAACCTGTCGCGAGATGGATGGCCACATTGACGGTATGCACCGCCGGGGGATCGCGACCCAGAACTTGTTGACCGAGCCAGAAACTCAGGTCGGTCACAGGACGACCACTGGCGAGGGCGATCCGCCAACCCTCGGCCCCGGAGTCCCATAACGGTCCACCGGCGACGGTCCCCCAGTCATCAAAGACGAACGTCCCTTGCCAACTGCTGCTGTAAGCCAACAGCCCTGCGACAACAACCACGCCCAGCCAGAACCAGCACCGCGTGGTCAGGTTCGACAACAGGAATGGCGGTTCGGCGGGCGACTTCACGGCAAGACTTTCACTGCCGAGATCATGTCACTCCAGGAACCTTTCCCGCAATCTCACGAGCGGAAACCACCACGATTATGAAGCGGAATTCATAACACTCGGGAGATCCGTCGTTTCAGCCATGTCACCACAACGGCAAGAACCCGGGTCTTTCCACTTCACGGAGTTTCATCAGCCACCTTCGATGGGTTACACTGGTGGTGACCTGAACCGCCTGGTTCCCGCCGACTTTCCCACCTGGAATGTTGCCATGTCTCGCCTGCGATTTTGCTTCAGTCTCGTTACCTGCGGTCTCTGGTCGCTCACGTTGACCGCAGCCGAAGGTGACCTGGAATTCAATCGCGATATCCGCCCGATTCTCTCCGCGAATTGTTTTGCCTGTCACGGCTTTGATGCCAAAACTCGGCAGGCCGATTTGCGACTGGATGCCCCGGAAGGGGCCTACGCCGAGCAGGACGGCAGGATCGCCATCAAACCCAGTGACCTGGCTGGCAGTGAAGTCTGGAAACGCATCATCTCGACCGATCCCGACGAGATGATGCCTCCGCCAGCATCCAAACGCACCCTCACGGCCGATCAGAAAGCGACGATTCAGAAATGGATTGAGCAAGGCGCGAAGTACCAGAAACACTGGGCTTTTGAGCCACCACAGGTTGTCACACCACCCGCAGGTTTGGAATCGCAGACCATTATTCGCAACGACGTCGATCGCTTCCTGTTCTCGCAATTGACATCGAAGCAACTCACTCCGAACACGGAAGCCGATCGGACCACGCTGATCCGCCGGGTCAGTTTCACGCTCACCGGGTTGCCACCGACCCTTGACGAGTTGGATGCCTATCTCCACGACTCATCCCCGCAGGCCTATGAATCGATGGTGGACCGCTATCTCAATTCGCCGCGTTATGGCGAAGAGATGGCTCGGCACTGGCTCGATGTGGCCCGTTATGCCGACACGCATGGCTTGCACCTCGACAATGAACGGGAGATGTGGGCCTATCGCGATTGGGTGATCGCCGCGTTCAATCGCAATCTCCCTTTTGATCAGTTCACGATTGAACAACTGGCTGGGGATCTGCTGCCGAATCCGACCAAGGACCAACTGATCGCGACTGGCTTCAATCGCTGCAATGTCACCACCAGCGAGGGAGGCTCGATCGCCGAAGAGTTTCTGTATCGCTATGCCGTGGAACGGGCCAGTACGACGGTGCAGGCGTGGATGGGCCTGACCGCCGGGTGTGCGGTCTGTCATGATCACAAGTACGACCCACTCACCACCCAGGAGTTTTATTCGCTCTACGCATTCTTCTATAGTTCGGCCGACCCGGCGATGGACGGCAATATCCGCGATACCGCGCCGTTTCTCTCCCTGGCCAATGCCGAACAGAGCAGGGAGTTGACCGAGCGAAAATCGCAGGAACAACAGGCGAAACAAGCGCTGGAACGAGTCGTCGCGCAGTTCGAGCCGAATTATCAGGATCCGGCATTCCTCCCGACGGTGTCACCGCGACCCGTCGAAGATGTCTGGCTGGATGATGTCCTTCCGTCTGCGCAGCGCATCACCACGACCAACCGTAACCAGGCCCTTTGGAGCACGCGCGATGGACTGGAAATCCCGCGCGGACACAGGGCGTTCAAACAGTATGGCGGCGACCTGTATCAAGACCGCTTTGATCAACTCGCCCAAACGTTTGTCATCCCCGTTGATGCCGAGATCGAAGTTTTTGTCCGCACCGACCCGCATGAGCCCCCGGCTGCCATGCTGCTGGAACTGGTGACATCGCGGGGAGTCCGCCGTTTACTTCTGGGCGACAACACCAAGCTCGCCGGTGGGGCCGCCGCCTCACCCGAACGCCTCGTGCGGGAACTTCCCACGCCGGGGGTTTGGACTCCGTACCGTATCTCGGCCGCCGCATGGAAACTGCAACCCGGCGATACGGTGAAGACGATCGCCCTGGAAGAATTTGGCGGCATCTGCTGGTGGGATGGTCTCCTCGTGCGTGGCAAGTCCGCGGGTGATCTGCGCGATTCTTTTCACCTGTGGTGGACGAATCGTAAAGGGCAGGAAACCTTTGGTGTCCCGGCGGCCTTGCAGGAATTGCTGAAGCGCGGCCCAGAGATTGTCGCGGATGACCACGCAGCACCAGCGAATGCCCTTGATCCGGCGAACTCGGCAGAGCACCTCAAAGCTGCGGAACAACAACAGGTACTGCAGCGATACTATCTGACACACATCGCCCGGCCGAGCACACCGGAATGGCAAGCCGCCCAGGAGGCGTATCAATTCGCCGTCACACACCGTACGACGTATGAAGATGGCATACCGGGAACATTTACCTTCGCCGACATGGCTCAGCCACGCGACGCCTTCGTCATGCAGCGCGGGCAATACGATAAGCCGGGTGAGAAAGTGGAACCCAAAGTTCCGGCGATCTTCCCGCAGATCGTGTTGCCCGAGGGACGCACCCGAGCCAATCGTCTCGATCTGGCGCGCTGGCTCGTCTCGCCAGACAACCCCCTCACCGCCCGTGTGACGGTCAATCGCCTTTGGCAGCAGTTCTTCGGCACGGGTCTGGTGGAAACCAGCGACGATTTCGGATCGCAGGCCGCGACACCCAGTCATCCCGAACTGCTCGATTGGCTCGCCGTGTGGTATCAGCAGCAGGGCTGGAACACGAAGGAACTCGTTCGATTGCTGGTCACCTCCGCTGCCTTCCGACAAGCGGCTGTCGTGACCCCCGAAAAACTGGCGATCGATCCGGCCAATCGCCTGCTGGCCCGTGGCCCCCGCCTGCGGCTGGATGCCGAGCCACTCCGCGACAACGCGCTGTTTGTGAGTGGCCTATTGAAGCTGGAAATGGGTGGACCGGGCGTCAAACCCTATCAACCGCCGAACATCTGGGAACCCGTCGGTTATGCGAACAGCAACACGCGGTACTTCATTCAGGATCATGGCGATGCGTTGTATCGCCGCAGTATCTACGCTTTTCTGAAGCGGACCGCTCCGCCGCCCTTCATGAGCAACTTTGATGGTCCGAACCGAGAGCAGTTCTGTTCACGTCGATCGCGCAGCAACACGCCGCTGCAAGCGCTGCAACTGCTGAATGATATCCAGCACGTCGAAGCCGCGCGCTGTTTCGCCGAACGACTGATCGAGCACGGTGGCAGCACTCCGGAAGATCGTCTGGAGTTCGCCTACCGCAGCGTGCTGTCACGCAGACCCAACTCCGCCGAGCAAGACGTGCTGTTGAAGACGTTGTCGCAGTACCGGGAACGCTATCGCAGCGATGTCGCCGCCGCCGAGCAACTGCTCAAAGTGGGCGAAACCCCGGTGCATGTCGTGGCGGAACCAGCAGAACTGGCCGCCTACACGCTGCTGTGCAATCTGATCCTGAACCTCGATGAAACCGTGAATCGGAATTGAGCGAGAGGACCGTGATCTGCCGCGAAAATCAAAGGATCGCGATTTCACCTCCGGTCCCCTCTCCCCCGAAGCGGGGGAGAGGGGACCGGAAAATCGAAGACTACTGACAACGGACCCTTGCCATGAATCCACTGCACGAATTTCAGTTGTCACTTACCCGACGCCAATTCTTCGGACAGTCTGGGCTGCGGATGGGGGGCGTGGCGCTCGCCGCGATGCTGGCGCAAGCCGGCGGAGCCAGGCGGTTGCAGGCCGGCGAAGAACGCATGCAACCCGCTTTGCCTGGTCTGCCGCACTTCGCACCCAAGGCGAAGTCGATCATCTACCTGCATATGAATGGCGGGCCGTCGCAGATCGACCTGTGGGACTACAAGCCGAAACTGCAGGACCATTTTGATGCCGACTTGCCAGAGAGCATTCGCAAGGGACAACGCATCACCACGATGACCAGCGGTCAGAAGCGGTTACCGGTGGCTCCGTCGAAGTTTCAATTCTCGCAACACGGGCAATGCGGTCGCTGGGTCAGCGAACTGCTGCCTTACACCGCAAAACATGTCGATGACCTCGCTCTCGTGAAGTCGGTCCACACCAATGCCATCAATCACGACCCCGCGTGCACCTTCGTGATGACCGGCAGCGAAGTCCCCGGCAAGGCGAGTCTCGGTTCGTGGTTGAGTTACGGCCTCGGCGCGGAAACCAACGAGCTTCCCGCGTTCGTGGTCCTCACGCCGACCTGGTCTTCGCAATCCGCCGCACAAGCTCTGTTCACACGCATGTGGAGCAGCGGCTTCCTGGCGACCAAACACACCGGTGTCGCGCTCCGCAGCGTGGGCGATCCGGTCCTCTACATTCAGAACCCGCCCGGCGTGAATGCCCATGATCGCCGCGTGATGCTCGACGCGCTAGCGGAACTCAATCAGCAGAGTTATCAGCAACTCGGCGATCCAGAAATTCAGACCCGCATTTCCCAATACGAAATGGCCTTCCGCATGCAGGCCAGCGTGCCGGGGTTGATTGATCTTGCGACCGAGACCCGCAGCACGCTCGACATGTATGGCCCGGACGTGGAAACTCCGGGGACGTTCGCATCCAGCCTGCTGCTCACCCGACGCATGATCGAACAGGGTGTCCGCGTGGTCCAGATCCTGCATCGCGGGTGGGACCAGCACGGCAGCTTGCCGCGCGATCTGGCGTTGCAATGCCGCGACATCGATCAACCGATCGGAGCGCTTCTCACCGATCTGAAGCAGCGCGGCCTGCTCGATTCCACGCTGGTGGTCTGGGGCGGCGAGTTCGGGCGGACGGTCTACTCACAGGGGACGTTGACGAAAGACAACTACGGTCGCGATCATCATCCCCTCAACTTCTGCATGTGGATGGCCGGTGGCGGCATCAAGGGGGGCGTCAGCTTTGGCGAGACCGACGACTTCAGCTACAACGTGGTCGATCAACCCGCCCATGTGAACGATCTGAATGCCACCATTCTGCACTGCATGGGCATCGACCACGAACGGCTCTCGTTCAAGTCCCAGGGACTCGAACAGCGCTTGACCGGCGTGGAACCACAACACCCTATTCAGGAAATTCTGGCGTAGGTTTCGTCAAAGCGATCTTTGCCACCGGGAATTCACTTCACAGCGAGTATAAGACATGGCGAATGTACGCGATTATGGAGCGATGGGCGATGGCATGCATGACGATACCGCAGCCATCGTGCATGCGCTCGATGAGGGCGATGGTGAACTGGAATTCCCACGCGGCGACTATCGCATTACCTCCACGATTCTCGTCGATCTGCAGAAGTTCAGCCGCACGGCGATCCATGGCACCGGTGGGACCGCGAAACTCCTCATGTACGGTCCCGGTCCGGCCATCTTCCTGAAGGGGACACATACCACCTCAGCCGATCCGCTAAGCTTTCGTCCGGACGAATGGCAACGCGAACGCATGCCGACGATCTCCCAGATCGAAATCGAAGGCAAGCACGCGGAAGCCGACGGCGTGAAGATTCAAGGGGTGATGCAGCCGACCCTCACCGGCGTGCTCATCCGCCAGGTGCGGCATGCCGTCCATATCACCGAACGGGCGCGCAATGTGCTGCTCAGTCACTGCCACTTCTATTTCAACACCGGCATCAATGTCTATCTTGATCGCGTTAATCTGCATCAGATCATCATCACCGGCTGTCATATCAGCTATGGACGACTGGGCGGCATCCGCATCGAAAATAGTGAGATCCGCAATCTGGAGATTACCGGCAACGACATCGAATACAACAACAATCGGGCACATAAAGTTCCCGATGCCGATGAGATTCCGACAGCGGAAATCTATGTTGATTGCGGCCCCACCGGCACGGTGCGCGAAGTGACGATCAGCAGCAACACCATTCAGGCCACTTACAGTCCCAACGGTGCCAACATCCGCATCATCGGTTCGGATACACCCGAGCGGCAAAAGGCCGGCATGTGCTGCATCACCGGGAATGTCATCGGCAGTCAGGAAACCAACGTCCATCTGACGAATGCCCGCGGCATCACCATCGAAGGGAACTATATTTACAGCGGACATCATCGCAACTTTCTCGCCGAGCGCTGCCACAGCCTGGTCATCGGGTCGAACTGCTTCGGTCACAACCCCGACTATCAGGAGAAGGAGTTATGCACCGGCATTCGACTGGAAGACTGCGACAACATCCTCATGACCGGATTGCAGATTCAGGACTCTCAGGCCGGGGAACACACCGTGGCCGAGGCGGTGCCGATAGAGCGTGAGGGGTTAATCGAGCTGATCCGTTGCCGCCGCGTGAACCTGACGGGCTTGCAGGTGTTTGAGGGCTATCCCGATGCGTTGCATCTGGTTGATTGTTCGGACGTACTGCTGACCGGCTGCACGATTCTGGATACGCGCGACGCACCGAAGACCGTGGCGGCGATCCGCTGGACCGGGAGCGCCCCCCGCAGCCGGATCGTTCATTGCCACACCAATCGGCCGGTGCAACTCCCCGTGGGAGTGATCGTCGATGGACAACTCGGGGATGCGTAGATCTCCCAGTCTGGTGGAACCCGTTGCTGGAATTCTGACAATCTGTATGCGAAGGACTACGTAGTCTGTGTGCTTGATTATGAAAACTGCGTGAATAATGCAGGAATACCTGAGGTTCTTTGCAGATCCGCGGACCACAATGACGCGCTGGCCTGTTCGACACATTTCCTCTCAGGAGGCGTGACAGATGCGTCCCCTCTCTCGAATCGAAGTTCGGGAAGTTGATCGTCGCGCGATCGAAGACTATGGTCTGCCGGGTGTGATCCTGATGGAGAACGCCGGGCGCAATGCCGCGCTGCTGCTCGATTCCATGCAGATCGCGGGGCTCATCTGCCTGGTCTGCGGGAAGGGGAACAACGGCGGCGATGCCTACGTGATGGCGCGGCATCTCGAGAACCGGGGGCATAGTGTGCGCGTGCTGCTGGCCTGCCGACCGGAAGAGATCACGGGCGATGCGCTGCTGCACTTGCAGGTCATTCAGCGGGCGGGGCTACCCATCATTGACCTTAGCCAGGGCACACGCGAGAGCTGGCTGAATGAGTTGCAGTCGGCGGCCTGGATCGTGGATGCCTTGTTGGGAACGGGTCTGACAGGTGTGGTCCGCGAGCCTTATTGCAAGATCATCGAAGCCATCAACCAGACCGGTTCGCGAGTCTTCTCGGTCGACCTGCCTTCGGGGCTCGATTGCGATACCGGGCAACCCCTGGGTACCTGCATTCGCGCCATGATCACAGGCACGTTTGTGTCACGCAAACTGGGTTTCGATATGCCAGGCACAGAGTTATGGACCGGGAAAATTCATGTGCTGGATATCGGCGTGCCCAAGGCCTTGCTTGAAGCGATCGACCACGGCAGCTGCTGATCGACAGCGAAGTCAGAGTGACTGCACCGGGTCGTGCTCCCATTGGCTGGCGGTGACGGTGAGACCCAAGCAATGTTCCGCCAACAAGCTGGCGAGCCGCTCCATACCGAAACGCTCGGTGGCATAATGGCCCGCGAGAATCATCGAGAAGCCGGCATCACGGACTTCGATCGCTCCATGAAAACGTGATTCTCCCGTGATGAGCACATCACAGCCGGCGCGCTGTGCGTCCTTCCAGAATTCCGCGGCGGCACCACAAGCCATGCCAACCCGCGAAATCTTGCCGTGGGGATCGCCGACAAACTGCACCGACGTCGCATTCAATCGCTCGCGGACCATGCCTGCCAGCTCCGACAACGTGATCGGCCTTCCCAGCGTCCCCTGACGGCCTGCCCCCTGTGTGGAGGGCTGCGGTTCTAGGGGAATGACATCGATCGCCGCTTCCTCGTAGGGGTGAGCCGTTCGGAGCGCCGAGAGGGCTTTCGCAAGACAAGACTTGGGGCAGACCACTTCCAGCCGCAACTCTTCGACACGTTCCAGTTGCCCCGACTGTCCGACCGCGGGGTTGGTGGAGTCGTTCCCCCAGAAACTACCCCGGCCGGGAGTGACGAAACTGCAGCAACTGTAGTTGCCGATCTCGCCGCAACCGGCATCCCAGAGTGTGCGTTGGACCGCTTCCAGATTCTCCGTGGGGACAAAGGTGACCAGCTTGTACCCGGCGGGGGACATTTGCCGCCGTAAGGGGGAGATTTCTTTCAGTTCAAACAACTCCGCCAGTTGCTGGTTGATGCCGAATGGAGCATTGTCCCACGCGGTATGCGGGCTATAGACCGCGATGCCATGACAGGTGAGATGCCATAGGGTTTGCCCTTCGAGAGTATCGGCGGTCACGCGTTGAATGGGTTTGAACATGAGCGGATGGTGCGTGATGACCAGTTGCACATTCCGCGCGATGGCCTCCGCCACGACATCTGGAGTGAGCGTCAGGCAGGTCATCGCCCGCTGAATATCGGTCGCTCGATCGCCCAGCAACAGCCCGGTGTTGTCCCACGCCTCCGCGAGTTGCGGGGGTGCAAGGGCTTCAAGCTCAACGATGATCTCTTGCAGACGCATGAGTCAATTTCTCGGTTCAGCACCAACGCTATTCCATGACCACCTGTCATGACTTACCGCAGCTCTAGGTCGACGACGTTGCTCTCATCTGTAACCATCACCATCAGCGGCGATCGTTCAGCTACTTTATAGGCGTCGTTCAGCGTGGGGGCGGGGGCAACATCGCCCATATGCACCACGGTGATGCGGTTTTCGCCGATCACGGGACCATGGGCCGCATCGAGCTTGAAGCTGCCGTTGCGAATCATCGCCATGGCGATCGGTGCGGCCGGGTTCACCGGATGAAAGGCCACCTGGCCCCATTTGATCGGTTCACCCTGAATCTGAATCTTGCCCGAGATCGCGGCGCGTTTGGCGTCGGCAAGGAAACCGGAATTCCGCAGCCAGTCATGCAGACGTTCCTTCCAGGTGGAGAGCGCGGGATCACCCGGCGCGAAGCCGACACCGTGTGGACCGAACTGGTAGATGTGCATCTCACCCGGCACTTTGTGTTTTCGCATCGCCGCGAAGAACGCCAGGGCATTCTCCACTGGCACAGCGGTATCTTCGGCGGTATGGAAGATAAACGTGGGCGGGGTTTCCGGAGTCACCATCAAGTCGTTCGACAGTGACTTTGCCAGTTCAGGATCGGGGTTCTCACCCAGCAGATTGCGCTTTGATCCGCCATGCCCCCAGGGTTCCGTCATGGTGATGACGGGATAGGCGAGAACGGCGAAATCGGGCCGGGAACTGACCCGGGCCACGGGATCGGTCGCTTGCGGATCGGCGGCGAGGAAATGGGTCGCGGAGGTCGATGCCAGATGTCCCCCCGCCGAAAAGCCCATGATACCGATGCGGTGCGGAGCCACGCCGTACTTCTCGGAATTGGCCCGCACATGCTGAATCGCGCGTTGCACATCCTGCATGGGAGCAGGATGATGATACCGCGCGCCCAGACGGTACTTCAGCACGAAGGCGGTCACGCCGATCGAGTTGTACCAGCGGGCAATCTGCGTGCCTTCATGATCCACCGCATGACCGCCGTAGCCACCACCGGGGCAAACCACGACCGCGGTGCCATTCGCCGTCTCTTTCGCCGCAGGATAAACCCACATCCACGGCTTGTCGACATCTTCGTCACCCACTTTGCCCGGCGTGCCGTCGGGCCATAAGAGGACGGTCTCTTCAGCAGCCGTCAGGGTAGGAACGATGCAGAGTCCGCTGAGCAATGTCAGGCAGACCGAAAAGCGGATCAGGCTCATGGATGACAACTCCCGGAGGTCAGTCAAGATGCGGTGAAAGTCTTCACAGCATCTTGACGCGCCAGGCGAGAGCGAGCAAACGTCGGCGGGACTATTCTTTCAAGTCCACATTCCAGATGCGAACCGTGCCATCGCGACCAGCGGTCGCCAGTTGACCACGTGAGGAAAAGGTCGTGGTGTACAGCGTGCCGGTGTGACCCACGCGCTGTGGCAATCTGGATTTGGTTTCGTAGTTCCATAACCGCACAACGCGATCTTCTCCGGCAGCGGCGAGGATGGGAGCCGAGGGCGAGAACGCGACCGACCAGACGTCGGATTCATTCCCTTCCAGCACGCCCAGTGGGGAACCCGAAGACGTCTCCCACATTCTCACCGCGTGATCCCAACCTCCGGTCGCCACGGTTTGGCTATCGGCCGAGAATGCGATCGAATACACACCGCCGTTGTGTCCTTCCAGGCGGGCCCGTTCGCGACCATTATCGACGTTCCAGAGTCGACCGGTTTTATCGCCACTCGCCGAACCCAGAATGGTGCCATCAGGAGAGAATGCGACGGAGACAACCTCGCCTTCATGTCCGGCGACATCCAGAATCTTCTCAGCCCGCTCGGCATCCCAGATGGAAACCTTCCCCGAGCGTGTACCGATGGCAAGCGACGATCCTTTCGGTGAAAAGGCCAGGCTGCGCACCGCCCCATCGGCATTGAATGATTGCAACAGGGTTTCGCTGGCAGCGTCGTAAACATGCACTTTGCCGTCGCCATGCCCCGTGGCGAAATACTTTCCGGAGGAGGAAATCGTGGTCGCCCAGACTGGGCCGTTATGCACCTTGATGGTCGACTGCAATTTTGCGGAGTCGACATTCCACAGCTTTACCGTGCCGTCGTCGATGCCCATCAGCAGCGTCTGGCCATCGGGAGCAAACGCCACCGACCAGACCGGTCCCGAATTGCCTGCCAGTGTGGCCACCGCCGCGGGTCCAGTGGGAACGGTGGACTTCGCCGTCGGGCGTTGTCCCAGAAAGGGCAACATTGCTGTCAGGGCCAGTGCCCCGCCCAGCAGGGCTCCCATCACCAGAAAGATGATGCGCATCCGCTTCTGTTGGCGCTGTGCCGTCTGACAGGCCCCCGATGTATGCACCGCGGGAACCTGCAACGGCGAAACCGGCTCGAAGACAGACAACCGCTCGGCGAGCATCTCGGCCACCACGGAGGCGGAAATGGGTCGCTGATCGGGCTTCTTCGCCAGCAGCTTTTGAATCAAATCGCTGAGCCAGTTCGGAATCTCAGGATTCACGACGCGCACCGATTTCGCCGGCGTATCGGTAATTTGTTTCAACACGGCCAGCGGGGTATTGCCGGTGAAGGGAGGCTCGCCGACACACATTTCGTAGAGCACGGCCCCGAAGCTGAAGAGGTCGGCCCGTTCGTCGATCTCTTCCCCCAAAGCCTGTTCCGGAGCCATATATAACGGCGTCCCGGTGACGAAGCCCGTCCGCGTGATCTTCACATCTTCAATGCACCGCGCGAGACCGAAGTCGGTCAGCTTCACCCGGCCGGTGGTCTGTTCCAGCAGAATGTTGCCTGGCTTCACGTCGCGATGAATCAGGCCTTCGGAATGTGCCGCTGCGAGTCCCGCGGCGGTCTGCATGCCGATTCGTAACACCGCCGGCAAAGACAACCGTCCTTCGCGGGCCAGCTTCTTCTCCAGTGTTTCACCTTGAATGAACTGCATCACCAGGAACGGCAGATTGGATGCAGATGACCGCTCCACCTGATGCACCGAGACCACATGTTCGTGCGTGATCGCGGCGGCGGCACGGGCTTCACGGCAGAAGCGCTGCCGGGCGACTTCATCGTCGGCGAGTTCCGGGTCGAGCACCTTCACCGCGACGGTGCGATGCAGATGCGAGTCGTAGGCTTCCAGAACAATCCCCATGCCGCCGTGACCGACGACCCGGGCGACTTCGAAATGGCCAAGACGCCCCAAGTAAGCGGGGTCTTCCGCGGGTTCAAGAAAGTCGAGCGCGACATCTCCGCGAGAGGCACTGCTGCGTGGCGTCGTATTCCGTCCGGGGACCAGAGTTTCACCCAGGCTGCCCTGCAATTCTTTGAGGGCCGGCCAGTAAGCAGAACCCGAAGCAGGCCCGGCCTGATCGATGTGTTTGACTAGTTCACAGACGCACGATTCCGAGACGGCCAGATGTTCGAGGTGCTGCTGACATTCCGGGCAATGCTCCAGATGCTGCTCCAGCGACATCTGCGCCGTTTCGGCCAGGCGGCCATCCAGTAAATTCTGCAAGTCCGCGGGTTCCGGACAACGGCAGGGAGATTCAGGAGGTTGCATCAGATTATTCCTCCTCATCTAAGGCGATGCGGCGTTGCACTTCATCTTTGAGTCGCGCGAGTACGCGGCTTTTGGCGACATAGACGGCACCGGCTGACATCGCTAATCGCTGAGCCACTTCGCCGGCCCCTTCGCCATCCACGGCGGTTCGCCAGAAGGCCTCCCAGGTCTTCGGTTGAAATTCTCCACGAATCTCATTGAGGGCCAGGTGTGTTAGTTGTCGCTGATAGTCCTGTTCCCAGGCGGCATCCAGGTCGGGACTTTGATCGGGGTGGGCAGCGAGGATGGCATGGGCCGCCGTATCTCCCGTGCCTCGCGCTTTGCCTTTGCGGGCCGACAAGTGATTGAACACTTTGTTCCGGGTGATGGTGAACAGCCAGCCGCGAAAACTGCCCTGTTTGGGATCGTATTCCAAACGTTCGATGGCATTCGTGACCGATCGCAGCACATCCTGCATCAGATCGGCGGCATCGGCATCCTGCAAACCACGCTTGCGGGCAAATCCATAAATCACCGGGCTGTAGAGTTCCACAAATTCCGACCACGCGACCTGATCGGTACGGTCGCGTAAGCGCACCAACAGACTGGCGCGCGTTACTGGTGAGTCGGATGTGGCCACAAGCCTCTCCTGCCAGGAGATTCGATCGGTTGCCGCGTGGTGAGCCTGCCGCAACGTGGCGTCATCATAACCGGCAACTTGTCCAACTTGCGATAGAACGGAAAGTTTCTGACGGAACGGATGTCTCCGTAAAGTCACCCGCTCAACGTCGGTGCCTAGCGCTTCACGAGCAGCAACAGGGTGAACAGAGCAATCCCCGCTGTCCCTAATGTCAGGGTCTTCCACCAGAAAGCGAACGATTGTTGACGGCGGACTGCGACGACGAAATCCCGACGAGCCAGAAGTTCCAACTGTTGCGTTTCGGACATGATCATCCTTTGATGCCAATTCAAAATACCGTGGTGACCTCCAGAGGCATGGGTCAGGCCACATCAATCCCTCTGTTGCCGACATCGCGCCGGCGGTTACAGCGAGTTGTAGCTGATAAACGCCAGATGTCGACTGTCGGATCAGAAACATGACGCACTTCTCAGGTTCGCGGGCAGAATGACGAATCGGGAGAACTTGATCTCAACAGGCAACGAAAGGTACATGCCACCGAAGACAACTCCCGAACCATCCGTCAGTTAAGTGGGATACCACCCAAGTTCGCGGAACTTACAACCGATTGTGAGTTCCCTCAGTCTTTTGGGGTGATAGTGTCTTTTTGTGACGTACTTGGGTTTGATGGAAGTCGGAAAATTCGACCTTGACCAGCGGGAAAGTTTGCTGGAATGCTGCACGCTCAGTCCGAGTTTTTCTACGTTTTGGCACCTTGCTGATGAGGGCCGATTGCTCACTCATGTGATAACAGAAGCCGGAAATGCTTAAGCCGATCCTATTGCCGTTGCAGATCACTGCGATTGTTCTCTTCCTACTGGCAGCAGCAGTTTATGTCTATCTGAATCGTCGATCAAAGAATCAAACTACGGCTATCGTGTTGGCTGGGATCTTCGGATTGGTGGCCTTTGTCCCTGCGTTAATCGGGATCGGTTTCGTTGTCGACATGGTCCGCTACGGAACCTTCACCTACGAGTCAGCTCGCCAAATTCAGGACCCCTCTGTGCAACTACCGGCTCAAGCCCAAGACATCGAGTTGCATAAATCTGCCTCGGGACATGAGGTCATGTTTTCAGTGTCCCATTCAGAGTTGCAGACATGGATGAGCGATCTCACGAAGCAACGCCGCAGTTACACAGACGCGACGCCGTTTGTACGAGATGAAACTCTGAATGCTCCCGCTACAGCTATCGGTTTCTGGGAGATGGAATTTGGTCAGCGCGGCTGGGAGTGTCCGAAGGACGTCATTCGCTATCAAGGGTGGCATTCGGGCCGTGGCGCGGGATTCGATGTCTGGTACTCGCCTGTAGCAGAGCGGGCCTTCATTCGCGCCAGTTACTGGTGACCGTAGGCCCTCCGCGCACTATTCCGGATGCCAGGCGCGCACGGCCGAAACAAGCTGGCGGACCAGATCGGCAGAGACCGGCTCATCGATCTGTCCGCCCGGTTTCAGGCTGCTTCCCACGATCACGCCTTGGCAGAACGGCAATAATCGTGGCAGGGTGTCGATGGACACTCCGCTACCGACAAAGACCGGCCGACCTTGAGACGCTGCGACCACTTCCGGCAAATCAGTCAGATTGATCGGCTTACCGGTTGCCGGGCCAGACACGATAACGCCATCGGCCCCGGCTCGCAGGACGAGTTCTTCCGTCTCCTCGGAGAGTGGCCGCCGTGTGATCGGTGCGGAATGCTTCACGTCGACATCGGCGAGGATGCGGACCTCCCCTGCCGACAGTTGATCACGCAGTCGCAGCAGTTCATACGCCTGCCCGGTGATCACTCCCTGATCGGTCACGCGGACACCACTCAAGACATTCACGCGGATGTAACTGGCACCAACAGTCGCGGCGATGCCGAGCGCCGCCAGCGCATCGTTCCGCAGTACGTTGATTCCCAGCGGCAAGGCGCAGTGTTGACGGACTTCGCTCGCCAGCCGCGTGAGACTGGCCACGGTGACTGCCGACACCGCCCCGGCAGTGAAGGGAACATCGCCAAAGTTTTCGAGCATCAACCCGTCGACACCGTGTTCCGATAACGTCTCGACATCACGCAGTACATGGCTGATGATCGCGGCCATCGATCCCTGATAACGGGGCGAACCGGGCAATGGCGGAGCATGCAACATCCCGATGATGGGATGCGTCACCTGCGACCATTCGGGCAAGAGCACGGTCATGTCATGGCCCTATCACGCCTGATGCAACTGCCGGACAATGCCATCCAGAAAATCGGCGAGTCGCTGCGAAGCCACCTGGGCCTGTTCGCGGAGTTGCAGCATGTCTTGATAGCTGCCCGGCCGCTTCCAGAGTGCCCCGATGACCGCCCCGATGCGCACGGCCCCGGTCGCACCCAACAGGCTCAACACTTCAGCCGGCAAATCCCGCTGGGCATCATCGCTGAGCACGCGCACGGCAAAGAACCGCTGCTGAAGTTCGCGACACAACTCGGCAACGGCATACGTTTCCATGTCGACCGCAAGGGCCGCATGCTGCTCCGCCAAGGCCCGCTTCTCGGCGACCGTGCGGACAATCGCATCGGCGGTCACAATGCCCCCGACAAACATCCGCCGTTGTTCATCGCTCGGCATCTGGAAGTCGATATGAATCTCGGGGTCAGCGGCATGAAAAATCCGGTTGCCCACGATGAGATCGCCAATCCTGGAAGTCTCTGTCAGACCACCGCCAAAACCGCACGAGAGAATCCAGCGGGGATGATGGGCATCGATGAGGGCCTGCGTGGCACGCCGGGCCCGCGACCGCCCGGTGCCAGACTCGACAACCACCACGCGAATGCCGTTGTACAACCCGCCTCGAAACGTGAAGTCCCGGCCGCTGTAGGTCTTCACGCGTTCACACCGCTGCACAAAGTCGGCCAGTTCCATGGGCAGGGCACAGACGATGCCGATATCGGCCTGGGCTGCATCGATCTCCGCGACATCTTCGTTCATAGTCCGCCCATTAGAACATCAGCAGCCCGGAGATCGCTATCCCCGGGCTGCGTGATGGCGCGTGTTCTCGGTGGAATCAGGCGTTCTGAGCTTCAAACTGCCGCAGGAATTCGATGAGGGCGTCGATTCCGGCTTCCGGGAAGGCGTTGTAGATGCTGGCTCGCATGCCGCCGACGCTGCGATGCCCCTTCAGTCCATCGAACCCGGCTTTGGTGGCTGCCGAGCAGAACTTGGCATCGAGTTCTTCGTTCCCGGTGACGAACGTGACGTTCATCAGCGAGCGGCTGTCAGTTCGGGCGGTCGGTTTGAACAACCGGCTCTGTTCGAGATAGGCATACAACTTGCCAGCCTTACGCTGGTTGCGTTCCGCGATCCCCGCCAGTCCGCCATGTCCCTTGATCCATTTCAGCACGAGTCCCACCATGTAAATCGCGAAGGTGGGCGGGGTGTTGTACATCGAATCGTTCTTGGCATGCGTGCGGTATTGCAGCATCGCCGGGAGATCCTTGTGACCCCGTTCGATCAGATCCTCCCGCATGATGACCAGCGTCACGCCAGACGGGCCGAGATTCTTTTGCGCTCCGGCATAGATCATCCCATACTTCGAGATGTCGAGCGGCCGCGAAAAGATATCGCTGCTGGCATCGCAGATGAGATCGGCACCGGGGGGGGGAGTCGGTTCACTGCGGAACTGTGTTCCGAAGATCGTATTGTTCGACGTGAAATGCACATACGCCGGTTGGGCACTGTACGCACATTCGCCAGGAATGTAAGAGAAGTTGGCGTCCTCGCTAGAGCAGGCAGCATGCACGCCGCCAAACCGCTGGGCTTCATCCCGGGCCTTTTCCGCCCAGGCCCCCGTGATGAGGTAGTCGGCCGTGCGTTCTTTCGACAGCAGGTTCATGGGCAGCATCGCGAACTGCAACGAGGCCCCGCCTTGCAGGAACAGCACCTTGTAATTCGCGGGAATGCCCCCGATTTCGCGGCACAGGGCTTCGGTTTCTTCATAAACCTTGAGAAACGCCTTGCCCCGGTGCGAGTGTTCCATGATGCCGATGCCCGTGCTTCCCAGCGACAGCAGATTCTCGCGGGCTTCATCGAGGACGGCTTCCGGCATCACCGCCGGGCCAGCAGAAAAATTCCAGATACGTTGAGTCATGTCCATTCCTTGATGGGAGTTCCGCACGACCAAAGGCGGAGTTTCCCGAGTAATGTCCGCACACTATCGCCCGGGCGGGGTGAGAGTCAAATCCATCAGGGGAGGTTCGGCAAACAGGTAGTGCCCTAATTTGGAGCCGGGAACGAGTGAGCCTGCGCGTGGCAGAGATTTGACTGACTGTCACGCATCCACCATGTGGCAGACAGATCCGCAGATTGGTAAGTGTCCAGTGACCGGCAAAACTCGCCTCTTGACGAGGGGTAAGCGGTCTGTAAACATATAATGTGAACGAAACAACAGGGTTACGTTTGGGGCGTATAATGCTTCAGCACGAGTTTGAAGGGTTTATCGCCGATGAAGAGAAGGTAATCAATGGCGACATCGCTTGGAAACAGGCAGATGACCATCCAAGCTCAGTGGAATTCCGAGTGGATGTGGTTAATTCCGCTGGACACCTAGTGATGGCGGTCGGCAGTTACAATAGGAAGACCACCACGCTGTCGTACCACTTGATTCATCGAAAATTTGGACGGATATACGGTCTCGATATTGGCAAAGACCATCGGAACCCTGACGGAGTTTTTGTCGGAGAGCTTCACAAGCATCGATGGACAGAGGCATTCTCGGATAAGCATGCGTATTGCCCCGATGACATAACGGAGCCTGCCGTAAACCCCGTTGGCGTTTGGAAGGAATTCTGCGCTGAGGCAAGAATTGTCCACAACGGGACATTGAGCGATCCGCCCCCAAGGCAATTGTCGTTGCTATACGGACAGTAAATATGGCAACTATTTGCGAATCAATCAAAGCGTCAATTGGATCGCTATTCTCCTGCAGCGAGATGGATGGCCTGCTCAGGATCCGCACCCCTCTTCTGTATCCGGATGGGGATGTGATTGACCTCTTTGTCCAGAGTGGCACTCAGGTGCATGTGCTTACCGATGCTGGCGAAACGATGCGATGGCTGCGAACGCAGTCTCTCGGTGGTAAGTTAACTGACAAGCAGAGAAAAACCGTGCAGGATGTGTGTTTGACGCACAATGTCGAAATGTTTCAGGGGGAACTGTTTGTAAGTCTTGATGGTAGCGTGGAGTTAGTCGATGCTGTCATGCGGCTTTCACAGGCATGTAGCCGTGTTGCGGATTTGTGGTTCACGTTTCGGTTCTATGCGTCTCGTGAACTCGTTGATGATGTCGCAGAATTTCTCGATGAGCGTAGCATTCGTTACGAGCGGAATGTTAAGTCTTTTGGGCGATCAGGTACTCCGTGGCGTACTGATTTCAATACTCGCACCGACGAAGCGGCGGCTATGGTGATGGTGCTGACGACTGGTGCTAGAAGCGCGTCGAGCCGAATTGTCGAGCACACAGCCGCCGCCTGGTACGACCTTGGGAATATGCGATTGAATCAGGCAAATCTAAAATTCGTCAGTCTTTTCGACGATACGATCGATGTGTGGTCGGATGAAGATTTCAGGTTACTCGAACCAATCTCAGAAATCGCATTCTGGTCTCGCCCAGCCGAATTCGTAAATGCGTTGCATACCTGCCCGGCGAACCTCACTTCTATGTAGCGTGTCGCATGTGGCATGCACTCCATTCCATATCAACGAAGCTGATCACCGCTGGAGATCAGCCCGCGTCTTGGCGGGGCAGCAGCCGTCAGGCTGTTGGATCGGGCCTGTGCCGGTGCTGCTCGAGGTGTGACAGTCGCTGCTCGACCCCTTCCAACTCATACCGCGTGAGGGCCAAGTCCTGCATCAGGCGGACGGAGGTGCGACGCGATCGGGAGAGTGACAGCGACACCGACATCGAAAAGAGGTAAATCGCCCCCAAAGCAAGAAACAGCACGGCCGAGGGATACGCCAGCCCGGAACTCTCCGCGAAGCCTTTAATCAGTTGGGGAAACATGCCCAGCAGCAGCAACACCGTGGCGACCGTCATCCACGCGACGGCATACTTTTCCCGCAACTGCCGTCCACGCACCCAGTAGAACGTCAGGCAGAAGGCGGCGACCCCACCCAGCATCATCAGGCGTTCGGCGTTCATGTCTCAAACCGCTCCAGCGGACGGAAGCGGTCGATCAGAATCGCCATCGTCACCTTGATCATGTAATACGCCGTGCGGAGTGAACGGATCGACGAAACTCCGGTGCTCCGTTCCTGCATGCGGACGGGAATCTCACCGATACGCAGATCGTTGCGGGCACACCAGAACAGCGATTCCGGTTCGGGATAGTCGTCGGGATAGTGTTCAACGAAGGCCCGCCACGCCCGCGGTCCCGCACAACGGAAGCCGCTGGTGGGGTCGGTGACGCGCTGTCCGGTGAGCAATGAAATCAACCCGGCAAAGAAGCGGATCCCGATGCGCCGCAGGAATGTCGAGCGGAACTCATTCCCCGCGCCCGACAGAAACCGCGAACCGATGCACAAATCGAGTCGCTGGTCTTCGCAAGTTTGGACTAACCGCGTGAGCGAGTCGGCCCCGTGCTGGCCATCGGCATCGAACTGAATCACATACTGATAGCAGTTCTTCCGCGCCGCGAAGAGGTAGCCCGTTTGGACCGCCGCCCCGATGCCACAATTCGCCGGTAGTGAAACCACATGCAGTGGCAGACGGCTTTCTGCTCTTAACCGCCGCGCCACGGTCGCGGTGTCATCGATCGAGCCGTCATCAATGACCAGCAACTCAAACTCATCGGGCAACTGTTGCAGCGCCCGAATCGTCGAAGGCAAGGCCTCGGCTTCATTGAATGCGGGCAGAACAATCAGATGAGACGACACGTGCGCACGTCCGGCAGTGGGAGTGTGATGGAACTGCCATCACGGTCGAGCCATCCTGGCGAGTGGTTGCAACTTCACTGAGGAGTGGATTGTGCCGACGCGCGATCGACATCAGCAATCGCGATCCGCCCCGTCGAGCTGTTCCACATCAAAAATTCACACCGACCGGTCAAAATGACTCAGTCTCTTCATCGAAACTACACAAACCGCCCGCTGAGCGAGTCCCGATTAATGTCGGCCCGAGAGCCAGTTCTGACCTCTGCCGACCCGGCAACCTCCGACGCAGAAACGACGACACATCGCCGACCGGCCGTGGCAGTGCTGATCGTCGCCTACGGTCAACGGCAATGGTTATGGGACTGCCTGGCGAGTGTATCTCAACACACGGTGTTCTCGTCGGACTGTTGTGAATTGGTCTCGGTGCTGGTGGTCGACAACGGTTCTTCCAGCGAGACATTGACCGGTATCACCGAGGCCTTTCCGCACATCGATCTGCTGCGACTCGAAGAGAACCTGGGCTTCGCGGGGGGGAACAATGCTGGTTGGAACTGGCTGCGCGAACGCTCTCCTCAACTCGACTATGTCATGCTGCTGAACCATGACACGCTCGTGCAACCGGGCTGGTTGCCGCCGTTGCTGGCGTGGATGAATCAGCATCCCAAAGTGGCGGTGGCACAGTCGCTGTTACTGCTCGATCAACCGGCCGGTCACATCAACACGCTGGGCAATGCCTGCCATTATCTCGGCTTCGGATTGATGACGGGATATGGTCAACCGGCTCAGCAGGCCCCCACGTCGCCGATCGAGATCGCTTCTCCCTCCGGAGCAGCAGTGCTGATCCGTTGTGCCGCGCTCACGACCGAGGATCTCTTCGACGAACGCTATTTCCTGTATCTCGAAGACACGGAACTCGGCTGGCGGCTACGTTCACGCGGTTTGCAAAGCTGGCTGATTCCGGCGAGTCGGGTGATACATCGGTATCTGTTCGCCGCACCTTATACTCGCTATGGATTTCTTGAACGCAACCGCTGGTGGATACTCCTCACGTATTATCGCCTGCCCACGCTGCTGCTGTTGTCGCCCGCGCTCCTGCTGATGGAGATCGGCCAGTGGCTGTTCGCCGGGCAGCATGGACTATTGCGACAACGCTGGTGGGCCTATCAGCAACTGCTCTCGTGGACCGCGTTGAGAGAGCAAGCCCGCGTTCGCGCTCATGCACAACGATCCCGAACGGCCAGCGATCGCGAACTACTGCGGCAGCATGTCGGCTGGTTCGATGCATCGCTGCTGCCCGGCCGTCTGGTGCAGCACGTCGCCAACCCGCTGTTCGCGGCGTATCTCTGGTGCGTGCGCTGGCTCATCTGGTGGTGAGTTTGGGTCAAGTGTCAAGTGGTTAGTGCCCAGCGCATGATGCTGCAACTGAATATGGTCAACTATCGTCAACCGCAAAGAATTGTCTTGACGAACTGCAGGGCGCACTACATTATGAGAAACCACATCCACTCTCCGGCAGTTCATGCTGAACTATCTCTGATTCAGTAAAGGTCCGTCGATGACTCATTTCACCACTCTACAATTCCTTTTGACAGTTTCGAATTGGGCAGTTACGAAGAAGCCTGCTATCCGACGTCCCAGGCGTTCAACTGCGTGTGTGTGTGGGGGGGGGCAATAGTCGCGCTGCTTGAATCGCGTGTGTTACTTTCATCGTCGCTTCCCGCCGACATCGATCAACTGGTTCAAGATTCGGGTCAGCCGGAAGCTTGGTATGCTGCCCTCGACGTGATGTTGCCAGCTCTCGAGCAGGCCGTAGCCGGAGAAGACGCGGCGATCGAGAGTTACAATACGTTGGTCGAATGCATCGCCTATCAGTATGGAATTGATCTGGCGGACCTCTCCAATCTGCGTCAAACGAGCTTGGAGAATACCAATACCACCTTCTGGAATACGGTGGGAGATGCCGAAGAGAATTTGGCCTGTGCGTATACGGCTGCGCTATTTGATTACTACAGCACGACCGGGCCGGCCTCTCAAACTTATGAATCGACAGTCCAAGCCTTGCAACAAGATTTTGACAATGCGATCTGGGATGAGCTTTACAACGGTGGAGACGGTGCGGGTTTATGGGAGACCATGCTGACGGGCGAGATTTCCGCGTGGAATACGTTTATCGGTGTTCGCCAAGGGGCTCTGGCGACTCTGCAGGGTGCGCTCGATGGTGCCGTGACCACTTGGACGCAAGCGGTTGACCCGGCGTATGTCACCCGCGAGTCAACATTTGCTTCAATCTATTCTTCAACCAATGCGTCGCACCAGCAGTTGAATGATGACTTGATTACCGATCTGGCGGCTGCCGACCAACAGTTGGCAGACGATCTTTCGTTCGTTGAGGGGAACTGGGTTGCTGCCATCTCCGACGCACGTCAAGCCTGGTTGGCGGCCGCGTACAATCCCAGCGGATATGGCGGGTTCACGTGGACGGGGCCTCAGGATCCCAATTCCACTGTCGTTGCCAATGCCTTCGTGGGATTCTGGGATGGAATTCTTGGCGCGGGTCCAGGGGCGTTTGACACTTGGGAGTCGGCGGAATGGGAGGCTTGGCGAGTGATCTCTAGTCAGGCGCTCGCGAACAAGCCCGTGGCTGATACGCTGTTTGACCATTCCCTAATGGACAATCCTCCGGACTTGGCCTTCCCTGCCGGTCATTTCGTCACGACGGCCATCCATAACTCCCCTGAACTTGCAGCCAAGGTTGGGGAGATTCTTCAGCGCCACACGGCGAGTGGTCCGGGAACGTACACAAGTGATATCGGTATTGTGTTCAACACTGGGGACTTAATGGCAGGAATTCACTCTGCCAAGATCGAATACACACTGGTCCTGAACGCCGACAATACTTACACGTTGAACATGACACTCAAGGACAAATACGATTTCGCCTTCACTTGGGATTACTACAAATACTCATTCTGGGGAGTGGGACTGACCGTTGCCAACAACATCGCCTGGGCCGACCAGCACCTGGGGATGATTGAAACCTATGATTGGACGGCGACCTTGCCGCAACAGACAGGAGCGTGGTAATGACACGTTCAACCGCGATAGAGTTGGTCTGTTTGCTGATGCTGGGGTGCGTGCCGATTGGTCCCGGCTACACGGATTTTTCGGCGGATTTCGGTCACGGATGCCAATTGATGCAGTTTTCCGCGCAGGACGTAATGATCTCCGTGGACGGCAGTTTTACACATAAAGGCGTACCCGCTAAGGTGGTCTCCTGTGGCTTCGATGGCGAGAGGTTCGTGATTGCCAAGCAGCAGAAAGTTGACGGAAAAGGACAGCCCATTCCAAAGCAGTTTCAATACTGGATTGTCGACGCTCCTGGGAAAATCAGGCATGGACCATACAAGGATGCCCAGTTTGCTGCGATGCGCAAAACGCTGGGTGTTCCCGAGTCCTTGAAGCTGCGCAGCAAGGACTCGTATCGTCCCTAAGGCCGGTCTTGTGTTCAGGCAAACTCTTACGGAGATGGACCGAACTTCCAGCCGCGGACTGGAATGACTTTCGGATCGCGTCGGGGAGTGCCGGTCGTTTCCGGTGCTGGGGGTAACCCGTCCCGCAGGACGCTGGCCCGGGGATGCTGGCTGGGTCCGTAAGTTGTGAGTTCGAGTTTGCGATGCAAATCGATCTCGCGACTGCGGTTGTCGGGCAGGTCGGCATTCCGATGGACCGTGTCGACAAACCACGGGCTGCCACCCCGCAGATAGAGCTTGTGCTGTTCGTGCAGCAGCAACGGTCGGGCCCCCACGCGCCCGAACACCGAAAGCTGGTTCCCCGATTCATCCACCGCCCGGTCGCGATCAATCCCTTCGGAAATCTGCACGGCATGGCCACCATGCGGAATCGGGTAGGTCGCGATCAGATGCGGTCCCGGTCGCGGGCTGAAACCCTCATACCCTTGAAGATGCGGCGACGTGAGTTGCACCACATGTACGCCATTCTTGCCGTCGGCAATGTACGCGAACTCGCTGGTATAAGTGATGCCCAGTTTCACATCATGGGCATCGTTGATGCAGCCATTTGCGTTGTAGATCTGGTCGACGAAGGGTTGCAGCGGGTTCTTGACGTCGACGATCACCAGGCCCTGTTCTCCTGCGGCGACATAGGCGTAGGTACGTGCGACGTAGACGCTGTAAGCATGTCCGATCGGCAGGTTCACCACGGGCTGCGGATGCGTGAGATGCGTCACGTCCAGAATCTTGAGACCTTCATGATCGGTGACGAAGGCGTAGCGGAACTGAATCTGGATCGAGGTCGGATCGTGCAGGAACTCTGTGCCGATCACACTCATCACCTGCGGACACTTCGGGTCATCCAGCGAGACGACCACCAGGCCCGCATCACACAGCACATAGGCATAGACACCCGCCGTTGTGATGTAATGCGCTCCCTTGAGCAACCCGTCCGGATTGAAGACGACATCTTTTTCAATGAAGTTGTTCGTGGGATTGCCATCCAGCAATGTCCCCGCGCCGACCAGGACGAGGCCCTCTTCACGGTCGGCGACCAGCAGATACGCATAGAGCGGATGAATCGGCGTTTCGTGATTCTCCGGGGCATGTGACCGTGTTGGATCGGGAGCCGTCGTCGACGGTGCGGTCACAAAGGCACAGTCGGGCGTGCGCACATAGAAGCGTTGGCCGACGGGCGAGACCGGCGCGGTCAGAATGCGTTCCGAGAAGCCCTTGTGATCGATGAAGGCGACATCAAACACCCGCAAGCCTGCCGGTCCACACGCGGCATACAGAAACTCGCCACGGATCATCACGTTATGCACTTCCGGCTTCTTGAACGGCCGCGTGATGTTTTCGACGATGTCGTTCCCCGGGTGTTCATGGGCATGAGGCAGAATGCGGCCGCGTGCCTGGTGTTCCTGGTAATGTTCCGGGAACGCCTTTTCATGCAGCGTGCTGCCGATGACCGCCTGCGGTTCTTCGCGCTCGGTGACATCGACGGCGAAGATGCCATGATCTTCACAAGCCACCCAGCAATACCGGCCTATGAAATTGAAGTAGTTGGTCCCCTGCATCAGCAGTTGTGCCATGATGGCATTGTTGTCGTTGGTTTGTGACAGGTGGCAATCGGCGCACACCTTGGTTTCGTTCTTGCCGCGCACGGTGTGGGGCACATTGGTACTGAAGGAGATCCCCGAGGCTCCTTCCGCGGAGATCGTCTGCTGCTGCGTGTAGATCGATTCGCGATTGCCATTGTATGAGGTGACGTGAATCGCACAGGACGAGCGTGACGGGCCGATGCGGTTGCCGGTGACGTTGCCATCGCGGGCCAGCATGAAGACTTCGTCGCGCAACGTCTGGAAGTTGTACGACACATAGTTCCGCGTGATGTCCCCTTCGTTGTGCAGATCGGGCATCTTGCGGTTCGCCTTCTGCGGCAGATGGCAACCGTAACAGCTCGGGTTCCACGACGAATGGCAGGCGATGCAGCTCATGTTGCCATTGGCATGCGCACACGGCTGATCTTCCGCGGGAACTTCGCCCCAGGTCATCTGGCCCTGATCGTTGAAACGCACGGTCTTGGCGAGGGCCGACAGCGAGTTATAGTCTTCATGCAGTGGGTCGATGGTGTTCTTCACCTGGGTCACTTCCCAACTGACCCCTTCCTCGACCATCGAGTTTTGCAGCACGCGGTTGCCCGAGCGCTCAAAACGGCGCTTGCCAAACGGCGTCCGCATCACGCTGAGATCGCGGCCCGTCGGCTCTCCCGGTGCGCGTTCATAAGCGGCCGGGCCTGAGGTCCGCAGCTTGCCATATTCCTGGGCGGTGCCGTGGCAGTCGATGCATTGAATTTCCACGGCGGCTCGCACTTCCCCATACAACTTGCCGTTGCCATGCATGTCCTGCACGAAGTGGCAGTCGACGCAGTGCATCCCCTTTTCGAGGTGAATATCGAGCATGTGTACGGGAATGTGCTTCTGATACTCCCGCAGTTGTTCTTCTTTACGCAGCACCTCGGCACGAGAGACCGGGTCGTAGTAATCGGCGTGGCGATAGATTTCCTTAGCGATCTCAGGGACTTTCGTCGCGGCTTCGCGTTGAGCAATCGAGACTTCGGGCAGGCGGTTGCCATGATGATCGAGGTGGACGCCATCGCGATCTTTCTTGAAGACCGCTTTGAACAACCAGCCGTGGCCGTGGTAGTCGGCGACATGCATGGTGGGGAACTGTGGGTTCAGGTCGGTGACATTGGCGAGAAACTCGGGATCCGAAAGCTTGTTGCGAGCGGCCGATTCATTCGGGTTCGCCATACTGGCTTGCGTGATCTCCTCTGCGGTCGGATCTTTCTGCTCGTGCGGATAGATGTACTCGCCATCGGTTTCTTCGTCCCACCACATGTAGCCGGTGTAGCTGTTCATGACTGTGGTGCCAGGATGGATATGGCAGACGATGCACTGACTGGTGGGAATGCCGCTGCGGAAGCGGTGCTCGATGGGATGGCCCGGTTCGTTCTTGGGGATACACGGATCGACATTCGTGACAAAGCCATCATCCGCCAGCGCGGCCAGTCCACGATTGCCATACTTCGCGAACGGCCCGGAATGGACCGGCGAGCGATCGTTGGCATAAATCACATGGCAGGCGGTGCAACCACTTTGCCGGAATTCGCCGGGGTTTTCGTTGGTGCCGATGAAATTGAGAGTGGGGTCGAGCAAGCGGGTCTTTTGCAGACCGATGAAGACCGGGTCAGTACGGTTTAATGTTCCGAAGCCACGGTTACTGACGCGGGTTCGCGGACGGCCCGGTTCTTCGCGACGCTCGGGAATCCCGGTATCGACGACAAAGCGACCACCCCGTTCAAAGATGCGGAGCGTATTCGCGGGTTGCGTCACCTGGAAGCGGGGCAACGGATCAAGATAGGGCAGCACGCCCTTCTTTTCCATTTCGTAATCGGTCGGCGGGGGGACCGTCTGCACGCGCTGCGGAGCACCGTGCATACTGTAGCTTTCGCCGAACTTCGACCATTTGAAGGGGACCGCCCCGTTGTTATAGAGAGCCGCTCCCCACAGCATACAGCCGTGGGTCATCATCGATTTCTTGACTTGCAGCGACTCCGAGGGATGACAGCCGATGGTGCCACAACTCAGATGTGCGACCCGCAGATCCCCGGGGTTCATGAAGCGGATGAACTGCCAGCTTTCATGATTGAGTGCCGCATACGAACGCACCGGGTTCGCCGAGGAACAGAAGACATCGGGCAGGCAGGGTTGTACGTGGGCCAGATGTTTTTCGGACGTATTGGCGTTACCGCCGTGGCAATCGGTGCAGCCGATGTGCAAAGCATCGCTGAAGTGGGGATCGCGGACGTTGCGATGGCAGCCCATGCAACCCCAGCTTTTTGTGAGGGCCTCGTCCTTGGTCTGCTTGGTGAGGTCGAGTCCTTGAAACTCGGGCGGGACTGGGAACGAGGTGTCAGCGTAGGGGGCAGGTCCGGCATCCTTGCGTTGCGGCTGGAGGGGAACGACAGCCGAGGCCCGGCGGATCGGCACATCCTCCTGAGCACGAATCAGTACGGTTTCATCTGGTTGCGGTGGAATGAAAATGCCCAGGCTGAGCCAACCGGCCAGGCCCAGAAGCACACCCACTGTCGTTCGCGAATCCCGGAACATTTCGCCGCATCCTTGCTGCGTCTGCGTTGCGTCATGTCTCTCTGTGTCCAGAGATTCAGAACGTTAACACCACATCCATAAAGGCCTGATACAACAGTTCTGAACCAACTTCCGCGGCATTTGCCGTGGTGAAGGGGTCGGTCTTGCCGAAGAGATCCTTGAAACCGGAACCAGGCTGAAACAATGCCATGCCTCCCTCGATGATGACGTTGTCATTCAGGAAGGGGCGGTACTCGACACCGGTGCTCATGTCGACGCCGATGTTGTGATTGATGTGGTCCTGGAAGACAAAGCGTTCCAGAATTTCCGTCTTATGGAACCACAGGAAGTTGATGTTGTTGATGAGCTTCACCTTGGGAGTGATGTCTGCATCGAGCCCGATGTTGTAGAGGAACAGCCCGGGGTTCACAAAGTTGGCCTGCCCTTGAGTTTTGCTGGAACGCAGATTCGGAACAAAGCTTTCGCGTTGCGTCAAACCCACTCCGAACAGCCGAATATTCTGTCTCTGCCAGTAGCTGAAGCCACCCCCCGCAAAGGCTGGGTTGTCGATAATGGTGTCAAAGCCGCGGGCTTCTTTATCGAACAGGTTATCGTCTCCCGAAGACCAGAAGAACGACGACCGGAAGCGGACCCAGTCGCGATCGTAGGAGAGTTCCAGCGCCGCCATCTGGGCATTGATCGATTGTTCGCGTCCAGCGAGCGGGTTGTACGAATCTCGGCCCAGCGCCCAGTAGAACGCATTGGAAACGTTGAAGCGGCCCATGTGACCATCGCCGGAAAAGCCCAGGTAGTAGGCTTCGACACGGTGCTCGCGGAACGACCCGGTCGGATCGGGACGGGCGAGGAAATCGTTCTGATCGAATTCAGTACTGGGTCCATCATTGTTGTAATGGAGGCTGCCCGACGCCGTGTATCCCGGGAAGATAAAATCCTGGCGATAGTAGTTCGCGATGACGACGGTTTGCTCACGATCGTGCGGTGAATTCAGCTGACTGTTGGTTTCCTTCTCCAGCATGTCGAACGCGGCAAGGTTGAACTGATCACGATTGGCATTGCGCGTGCCAAAGAAGCGGAGGCCGCGGTTCGTGTCATTGAAGATGAAGCCCCGGAAGTCGCTGCTGAAGAACTGAGAACCGGTACGAACCGACAGAAAGTCATAATCCGGGCCGATGTCCAGCAGCTTGCGTTCGACGAACCACTCTTCAAGGGCGAAATCTTGCCGGGCGCGGGTCGTTCCCGCCCGCACATCCGGCCCGACGACTCCCAGTTCATTCACGTCGAGATAGTTGAGATTGAAGACCGGCGTTATCTTGACGCGCCAGTCGACCGGTTTGAACGCCGCGTTCCCGTGAAACAGATCCAGCGAGAACTTGAAGTTCTGGTTGTAAAAGTATTGCTGAGAGTTGCCGAAGAACTCCGCCTGATAGGGATCGACCGTGCTTTCAAAGGGCGTCGTTCCCGTCGGGACGTTGCGCAGTTCGTTGAGCATCACGGTTTGGGCGGTGATGTTCAAAAACGTGTGTTGACCGATGACCGGATAATCGCCCTTGAGCACGTTCTGATTGTACGGATCCCACCAGTGTCCCTCGACATACTGGTAGTCGTCCCCCGGGGGATGTCCCTTGTCGTAACGGTCCCAGTAGGGCAGGCCCACGCGCCAGCGGTCTTCGATCGGCACAAAGTGACCACTCGTTTGCCCCTCGGACGGCAACACGCTCGATCGACCCGAATAACCCGTCGGCGCTTCCCGCAGGTGATAGACGATCGATTCAAAGTCGGGCAGAAGTTCGGACTCCGTCTCCGGTGCGAAGGGCTGTTCGAGAGGGCGATACAAGACGTCGGGTTCATCACCGGTCACCATCGCCAGCCCACTGGGTTCCTCCACAGCGAGATCGACCTCGTCCGCAGCAAACGTCACCAAGGTGAGTTGTTCGCGGACATCTTCGCTACCGGTAAGTTCCGCGAGCATCACGTTCCCCGCGGCCGCATCGGTCTGAAGCACGGTTGTCGTTTCGGGAGCCCGCTCGGCGGTCCAGTCATCATGCGCTGACGGTGTTGACGAAGTCTGTGGCGGGACTGGTCCCCATTCGATCATCAATAACTCGGCACGTCCCTGGACCAGCAGATTCGGATCTGAGGCGGCCAGTCGAGCAACCAACAGATGCAGGGCAGGGGAAGGAACTTCAGTCTCTTCGTCCAAGCGCTCGAGCGCCTGCCGACGAACGCGAGCCTCTGTTGAAGTGAGAGCCGTTAACCAGGGAGGCACCGAAGCGTGATGATCAAAGGTCGCCGTGCTGACTGATGCTGCGTCGGCAGACTCCACGGGCGAAATTTGAACCGGCTCTGCGGCGGGCGATTTCATCCAGTCATCAGCGGCTTGAACCAGCGCCACTGAAGGGATTCCCAGCAGAAAGGACAACAGACACACCGTTCCCAGGGCGACAAGCAGCGCAAGAAGTCCCACGCGGCGCTGTGTAGCGGCTACGAGTTGTCGGCGGAAGCAGGTCGACGATTCCCGCACGTTCTCGAATCCCCCCTGATTCACTGGGCCCATGGGCCCTTCATTCTCAAGACGTCATCCGTGGACCTCAGGGACGCGAAAAGATCAGCGACCCCGGACGGCGCACAAACGCACTCCTCAAAGGAATTCGGCGGCTGACGTGTGAAAGTTTGCCGATTTTTCCGGTTGCGGAGATTTTTCCGGTTGAAAGGAGATTTCCGCAATTTCCGACTGTAGCAATGACGATAACTGCCATACGGGAAGTGCCGACGGGGGGGATTCTGTCGCGACACGAGGTACCGTGCCTGCTCATTGCCGACCAGGCAACCGCGTCCACAGCCTGGCAGAAACCAGCGTGTCCCCCCTGCGGAAATTTGACCGCAGTGTGAGGGTTGCCATGTGGTCCGATTGGTTGAGCTATCTCCGAAGTCGCAACCGCAATCGACTCATCACGCATCGACTGCGGCCGGGGACTTCTTCCACAGCGGTGCAACTGCTGGAAACCCGACTGTATCTCGGAGCGCTCCCGGGGGCCGATGCCGTTGCCTGGGGCGACACCGATGAGGCACCGCCGGCCGAACCGGCGATTGTCGAGTTGATGTCTTACGAAACCACCGACAGCGATCTTGAATACGATACGTTGACAACGGCGGATCACGGGGCCGAGCCGGAGTTCGTCACGACTTCCACCGCGACTGATGAGTACACATCGACGGACGAGGCCAGTTCTGCCACCAGCGAAGTCTTGACCGAAGACGCCTACGAACTGTTGTCGGCAAGTCTACCTCCGGCGATCGATGAAACCACCACGGCACCTGCCGATACAGACGATGCCACGCTGCAGCACCTTGAACTGCATACCTTGAGCACCGGTTCAAACGATGAGTCACTTGTCGAACCGGTGCTGGAAGTTGTCGATCCGGAAGCCGGGGGAGCCAATAATGGCACCGTTCCGATTCTGACCGACGGTGAGCTGGCCGCGACTTCCACGATGTCGCCACCCAGTTCGTCAGTCGCGACAGGCAACAGTGGAGCGATCGCCGAACAACTCGCCGCCTCGAACAGTGAAGAGCCCCTGGTTATCAAGTATGACTTCCGAGATCAGGAGCAGTTCACGAATGTTTTGACGGCTGAGCAGGAAGCGGTGATCGAACAGGCGATGCGCGACTGGGAACTCGCCCTGCATGGCGCGGTGCAGTTTGAACGCGATACCACCGCCCCTGACGATACGATTCTGAATGTTGGCATGGGCGACCTGGCCGCCTTCAATTACCGTAGCGCAGAGAATGGGACTCTGGGACTGGGTGGTGCCACGTTATCGTTCGCCGAAGATGGCTCACCACGATTGCAGGGGCAGATCTGGCTGGATGAATCCGAGGCTTGGGACAATGAGATCGGGAATGGCAATGTCCCCGACACCTTCGATCTATACTCCGTAGCATCTCATGAGCTGGGGCATGTGCTGGGTCTGGAAGATGCCCCTTCCAACGATGCGGGGATTCTGAACGCGGGGTATCAGGGTGAACGGTCTGTTGTGGACCTGTATAACACCGTCGCCGCTTCCGGACTGCTGGACAGTCAGCCCTGGAACGATGGTGCAGGCTACTCGGTCGATGCCTCGCCGATGATGTCGGATCCGAATCAGATCACAGCCGCTGAAGTGGCCAACAGACTGGCATTGGCGTCAGCCGTCACGCAGAGTGAAGATGCCATTATCGCGATCGTCGATCGGAATGGGCGGATTCTTGGCGTGCGTGTGGAGCAGGACGTGCTCGACACCATCACCGATACCGCGACATTGGTCTTCGCCATCGATGGTGCCGTCGCCAAGGCGCGGACGGCGGCGTTCTTTGCCAACGGCGATCCGACCAACATCGACGGGTACTCACCCAACGGTACTGCGACGCCGCTCACATCGCGGCTGGTGCGATTCATTTCGCAATCGACCGTTACAGAGCGCGAGGTCAACTCCAGCCCGAACATTCCCGATCCTGATTCTCCCGAGCGTGGTCCGGGATTCGTCGCACCGATCGGGATCGGGGGACATTTTCCCCCGGAAGTACAACACACACCGCCGGTCGATTTGTTCGGCATCGAGCACACGAATCGTGACAGCGTGATCAATCCAGGAGCCGACGGTATCCGCGGAACGCCTGATGATTTTGAACTCCAGGGCCGGTTCAATATTGATCCCGCCTATGTGCCAGCCGGTCAGGAACTCTTTGCGCCGGAATCGTATGGCTTCGTCTCGGGTATGGATGAGGATGCCCAATCGCGCGGCATTGCGACCCTGCCGGGCGGGATTCCTCTGTTTCGTGATACCGATCTGGATGGGAATGGCGATACCCTCGTGGGCGGTGTCGGCGTCTTCTTCCCTGGTGCGGATGGTTACGCCTCGTTTGAGCAGAATTTCATCGCGGGGATTGGTCAAACTGAATACGAACGGACCAATGCTCCCAAAGTGCTCGAAGCCGAATTCATCGCTCTCGTCACAGCGGGGGGCAGTAACTCGGCTGTCCAGGCAGGTGCCGAGTTGGCCAAGCCGATTCCGGGTGACATTTTCGATGTTCCATTTGGCCGCCTGAACCTCGTGGGCATTGAGCTGGAAGTCATCGGTCCCACGCCGGGAATTCAGGGGGTCATCGACCTGCTCAACTTCGGATTCAACCTGACTGGCGGTGTGCCGGGGACATTCACGCCCAGTGGTATCGACATGCCGCTGGATGCCGGCATGGACAACATGTTCTTCACCGGCGATGACGTGTTGTATGACGATGGCTATGTGGTCCCGGAAGGCTGGCTGGTCGAACCGCACGATTCCACCGTCAGCGACCTCACCGCTGCTGATGTCGAGCGCATCGTCGCCCAGGCGATTGAAGCCGCGGAGGTGACCCGGTCGGCGATTCGCCTGACTGGAGGCGATGCCCGTCCCGGCTCACGAGCCCGCATGGTGATTGCCGTCGCCGATACCAATGGGGAAATTCTGGGCTTGTACCGCATGCAGGATTCGACGGTCTTCTCGATTGATGTCGCGGTCGCGAAGTCTCGCAACACGGGTTACTACGCCGACGCCGCAGCCTTGCAACCGCAAGATCAGGTGCCCGGAGTGGAGGCGGGAACTGCGTTCACGAATCGCACGTTCCGGTTCCTGTCTGAACCGCGCTATCCGTCGGGTGTGGAAGGGACACAGCCCTCACCCTTCTCGATTCTGAATGCACCGGGGATTGATCCCGCGACGGGTGAGAACATTGGTGCGCCGTTACCGGCTTCGGTCTATAACGACACGGTGGTGGGTTACGACGCGTTCAACCCAATGACCAATTTCCGTGATCCGGGAGACGCCGGTGTCGTGGCCGCGGGGGGCATCGCTCAGCCCACGGCCAACCAGAATGGCGTGATCTTCTTCCCCGGCAGCACGCCGCTTTACCAGAACAACGGCACACAACTGGTGGGTGGCTTTGGTATCAGCGGTGACGGTGTCGATCAGGATGATGTGGTCACGGTGCTTGGTGCCGATGGATATCTGCCCGATGGTCAAACGGTGCAGCGTGCCGACCAGGTCTTTGTGCGCGATGTTCGGCTGCCCTACAGCAAATTCCTGCGCAATCCTTTTGCTTAGTCAGGCGGTGCGATCATGTCTTCACGTCAATTGCGATATCTTCTGTTGAGCATGTGCTGCTGCTGTGGAATCAACAGCTTGACGGCCGCGGAGTGGTTGCCCCACTTCTGGAAACGGTCGTGTCCGCCGACACATTCCGACCGATTGTCTCGCGCGGGAGATCCGTTCTGCCTGTCGAAGTGGGCCCGCTGCACCGATGAAAAATATGATCGGGGCTACTATGTCGGTGGCGGTGCGTCTAAAGGGGGCGATATTCGTTTCTGGCATGAAGGGACGTGGGGCTGGGACTACGACGGTCCATTAAGCCGCGTCCAACTCGACTGGTTCCACGGTCGTCGTTACCAATCTGGCGAGGGTTCCTATGAACCCGATGAGAAGAACCAGCCCTTTGCCCCGGAACGCAATCCCTGATTGTACGTCTTCCGTGAATCAGGGCTCGCTACGACGACGGCGTTTGTGCGGGAAGCTGAGTCGCCAGCAGTTGCTGCAAGGCCGCCAGTTGAGCCGACTCCGCTACGGTCGACGCTGTTCGCTGCTGCAATCTCTGTAACTCGTGCATGTGCGCCGTCTGCTGTTGCAGATAGTTCTGCCAGGCGATGGTGAATGTCGATTCGTTCGGACTCTCGGCCTTGAGCAGCGCACCAGACTCGGAACTGGTGGCCCAATGCACCGTCAAGCGGGCCATTTGCGATCCCATGCTCAGCAAATCGCCCGCATCGAGCACTGCGCACTCAACGGCTCGCCCATTCACCCGCGTGGTACCTGGCGATCCCAGCGAGATCACAAACAACCGTTCGGGGGTTTTGACAAACACCGCCTGAATGGAGGCCGCGTCGTTCGCTGGCAGCCAGTAATCACAACCACGAGCCGCACCGATCCATGTGATCTCGCGCTCCAGGCTCATGGGAGGCAACGGGCCGCCGGAGTTCCAATCAAGTTCGAGGCGTAATTCCGAACTCGCTGGGCTCGTTGTGGACTCGCCCTCACATGGTCCCAGGAGACGTGCTCTCCACGGTCCCCATGTCCAGCGATCGTGGGAGGCCACACTATGGACCGCATCTTGCCAGCGGCGACAAGGGCCCGCCAGATCCACGGAATACAACTGACCCGACAACCACAGGAAAGCGACCTGCCGCGGTGCGACTGACGAGTCCATCAAACGGAGGTCGCAACTGTCGTCTCGCCCTACGATCAGTCGCGGTTCATGCATAGGCAGCCATAGTTTCTGCCCCGTGCTGCCGTTGTAAAGTTCGAGTTGGACCTGGGGCGGGAGCCGTGCGGCCTGCCGCCATAAGTCCCAGTCGGAGGGTGATAAGGTCGTAGGAGTCGTATGGGCCAGGATACGGTCGACCACCGGGGACTGACCCAGACGTGACAAGGCGACCTGCGCGCGCAGCCACCAGCGACGTCGGCGATTGGCGCGAGATTCTGGCAGCAACATGCAATCCTCTTCACAGCGGCGGATGCGAGCAGGATCCCGCAGCAGAATTGTCATGATCCTCAAGGTCGAAGGGGGGGCTTGTCAATCGCAGGGGCAACCCCTTTTTCCAGATCGGCGGACACTGTGTGGTCCATTGCAGACTTCACAGTCCGCTGATTGATCGGGTGCCACGGCTCTGTGAGCCGTGCGATCGCGCATAAACACTATGGAAAATGCACGGCTCACAGAGCCGTGGCACATGGATACCAGTCAATCGATAGGCCGTTGATGAAGAGGGTCAAGCCGATCTGTGCCGCGCCATCGCTGTGTGCTTCCGCTGTCCACGAGGGTGTGGGCGCACAAGTTGGGGGAAGAATGCCGATTATGACGGCGGATTTTGCCCGGAATCCTAAGGAAAACGACAATGGATGGGATCTCCGAGAGCTACATTCACAGGGGCTTGGCAGGAAATCTATCACCAGACCAGAGTACGCTGTCGTCTGCCGTTCAGGATGTGTAGTCCATGGGTTTACTTTACGGCAGCTACAAGGAAGCCCAATTCCTGGGCTGGTTGATTGCCTCTCAACTGCTGGCTTTAGCCGTCGGATTATGGCTGGGTGCGCAGGTCGAAGCGATTCTGATTTCGACGACTGGCAGGCCTCCTGAAAGTGTGGCCACGGCCGCTGGGCAGCCCGAGGTTGCGTCCAGCACGCTGGTTCCGACCCTGATCAGTTTTGGGTGGATCGCGAGTCTGCAACTCTTTGCGTTGTGGTTGTATGAAAGCCGCATTCGCAGCAACCGCAGGCAAGCGGCTCAACTGGTGGAATCGGAATACGCACGCCTGAATGCCGATGTGGTACGACTGCGAGACGCGATTGTGTTTGGCCTCGCCAAACTGGCGGAATCGCGCGATACCGATACGGGGCATCATCTCGAACGCATTGCGGCGTATTCCACGCGACTGGCTCGCGTTATGCGGCAGAATCTCGAACTGCAATCGCAGATCACCGGACAGTTCGTGCAGGACATCGGCGTGAGTTCCGCGTTGCATGACATTGGCAAGGTAGCCGTGGAAGATGCCATTCTGTTGAAACCGGGCCCGTTGACCGCCGACGAACGACGTCGCATGCAGAAACATCCCGTGGTGGGTGCGCAGTGTATTGAACAAATCGGACGACGCCTGGGCGATGCAAACTTCCTGCAACTGGCGCACGAGATTGCCCTGCATCATCATGAACGCTGGGACGGGACCGGATATCCTCATCAGTTAGCCGGGACGGACATTCCCCTCTCTGCGAGAATTGTCGCGCTCGCGGATGTCTACGATGCTCTCTCGGCGCGACGGGTCTATAAAGCTGCCATTCCTCATCAGGAATGCGTGGAGACCATCCGCCGGGAAGCCGGCAAACAGTTTGATCCGCAAGTGGTGGATGCGTTTCTGCTCATCGCGGCCGACTTCCAGCAGATTCGTGAACGCTACATCGAAGTGCTGCCAGACGATCATGAGCCGCGAATCCCATCGGCCAGCCGTTGCCGAGAGCATGCGGAAGCGTTGCTCACGCCCGATCTGGAACAGGTGCTCCTGTCGGTGGTGGGTGCCACTCCCAAGGCCTTGTCTGAAGTGCATGATTTTCAGCGGGTCGCCAGCACACACTAATGTCGGCCAGAAGGATCCAACAGCATGCATCGCACGCTTAGTCTTACTCAACAGCGATTCATCGAATTCAGTCTGGTCATCACCACGTTGGGGATTGTCTGCCTGACGTACATTCTGCCCACTCAAAAAACCTCGGTGTTGTACCTCTTTTTTCTCCCGGTGATTCTGGGTGGTTTCTTTCTGGGCCGCTATCGAGCGGGTGTCTTGGCCGTGCTGGCTGTCGTTTCGACAACGGTGGTGGTGTTTTCCGACTTTCAAACGTTCCTGGTCGCGGCGCAACCACTCGCCGTGATGTTGCAGTTCTGCATCTGGGCGGGCGTGCTGGGGTTAACCGCCGTCATCGTCGGGACGCTCAGTGAAGATCGCGATCAGAAACATCAGGAAGCGCGCGAAGCACAACACGGCGTCATCGATGTGCTCCGGGCTTATCTGCAATCCATCAACCCGGGGTTGCAATCACGCACGCAGCGCGTCATGGAACTTTGCGATCACATGGGGCAATGCCTGCATTTGAGCGAAATGGAACTGGAAGATATCCGTGTGGCCACGCTGCTGGTTGACCTGGAGCCCGTGGAAATCACCTCGCGCGTGATTCGCCGGGCTGTGGACGAACTTCAGGAGAATTCCTCGCCCCGCACCTTTGCCGGTAGTGAACTGGTCTGCTCTTTAGGGAGCGTCTTGACGACCGCGTTTCCGATTGCCCAATGGGTGACACAGGATCATCGCCTCTCGAACCCGCATCAACACGCGCCGGTGAGTGCCGAGATCATCCGCGCGGCACGCGCTTACGATCAGAAGCTGCACAGTGCGTTTCGCGATCCTCAATCGACACCTGCGGACGTCTGGCAAGATTTGAAGCGCGATGATGCCCTGCATCTGCCACCTGCGGTATTACACGCGTTGCGGCAGGTGATCTCCGCCGGGTACTCGTACTCCTCGACAAGCACTCCGTCCACGCCCCGCCGAGCCCCGACGGTGATGTCGAACTAGCGCGGGCCGATTTGCATCCCGCGGCAGAGACAGGAGAGTCTTTGCTCCGTTATCGGCGGGGTTCTACTTCCACAGCGCCAGCTCCTGTTTCAGCCTCAGCGGTCCCTCCGTGGTCGAGAGACCATCGCCAAACAAAATGCTTTGGTGGCATGGTCGTGTCTGGCTCTGGACTCTCGTCTTCCCGCTGGCTGGCACCACGAGACGGCTTGGCGCGCCTCTTGCATTCTGATGACGGACGTGCAGTTCGGACTGTCAAATTGACCGACGGGTGTCGCTGTGGGGGGAAATCGTCCCCGCCAGCCACTGTCGATCTGGCAGTCTGCGAAGGCTGTCTGGCACGCCGTTCCGAGTGGTTGCGCCCTGAAATTGTTGGAAAGAGAGATTCGCATGTCTGCCGCCGCTGATCCGCAGGAATTCACATTTCAAGCCGAGATCGCGCAGCTTCTGCATATTCTGTCGCATTCGCTGTATCAGAATCGCGAAATTGCCTTGCGGGAACTGATTTCCAACGCCTCCGATGCGCTCAATAAGTTGCGGCACATCCAACTGACCGAAGAGCAGTACCGCGATGATCAGCCGTTAGAAATTTCGCTGTTGCCCGAGGCGGAAACCAAAATCCTGACCATTCAGGACAATGGGCTGGGTATGACTCGTGAAGAGCTTGTGCAGAATCTCGGGACGATAGCCAGGAGTGGTTCCAAAGAGTTTCTATCGAAACTTGCGGATCAGCCGAAAGGGGATCTGTCGCTCATCGGGCAGTTTGGCGTCGGTTTTTACTCGGCGTTCATGCTGGCCGATAAGGTGGAGGTTGTCACGCGGTCGTATCTGGAAACGACGGGGTGGCGCTGGGAATCGGATGGCAGTGGACGGTTTGCCATCAGCCCGGTGACCGAGGATGTGCCGCGCGGTGCCCAGATTCGCCTGCATCTGAAGGCCGAACTGGAAGAGTTCCTGCAAACCAGTCGCCTGAAAGAAATCGTTCGCCGCTATTCAACGTTCGTGCCTTATCCGGTGAAGATCGAAGGCCAGGCCGTGAACGATCAACGGCCGATCTGGGTGGAACCCAAGCATCAGGTGACACCGGAACAATACGACGGGTTCTATCAGTGGTTGTCTCACCGCAGCAGTGAGAGACCGTTGTGGCATTTGCATCTCTCGGCCGACTCACCGTTGCAGTTCCAGGCGATTCTGTATTGCCCCGAGACGAACTTTGAGTTGCTGGGCTTCGGCCGGATGGAGCACGGATTGCATCTGTGTGCTAAGCGGATTCTGGTGCAGCCCGACAATCAGGATTTGTTGCCTGAGTATCTGCACTTTATGTTTGGACTGGTCGATTCGGCGGACTTGCCGCTCAACGTTTCGCGCGAAACCCTGCAAGATCATCTGCTGATTCCCAAACTGCGGCGTGTGCTCACTAAGAAGGTGCTCGACCACCTGAGCAACATGGCGGAGGAAGACCCCGTCAAGTATCGCCGTTTTTATGAAGAGTTTGGCAGCATCCTGCGCACGGGATTGGCGTCCGACTGGGACAACCGCGAAAAAATCGGCGGCTTGATGCGTTTCCATTCCACCCAAGGCGACGATCGTGATGCGTTGATTTCTCTGGATCACTACCTTCAGAGAGCCGCGGAAGGTCAGACGCAAATCTACTATCTCACCGGGCTCAAACGCGAAACTTTGGCCCAGCATCCGCGACTGGTGCCATTCCAGCAACGGAATCTCGAAGTGCTGCTGCTGGATGACCCGGTGGATGAGTATGGATTGGTGCAACTGGGAAGCTATCGCGAAAAGCAGCTGGTTTCGATTGATTCCGCGGACGTGAAGTTCCCGGAATCGACCAATCCTGTCGAGCCCGCGATGCCCAGCCTGTCAGCAGGTTTCGAGCGCGTGCTGGAGCTGTTTCGTGGGGCGATGGATAACGACGTGGAAGAGGTGCGGGCCTCGTCGACATTGGGACCGGCGGCGTGTTCCTTAACTAACCCACAAGGGGGCTATAGCCGCTTGCTGCAGCAGGTTTTGCGCCAGAACGCCAAGGAGACGACGGCGGTGAAGCCGGTGATGGAGGTCAATCCGCAGTCAGCGCTGATCACCCGTCTGGCAGAACTGACGAATAATCCGGAGAACGAAGAGTTCGTGCGCGAATGTGGTCGACAATTGTTCGCCTGCGCCCAATTGCAGGATGGGCTGAATACCCACCCGCAAGAGACCTCTGCCCGCATGCTGAAGTTCATGGAAGAACTCGCGCAGAGCAAGCGCTCGATCATCATCTAGCGGGAGTGGACAGTTTCGTCGATACCGGAGGCTGCGTACGGACGAACGCCCGTTTGGCAGGTGTTCGTCCGTTTCCGTCATCATTTTCAAATCCGCGACGGCTCGCGCTGTCTTTGATAACGTGCTTTCCGCGCAATCACCCGCAATTTGCAGGAAATTCCCTGCACTTTCACTCAACGTCCTGCCTTTGCAGGAATCACCTCAAAAGCTGACCTATATTTCCCCTCGGAAGACATGGCATGTCGCTGGTGGGCGGATGGTGTTTTCCGAGCAGGCCTCCGCAGCGCATTCACCGCGAGGTTCTGTTCCCGTCATGAAACCCTGAGAATGCGGAACCAACGGGCATGCAGCAATTTCCCGCCCTGGCCATGATGCAGTCCTCATCGCTTTCAGCCATCGAGCCGGAAGGGTTGGTCGGTATTGTCCTGTTGGGAAGCTTCCTGGGTTTGCTGGCTGCGATTGTGCGGACGAATCGAATCAACGTCCGCCCTGCCAATCAACTCTGGCAGCCCTCCTGGCACACGGCTGGTGGTGTGTTGTTGATCGTGCTGGGTTGTGCCGTGGCAGCTTTACTGACTCAACATCTCGCCAGCTTGCCCGGGTTGGAATTTCTGTGGTACCTGGCGGCGATTCTCACCGCGGGTGCGTGTGGCTATGCCGCCGCGCGGTTTCATCAAGGCTCACGCTCGTCACAAAAGACCAAGCCGGCGCACATTTCTCCCTCTGCGACGGAAGCCAGCCTGACCTTGCAGTTGCAGCATGTGCAGTCGCGCCTGGCGATGATCACCGAGAGTCTGCCCGTTGGGATGTTTGAAGCCGATGTCGCGGGACGTTGCCGTTACCTCACACCCAATTGCGCGCAAATCCTTGGCGTTTCGTTTCTGGATGGCATGATCGGCAGTTGGTTCGATCATGTCTTGCAGGGAGATCGCGAAGAGTTAACACAGAGCTGGCGAACCTCATGGGAAAGCCGCGAACCATTTGCCGCGGAATGCCGGGTGCGAGCCGTGGATGGGGGCATCCGTTGGATTCACGTCCGCTGCCGCGTTCTGATCGATGACTTTGGCGTGGTTTACGTGGGTTCTGTCGAAGACATTACGCAACATCGCCGCTCAGCCCGACAGCTTCAGAAGTCGATTGAGACGCTCGATTTTCTGCGATTGAAAGAGCAGGAAAAAAGCCGTCTGCTGCAACAGACCGTGGAAGAACTGGAGCAGGCCAGTCAGCACGCGAAGCACAGTTGCGAAGCCAAAAGTGTGTTTCTGGCCAACATGAGCCACGAGATACGCACGCCCATGACAGCCATTCTGGGCTTTACCGATCTGCTGCTGGAAGAACGCGGCGGATCATCGGCCAGCGATTCCTGGTTACAGACCATTCGCCGCAATGCGGAATACCTGCTGAACCTGCTTGACGACATTCTGGATCTGTCGAAAATTGAAGCAGGCAAACTCGATCTGGAGCACATTTCTTGTTCGCCCCGTGAGATCGTCCATGAAGTCGTGGAACTGATGCAGATTCGCTTGCGGGGCCGTCCTGAAGTCGAGTTGCGGCAAACGATCTCCCGTCGTGCTCCACGGTCGCTTGTCGCCGACCCCACGCGGTTAAAGCAAGTCCTGATGAACCTGGTGGGTAACTCGATCAAGTTTACAGAACGTGGCGTGGTGAAAATTGCCCTCGATTACGAGCCTGGCAAGTCTGGCGAGAGCGACTCGGGTCATTTGATTTTTGAGGTGCAGGATAGCGGCATCGGGATGACCCCCGAGCAACTCACGCGGTTGTACCAGCCGTTCGGGCAAGCCGATTCCTCGACGACGCGAAGATTTGGTGGTACCGGTTTAGGGCTGACCATCTGCAAGCACTTCGTAGATGAAATGAGCGGCCAGGTTGAAGTGGAGAGTCAACCCGGCCAGGGAACCACGTTCCGGGTCCGTCTCCCCGCTGTTGATCCGCTGTTTGACGACTGCGAGTTGTCGAATCTGCCACTCCAGGTGGTCGCGGCTCCGGCTTCCAGCAAACCCCAGGAAGGACTGCTGGATCACACGCGAATTCTGCTCGCCGAAGATAGCCCCGATAACCAGCGGTTGATCAATTACCTGCTGACCAAAGCCGGGGCGATCGTGACGATTGTGGAGAATGGCCAACTGGCTTTGACGGAAGTCTTGAAGGCCGCCCCATCGAATCAGGCGTTTGACATCGTCCTGATGGACATGCAGATGCCCGTGATGGATGGCTATACCGCCACACAGCGACTGCGGGATGTGGGCTTTCAAGGGCCCATCGTGGCACTCACCGCCCATGCCATGCAGGGTGACAAAGAGCGGTGTCTGGCTGCCGGCTGTAATGCCTACGAAACGAAACCGGTTCAGCGGCAGGCCCTGCTGCACACGTTGAAGCGTCTGCTCGATGAAGCCCACGTGACGAATCCCATCACGGCCCTGCAATAATTTCGATGGTCGCGATGGGCTCTAATCCAGCGGCGGTAGCCCGTACTCCTTCCGCCAGCGATTGACTTGCAACCACGCGCGCGGCTCCAGTCGTAAAAACTTGCGCAGTTGCGACGGCGTACAGCCCAACTGATCCGCCGCAGGGGCCAACTGTGCCTGGCGATACGCGATGACATCGAGTGCTTCCGCGAGCAGGGTCGCGAAGTCGAGATGTTCCGGATTGATGATGATCCGCGATTGTGGGCACCGCTTTCGCCAGAGTTCCGACGGCGCCGTTTCCCCTTGCACGGAACTGCGTGTCTCCAGCGCGAGGTTGACGCGCAGTCGCTTGAGAGCCTGCTGCTGGTTCTCCAACTGACTGCGGCGTTCGCTCGCCTGCCCGGTGACACCCGTCGGCCGATGCGTCAGCACGACGGCCGACTCGGTTTTATTGCGATGCTGCCCCCCGGGGCCGCTGCCGCGCGATGTCGTTGCAACGCATTCCTTGTGCAACACATCGACGGGCAAGGAGCAGGGATGATTCACGGAATCCAGACTAATCTTCTTGCTCGCGCAGTTTGGCGAGGACCGACAGGTCTTCCAGCGTCGTGGTATCACCGGTCGATTCGCGACCGGCGGCGATGTCGCGCAGCAAACGCCGCATGATTTTGCCACTACGCGTTTTTGGTAACGAAGCCGTAAAGCGGATCTTGTCGGGCGTCGCCAAGGCACCGATGTGCTTGCGCACGTGCGCCGTGAGGTCGCGTTCCAGGGCATCGTTGCCATCGCCGTTCTTGAGTGTGACGAAGCAACAGATGCCTTCCCCTTTCAATTCGTGTGGGAAGCCGACGACTGCTGCTTCCGCCACGAGCGGGTGCGACACCAGTGACGACTCGACTTCCATGGTGCTCAAACGGTGACCCGAGACATTGAGCACGTCATCGACACGGCCCATCACCCAGGTGTAACCGTCCTCGTCTTTACGGGCTCCGTCGCCCGCGAAGTAACAGCCGGGAATTGTGCTGAAGTAGGTGTGCTTGAAGCGTTCGTGATCGCCGTACAACGTCCGCAGCATCGACGGCCACGGTTGCCGCATCACCAGCAACCCGCCTTCATTGGGGCCCAGGCTGTTCCCTTCCTTGTCGACAATATCGGGCACGACGCCGGGCAATGGCTTCGTACAACTGCCCGGCTTGGTCGGCGTCACGCCTGGCAGCGGACTCATCATGATGCAACCGGTATCGGTCTGCCACCAGGTATCGACGATAGGGCAACGCTCGGCGCCAATCACCTTGTGATACCACATCCACGCTTCGGGATTGATCGGCTCGCCCACCGAACCCAACAGCCGCAGACTCGACAGGTCATGCTTGGCGGGCCATTCATCGCCCCACTTGATGAAGGCGCGAATCGCCGTCGGCGCGGTGTAGAAAATCGTCACGCCATATTTTTCGATGATCTCCCAGAAGCGGCCTTCGTTCGGCCAGTTGGGAGCCCCTTCGTACATCACCACCGTCGCACCGTTTTGCAGCGGGCCGTAACAGATATAGCTGTGACCGGTAATCCAGCCGATATCGGCGGTACACCAGTAGGTGTCGTCTTCCTTGAGGTCAAAGACCCAGTTGGTGGTCATCTGCGTGCCGAGCAGATAGCCCGCCGTGGTATGCAACACCCCCTTGGGTTTGCCGGTGCTGCCGGATGTGTAAAGGATGAACAGCGGGTGTTCGCTGTCGACATCGACGGGTTCGCAATCGGCGGTCACGTCCGACATCAGGTCGTGCCACCAGTAATCGCGGTCGGGAACCATGTGAACCTGTTGACCGGTTCGGCGGACCACGACGACCTTCTGTACCGTCGGCGATTTCTCCAGGCTTTCATCGACCGCCTGCTTGAGCAGCACTTCCTTGCCGCGTCGCCAGCCACCATCAGCTGTCACCACCACTTTGGCTTGGGCATCGTTGTTGCGATCGGCGACGGCATCGGCACTGAAGCCGCCGAAGATGATCGAATGCGTCGCCCCCAGCCGCGCACAGGCCAGCATGGCGATCGTGAGTTCGGGGATCATCGGCATGTACAGCGTGACCCGGTCGCCGGTCTGCACACCCAACCGCTTGAGTGCATTGGCAAACTTGCAGACCTCGCGATGCAGATCCTGATAGGTCAGCACGCGGGTATCACCAGGTTCCCCCTCCCAGATGATGGCCGCCTTATTCTTCCGCCAGGAGTTGAGGTGCTTGTCGACGCAGTTCACGCTGGCGTTGAGTTTGCCGCCGGTGAACCACTGCGTTTCGGGCATCGCTCCTTCGAGGACTTTGTCGAAGGGTTTGGACCATTCAAGGTTCTCGCGGGCCAGTTTGCCCCAGAACCCGGCGGGGTCGTCCTTGGCCTGCTGCCACATCGCCTGATATTGAGCGTCGCCACTGATATTCGCCTGGGCTACGAATTCGGACGTGGGGGGAAACAGGCGGGTCTCATGCAGGACAGACTGAATCGAATCGGACATGGCGAACAGGCTCCCAAGGCGAATCGCTAGGGGTGAATCAAGGCGGAGAAAGCCAAAATCAGAGGCTGAATCTTACGAGGCCAGCTTCCGTGGTGTCAAATGCGGCTGATTTGTGTGGGTAGGCTCACGCAGGATGGGTAGAAACTGGTGATTGCAACGAAAAAATCGTCGCTGACAGCATCGACCAAAGATTCCCGGAACTACGAAGGATTGAGAAACGTCTCAAACCGACGAAAGCCGTATTCAAACACCTGTCGAAGTCGTCAGGTTTCCAGGAGCCAGCCATGTCACAAAGCCATTTTCTCTGGCGGTTACTCTGCGGTGGGGGTTGCTGTGCTGTGGTCTCGCTGGCCCTGCTCGCCGAAGAATCTCCCGATGCGAGCCTGCAACCTGGACAGGTGCGGGTGCATAACACGCTGGTAGTGGCCCCGGTCGCGATCGCCGACCAGCGGTATCAGAACATCGATTCATTAATTGTCGCATTGCGACAAAAGAAGGACCACGAGCGTCAGGTCCAGATCTGTTATGCCTTGGGAGAGTTGCGTGCCGAACAGGCGATTGACGATCTGATCCCGCATTTGCCATTGCGCGTGGAACCCACCGTCAACAAACGTCTGCCCCGCTGGGGCGAATTTCCTGTCCGGGAAGCCCTGGCCAAAATCGGCCACCCCGCTGCTCAGAAACTCCTCGTCCGCCTGGGCGGTGAGACCGCGGAAGAATTTCGACAAGCCGCCGTGGATGTGATTCTGATGGTGTACACGCCGGCGCTCGCGCGAAGCGCCATCGAACAGCAGGCGGCCAGCGAGGCCAACCCGCTCCGCAAAGAGCGTCTGCTCGCCTGCCTGCCTCTCCTGGAAGCACAAGTCTCCGCCAGACAATAGCCGCTCAACTTGCCCTGCAATCTAAGGTTTGAGCTTGGCGGCAGGCTGCCACGCCGACTTCAAGGTGTTCAGCGTGCCCATCACGATGGGGGCGGACTCATCTCTGGAAACCTGCACCGACGTATTCGCAGCGTCAGCGATATAGGGAAATGGTGCGTAAACCAACCCGTCACTGGCGAAGACTTCGATCGTCGTGCGATCGACCAGAATGCCCAGATGTTGCCAGCCATCCACCAGCGGTGCAGGTATGCGGTGATCCAGCACCGTCAGTTCCTGCTTCGCCAGATCGTATTTCACCGTCGCCCCACGGACATTGATGTCGACAACGCCTGTCGCATGAGCCGGGATATCGACATGCAGCCGGATCAGTTCGCCCGCTTTCGGCCGGTCGAGCGGTGTGCGTTCGGTTGTCCAGCTGAAAGTCCGCTCTGAGACGGAGTTCAACTCTGGCACCATGTTCATCGTCAGTCGCGGACCACTGACCGTGGACTTCAAACCAAGTTCCAGCGGCGTCGACATGCATTGATTGAAGCTCATCCCCGGCGAGGGGGCCTGCAACCAGCCGATCTGAATGCGGCGGTTGTTCGGTGCATCGCTGTAGGTTTGGGCGGCATAGAATCCCCGGCCGCGATGTCCGGATAACTTCGGCGTGGTCGGCTGGAAGGTGATACCATCAAATGTCCCCAGGCGGTATTCGCTGTTGGCCGCCGTTAATACCCAGAGCTTGTGGTTGTCGCTTCCATCAACGGGGAGTTCAAAGAAGTCGGGACATTCAAAGAAGCCGTCGATCGCACTCAGGAATTTCCAATCCTTGAGATTCGGTGAGCCAAATAACTCGATGGTCTGCTTGTCTCCCCGTTCGACATACAGCGGCATGACCCACTTCTTGGTTGGCTCATGCCAGAAGACTTTGGGATCGCGGTTGCCGCCGGTGATTTGTGGCAGCACGGGATTGCCGGCGTACTTGGTCCAGGTGCGACCACGATCATGACTGTAAGCCAGACCCTGCGTGAAGCCTTGCCCCTTTGATTGCACACCGGTTCCGCCGGCGGCTGTGTAAATCAACACCAGCGGCGGTTCGGTCCCCTGTTGAAAGCCCGCGGTGTTGTGCCAGTCAATGACCGCCGAGCCGCTGAACATGGTGCCGAGTTCATCGGGATAAAGGGCTTCGCCCTGTTCCTGCCAATGGATGAGATCGCGGCTGACGGCGTGCCCCCAGTGCATGTTCCCCCAACCCCAGCCATACGGGTTGTGCTGATAGAACAAGTGCCACTCGCCTTGATAGAAGACGAGGCCATTCGGATCGTTGAGCCAACCACGTTGCGACGAAAAATGAAACTGTGGCCGCAGTGCTTCAGCGTAGTTCGTTTCACCGAGGTGTGCATCAGCTTGCTGGATCTGCTCGAGAGCGCGCGAATCATCCCGCAGTTGATCAACGGTGATGGTCAACGGCTTGCCATGCCATTCAGTGATATCGCAGTTGGCCCACCAGTCGGGTTGACCATCGGCGAGTTCGATATCGAACGCTCGCATGATTTTGCCATCGACCTCAATGGTGACCACACGCTTGGTGCCTCCATTTTTGACGGGCAGTTGCAGGGATTTACGCTCGGCGATGAGTTCGCGTTGCACCCGCTTCAGGACCGCCGGTGGCTTGGTGTCGGTGGCGACGATGTGATCGACATTGATGTGCCCCCAGCCCCCCGTGGCGGTATCGACGATGACGAGCGATGCCTTCTGACCCCGCAGTTCTTTCACATCCCACGCGGCAGGTTCGAGACGTTCACTTCCTCCCGCGGCCGTATTCGACCCTGTGATGGTGCGAACCACGCGGCCGTCGATCATCAGATTCAAACAGGTCTGGTCGGCATGACCGCCGCCGCCGATGAGGAACGCTATGAAGTTCCGTTCAATCTGAAATTCGGGCGATGTCAGCGAGCCGGTGGATTTATCACCGTCCAGAAAGGAGTTGGCCAGGCCCTGGCCGCGATAGCCTTCGACCTGCATCTGCCCCGGTAAAGTCCCTCGGGCTGGTCCGGAACCGAAGGCGGTGCCCGTAGCTTTCCAGTCCCCATAGGTGTCGCCTTCAAAGTCGGCGAGGATGAGATCTGGTTCCGCGGCGGTCACAATCGTCATTGGACCTGCGAGGATGAGAGCCAGGCATACCATGCGGTTTAAGAGAAGTGGGTGGCGGCACGGCAGGATGTTGTTGAACATGGATGCGGTCTCACGGTTGGCAGAACGAGGTTGTTCCCGCGATCATAGTGAACCTGTCCGTCGGGGACCAATCACGGCGACCACGGCGACTTTCTGAGGAGAGACATGTTTCGTCCTCTGCTGCGTTATCTCGGTCGACTCACGCTCAATCGCCTGATCCTGTGGTGCTACTTGCTGTGGTACCTGACGATTGTGTCTCTCTACTTTGATCCGAGCCTGGAGTTGTGGCTGTCGTCGTTGGGGATGAGCGGAATCATCGGCTTCGCGCTGGTGCTCAGCACCACCAGTGGCCAGCACCGTCCCGATGGCTGGACCATTATGCGGCTGTTCCTGATGCCGTTCTGCGTTTCAAGTTATGCGGCGATCATCAAAGGGCGCGGGTTCTGGCTGATCGTACCGCCCGTGTGGTGGCACACGGCGCTGGCGGTGGGGGTTTGCGGGGCGTTTGTGGGACTGTATCTGCTCTGTCGGAAGCGGTACGAAATGTAGTGTGATCATCGACCGGCGATTTCTGCCGCATTTGGCACTCGGTGTGCATTAAAATGCGACAGCAGGATCGGTCTTGCGACAGTCAGCGGGGGCGGCTGTGGTGAGGCCCGGCGATGTAAGTCGCTGGGAGATCATCAGATCCTGTGAGTCACCGGGGTTGAAATCAGGACGACGACGACCGCGGTGAGTTGTAAGAAGTACCAGCAGTGGACCGCTGGCTTGTAGAACCTACAAACCGTGACCATGTGCCAAACGAGGCAAGGAGGCCGAGTTGATGCACCAGAATCGCGACGTTGCGCCCACGCCATGTCCCCGAACCAGACTGGCCCGGGGCCTATTGACAGCGAGTATCTGTCTGGGCAGCCTGATCACCGGGGCAACGCTGATTGTCATAGCGACGCCTGATACATGGCTCTCTGCGGGGCCCAGCCAGCCCGGGCGCATGCCCGAGACCGTGCTCCTCGACTTTACCGCGAAGTGGTGTAGTCCCTGTCAGGAAATGAGCCCGATCATCGATCGACTCGCCGAGCAGGGTTACCCTGTCATGAAGGTCGATGTCGATCAGCAACGGGCCATCGCGGAACGCTTCCGCATTGAAGCCATGCCCACGTTCGTCCTGCTGGTGAACGGACGCGAAGTGATGCGGCAGACGGGAGCCACTTCGGAAGCTCAACTCCGCCGCATGCTGCTGCAGATTCCCACCTGGCAACAGGAATTCGCACGTCAGGACGCCCAGCAGAAAGCCACGCGAACGGCCAGTGCTGAGACGCCTTCCTCTCCATTTTCCATCGATCTGGGAGAATCGCACCCGGCGGCTCCCGCCTTCGCCGAGAACAAACCCAAGCGAGGCTTTGGTGGACTCCCGTTGCCGTTTATGAATCGCGGCAAGGAGAAAGCCGAATCGGTCGCGGAAGTTCATGAACCGGCGACGATCCGTGGCCAGACTGCCGATACCACACGAACGCAGCCTGTCAGCACGTCCGATCCGATGTCGGCCAGCATGCGGCTGCGGGTGAAAGACGCGGAAGGGATCAACTATGGTTCGGGAACCATTCTCGAAAGTCGCGTGGGTCGCACTTTGATTCTGACCTGTGGCCACATTTTCCGACACTTGAAAGACAACGGTGTCGTCGAGGTGGAACTGTTTCTGGGTGGCGAAAAACCGGTCCTGTATATCGGCAAGGTGCTGCATTTCGATCTGCAGTCGGATGTCGGACTGGTGGTGATTCCCACGACGGAACCCTTATCGGTGATCTCTCTGGCTTCGATCAATGAACCACTGCAAGTGGGAGATTCGCTGCGGAGCATCGGTTGCAGCGGCGGAGATGACCCCACGGTAGAAACGGTGGAAGTCACCTCCGTGAACAAGTACGACGGCCCCGACAACATTGAATGCACCGGCTTGCCAGTTCCCGGACGGTCGGGAGGCGGGTTATTCCGTGGCAAGCAACTGGTCGGTGTCTGCATTGCCGCCGATCCGAAAGACCGTCGTGGCGTCTACACCGGGCTCCATCCGATTTACGACCTGCTGGAGCAAACAGGCTTTGGGCATCTGCTGCCGGTCGGCCGTCCCGCGACGTTGCCTATGCAGTTGGCGGAAGCGACAGCGGAACCAGACAGCACGGCGACCGCGACACCCACTCCGCCCGCCAACAAATCTCGTCCGCCGAGCAGTGACGTTACGGATGCGGCGACGCTGTTCGCAGGAATACCCACCAAGTCCCCGTCACCGAATGCCGCGGCGACTGTCCAGGAATTACAGACGGTGCTGGGGCAGGCCCCTGACTCGGAAATCATCTGTATCGTGCGGCCCAAGAATCCGCAAATTCCCAGCCGCGTGGTGGTCATTCATGAAGCCTCGCCGAAACTGGTGAGCTACTTGCTGGACTCCGTGGGAAGCCTGCCCGCGTCTCCGGGTTCGATGAACGAAGTGCTGGCCCGTTCCGAGGGATTGGTACCGACATCCGCGGTGGATATCGTCAGTCCATTCGCCCCGGTCGAGTTTGATTCGGCACCGGTCTTCATCGAACGCGAGAACCGCTTACCGCCGCAACGCCCGGCTTCGCCGCGTGGATTCTGACGGCGATCCTGAGTTCCGATCCGGGTCTCACTTCTCGTGCTGACCAAACTGCAGCATAATGCGCGTTCGGAATCGTCATTGAGCTAGAGCGTCTGGAAGGAGCCTTGAATGTTGATCTTTGCTGATAACTCAGAAACCATTGGCCGGACTCCGCTGGTGAGAATCAATCGTCTCACGCAGGGGCTGAAGTCCACTGTACTGGCGAAGATCGAAGGGCGTAACCCCGCCTACAGCGTGAAATGCCGCATCGGGGCGAACATGATCTGGGACGCCGAGCAATCGGGCAAACTCAAGCCGGGCATGCACGTCGTCGAACCCACCAGTGGCAACACGGGCATCGCGCTGGCGTATGTGTGTGCGGCACGCGGTTACAAACTGACGCTCACCATGCCGGAGACCATGTCGGTCGAACGCCGCATGATGCTCAAGGGTTTCGGTGCCGAACTGATTCTCACGCCTGGTGCCGACGGCATGAAAGGGGCCATTGCGAAGGCGGAAGAACTGTCGACGCAGGCGGGTTACTACATGCCACAACAGTTCAAGAACCCGGCCAACCCGGCCATTCACTTCAAGACCACGGGACCGGAAATCTGGCATGATACGAATGGCAAGGTCGACATCTTTGTCGCGGGAGTGGGTACCGGGGGCACGATCACGGGCGTTTCACGCTACCTCAAGCAGGAAAAGCAACATCCGGTGAAGTCGATCGCCGTTGAACCCGTCGCCAGCCCCGTTCTATCGGGTGGCGCACCTGGTAAACATAAGATTCAGGGCATTGGTGCTGGTTTCGTGCCCGACGTGCTCGACCGCAGTATCATCGATGAAGTGGTCACCGTCACCGATGACGAATCATTCGAGATGGCCAAGCGATTGATGCGCGAGGAAGGGATCACCTGCGGCATCAGTTGCGGCGCCGCGATGGCCGCCGCACTCAAAGTCGCGGCCCGTCCTGAATCCGAGGGAAAAGTGATCGTGACCATTCTGCCCGATAGCGGCGAACGGTATCTGTCGACGGCGTTGTTTCAGGAGTAAACGGTCTGGCGAAGGGCTTCGTCGATGCCGTACTATGGATACATCTGGACGAAACGTGCTCGGATCAAGATTGATTTAAACGGCGTCGCTGAACATGAAGTTGAAGCCGTGATCAGCGACCCCATGAGTACCGCTGTTAGCAACAGTAGTGGCAGGCCTTAGGCCATCGGATTTGGGGATGACGGAAGAGTTCTTGTTTGCGTTTATGAAGAACTTGACGAGTTTCGGATTTTACCCGTGACAGCCTATTTTGTGACTCCGTCATCATGAGCCAAACTTCCACGATCAAAGCAGCCAATCCGGATCTTTATGAGGATCGTGTCGCGACTGCGATTGAAGACGAGGAAAATCATCAATCGCAGACGATTGAACAAATCGAGCGAATTCTCGCCGCTGCCCAGGAACCCGGCTTTAGCGGTGACCTGCGGCGGGCGATTCATGGTGCCCATGTGCCATTGTCTACCATCGCGGCGGCCGCGCAGATGGAAGTCTTCGCCCTGAATGAATTCCTGGAAGGAACTCACCCTCTGACATCCACGCAAATCGCGGCGATCAGTGATTGTCTGGGTTTGCAGTTGGTCCGCCGAATCTTGGACCCGCAACCCAAGCGCAAGCCCTGATCGTATCGATCATTCACCGAGCAAGGAGGCTCGACCATGACCCGTTTATTTACAGTCTGGGCAATGCTAGCTGTCGCGACCGTCTCGGTCTCGGGCGTTGTCTGGGGACAGCCCGACTCGGCCGCCGATGCCACGCGGCCGGAGAACGATCGGGTGAGGCAACTCGAGCGTCGCATTGCGGTATTGGAAGAACGTCTGGCTCGCATCGAGCAGCGACAGGGCGTCCAACCCGCCGTGCAGTACGTCACCCCCATTCCGCCGCAGTATTTTACGACTCCGGCGACCCCCATCCCCGGTACGCCACCGGCTCCCTTGCCAGAGCCCTCGAGTGAAATCAACGGTGTCAAATTCCGGCTCTACCTGCTGGGGGATGAGTACGAAAAGCCAAAGCCGCGCGAAAGCCACTACTATCAGTTTACACGGTAACCAGTTTGCCCCCGGTTGCGAGCAACCAGGGGCTAGATAAGTGTTGTCGCTCGGCTTACTTGTCGACACCAATCGCTGCGCTGTACAGTTCTAGGCGATCGGAACGCTGGTTTGTTCCGACCCAAGTCGCGCGCTCTGCGAATCGCGCAGATCTCTGACAGCAAGGCACAGCTTTAACATGTACGATGTGACCCTCATTCCCGGCGATGGCGTCGGGCCGGAAATCGCCGAAGCCACCAAGAAGTGTATCGAAGCCACCGGCGTGAAGATCAACTGGGATGTCCAGGAGTGTGGCATCGAAGTGATCGAGAAAGTGGGCAAGGTGCCCGATTCGGTCCTCGCCTCGGTGCGCAAGAACAAGGTCGCCCTCAAGGCCCCCATCACCACCCCCATCGGCAAGGGCTTCCGCAGCGTCAACGTCTACCTGCGGCAGGAACTCGGTTTGTACGCCTGTCTGCGGCCGTGCAAAACTTACAAGGGTGTCCGCTCGTTCTTCTCCAGTGTCCCGGTCGATCTCGTCGTCGTGCGTGAGAACACCGAAGACTTGTACGCCGGTGTGGAATTTCAGGCGGGTCTGCCAGCCACCTCCGAGTTGATCCAGTTCATCAACTCGAAAGCCACCGGCAAGAAGATCGGCACGGGTCTCGACACCACCGGCGTCAGCATCAAGCCGATGTCGTACGAAGGCACCCGGAACATCGCCAACTTCGCCTTCGACTACGCCGTGAAGGCCGGCCGCAAGTCGGTCACCTCGGTCTGCAAGGCGAACATCATGAAGTTCACCGACGGCCTGTGGTACGACGAGACCCGTGCCGTCGCGACCGCTTACAACGCCAAGTACGAATGGCCGGAACTCTCCGTCCCGGCTGACAAAGAACTGGCGGGCAAGGTGCCGGATGCCAGCAAAATCGTCTACATGGAACGCCTGATCGACAACATGTGCATGCAACTCGTGCAGAAGCCCGAACTGTACGATGTGATTCTGTTGTCGAACCTGTATGGCGATATTCTCAGCGACCTGTGTGCTGGTCTCGTCGGTGGTCTCGGTGTCGCGCCGGGGGCGAACTACGGCCCCGATGCCGCGATCTTCGAAGCGACGCACGGCAGTGCTCCCAAGTACAAAGGTCAGAACAAGGTCAACCCCACCGCGCTGATTCTCTCGGGCAAGCTGATGCTCGAACACCTCGGCGAAATGGCTGCCGCGGAAAAACTCGATGCTGCCGTCGCTGCCGTCATCGAGGAAGGCAAGGACGTCACCTACGACCTGAAGAACGATCGCAACGATCCGACGGCCGTCGGCACCATGCAAATGGCCGAAGCGATCTGCAAGAAGATGCACAGCATGTAGTAGTTCCCGATACAGCGCGAAATCCGAGTGACCAGGGAGCCGGTCATTTCGGATTTCGTGCTTCGAGATTCGGATTTTCATGACTCATGGATGAGCGGGCCGCGATTGCCGTGATCTCGGGGGAACGGCGTGATGTCGTCGCGGCCCTCTTGCGCGGTCTCTGCCGTGTTGCCTCCTGGGGCTATGCCGCCGCCATAGCGGTGCGTAATACCGCCTATGATTACGGCTGGTTCCGCACAACAAAACTCGCCGTGCCGGTCATCAGCATCGGCAACATCACCACCGGTGGGACCGGAAAGACGCCCGTGGTGGCGTGGTGCATTCACGAACTTCAACGGCGGGGATCTCGCCCGGGCATTGTCAGCCGCGGTTACCGCAGCCTCGATGGCGAGGTGAATGACGAAGCCCTGGTGCTCGAACGACTCTGCCCCGGCGTGCCGCATGTGCAGGATCGCGACCGCATTCGGGGCGGACAACGGGCCATCGACCAGTTCGGCTGCGATGTCCTCGTTCTCGATGATGCCTTCCAGCACCGGCGGATTGTCCGCGATCTCGATCTGGTACTGATCGATGCCCTACAACCGTGGGGCTATGGGCATCTGTTACCACGCGGGCTATTGCGCGAACCCCGGTCGGCCCTGGCACGGTCTCATGTCCTGCTGATCACCCGGGCCGATCAGATCACCCCCGCCACTTGTGCGATGCTATCCCAAGAACTGATGCGACATTGTCCGCAGGCCCGCCCCGTACCCGTTCGGTTCCAACCGCAAGAATGGCTCGCGGTCGATGGCACGCGATATCCCCTGCTGAACTGGCAGGCACAACGCGTGGCGATGTTTTGCGGCATCGGCAGCCCCGCCGGGTTTCGCCAATCCCTCACGGGGCTCACCACCGTCATCGCCGAACAACTCTTCCCAGACCATCATCACTACACGTCAAGCGATCTTGATCAACTGGAACAATGGCGGCATGAACTGGGGATCACCACGCTGGTGACCACCCTGAAAGATCTGGTCAAAATCCCCGCGACTCATCCCGTAGCAAACCACGTATTCGCCCTGCAAATTGGCACGGAAGTGCTGGAGAATGCTCCGGAGATTTCGCGAGCACTCGATGCGATCTGCCCGCAGAGCCATCATCAACAACACGCGGCCTAGCAGCACAGGGTCATCGCCTGCTTCCATCTGGGCGACCACTTCAGTGCCAAGAGCCAGGCAAAAAATGCCTGGGTGGATCGCAGGCAGTCCCAAGCAGGATACTCGTCACTGGGACGCCGGGGGCAAGGGGCCAGCCGGATCGACGGACGCGCGTCCGGGGCAGCGAGCGGTACCCGGAGGCACGGGACGGAACGCTTCAACGATTGCTTATCTGCGCTGCAAGGCGCGTTGAGAATCAAGGCGGGTCGAGCGGGTTGGGGTCAGGAATCTGGGATGCGTCTAGATCTGTAAGTCATTGTTATTCAATGACATGCGGCGTGCATTGTGGCGAGCCGCCCGGTCGTGGTACAGCGGTTGCTGATGATGCTGGCGTGCGCTCTCTCTTTATTGATCGTCCTGGGATTCCTTTGCCACAAGGTGTCGAAATGCTACATCCACGTGCGTCGTCACGGTTTCGGGGATTCACATTGATCGAATTGCTGGTGGTGATTGCCATCATCGCCATTCTGATCGCATTGCTGTTGCCGGCCGTTCAACAGGCGCGTGAGGCGGCACGACGGACGCAATGCCGCAACAATCTCAAGCAGATTGGCCTGGCCCTGCACAACTACATGGATACCACGAATTCGGTGATCCCCCGCGGCGTGAATCATCCCAGTGGCCCGGCCTGCTGCTGCGTGACTGACAATACCGAAGTGGGGCACACTATCCACACGATGCTGCTGCCGTTCATGGATCAGGCGCCGCTCTACAACCTGGTGAACTTCAATGTCCGGGCCAGCAACACAGTGAATCGGCCGGTCTGGGAAGCTCCGCTGTCGGGCCTGCAATGCCCCAGTGCCGATATTCCAACACCGCATGCTTCGTATCCCACGGCCCGGCATCACAACTACCCGGCTGCGGGAACGGCGCACGGCTATGGTCTGTGCGGCGTGCATGGTTCGGATACTACGAACGGTCTGTTCGCCTCGCGTTGGGGACTTGTTAACCGGGGAGCTGACGGATTGCTGGGAACCGCGGACGATGCTCCTGCTGGTCGTCCCATGAACCTCGCCGGTGTGAAAGATGGTACCAGCAATACGATCGCATTCTCGGAGTTTGCCGCGAATCAACGGGGTGCTGTCCCGGCGACTCACCCCTATGGTTATAGTTGGTTTCTGCCTGACTACGGCAGCACCGAGTTTTCCGTCATGCGGAATGCAACGCCCAACAGCCCCGCCATTACCTACAGCACGACGCACAACTGGGGCACGGCCCGCAGTGCACATGAAGGGGGCGTGCATGCCTTGCTGATGGACGGCACCGTGCGGTTTGTCTCGGAAAACATCGACGGCGGCCTGTGGGTGGGGCTCTGCACACCCGGTACCGGCGAAGTGCTGGGCGAGTTCTAACTGCGTCTGAACGTCCGGCGTGCCACGAGTCATCGTGATGAATCGTGGCACGCGGATCTCTCGACATGAGTCGTGTGCTTCTGTCTCCAGGTCTCCCACTCACGAACACGGAGCTTGTGCGATGCGTTTGAAGTGTTCGCTCCTCTTATCTGCCAATCTCATCACCAGTTTCATGCTGGGGTGCGGCGGTGGTGTGGAGTTACCCGAACCTGTCTCTGTCAGCGGTAAAATTACTCTGGCAGGGAAACCCATCGATGGAGCTACGATCGCTTTCTCAGCGATCAGCGGCGGCTTGCCTCCCGAGTATCGGTACCTGACAACCACGACCGATGGCAACGGTCGCTACCTGCTCGATGAAGTCTATCCATCGGAATATCAGGTGAGCGTTCTGAAAACGGCCGAGCCTTCCACGCAGTTGACCGGCGACATGGTCATGGCGAACGATAACGTAAACGAACTCGCGGCGTTCGGAGATTCCAGCCCGTTACGGGCGATGGTCTCCGATACGGCCTCAGCGTTTGACTTCGAACTGAAGGCACCGAAGAAAAAGTAGGGATCAGGGATCAGGTGATCTCTCGCCTTTGGGGCACATGACACTTAGCCCTTAACCCTTGGCTCCTAAGCCCTCTACCGAATCCCCGCCCGAGCTTCCATACGGGCCTGCATGCGGTGGATCATCCTTTCTCGGCTCGGTTGATGGAAGTACAACAACCCTCCGTGCAGGGCCACGCCGAGGCCCCAGCCCAGGATCACCCATAGAAACCAGAGTTTGTCGGGATTGCGGCTCAGGTTCAGCGCGGCCAGTCCCACATTGACGGCGGCGAAGACGCCGAAGTGAATCCAGAAGCCCCGCTGCACGCGGGCTAACGCCTCGTGATGAGTCATCATGGTTTTCTCCATCGATGGTGTTGCCCTCAACTTCCAACGGGCAACCACCAGGTCATGAATCCGACGCTGCCCCAGTAGTAGGCCGAGAAGGCGAGTCCATCTCGCACCGCGACCGGCCAGAGTGGCCCACCGCTGCAACGTTTCCTGAATCCATCGCCGATAAGCAAAACCGGGACCGCCGCCGCGAATCCCGTCAAAAAGCACCATTCGATGGCAATGCCCAACCATCGGCACAGGTGAAAATAGAGCCCGCACCCTATCAGAAATTGCAATAGACTCAGCCGTGCCAAGGTGATCGCCCACGGCAGCCGCGGGTGCTGAAGTGCGAGCATGGAATTGCCGTAACTACAAAGGAACAAGGCCCATAGTGCCAGTGGCCAGGTGAAGATGTAACGGTCACCGTCTCGGTTCAGCAGCGCGCTGCCCGTGGCTCCGAGCAGCACCAGCAGACTCCAGTAGACATGCTCCCGAGCGGCGTGAGACTCTGAAGACATCGAGCGGAAGCGTTGCCTGCTCAGCAGCCAGCCTGCCGCCCAACCGGCCAGCATCCAGCCATACCAGGTCTGAAGTTCGACCAGTTCCGGCGTCGCAGCGGGAAACTCGCGTTCACCCCCAAGGAGGCGGGCGGGGTTGAACCGGATCGGCTGAGGAATATCGGCAACCGTGGTCGTAGTTGCCGCAGGCTGGGGCTTGAGACTCAAGTCGAGGCAGACCGCTTGTGTATGGGATCGCAAGATCACACGACCCTGGGACAGGGCCGGTGATGTCCACAGCACGTCCTCCGGAAAGACGACGACCTGCCCCAGGGGCTCGTACTTCTCGGGAGTCAGGCGGCACAACCGCAACTCGCCGCGATCATTGAAGATCAACGCCTTGCCATCGGCATAGATGAAATTGCCATGCCCCAGATCGGTGGTCGACCATCGCACGGTCCCATCGGCCCAGTCAAGACAGCGGAACTCACCTCGACTTGGCCGATGCAGTCGCGACTGAATGTCTTTCAGATCGAAGCCATAAATCTGCTCGCCCAATAGCACGCTCGATGCGACATCGTTCGACATCTTCAGCGTGTCCCACACCGGTTCGATGCGGCAGCCTGATGGCTCAGCTTCAGCGATCAGCTGGTAACAGGTGCCCCCGCTGCGGAACGGACCCGCCAGAAACAGGTACGGTTCGCGATACAGCGGAGCCGCAGAATGTTCATCGTATCCCGAAGAAAGCTCGAGTTCCCACAACTTGCGGCCAGTGTTGGCATCGGCACACAGCAGCGAATTCTCCAGCGGTGCGATCACAATCGGCCGGCCCTCAAAGTTGACCACGATCGGTGTTGCATAGCTCGCTGGCAATTCGCCACACGTCCAGATGGTATCGCCCGTCTGCGCATCCAGTGCTACGAGTGCTGCGCGAGGTCCACCGACCGGAATGATCACTTGTCGCTCAAACACGACGGGCGATGCGGCGACACCAAAGTCGGTCCCGCGGCCACGATACTGCTCTTTCGGATTCCGTGACCAAACCCGCGTTCCAGTCTCGGCGGTGACACAACCAACATCACCATTCGGTGCGACATAGTAGACATGCCCGTCATGCACTGTAGGAGTCGAGCGCGGGCCGGGATAGAGCCCGCCGCCATCGTAGGGCCAGCCATACCGATACGACCACACAGTCTCGCCGGTTTCCACATCCAGGCACAGCAGCGACTGTTCATACAGCGACTGTGACAGCGTAAATGCCCGACCGTTCGCGATCACAAACGAAGAGTATCCCTGCCCGATCTCGCGCGCCCACAACACGGGTGGTCCGGTGTCTGGCCATTCATCGGCCAGGGATTCTGCGACCGCGATGCCATCGGCCGTCGGCCCGCGAAACTGCGGCCAGTCCCCAGCGGAAAGAGATCTGTTCACGAACAACAATCCCAGCGTCATCTGTGCTGCGATGTGAAAGCACATTCTGTTGCCGGGCGGTTGCTCTGTCGGCCGATCCATGTTTTGATCCGTAGGCCCTGCTGATACGTTTTGCCGCTCAGGAGTCGAAGTGATATGGAACTGCAACGCGTGGCTTGTGGGAACTGTGGTGCCGGACTGCAACTGCCGGACAGCGTGGAGTATATCACCTGCCGGCATTGTGGATCGTCACTGCATGTTCAACAGACCGACAGCGTGACCTTTACCAAGGTGCTGCAGAGCCTGCAGCAGCAGTCAGACCGCATTGCGGAAAATACCGACGTCCTGCGATTGCAGAACGAAATTATGCTGCTCGACCAGGAGTGGGAACAGCGCTCGTCGCGGCTGATGATTCACGGCAAGCACGGCCGGATCTCGACGCCAGATAAAACGTCCTCGGTTATGGGCGGGGTGTTCGTGACGGTCTTTGGACTCGGCTGGACCATCGTCGCCGGTTCATTTTCTCCCATTCCCGCCCTCTTTGGTCTGCTGTTCATTGGGTTTGGTCTCTGGGCGTGTATCGACGGTTATCGCAAGGCGGACAGCTATGGCCGTCTGCAATCCGAGCATGAATCTAAACGCTCACGAATTCTTTCGCAGTTGCGGTCGCTGGAAAATCAGCGGTAATTGCGCTGACGGTTGGATATCATTTCGCGAGTCGTCCACCGTCGTCTCAGAGTGCTCCGCCCCATCATGAAATTCCGCTGGTTCAACTTCGAGCCCTATCACGAACCGCTGGTCAGCCAGGCACATTTTCTGCGGCGTTTGATCGGGAACCTGGCGGCCGCCGCGTGCTTCATCGGCTTCTCGCTGTTCCTCGGCATGGTGGGCTATCGCTACTTCGAGGGCATGACCTGGATTGATGCTTTCGCCAATGCCTCCATGATCCTGTCTGGCATGGGTCCACTGACGCCGCTCGATACGCCGGGAGGCAAAATCTTCGCCGGGTGCTATGCGCTCTACAGTGGACTGGCGGTGGTCATCAGTACCGGTGTCACACTCGCCCCGGTCATTCACCGCGTGATGCACCGTTTCCATCTGCCGGATGACGACGACGAACGCGACGACGATGTCTCTTCCCGCACCGCCTCGGCTCAAAAAGCGTCGAACTGACCGAACATCCGGCCGGTTGACGTTTTCCCGACGATCCCCGATAGTGCGAACCGCAGCCGTGGTGTCGGGGTCAATCCCCTAATTATCACGGATCTTTGCCTTGTATTGACCCTCAACCCTAGACCCTGAACCCTCCACCATTCCATGACCGAAAATACCCACCATCTCGAAGTCGCCCGTCTCGCCAAGCTGGAAAAGATCGAACAGCTTGGCATCGACCCCTGGGGTCAGCGTTTCGATGGACATCTGCATATCGACGCCGCCCGGGCCAAATGCCCGGAAGAAAACGGTGTCGATGGGGAAACCGTGCGCGTCGCCGGGCGACTTGTCCGCTGGAGCGATTCCGGCAAACTCCGCTTCGGTCACATTCAAGACTACACTGGGAAAATCCAGATCGCCGTCTCCAAGAAGGAAGTCGACGAACAGACGTGGGAACTCGTCGACTGTCTCGACCGCGGCGATAACATCGGTGTCGATGGCGTGCTCAAGCTCACCAAGACCGGCGAGAAAACCGTCTTCGTCACGAAGCTCGCCATCCTCGGCAAGTCGCTCGCTCAGCCTCCCGAAAAGTGGCACGGGCTGGAAGACATCGAAACCCGGTTGCGGCAGCGGTATACCGACCTGATTTACACCGAGGGCGTGCTCGACCGCATGCTCAAGCGGCTGAAGATCATCGAATCGGTTCGTAGCACGCTCAAGGGCGAAGAGTATTTCGAGGTCGAAACGCCGGTGCTGCACGCCATCGCCGGGGGAGCCGCCGCACGGCCATTTATCACGCATCACAACGCGCTCGATATCGACCTGTATCTGCGGATCGCGCTCGAGCTGCATCTCAAGCGGTTGATGGTTGGCGGGATCGAACGGGTCTACGAAATCGGCCGCGTCTTCCGAAATGAAGGGGTCGACAGCACGCACAACCCCGAGTTCACGATGATCGAGCTGTACCAGGCCTACGGCAACTACGAGACTATGATGGACCTCGCCGAGAAGATCATCAGCCACGCCGCGAAGGTGGCCAATAACGGTGCGACCGTGGTGCCGTGGGGTGAAAAGACGATCGACTTCACGCCGCCGTTTGCAAGGGCGAAGTATGGCGACCTGTTTCGCGAGCACGCCGGTTGCGACATGCACGATGCCGCCGCCGTCGCTGCGAAGGCCAAGGAACTGCACATTCCGACGGCGAATCGGCATCCCGATGTCATCGTGAACGATGTCTTTGAAGCGACCGTGGAAGATGCCCTCGTCGGCCCGGTCTTCGTGATCGATTACCCATCGAGCATGTGCCCCCTCACCAAGCGAAAGAACGGCCAGCCGGAAATCGCCGAGCGATTCGAGCTGTTCGTCGATGGCCTGGAGGTCGCGAATGCCTACACGGAATTGAACGACCCGCGGTTGCAGGAAGACCTGTTCAAGACACAGTTGCAGGGCCTGGCTGAAGAAGACTCGATGGCAAAAATGGACCACGACTTCGTGCGGGCCTTAAAGGTCGGCATGCCCGCCGCGGGCGGCATGGGCATCGGCATCGACCGCCTGGTGATGCTGCTCACCAACACCAAAACCATCCGCGACGTGATCTTCTTCCCGTTGCTGAAGCCGGAGGTGTTCGGGTAGAGTGTCTGATGAATTGATTACGTTCTACTGAAGGTGTGGAATATGGATCAGTTTGTTGAATCATTGCCAAACGCGAGAAAGGAGTTGAGGCAAGCACTGATTATTGATGAACTTATCACTCGCGAACATCAGGTAGACCGTACTCAGGTGCTAATTCTACTTGAAGAGATTGCAAGGCTTGGGAAGAACTGGGAGAAACTGCTATTCAAAGCTGCTTCCCAGTATCTGAAAGAATATCCCGCCAGTAACATTTCCAAACCTATCCGTGATTTTCTGGCCGCGACAAAACGAGTTCAGTTTGCTATTGAAGGGAAAGAAACTGGTGCAATTCTCAGAGATATGTCCAGCTTCCTCCAACGGCTGGAAAATCTTCCGAGTCAACTACGCCCAAATCTAACAATAAACTTTAAAACTAATGACGCATATGTGTATGGTCTGTGCGCCATTGCCGCATGGGCATCGGCTCACGCTGATAGCATTTCATTTCAAAGCACATATCCACGTGTTGAATACTTTCTGCAACGTGCAGGTGTGATAGATGGATTGCAGAACCCAAATTCGGATCCGGTGAAATTTGATACTGAGACGATCTTGGGATTCACTAGGATTGATCCTCATCGCAGCTTCGACACTGATGGTCATGCTGGGCGGCTTGTTGAACTGTTTCGCCGCCACATGGAGTTGGACCATTCGATGGCGACGGCCTTGTCCATAAGTTTTGCTGAACTTATTGAGAACTCAATAAAACACGGTGGCATCAATACTCCAGCGTGGCTATTCGCCAATTATCACCCTCAGGCTCGAATTATGCATGTCTGTATCTGCGATCGTGGTATGGGTGTTCAGAGAACCTTCATGCAAAGCACCAACGAGCGTTTAAGGCATCTTGCCCTGAATGACAATCAGTGGCTTAAGGAAGCCACCGAACCGCTGGTAACTTCCAAGTCCGAGGGGCATGCTGGATACGGTTTATTTCTTGCTAGAGAGCTATGCCGTCGTAATGCGGGACTTTTCGCAATCATCAGTGGAAAGGTGGCATATGGAATCCGCCCGCAGTCCCCCGATGCTAGTGTAGCGTCTCTGAATCTCGGGAACTTATTGTGCGGGTTTGCGTCGAAGACTTCCACACTGGAGGATCGACGCCATGCGGATTGCCCCTGCCATTACGTTGACCGCTGAAGAACGAGCG